>Ga0335074_10015726_pt1 | contig 10643 bp, 3 predicted proteins | sample Lox_Sample_23_FD_206715 | JGI IMG/M metagenome (GOLD analysis project Ga0335074, IMG submission 206715) | Soil microbial communities from Loxahatchee National Wildlife Refuge, Florida, United States - Lox_Sample_2.3 | ecosystem: Environmental > Terrestrial > Soil > Wetlands | place: USA: Florida...
CTCCGGACCAGCTATATACATCAAGGTGCCCCGGTATAGGAACAACAATTGCCCAGATCAGCTGACCCGACCCAACTCAACCTCGCCTAAATCATGTGATTTTGTAGGGGACCACGGAACCCCACCATAGTAGTTATAAAGTATTTTAAGGCCTTATAGTCAGATACGATTTAAATGGTATTTAAGGTCCTTATAAGGTGTGCATGCTAGTATAAGAGATTTAAGACTATTACTAGTATTTCCTTATTGTAAATTAAGTAGTTGAGCTTTATATTAATTATTGTCTTTAAGTAGTATGATACTAAGTGCTATTCCCTATTAGACTACTACTAGGAGAGGACTCTAGCTACTACGCCGTTTAAGGCGTTTGTTTCTATCTAAGTAGACTTGTTTAAGTTAAAGTGGACTAGTAGGGGTATAGCAACTAGTTGTCTTTTAAGTTTATTAAAAGCCTACTAATAGGATGTATTAAATATAAAGATTTAGCCTTTACAAGTCAAATAGTTTAGTAGCCTTACAATTTGTTTGTAATCCTTAATAAAGTACTAGTAGAAGTTGTAGAATCTTAAGAATAACTATACCCCTTTTATAGATCTTAATAGCTCCTATTAGTTGATTACGGCTGTCTTTTCTAGGTTTGTTTTAATACTATTAGTACTAATAATAAATCCTAAGTACTTTGTATGCTTAACGTTAAACTCTAACTTCCTAATATCTGCTTAAAGCCCTACTTTATAAAGCCTTAAAAGGACTTTATAAACGTATTCCTCGTATTCTAGCTTATTTTTAGAGTAGATTAGGATGTCATCCAAATAGGCTGTGTAGAAGTCGTTTAGATATTTAAAGAGTATATTATTTATATATTGCTAGTATGTAGCTAGGCTATTTATAAGTCTAAAAGGGACTACTTTGTACTTGTAGCACTTATAATAGGTCTAGAAAGTAGTTAGGTCCTTTAAGGCTAAGTCTATCTGTATCTAGTAGAACGCTTAATAGATATCTAACTTAGTAAAGATTTTAGCCTTACTAATTCAAGCTAATGTTTTATTTAATAATAAAAGTAAGTAACTATTTTTATAGGTTATAGCATTTAGCTTATAGTAGTTGACATAGAATTAGAGTCCTCTATCTAATTTATAGGCAAAGAGAATAGGGGCTGCAAATAGGGACTAGCTAGGTGCAATAAATCCTTTATCTAGGTTGTTAATAAGGTATTACTTGCAAGTTTGAAGTTCCTTAGCTAAGTACTAATATAAAGGGCTAATCCTTAAGTTGTAGCCCTTTTCTAGTTCGATTTTTAAGTTGTATTTCCTATAAGGTGGGAGTACGTTTAAAGCAGCTTTTAAGAAGATGTCTGCTAGATTGTAAGTATAAGGGGGAAGCTTTTAAGTGATTAGTTCTTTATTAGTTAATTCGTTCTAAGTAGCCTTCTCCTAGATGGTCTTAGCTTCCTTTTCTTTAATAATCTAGTCGATTTCGTACAAACTAGTAATAAAAGGCTAAACTTCAAGCTAGGTGATAGTTTGGTAGAATCTTATAGCACTAATAAAGTAGATATCAACTAGTAGAAGGTTTATAAGTTGTTTAACTTGTTTTACAGGTTGTCTGTTAACTGCAGTTATAAGCTTGCCTTATAGTTCCCTTTTCATCCTTTATAAGCTGTCCTTTCAATTAATATGTTTTAAGTGCTTAGTAATATCTTTTAGGGCTTACATCTTACATACAGTTAATTTTGAGTTTATAGCAATCCTTATAGCAATCTTTTAGTTAGTAAGTTCCTAAGTGGTTTCTTAAGCCCTAATAGGAGCTGTAGTTTCAGCCTAATAACTGCAGTTATTAAGGGCTATAATTACTAGCTTTAATGTAGTAGGGTTCTATAGTCCCTTACAAAATCATATGATTTAAGCGAGGTTGAGTTGGGTTGGGTTAGCTGATCTAAGTAATTGTTGTTCTCATACTAGGGCACCTTAGTGTATATAGCTAGTTTGGAGGACATTGTAGAAGTATTATTGAAAGAAACATTAGATAGGGATTAGTAAGGGACGCGTAACAGACGAGCAAAGCTGCTTACAGCAGGTTTGGGCAGTTTTACAGACAGTTTTATAGATATAAACTAAGCTTTACGGACACCCGCATGGCATTTGCAAGTTGTTTATTAGGCTTTATAGACATAGTGCAGTTGTTTCTTGTGTTAGCTACTTATTGTGCGGTTTTAGGTCCTATTCCTTCTACTAAGCACCTTATTAAGCGCATGTTAACCTACCTATCGCCCTAACAATCGTGTACTACAACAGCACACCCACCCTAGCCCTTTATACTAGCCGCTTTAAGATTAAAACCTCCTTATAGCATATTACGTCCTTAAATGCTTAGTCCTTATAAGTGGTATCAGCTTGGTAAGCTAAATTGATAGCAATAAGTTCTAAGAGGTCTCATATAGTAACTGTAATTTCCTTATTAAAAGAGGGTGTTAGTAGCAGCTTTACAAGCTAAATTAACTGCCTGTTTTATACGTTAAGCTAAAAATCAAGGTAGGCCAACTATTTACAGCTAAGGATAACATTATAGTGCTTTAAGTTTGTAACTAAGAAGGGTATATTGTATAGTTGTTGTCTGTTAACCTGTAAATAGGTCTGTAAGATTAATGTAATAGGTTTCCTAGCTTGCCTGTTATATCCCCTAATAGGAACAAGCCGTTTTAGTGTTTCTAATAGGGTGTTTAAAAATTTAGAGATCTTCTTAGTACACTTAGTATTAAAAAGAGCAAAAGCATTTGCTTTAATATTAGCTAAAGCAGCAGTGTTAATTTTACATCTATTACAATATAAAGTATATAAAGTAGTAAAGCCCTTTCCGCCTAATAGCCGACTTAAATCGACTTCTAACATATTAATCTTATACGACCTTAAAGAGGAGTCTTCCTTTAAGGTTCCTCTTTTCCTAACTTATCTGATTTGTTGCCTAACTCTACATTTACTTCTTAGACTGTAAGAGCTTAATCTTTAACCTTTAATATGTAGTCCTTAAAGAAGTAGCCTTACTATTTATACAAAAAACATGCTCCTTAATCGCTTAGTACTTAAGTTTTTAGATTTAAGTATAACAGGCAAGGACAGTTTAAGGTGCTCTTATACAAGGAGGTACAAGCTAGTGTTTGTTCTTTAGTAAATAACCTTATAAGTGCGTTATAAGTTGTAAGAGTTGCATTAGAATCTTTTACAAGTAGGTTTTAGCTTGTAAAAGTAGTTTTAGCCTTCAACTAGTCCGATTAGGCTTTAAGTCTGTAAAGGCCTTAATTTAAGGATAAGCACTTATCTGTAAGGCTCTTAACAGTTTATAAAGTAGAATATACAAGTAAAGTAGTCCTTTAAAGTTTTAGGGTTAGCTTGTTAAAAAGGTCTAGCTGTAAGTCTTCTTTTAAGATCTAAGCTTGTCCTACTAGGTGGAAGAAGTAAGTATAAAAGTCTGTAAAAGTTTTAGAGGTCTTTATTATTAACCCTTTATATTTCAAGTAAGCGTTTTAGACCTTGTGCGAGTTTTTGTAGATGCTTAAAAGGTATATAATTATATCTTTAGCTGTTAGGAAAGGATCCTTTAATTCCTTGTTGTATTAAGGTTGTAAGTGCCTTTAAGCATTACTACTTGTACAGCTAAAAACGTATGTCATCTTATCTTCTTCTACTAGAAAGTAATTTATATTAGTTTGAAGTTTGCCCTTAATTTAAAGCTTTTAGCTGTTAAAAGTTAGGTTTTTACTGTTTGTAAGTAATAGTAGGTTAAGGATCTTCGTCGATTTTAAGGAGCAATTTAAGGAGTCTTTTCTAGTAAGACGCTAAGCAATTACCTTTAAAACGTTTGCAAGCCTATTAGAGTTTATTGTCTTAGTCTTTAAGGGGGTTTCCTAGCTGACAAGTAAAGCTCTTAGCCTATCAATTTCTACATTAGCTACAGCTAAGTCCTAAATTGCTTTGTTAGAGCTTTTATTAGAAGGTCCTACTAGTCGTCGTACTAGTACTATAAAGCTAGTGTTCTAGCAGTATAGCAGTAGCATTCTTAATTGGTTGGTATTAATTTTAAGTTTAATTCTAAGTCTAAGGGTTCTTGTAGTTTGTGCGTAGTCCTTTTCAAAGTCAACTTAATACTTTAAAGTTCTAGTCTGGTTTTAGTGCTTGCAATAAGTATTACAGTTCTAGGTCTAAGTTCTAGTCTGGTTCTAGTTAATATATTTGAGTTCCTTTGCAGGAAGAAGAGTGTGGACGAGCTTTAAATAATGTAGTAGCTCGATTAATATAAAGTAGGATTGCTAGCAGGGAGCAAGCAGACTTAATAAATTAGTAGCTTATATAATAAGAATTTAAAGCTAAAGAGAGAAGGAGAGAAGAAGAGAGTGAGCGTTGCACTTAAAGTCTAATATATACGTTTATACGGATTAATGTCAGCTTAAAAGTGCTAAGTGCCAAACTGCTTATACTAACAGTCTGTCAAACTGCTTATCAACTTATAGCTTAAGGTTGTAATAGTCTGTAAGGTTTATCTGTTAGCTAACCACTTATCTGTAAACCTATAACAGTCTATAAGCAGCTATGTTGAAGCTGTAATAGGTTTTATACAAGATAGTTTAACTTATTAGTTTTTAAGCAAAGCTTACTATATATTTTATATAGTTGTTAATGTCTTAAGCTGTTACTAGCTCTTATACAAGTAATTAGAGCTATCTTGTACTTATTGTAATAGTATGTGTAAAAAACTTCCGCACACACTAGAATCTAATACCTAGTCTTACAAACCTTAAATCGTACAAGCAGACTATAAAATGGCTGCTCGACTAGCCCCAGCTAGGGAAACGCTAGCGTCAAGCTAGTAGAGCCTTAAGGGAAGTTAGTCTAGCAACACGTCGTTTAGCAACGCGACCAGCTTAGGCCGTATGACCCCTCTAAAAACTACAAAGTGCCTGCAAACTAATATAGAGGCAGACATTAAAACAATTACTACCTATCTTGTTAAAGAGAGAGCCTTAGAGGCAGTACAAGCAGCCTTAAAGCGCATTAACAACGCATACGAACAACACGTCAAGCAAAAAGCTATAGAGCAAGCGATCTATTAGCTCTAAGCTGTCGTCCAAAAACTAGCTGACAAGATAGAAAACAAGCTAGACGAACAAGCCAAACTAGGCTTGTATGCTGCAGCAGCTATATAGGGACTCCCTACTTAGACGTATGCCTAGTAGAGCTTTAACCCTAATTATGTAACCTTATAGAAGTTAGTCCTATTATGCTACAAACGCAAGATAGTCGTTGTATAAGGCACTAAAACAGTAGAACAGAAGAGAAGGACCTTTAAGGAGCTCTTAGAGCAGATGAACAAAGCTGGGGTTGCTAGCAAAGCAGTTGCTATTTGCAAGCTAGGGAGTAGCAACATAATAATAACTATAAAAAACGAATAAGCTTGTACGAGCTAGCTGGCATGCACTAAATGGCTAGCAGCCTTTAGAGAGGGAGCTAGAGTAAAGTAGAAGGAGTTTGCTATAATAGCTTATAAAATAAGAGTCAATTAAATTTAAAGTTAGGCTTAAACAATTAAAGAAATCTACAAATAGAACCTAAAACTAAGAGGCACAGTCGACATCGTACAAGTAGCCTTTACTAAGAAACTGCTCTAGTTAGGCTGTACGACTAAGCTACTAATTATAAGCGTTATCAAGCTAGAACAAGCTAATCGCTTAATAAATGCTAGCTTAATATAGCAATACGAGCTTTATAACTGCAAGCTATTTGAAGGGAACTGTATGATTACATAGTACTTTAAATGCTACTAGTATAAACATATAAGCTATAAATGCTAAAACACTTAAAGATATAGCTTCTATGCAGCTTTAAGGTATACAACAAATAACTATCTTAGCAAAGAAGACAACGAAAGACACATGTGCATATTATACTATAAGAACCACCCGTTTTAAGTTAGGGAATGCCTTGTACAAGCAAAACACGCAAAATCTGCAAAACTAGCCTATATTAACCGCTTAGCATAATATCAAGCTACATTAAGCTTTATATAAAGGCCCTAACAGACTACAACCCCTACATCCCCCCTTACCTCCTAAAACTAAGCGAACTAGGCTAGCCCCAGCTAGGACGAACTAGCAATATTTAAAACTATCAACCACTTACTTGTAGTATAATAAGAGCTATAAATAAAAGTAAGCTATAAAAGGACCCTTAGCCTATATAGCCTATAAAGTATAAGCGTACTACTAGCAAAACGCTTATAGGGACAGCTAGCTAGATCAACTAAAGCTTTTAAAAACAATATAGACATTTACACGTTTGCAGCTACCTAATAAGTGTGCTAAGAGTACTATAATACAACGTATAAAAATTAAAAGATGGGGTGCTAATCTTATTGCTAGAGGGGAGCCACGCTCTATATGACATTATAGCTGTTTAAGAACCTTAGCTAAACTTATATATCCTAACTACTTACTACTTATAAAGGTGCTTGTACACCCTAATCTTCTTGCAACAAGGTAGGGCTCGTATAAGCATATACGTTAATAAGGGGATCCTACTAGCCTAATAGAACTCTAGCTCCAAGCCAGACTACTACTAGGTAAAGCTCGAACTAGAATTAGGACCTCTAACTATTTACAACATTTATAGTAAAATATTAGAGTCGTATGAAACTACAAACTAGAACACTCTAATTCTAAAAATGCTTAAAGCCATATAGGCCCTTAAATGCTACCTAGTAGTAGGGGACTTTAATTTGTATTACACACTATAAGGGGGACATAGAGTTAGCAGGAACTACGTTGGGGCAGTACAACTAGTTAGCAGCTTATGCACAAACCAGCTAGACCTACTAATAGAACTAGAAACGATTATTAGGGAGAAGCACTAGAACGAGCCCTCCATATTAGACTTAACCCTTAGCACCTTAAACCTAACGCTATAAGTAGTAAGCTGCAAAGTAATTAACGCCTACTCTAAGTCCGACTATAAGCCTATTAAAACCTTAATTATAACTAGCAGTTAAAATCGTACGGATACACTACCAAAAAGGAACTTTAAAAAGGCAGACACACATACTATTACAGCAAGTGCAAGATGGCTTTATACACTCATATAAGAGCTAGAAACAGCCTAAGACATTAATAACTACATAGAATACGTAGTAAGCTTTACTTAGAAATTAATAAGCCAGACTGTCTCGTACGAGGCCCTTTCTACCTAAATACAAGCATAATAGACACTTAAGGTTGTAGAAGCAATTGCTGCTAAACGCAGAGCATACTAATAATAGTTGAACACCTACACGGACAAAGCATGGGATAGCTATACAGCTACATTAAAAGCTAAATGCAAGCAAATAGCTAGCGCAAAGCAAGCATACTAGCAAAACAGCGTGCACGAAGCAGCTAACTTTAAGGAAGGCATTTGGAAAATAGCAAAGTAGGCTTATATGAAAAGCCACTTACTATTAGAACCTGCTAAGATGCTTGACTTATAGTAGTAAGGGACCCAGCTAGGCACAGTTAGTAGCAAAGTAAGAGCGCTTTATAAAAGATTCTACCTTAAAATAGAAGTAGACCTAGAAGACATTGCAGACAGGGACTTCTAGCGCAACCTGCCTAGAACGCTAGTAATAAGCTAGCTAGTTACTGTAAAGGAAGTACGCGACATCGTATAAAAGGTCAAACCAGACAAATGCTTAAGGGCAAATGAAATCCCCAACTGATTCTTACAAGTAATAAGGGAACTATTAATTAAGGTACTATAAGCCTTAATAACTGCAGTTTTTAAAACTAGTTACTACTCTAAAAGCTTCCGTGCGGCTCGTACGATAGTCCTTTAAAAGCCTAGCAAGCCAGACTACTTAGACTTAAAGGCATAAAGACTAATAGCCCTACTTAGTACTATAAGCAAGGTTATTGAAATACTAGTAGCACGCCAGCTTAGCACCTTAGCTAAGCAAGAGGGATTACTACTAAACAACTAAATGGGTAACCGTACAAATAGATCTATAAAGACAGCCTTAGAACTACTAGTAGAACAAATCTATATAGTGTGGAAGATAGGGAATCAAGTAGTATTAGTTCTATTACTAGATATAGTAGGGGCATTCGATATAGTAAATTACCTCTAACTGCTTAACAACTTATAGAAAAAAGGGATACCACTATAGTTTGTACGAACTGTACGATCCTTCCTTACAGATTAAACGACTATACTGCTAGTCGACAACAAAGAGATAGTGCTACGCTAGCTAAATGCTAGCGTACTACAAGGCTCTCTACTATCCCTAATACTCTTTCTATTCTACAATACACTACTACTTGAAGCCTTAAACTAGCTAGACCTACTACTATTACTACTAGGCTTCGCAGATAATGTCAACCTGCTTATATATAGAAGGACTGCAGCAGGAAACTGCGCTAATCTCAAAATAGCACACGAATAATGCTTAAACTAGGCTAGAACATATAGAATGCAATTTGCACTTAACAAGTACACCTTAACCCACCTTACTAGATGCAAGCGCATTAATTTGCACGCGCCAGTTAGGCTACGAGGAGTAGTAGTAGAACCCGAACTTGTCGTACGTATCTTAAGGCTACAGTTAGACTTTAAACTACACTAGAAAGCCTATAAAAGGGCTATTAAGGACAAAATGAGCACTTAAATGCTAGTATTACAACGTACAACAGCTTCAACTTAGGGAGCTATAATGCTTAAAGCTAGAATTATCTACTAAGCAGTTGTCCGCTTAGCACTATCATATGGGGCTGCACTGTAGCACAAGCATACAAGTAATGCTAGCAAGCTTAAGGGTATTGCAGTAAGGCTACAAATGCAGTAAAACTAAAGGCTACAAATAGTGCTTGGAGCATTTAAAGCGACCCTTATTTGCTAGCTTGAGACAGAGTTGTATGTGCTTCCACTAGATCTCTAGCTTAATAGGCGAATAGCACGCTTTCAAGCTAGGATGGAACACTTAAGGATAGCGTAGAAGATTAGGGACGCCTGCAGCATTATAAGGGCTAGAATCCTAAGTCGTACGAACAGATAGTAGAGGCAGCAGCGCCAAGCTAGCGCACAGCCCGCTGCTACCCTAAGGGTCGTACGGAAGATACAGGTTGAAGGGTGGATCAGGCAACAGATAAATTAATAGGACTAGCAGGAAAAGAAACTGGTCCTTTAAGATTGGGAAAAGTGGTAGCACGCAGAGAATAGGAGGCTAGGCCGTGCTACACGTCTAGGGGCAGACCTAAGGGGTTATAGGGTAGTTCCTAAAGACACACCACCAACAAAACAAACTTTAAAGCTCTACGAGGGGCTCTGGAAAGTAGAAAGCGCATTACTAACTCAAGCTTGTACGGGGAGGATAGGGCTCGCCAAGTTCTTTTATAGAAGACGTATGCCTAGTGTAACTACTGCGACCTGCTTGTATAAGGCAGGACAGGAGACACTACGCCACATAGCCTTATACTATGCGTACGAAGCAGATAGGAGGTACTACTTGCACGCAAGCTAGAACCAGTTATACCCTCAAATGATAGGCACAAATAAAGGGGCTAAGCACTTCGTACGGTGGATGATGTACTTAGGAAGGTTGAAGCAGTTTGCTCTAGCTAAACGCTTACTGTTCGACAGCGAGTAGCTAGCTAGTCCTCTCTCTCTCTTTGACAAGTAGGTGGCAGTAAGGCTACTTATTTAGTAATTGCAGGCTGCAAGTAAATTAGAGCTTCATACAGAGACAAGCAGCTTAGGGTTTTTTATCCTACTATGTAAATAGTAAGGTTTTCCCTAGTTTAAGACCTTTATAGGAGACCCGTATAGCCTTAAGCTCAAACGATGTAAGATTAATAATAATAATAATAGTATGTGTATCTACCTTTTTGAAGTTCCTTTTTAGTAGTATGTTTATACAAACTTAACTGCTAGTTATAATTAAGGTTTTAATAGGCTTATAGTTAGACTTAGAGTAAGCGTTAATTACTTTGCAGCTTGCTACTTATAGCATTAGGTTTAAGGTGTTAAAGGTTAAGTTTAATATAAAAGGCTCATTCTAGTACTTCTCCTTAATAATTGTCCCTAATTCTATTAGTAGGTCTAACTGGTTTGTATATAAGCTGCTAACTAGTTGTACTACCCTAATATAATTCCTGCTAACTTTATATCCCCTTTATAGTATGTAATGCAAATTAAAGTCTCCTACTACTAGGTAGCAGCTAAGGGCTTATATAGCTTTAAGCATTTTTAGGATTAAAGTGTTTTAGTTTGTAGTTTTATATGACTTTAATGTTTTACTATAAATATTATAAATAGTTAGAAGTCCTAATTCTAGTTTGAGCTTTACCTAGTAGTAGTCTAACTTGGAGTTAGAGTGCTATTAAGCTAGTAGAATCTCCTTATTAACGTATATGCTTATACAAGCCCTACCTTGTTATAGGAAGATTAAGGTGTACAAGCACTTTTATAAGTAGTATGTAGTTAAAATGTATAAGTTCAATTAAGGTTCTTAAACAGCTATAATGTTATATAAAGTGTAGCTTCCTTCTAGCAATAAGATTAGCACCTTATCTTTTAATTTTTATATATTGTATTATAATATTCTTAGCATACTTATTAGGTAGCTATAAA
>Ga0335074_10015727_pt1 | contig 10642 bp, 8 predicted proteins | sample Lox_Sample_23_FD_206715 | JGI IMG/M metagenome (GOLD analysis project Ga0335074, IMG submission 206715) | Soil microbial communities from Loxahatchee National Wildlife Refuge, Florida, United States - Lox_Sample_2.3 | ecosystem: Environmental > Terrestrial > Soil > Wetlands | place: USA: Florida...
TGCCCCAATAATTCATTGCCGTCGTCAAATCGAAATACCAGCTTCGCACCGGCTCTTTGCGCGCGTGCATGGCTGCTTCGGCGCGCGGGCCCACCGTAATCGGGGCCATTCCGGGCGGCGCGCTGATTGCTTTCTGGGAACCGCTAAAGCAAATGTCGATGCCCTGCGCGTCCACGTCCAGCGGAATGCCGGCCAGGCTCGCGACCGTGTCCACCACCAGCAGCGCGCCGAGTTCATCCGCCACCTTGCGATAATCCTCGATTCGCTGCACGACGCCCGATGAGGTCTCGCCGTGCGCCAATCCCACGAATTTGATCTTTCTGCCTTTCCCCGCGCGCAGCACGTCCGCGGGATCGACTGTGCGCCCGTACGGCGCCTCGACGCGAATCACTTTGGCGGGAATACGTTCGGCGATGATCGCCATGCGCTCGGAAAACGCGCCATTCACGCAAACGATGCACTCGTCGCCCGCGTCGAGTGGATTCATCACCGCTGCTTCGATTCCGCCCGAGCCTGAAGCCGAAAGGGGAAAGGTGATCCGGTTCTGCGTCCGGAAAACGCGCCGCAGCAGGGCCTGGACGTCCTCCATCATGTTCGTGAACCACGGGTCCATGTGGCCCACGATCGGCGCCGCCATCGCCCGATACACGCGCGGGTCCACGCACGACGGTCCCGGCGTCAGCATCAAGCGTTGCGGCGGCAAAAGCTCGCCAATCGTTTCTTGCTCGGGGGCTTTCATTTTCTTCTTCCTGTTCTTCCTCGCAGACGACGATCTCTGTTTCGCGAAACTGAAGCCGTCATGTGGCGGACGATAAGGATCGGGGAGCGCTCTAAGTCTTCCCCAATCAGATATCTAGTCTCCCTAAATCGGGCCGCCCCGGTCAACCTCCAAAATGGCCCGCGCAGCGGCACTCCGTCGCATCGATTCGCGTGGAGGGTTTCCCGGGCCAGGTCGAGCAAGCCGAATCCCTCGTAACGCATCGGCCGCTGAGGGTGTTAGCGATTTCGCAACTGTGTCCGAGTCGCGTTGAGAAGCTTTCAGCGCGTGTGCTAGATTGAAAAAACGAACCCAAATGTCAATGGTTGACGGAAAAACTGTCGCTGGACCCAAGCCCAAAATCACGCGGGTCGAGGTCTATTGGCACACGGTAAAGTACCGCACCGTCATCCTCCTGGTTCTGTCGATTCTCGCGATTATCGGCGCCTCCATTTATCTCGTTTTCCCGGAATTTTCTGCGAAAACCTTGGAGAAAATTTCCGATGCTGTCAGCCCGCGCGACACAACTGCCACCGGCGCTGCGGCACGCCAGGCTCGTTTCGTCAATCTCGACGGTAAAGTGCAGATCAAGAAAGTGAACTCCCTGCAGTGGGTGAACGCCGATTATCAGATCACGCTCGATAAGGGCGATGAAATCGAAACGGGCTCAGATGGCGTAGCTCGTGTCTCCTTTGCGGACGGTACCGAGTACACTGTGAAGGGGGACACGTTCGTCACCGTCGAGGAAAATACGGTCGCGCAGGATCAGCCTTCGCAGGTCGCCGTTCACCTCAACACCGGCCAGGTGGACCTTAATACCGGCACGTGGCAGATCCCGGGCTCGAAGGCCGAAGTCTCCTTCGAGGATGCTGTCGCCGATGCCCAGGCGAACAGCCGCATGAACGTGCGCAGCGATCCCACGACAAACGAGGAGCAAGTTACGGTTGATTCCGGAAGCGCCGAGCTGAATCGCGGCAGCGAGCACGTCGATATCGGCCAATACGAACGCGCTACTTTCACCGGCTCGACCGGGGCTATCACAAAGAGCCAGGTTCTCGCTCCTCCCCAGCTTACCGAGCCTCTCAACCTGCAACCCATCATCGTCGCCGATCCGAAGCATGATCCCGTTCACTTCGCGTGGAACGCTTCGGCCACCGCCAAGGAGTACGATCTCCAGACCAGCACGACAACGAGTTTCAGTCACATTGTGACGGAGCAAAAAACGACGGCAACCTCAATCGACATTGCTGGCTTCGAACCAGGAGACTATTTCTGGCGGGTTCGTGCCATCGACGATAAAAACAGCGTCAGCGATCCCAGCGATTCGTACAAATTCACGCTGGTGGCGCAGGGCAAGGAACAGGAGATGCCGCTCGACGTCGACGGTACCGAGCTGCAAGGCAATGTAGTCGAGGTGATCGGGCACACCGAGCCCGGCGCGGCCTTGATCATCAATGGGGAAGAAGTCGCCGACATTCAACCCGACGGGCGTTTCCGGTATTTCACTCCGCCGATGACGCGAGGCAGCCACACGATCGTCATCACAGGACAGGACCGGCGCGGCGGAACCGCCATCAAACGCGTTGACGTCGTGATTCCGTAGACGTACTGCCGAGATTGGAAGGCCGGCGCACGCCGGGCGCTGCCGCAGCGGCGCTGCATCGCACTCTGAGGGAGAAGGAATTGACAAAGAACGGTTACAACATGCGGTCGGTCTTCAGCCTGTTCTCCTCCGACCTGGCCATCGACCTGGGCACCGCGAACACACTCGTATTCGCCCGCAGCAAAGGCATCGTCGTGAACGAGCCTTCCATCGTCGCGATTAATAAAAACAATTCCGAAGTCGTCGCCGTGGGCCGCGAAGCCAAAGAAATGCTTGGCCGCACTCCCGGGAACGTGGTGGCTATCAAGCCGATGAAGGACGGCGTGATCGCCGACTTCAAAGTCACGGAGAAGATGCTGACGTATTTCATTCAGAAGGCCCACAACCGCCGCGTCCTGGTGCACCCGCGCATCGTGATCGGCGTCCCGAGCGAGATCACGCCCGTCGAGAAGCGCGCCGTGCAGGACTCCGCCTATCGCGCCCGCGCGAGCGAAGTTTATCTGGTTGAGCAAGCCATGGCCGCCGCCATCGGCGCCGGGCTGCCGATCGAAGAGCCTTCCGGAAACATGGTCGTCGATATCGGAGGAGGCACCACCGACATCGCCGTGATCTCCATGAGCGGCATCGTCTATTCGCGCTCCGTGCGCGTCGCGGGAAATGAAATGGACGAGTCCGTAATGCATTACCTCAAGCGCAAGTACAACCTGCTGGTCGGCGAGCGCACCGCCGAGCAGATCAAGATGGAAATCGGCTCGGCCTATCCGCTTGAAAAGCCGCTCACGCTCGAGGTGAAGGGCCGCAACTTGATCGAGGGCGTGCCGCGCACCATCACCATCGACGACAGCGAAATCCGCGAGGCCCTTTCCGAAAATATTTCGACGATTGTCAACGCCATTCGCGTGGCTCTCGAGCGCACGCCCCCCGAACTTTCCGCCGATATCAGCGATCGCGGGATCGTGCTTACGGGAGGCGGCGCGTTGATCAAGAATCTCGACAAGCGCATTCGCGAAGAAACCGGGCTGCCGGTTTCGATCGCCGACGATCCGCTGGCGTCCGTGGTGCTCGGCACCGGCAAAATGCTCAGCGATTTCCGGCTGTTGCGCCTGGTTTCGATCGACTGAACCGGTTTCGCCCGGTGGCCCGCGAATCGCGGGGCTGATTGGGCTGCGATTCTCTCAGGCTCTGGCCAATGCTCAACGTTTACTCTCGCCATCGCTCGCTCGCGCTGCTGGTCAGCGTCGTTTTCGCGCAGGTCTTGCTCCTCGCTTTCCAAATCAAGCGCGATCGAGACGTGCCCTTGATTCGTTTTTGGGCCGCGGACCTCGTCACCCCGGTCGGCCGCGTCGGTACCTGGACCTCCTCCAAGATCCGCGGCGTTTGGACCGGCTACATCGATCTCCACGGCGCGCGCGCCGAGAATACCCGCCTGCAGGCTCAGCTCGATGAATTACGCCTGCGCAATTTCGAGCTCGAAACCCAAGCCGCCGAAGCGCAGCGCTTGCAGCGTCTGCTCAATTTCAAGGAATCTCATCCCGAAGCCCCGATGCTTGCAGCTCAGGTGATCGGGGCCAGCGCTGACCCGACGTCTCACACGCTCTTTATCAATCGTGGCGAGCGCGATCACGTCCGTCGCGATATGGCCGTCATCACACCGGAGGGCGTCGTAGGCAAGATCGTAGAAGTCTTCACTAATGGCACGTCACAAGTGTTGCTGATCGACGACAAGGACAGCGGCGTGGGCGCCCTCTTCGCCGATTCACGCACTCATGGCGTCGTGAAAGGCACCGGCGACCCGCTGCCCATCATGGACTACGTTGTGAACGATGAGAAAGTTCATGCGGGCGAGGTGATCTTGACGTCCGGCGAGGATCGTATTTTCCCAAAAGGGCTGCCGATCGGCGTCGTCAAAGATGCGGCCCCATCGAGCCCGTTTCAAATCATCCACGTCTGGCCTGCCGCGCGCCTCGACCGCCTCGAGGAAGTTCTCGTCCTGCTGTCGCGTCAGGATGTTGGTTTGAAGGCCGCGGAAATTCCGGCCGATCCTAATGCCGCGACTCCGGCGCCTGCTGCGGCTGCAACTCCCGCATCGAAATCGTCGAAACCGGATCCTTCCGGGCCCGCCGGAACGCCGGCGACATCCCCTGCACCGGAGCCGCGCTAAGATGGCCTCGATGCTCAGCAGCGCCGGATTCCGCTCCGACTCGAATATCGAGGTTCACAAGTATTACAGCGGCACCGTCATAATCACGGCGTTTCTAGCTCTCGTGCTGCAGGCGTTTCTTCACAAGTACGGCCGTTGGTCCGAGCTCATTGATCTTCCTCTGCTGGTCACCGTGTATTTCGGCGTCAGCCGCCGCAACACATCCACGGGCCTGCTGCTCGGCGCGGCGATCGGCATCCTCCAGGACGCTCTGAGCGCGGACAATCTCATCGGTTTGTACGGGATTGCCAAAACGCTGGTGGGCTACATCTCGTCTTCCATCGGAGGCCGCATCGATACCGAGCATCCGCTCAGCCGTTTCGGCCTGATCTTTCTACTGTTCCATTTTCATCAGGTGGTTTTCGCGGTCACAGAGCACGTTTTGCTCAACCATTCGGCGCGATTCTTCACGCCGCGCCTGCTGCTTGATTCCGTCGTCACTTCCGCCGTTGGCGTCGGTCTCTTCGCTCTTCTCGACCGTTTGCGCCGCTCCGCCTGACCGTCGGTTCTCGCCGTAGTCGTTACTTCGACTGCAACCCCGAAAGCTGGATCGTGTCGTATTTTTTCCGCAGGGCGGCGATGGCTTCGGCATCGGGAGGCCCTTCCTTCGCGAGCAACGCCGACAGTTCCGCGAAGTATCCCTCATGCCCCGGCGGCAGACACCCAAGCAGAATGCGCGCCGGCTTGCTGCCGCGGTTGGCGATAAAATGCGCGGTCCCCGGCGTCACGAGAACGAACGTTCCGGGCCCGGCATGCAGCATCTCGTCGCCTTTGCGCAGGTCGAGTTCGCCTTCGAGCACGTAGAAAAATTCTTCGATCTGGGTGTGGTAGTGCGCTCCCGTGTCGAAGCCGGGCGCAACCGTGAATTCGAATAGCGACATGAACTTCGATTGCTTTGCCGTTGCGAGGTAATCGACCTGAGAGGTGCGGAGAGGGAGGCGTTCCGCCTGGCCGGACCGAACAACAATTCCTTCAGGCGCCATTGTAGCTCCTCCTGCTTGAAGTGGCGCCACCATAACTCCGAGCGATTTGTGGAGTCAACCTCCGTGGGCCGCCGGCGGCGGCTGGCGGAAAGACGCTCTTGCGTTCTACGCCGCCACGGTCGCGGTGTTTTTCGACGAATTCTCTTCGCCGGCCTTTGGATTCGCCCTCAGCACCAGCACCGGGCACGACGCCAGCCGCACCACTTTCTCCGTCACCGAGCCGAACGCCAGCCGGTGCCAGCCCGTCATTCCGTGCGTCGCAATCACGATCAGGTCCGCGTTGTTATGCTCGGCGATTCGCAGGATCTCCATCCCGACCTCGTTCGCGATCCCGATCTCGGTTCGCACATCCAGACCCTGTTTCTGATATTGCTCCGCCAGCGCCTTCAGCCGCTTCTCCGCGTCCTTGTGCAATTCCTGCTCGAACTCCGCCTCGTGGAAAATTGATGTCGCCGAAGGCAGCTTGGTAATCGCAGGCACGGCGTGCACCAACAGCAGCTGCGCCCCAAACTGCTTCGCGAGGTCGGCCGCGGTCTGCAGCGCTTCCTGCGAGTGACTGCTGAAATCGATCGGTGAAACGATCACCTTGGGAGGTAGCATCGGCTTCTCCTTCTCGCGATCCCTTTTCGTTGGTCCGTCATTCTTCGCGAAGCGAAGAATCTTTTTTCTCCACTTTGCTTGATTGCGAATTGAATCGTTTCCCTTTACTTCCAGATCGAGCGGAACGCCCAGAATAGTGTCGCCGAGAGGCAAATCGCCGCCGGTAGCGTCAGCACCCAGGCTAGCGCCAGATTCCGCACCGTGGACCATTGCAACCCCGATTTGTTCGCCATCATCGTGCCTGCCACGCCCGATGACAGCACATGCGTCGTACTCACCGGCAACCCCAGGTGGTCGGCGCCCCAGATCGTCGCCATCGCCGTAATCTCGGCCGCAGCCCCCTGTCCGTACGTCAGGTGCTCTTTGCCGATTTTCTCACCGACGGTGATCACGATTCGCTTCCAGCCGATCATCGTCCCGAGGCCGAGCGCCAGGGCGACGGCAACCTTTACCCAAGTGGGGATGAACTTCGTCGAGTCGTCGATATGCTTCTTGTAGTTCGCGATCACCGCCGCATCGGCCGACGAAAACGTCGGGTTGCCCGTTTTCTTCATCAGCCGCAGCGCTTCGCTCACCACGTACATGTCGTTGCGGAAGTTTCGTACCTTGTCCTGGGGCACGGCCTTCAGTTGCTTGTACAGCGCCATCTCCGTGCCGATTCCGTTCACCAGCTCGCGCAGCGCGAGCATCGTATTCGGCGTGAACTGCTTCGTGCGAATGTAATTCGTCAGCTCGTCCCGCGAATCTCCCACCACCGCTGCAGGCGACACGTAGTGGGACAGCGTATCGGTCATCTGCGCGGACACTGCCACGAAGTCCTGCGTCTGAGCCGCGGTCGTCGCGTGGTTCACCGCGTATGCGGTTGGCACTGTCCCGATCAGGATCAACATGATCAGTCCCATGCCCTTTTGCCCGTCGTTCGATCCGTGCGCGAAACTCACTCCCGTGCACGTCAGCACCAGCAGGCACCGGATCCAGAACGGCGGCGGTTCGGTTCCTTCGGGTGCCTTGTAGAGTTCCTCGTTCTTCAAGAACGCCTTGCAAAGAAGCAGCAGCAGCGCGGCCACCGCGAATCCGATCAGCGGTGAAAACAACAGAGACTTCCCGATGTTCAGCGCCTGTCCCCAATCCACGCCGCTGGTTCCGGTCTTCACGGCGATCAGCTGATTCGCGATGCCCACTCCGATGATCGATCCGACCATCGTGTGCGAGCTCGAAGCGGGAATTCCGAAATACCAGGTGCCGAGATTCCAGATGATCGCCGCGATCAGCAGCGAAAACACCATCGCGAATCCCGCGCTGCTTCCGACTTGCAAAATCAATTCCACCGGCAGCAGCGATACGATCCCGAACGCCACCGCGCCGCTCGATGTGAGCACGCCGACGAAGTTCCAGAATCCCGACCACACGACGGCGATGTGAGGCTCGAGAGAGTGGGTGTAGATCACCGTCGCCACGGCGTTCGCCGTGTCGTGAAATCCATTCACGAATTCGAATCCCAGCGCCACCAGCAGCGCGATTCCCAGCAGCACAAACGGCAGATAACTCGTCGCGTGGATTGCCGACAGATCGGATATCAGGTGTGAACCCGCGTAGATGAACCCGATAATCAGGGCGATCCCGAAGATCAGGACGCCCACTTTCCCGGCGCGTGAAGCGCTGCGGGACCCCATCTTTGAATCGAGTACCGACGTTCCACTGGCCATGCTTCACCTCACGAATTCGCGTGAAAAGCAGGTTTCCCCTTGCCCGGGGCTTGCCGTCGGGGGGTGAAACTACAAGGCGTATATGAATAGCTTGTGAACGCAGGGTGAAGCTTCCTCAGATGCTCCCCGCGCTGTGGAAAAAACTCGGTTTCGGCAGTGACCTTTCGTTGACAGAAACGACATGCCCCGGTTGCGGCGCCCACAACAGGGTGGTAGGTTTTAGGGTCAACCGATTCGCATTCGGATGGCAGGGCGCATGTAGGGCCAAGTACGGCCCGTCGCGTTGGAGTTTCGTTGGCACCATGGGGCATTAGCGATCAGAAGATTCCGCAGGGAAGACTCGCCCTGTTTTCTTACCTTTCCGTTGTATTCGTGGCCATGCTGCTCGTCGGTTTCTGGAAATTGCAGGTCGTCCAGTCGGGCCATTTTGCCGACTTGGCCGAGAAGAACCGCATCCGCTACATTCCGATCATCGCTCCACGCGGGGCCATGCTCGATCGCGACGGCCGTGTCCTCGCCGATAGCTATCCTTCGTTCAGCATCCTGCTGCTCCGCGACGATCTCAAGCAGGTCGAAAAGAGCCTTCCGCGCATCGAAGACGGCCTCGGCATTGACAGCGACGATCTGCGGCAGCAACTCGAGGAAGCAAAGTCCGAGCCGAGGTTTCAACCTATCGTCATCAAGCCGGCCGCATCCGAAGCGGACATCGCTTTCGTCGAGTCGCATCGCGCCGATCTTCCGATGCTCGAGTTGATGATGGTCCAGCGTCGGCGCTACCCTCACGGCGAGATGCTTGCCAATACCATCGGTTACGTCGGTGAAGTTTCGCCGCAGGATCTCGCCGCCAATCCCGACAAGTATCGCCCCGGCGATATCGTCGGCAAGGCCGGCCTCGAGAAGGAATATAACGACCAGATTGTAGGAACCGACGGCATGCGCCGCGTCGTCGTCAATAGCGTCGGCAAAATGGTTCGAACTCTTGATGACGTCGAAGCCATCCCCGGCAAGCCGATCCAGCTCACAATCGACTACGACCTCCAATCGGTCGCCGAAGCCGATTTCGCCAATAAAGAAGGCGCTCTCATCGCCATGGACGCCCGCACCGGCGCCGTCCTCGCGGTCGTGAGCCGTCCCACTTTCGATCCCAACGATTTCGCCGTCCGCATTCCTTCGAAGGAATGGGCCGATTTGAATTCCGATTCCGAAACGCCGCTCTTGAACCGCGCCATTCAGGCGCAGCTTGCTCCCGGCTCGGTCTTCAAGGTCGTCATGGCGACCGCAATGCTCGAGTCCAAGGCGATCCCTGCGAACTACACCGTCTACTGCCCGGGTTCCGCTGTCTTCTACGGCCGCACTTTCCACTGCGATCACGCCCACGGCTTGGTCGATCTTCATAAGGGCATCGTGGCGTCCTGCGACGTCTACTTTTACAACGTCGGCAAGCTACTTGGAATCGACCGCATTTCGCACTACGCGACCGCTCTCGGTCTCGGTCGCCGCACGGGAATTGATTTGCCTGGCGAGGAGCCCGGCCTTGTTCCCTCCGAGGACTGGGTCGAGCGCGTTTACCATCACAAGTGGTATCCCGGGTCCACAATTTCCTTGGCGATCGGACAGGGCGCCCTGATGGTCACCCCTGTACAGCTCGCCCGCACGATCGCGGCTGTGGCCAGCGGCGGCACGCTGATCCGCCCGCATCTCCTCAAAGATGCTTCGTTGCCCCCGCCCGAGGTTTTCCCGCTCTCTGACGACACCGTCCAGCAGGTCACCGACGGCATGTGGGGCGTGGTCAACGAACCGGATGGCACAACCTCAGAAACCGTGAAGCTGCAGAACATCGACTTCTCCGGCAAGACCGGCACGGCCCAGACGGAAAGCTTCGAGCTGCAGAATAAGCTGGGCAAGCACCTCAAGGAAAACGGCTGGTTCGTCGGCATTGCCCCACGGCGCAATCCCGAAATTGTCGTGGCCGCGCTCGTTCAAGGAGCCGGATGGGGGAGTTCCGTCGCGCCGATCGTTCGGGACGTAGTGAAGGCGTATTACGACAAGAAGGCCGGCCACTTCCAGATGCCGGGGTCGCAGCCCACTGGCACAGCGTCCGCTTCCACGCAGCCGTCTGTGAAACCCGCGTCCTTCGTCGCCACCGTCGGAGCTCAGCATCCGTGAAAGACCGCCCCAGCGTGCACGATTTCGACTGGACGCTAATGGCCATCGTCGCGGCGATCTGCACGATCGGTGTCCTCGAGATCTATTCATCCACCCATGCCAGCGCCATGGCCGGAATGCAGTGGAAGCAGCTCATATGGGTAGGGATAGGGCTGGTCGGGATGTTTATCATCTCCCGCATCGACTATCACACCTTGATGGATCAGGCGCCCATTCTCTACATGGTTGGAATTGCCGGTCTTTTGGTGGTTCTGGTACTTGGCTACTCGCGTCTCGGCGCTAAACGCTGGATTTCCATCGGCGGCGAGAATTTGCAAGTGTCAGAACTAATGAAGTTGATTATAATCATCGTGCTGGCGCGTTACTTTACGGAAGTGCGCACCGACCGCCTCACCCTTCGCGATTTGGCGAAGGTTGCCACGCTGACTTTGATTCCCGTGGCTCTGATTTTGAAGCAGCCCGATTTGGGAACGGCGATGGTGCTCGTTCCCGTTGCCGTCGTTGGCGCTTTTCTGGCCGGCATTGAGTGGAAGCATCTGGCAATAGGGGTCGTGATCGTGGCGCTGCTGGTTCCGGTGGCTTGGAACATGCGCCGTCATCTGAAGCCGTACCAGCAGCAGCGCATTC
>Ga0335074_10015728_pt1 | contig 10642 bp, 7 predicted proteins | sample Lox_Sample_23_FD_206715 | JGI IMG/M metagenome (GOLD analysis project Ga0335074, IMG submission 206715) | Soil microbial communities from Loxahatchee National Wildlife Refuge, Florida, United States - Lox_Sample_2.3 | ecosystem: Environmental > Terrestrial > Soil > Wetlands | place: USA: Florida...
CATGGCTTTGAACGGCTGGCTGAACGCGTGCGCGACTACACTCCCTGCCGCGTGGCCGAATGGACCGGGTTGACGCCGGCCGAGGTTGAACAGCTCGCGCGCGAGTACGCAACCACGCGGCCTGCCGCGATCCGCATGAACTACGGTCTGCAGCGCTGTGAAAACGGCGGCACGGCCATGCGTGCCATCGCCATGCTGCCCGCGCTCACCGGCGCCTGGAAGCATCGCGGCGGAGGCGGCGCGCTTTCAACCTCGGGCGCATTCGCATGGAACAAGCGAGCCGTGGAGCGGCCCGATCTGCAGATAGCTTCTACGCTCGGCCGCCCGGCGCGCCTGGTGAATATGTGTGAGTTGGGCCACGCACTGAACGAGCTGGGGAGAGACACGGAACAAGGGAACGAGGGAACAAGGGAACAGAGCGCGGGGCCGGCGGTGCACGCGCTGTTTGTGTACAACTCCAATCCCGCGGCGGTTGCGCCCAACCAGAATGCGGTTCTGCGCGGCATGGCGCGCGACGATCTGTTCACCGTGGTGCACGAACAGTTCTTTACCGACACCACCGATTACGCCGATTTCGTTCTGCCGGCCACAACCTTTCTTGAGCACACCGACATTCAGGGCGCATACGGCCACTACTTTGTGCAGCTCTCCAAGCAGGCCATCGAGCCGCTCGGCGAGGCGCGTTCAAACGTGTGGCTTTTCGCGCAGCTTGGGCAGCGCATGGGCTTCTCGGAATCGTGCTTCCGCGATACGCCGGAAGAGATCATCCGTCAGGCGCTGGCAATCGGCGAAGACGGCCACTCGACGAATGCGGGCATGGAGCACATCGCATTTGAGGATCTGGAGCGCGAGGGACATATTCCGCTCGCGTTTCATCGCGACCCCGAGGGTCAGCCGTTTTTGCCGTACACGCACGGGCCGTTGGCCACGCCGAGCGGCAAAATCGAGTTTTATTCTGAAACGCTGGCTGCGGCCGGTCTCGATCCGCTGCCCGCATTCACGCCGCCGGCCGAATCACGCTGGAGCGAGGGCGCAAAGCGATTCCCGCTCGAGCTGTTGGGGCGCAAGAGCGATAACTTCATGAACTCGACCTTTGCGAATCTCGAAGGCCACCGCAAGATGGAGGCCAGAACCAACCGGCGGCTTGAAATCCATCCGCTCGACGCCGAGTCCCGCGAGATTCGCGAAGGCGACCTGGTGCGCGTCTTCAACGATCGCGGCTCGCTGCGGCTGACGGCGATGCTGAATCCGAATCTGCCGGCGGGCGTAGTTGCCGCAAAGCTCGACTGGGCCAAGCTGCACCCGGACGGCGCCAACGTGAATCAGCTCACCAGCGAGCGGCTCACCGATATCGGCGCCGGGGCAACGTTTTATTCCGCGCTGGTTGAAGTGACGAAGGCGTAGGCCCGCACGCAGGCAAGAGAGTTGGAGATATGAACTGGACGGCGGTTGCTGTCGCTTTCGGATTGTTGATTCTGCTGTTATTCCTGCGGCAACGTGGCCGGATCTCTGCGGCTGAGGCGCGGGAACGGCTGAAGGGAGGCGCGCTGGTGGTGGATGTGCGCACCGAGGGTGAGTTTGCCGCGCGGCATTTGCCGGGAGCGGTCAATCTGCCGCTGGATACGATTGCCGATACGCTCCCCGCTCGCGTGCCCGACAAGGACAAGACGCTGCTGCTGCACTGCCAGAGCGGAATGCGCAGCGGCGCGGCTCAATCGAAACTGCGCGCGATGGGGTATACAAATGCCTTCAATCTCGGCTCCTACGCGCGTGCAGCGCAAATTGTGGCAGGCAAGTGAACCAGGCGTGAGAACTATGCCACCGCGATTCTCGCTTCGCCTTGCAGAGGAAAGCGACATCCCCGCTCTCAACGAACTGATTGAGGCGAGTGTGCGCGCGTTGCACGCGAACGATTACACTGCCGCGCAAATTGAAGGCGCTCTGGGTACCGTGCTCGGGGTTGACACTCAGTTGATTCGCGACCGGACTTACTTTGTTGCCGAGGCGCGCAATTTCGCCGCGGGCGCGCCGGTCGCATTGGCCGGGTGCGGAGGCTGGTCGAAGCGGAAGACGCTGTTTGGCGCAGACCGCGCATTTGTCCGCGAGCCGGAGCTGCTCGATCCGGCAACGGATGCGGCCAAGGTGCGCGCGATCTTCGTTCATCCCGCGTTTGCGCGCCAGGGTCTCGGGAGTCTCATCCTCGCCCATGTCGAGGCCGAAGCCATTTCGGCAGGCTTCAGGAAGTTTGAGATGGGCTCCACGCTGACCGGTGTTCCGCTTTATCGCCTCAGAGGCTACACAGAAGTCGAACGTATCCAGGTGCCGCTCGTGAATGGCGAGGTCGTTCCAGTTGTGAAGATGGTGAAAAGCGCAGGCGAGGCCTGACGAATCTCGCGGCCGGACGATTTGCCGGCCGCCCATCCTACTCATTACTTCACCGGCTCGGCAACCACCTCGATCTCAACTTTGCCCGTACCATTCGGCGAATCGAACGTACCCAGCACCTGTTCCTTGCCTTCAACCAGGTTTGAAGATCCATCGAGCACCGCTTGCCGAAGTACCGGATCCTGGATGCCCACGTTCGACTTTTCGTCTGCGACACTCGATTGCGTGACCTTGGTGCGCATGCGCAATTCATCTCCCGCGGTGTCGAGCCATGCCTCGATGCTGAGGCCAGTGTCCATATACTGCACCTGGGTATTGGCCTTGGAAGTGTCCGCATCGAAGCTTCCCGTGACGACAGGAACCTTGCTGCCCAGCTTGACTTCGCTCTTATTGCCGATTACGACCACCATGGCTACGTGCCGCGAGCCGCCCGAATTTCCCGCAGCGCTGTCATTCAAAGTAAAGGTGAGCCGATAGGTTTTGGCCGGGCGGTCGATATCGGCGACGATGCGCTGCGCCAGTTGAAGATCGTCGGCCGTACCGCGAATGGTGATGGCGCCCATAGAGCGTACCAGGTAGATTTTGGCGCGCGGCAGCATATTCCGCAGGTCGGTCTGAATGTCGTTTTCAGCATCTTGCGTCGTGTTGACGAGGTAGAAGGTGCGGTACTCCTGCGCTTCGGACGGCTTGGTTTCAGCGGGCTGGTCCTGGGCAAAAGCGCGCGGCGCATAAGCGATGAGCGTGAGCGTAGAGAGCAAACAGGCAGAGATTAAGTATCTGCCTGCGGATGCGGCAGTGATTGTCATTTTTCGCCTCTCAGAAAAGGAATCGTGAGAAGAGCGCGTCTCTGCAACGCCCCAATGCGCTGTGCGCTCTTCCAATCACACAGACGCCGCGGCTTATTCATCGCTCGAAGAATATTTGGCCGAGCCTGTTGCGTTCAGCTATTTCGCGGCCGGAGTCAGTTCGATGTAATCGAGCGCGGCGGGATCGGCGCCGTCCGGCGTGCCTTCCACGCACAGCACATCGCCGGGCTTGAGGTCGATGCCGCGGACGGTATATCGCGTTGAAGTGTCTCCATTGGGTCGGCGCGATGGGAACGTGGCATTCGCATCCCAAGCAGCTACCTGTTTGCCGTTCACATCGAGCGCAAACTTTGCCACGCCGCCAGGCAAATCGAAATACTGGGTTGCAATATCGAACCTGCCGGCAGCGCCCGTGTAGGTCCACTCGGCATTGCAGCTCTTTTCAGCGCAGGTAACGGCCTTGCCGCCCGAGGCATCCTCCCACGGCTTCACGTCAATCACTGTATAGCCGGTGAGGCGCGCCGCTTCAGCCTCCATGCGGCCGGGGAAATGGCCCGCGCGGCCCTGTGCATCGGGAATCCCGCTCTCTTTCAAAAAATACTGCACGATCGCATCGCGCCACACAATCGCGTGGCCAACCTGATACTCGAGCCGCGCGAGCTCGTCGCTGAACAGGGCAGGATCGATTTTGCCGTCAAGTGACTTCCATTCATCCACCATCTGGCGCACCTCATCAACGCCCTGGTAGTGGCTGTCATACACGTACTGGATGATGGTCTTGCCCGTGTGCAGTTTGTAGGTCCACGGCACGTGATGGAAGAAGAGCAACAGCGAATCGGGACAGGTGGCGAGCGACTCGTACATCTTTGCAACCTCGGGCGGGTACTGGCCAATAAAGCCCGTCCCCGTTGCAACGGTACGGTCCATGCCGATGCCCTGCGCGTCGTCGCGGTGCCACTGGCCCCAGCCGTTGCGCTCGCTCGACTCGATGTTCGGACCGTAGTGGCTCCCGGTAATGTCGGTAAGCGTCTGCGTGCCGAGGAAGCCGGTGTAATCGACATACGTTTGCCACGAGTGCAGCAGGATTTGGTCGACCGTCGTCACTACTTGTTGATCGGTGCTGATGGTTTGGCGCGTCCACTCTTCGGCGATCTGCTGTGCTGTCAGATTCGGATCCCATGCGAGGCGGCCAAACGCGTAAAGGTTCGCCATCGCAAGAGGTGCGCCCAGCCATCCATCGCGGCCCACGTCGGCCACGCCCACCATTCCGCCCTGCGGCCGGTTGAAGGTCTTGCCCTCGATGATCTGCTGGACCGGCGTGGATTTATTGTCAGCGCGCAGATCGAAGTCGAGTTTCTCCTTCCATAGCGGTGCGAGATAAACGAGGTGCCTCTGCTGGCCGGTGTACTCCTGCGTGATCTGGACTTCCATCGCTTCGTTGGTCTTGTGCAAACCGGCAAAAAGCGGCGAGACCGGCTCCTCGGCCTGGAAATCAATCGGGCCGTACTTGATCTGCACGATCACGTTGGGCGCGAACTTGCCGTCGAGGGGATGAAAGATGTCGTAAGCGGCGCGGGCGCGATCGGCCTTGAGGTCGTTGTAGTCGAGATGATTGTTGTAGACGAAGGCGCGATAGAGCACCACGCCGCCATGCGGAGCAAGCGCCTCGGCAAGTGTGTTGGCGGCATCGGCTGGGCTGCGGCCGTAACTCGCAGGACCGGCCTGGCCCTCGGAGTCGGCCTTGACCGTGAAGCCTGCAAAATCGGGGATGAGCTTGTAAATCTCGTCGGCCTTCGCCCTCCACCAGGCCTTCACCTCAGCGTCGAGAGGATCGAATGTCTTCAAGCCGCCGATCTTCTGCGGGCTGGCAATGTCGACGCTGATGGCGAGGCGCACGCCCCACGGCCGCATCGCGTCGGCTATCCTCTTAAGCCCCTGCAGCATCTCAGGCGTCAGGAATGGCGTGGCTCCATTCACGTTGTTTACGTTGCAGCCGTTGATGCCGACCGAAGCGAGCAGGCGTGCGTATTGCTGCACGTCGGTCAGGTCGTCGCGCACGCGGCCATCGTCAAAGAAGATCGACTTCCCCGCGTAGCCGCGTTCGACGGTGCCGTTGGCGTTATCCCACTCGTCGACCCAGCGGATGGGCATAGCGGGCGATTCGCGGATCGCTTGTCGAGGAGGGCTATTGTTCTCGGAAATGTAACGCAGAAGGGCAAATGCCCCATAGAGCGCCCCACGCTGGTCTCCACCCGCGATCAGCACCCGGGCACCGTGTCGCGGGCGAGAAGTCTCGAGCCGGTAAATCCAATAAGAATCGTGGGAGAGATTCGCAGGAACGTTCGTACCGGGATAGGCCTGGCGCACTTCGTCGGCAGTGCCAATTACGATCTGGTTTTCGAAATTGTCGATATCCGCGCCTCTAATCCCATATAGGTGCAGGATTCCGTCGTTGAGCTCGCGAACGGCCGTTTGCTCCATCGGGCTCTCGTCCAGCGAGCGGACCAGAAAGAGAGCGTGCTGCGAGCCGCGCCAGAGCGGGTTATCAAGCCACGCCGAGGTTTCGTTCTGCGCGTTCGCCAAGGTGTCGCTCAGAAGCGTCGCAGCCACAACGACCGTCGTGGCTACGATCCTTCTCCAAATCGCCCGCGAAGCGATTCTCATCCGCGAATCTCCCGATAACGTTCTACCACCTCACGTCACGAATCCGAAGTTCCCTGAAGAACAACTGCAGATCCCTCGACTCCGTCCGCTACCGCGGACTTCGCGGGATGACAGAGGTGTTTATACAGCGAAATCGAACTCCACCTTCGCCCGCTGCAAACCGCGGACCGCATTCGCCAGATAAACAGCATCGGCGCTGCGCAAATCTTCCTCGTTGAGGATTCGCTCTTCGACGTTGGGACGCGTTTCGAGCAGATGCCTGCGATACACACCCGCCAGCAACCCACATTCGATCGGCGGTGTTAACAGTTTCCCGTCCTTCTCTACAAACACGTTGCTGATGGCGCCCTCCGTGAGCTCCCCGCGCAAGTTGAAGAAAAGCACGTCGTCGAATCCCTCGCTCTGCGCCTGCTCAAAAGCCCGCGCATACAACTCGCGATGCGTAGTTTTGTGGAAGAGCATCGCATCGGCAGGGTCGGTGCGGTGGGGAGAAATGGAAACACGGCGCATGCGGTTTTGGTCAACCGGAGCCAACAACTGATGCGTGATCTGAACCCCTCCGTCGCCGTCGAGCAGCAGTCGCACTCGTTGCGCCGAGCCGGCCGCAAACTGTCGCGCATAGTTCTCGAGGGCCACGCGAACTTCATCGCGATCCGCGCTGAAATCGAAGTACTCCGCCGAGTCCGTCAACCGGTCGAGATGCAGCTCGAGCAACGGGAATCCATTCTCCCACCGCATCGTCTCAATCAACGCAAACTCTTCAGAAGCGTCGGCGAGCGCAGCGGTAAGGAACTCCGCTTTCAACAGTGACTCCCGGTACTCATCGGCCGCCACCGAGTCGATCACCACGCCGCTGCCGGTGCCCATGGTTCCTCCTCCGCCGTGCAACTCGAGGGTGCGAATGGCCACATTGAACACCGTGCGCTTGGGCGAGAAAAAGCCGATCGCACCCGTGTAAACTCCGCGAGCGGCGCTCTCAAGCTCGGCGATCAACTGCATGGCCCGTACCTTGGGCGCGCCGGTAACCGAACCGCAGGGAAACAGCGCACGGAAGACTGCATCGACGCCCGCGTCGTCGCACAGCTCGGCCGCGACCGTCGAGGTCATCTGCCAAAGCGTGGGATAGCGTTCGACATGAAACAACTTTTCTGCCCGCACCGTACCGAATTTTGCCACGCGGCCCAGGTCGTTGCGCACGAGGTCGACAATCATCACATTTTCGCTGCGGTTCTTCGGGTCGGCCTTGAGCCACTCGGCGCGCTCGCGGTCTTCGCCGGTAGTGCGCCCGCGGCGTACGGTGCCCTTCATGGGCCGCGTGGTAATGCGGCGGCCGCCCCCGGCGCTCGTATCGATATTGAAGAAGAGCTCCGGCGAAAAGCTCAAAATCCTGTGCCCCGGTTCGGCGTGAACAAACGCACCGTAGCGAGCCGGCTGCCGCCTGCGCAGGCGCGCATAAAGCTCTGCCGCACTGCCCCGCACACTCACTCGCCATGGCGCGGTGAAATTCAATTGGTACACATCGCCCGCGCGAATCCACTCATGAATCGCGGCGATACGGCGCGAGTAGTCTTCTTCGCCGATGGTATATTCGGCCTCGATCCGCGAGCCCGATGGCAGATTCTCATCGAGCTCCGGTGCTGCTATTTGCGCGCGCAGCACATCCAGCCTGGCTTCAATCTCCCCCGGCAGCTCATCGATAAATTGGCCGGTTTCTCCGTCAATCCGATAGCCGTGCTCATAAATTCCAAACCAGGCCAGGGCGCCTGCACAACTGCTACGCTCTTCACCTTTGACGGCCGCCACGGCAGGCTCAAACCACGCGCCGCACTCGTAGGTGAAAAAGCCCGCGGCGCAACGGCCCGCGCCCAGCGCTGCTTCGATCGCTCCAAACAGCTCCGGCAGATCCGCAGCGCTCCGCGCTTCGCATACATGCAAAGGAGCCGTGAACAATTGCGTCCACGGCACCTCATCGGGTTGGTATTTTGCCTTCTGTGCGCCCTCGAGCAGCACGGTGGCCGGTCTTTCGTTCACCAGCGCGTAAATTTCCGCGGGAAGTGCGGAGCGGCGCGTCATTGGGGGGTCGCGGCGCCTGCTATTGAACCGTCAGCACCATGGTGGTTGTGTTGGAGATTGCCGTCACTCCATTGCTGGACTGCGCGGTGATGGTGACGGTGTACGTGCCGGCAGGCGTAGACGGAGTCGCACCGGGACCGTGATTCTTATAGTTGTAGAGAGGGTTGCAACCGGTCATGCTCAGGCTCACGACGATGCCCAGAAGCGCCATCAGCGCCAGGCGGTTGAGCCATGCACGGCGGCGCGCGCCGAAGGCCAAACCTCCCAGGCCAAGCACGCCGGGTATTAGAAACGCCCATGCAACGGTGTGCGCGTCTGCGCCGGGCCGCACATTCATTGAAGTACCATGGGACTTGCTTGCCGCCTCCGTTTCAAGCACCATGGAGCTGGTTGGCGGGCAGCTCGCAGCCGGCGATCCCGCGGTGCAGCTTGCAGGCGTAGTGGCCAGGATCTGCACACTTTCGGGCGTGAAGGTGCACGATGCCTCGTTGGGCAGGCCCGAGCACGAGAGTGTCACAAACAACGGCGCAGTGAGCGAAGCGTTGTTCTCAGGCGTAACCGTGATCAGCGCGGTTCCCGTGTCACCCGGGCTGAGCGTCATGGGAAAGCTCGTCGGCGTAACCGGCGCGATGCTCAGGTCAAAGCCGGGCTGATCGCTGGGAGTTCCAGAAGCTTCGGCCACAGGCGATGTTGAGCCCCGATGCGAGGCATCGCCCAGGTAGACGGCCTGGAGCTGGTGCCGGCCTGCAGAGAGAGTGACGGTGCTGCGTGCTTCGCCTGACGCGTCGAGCACAGCTTCGGCCCGGGTCAGGGTTCCGTCCTCAATGGCCACAACGCCGCCTGCAGGCTGGCCGTCGTCGCCGGTCACACTTACTCGAACGGCGGCCTGGGTGCGCCCGTTCTGGTCGCTGGTGGCCACGTTCAGCGTGGTAAAGGTGGAAATTGCCTGCGCAGACGCGGCAGCCGGCACCGCAGCCAGTGCCAGGCCCAGCCATGCAACCCCGTTTAGCCGCAGGATGCGGCTGCTCATATTTCTCACGTGCACCTGCTCCAAAATCGGCTCTCTTTCGCCCGCCAGGCGTGGCATTGAGTGAAGCTCCATTGTATCCGGCCAACCCTTCAAGCGGCCACCCATCAGGGCAAGATGGACCAGCCGGCAAGAGGCCGGGGCAATACGCCGGCTCACCATCTGTGGTTCCTTTATTGACGGTTCAGCCGCGTTTCCGTAAGTGATCGGCGGGTTGAGGGAACAGCAGGGCGGCTGCGCGAATTCGGCAGAGAGAAAAGTGGTATGCTTTTGCGCATCGCTAGTTCTTTATTCCTGCCGGCGATCGACCCGGCCGGCGGGTGGAACCTATGAAAACCTCCCCATACCATCGCTCCCCGTCAAGTCTTATTGCACTGAATCGAACACTCGGTGTGATCTGCCTGCTTTTGGTGTTGTTTGTGCATCCGGTTGCCGCGCAGAACCAGTCGCCGGCTCAGCCGTCAGGCCAGGCCCCGAAAAAACCCTCCTTCCCGGCCACCGTCCTGGTCTTCTGCGATCTGCCCTGCTCATGGTCGCTCGACGGCAAATCCCGGGGCGAGATCGACTCGGGCAACACGGGCAAAGCCGGAGTCCAGCTCGGCTCCCACCAGGTCGTGGCTCAGTCGCTTGACGGTCTCGATCAGGTTGAGAAGCAGGTCGTAATCAAGGAGAAGGGCGAGACCACAGTCCAGATCGAATTGCAGTCGCTCCGCGACTCGCGCGTGGCTCTCGAGCAACAGGCCAACGCGGCCCGCCCGGCCGAGCAGGCTTACGAGGACGCCCAGATGCTGAACGCGCAACAGGAATTCGACAAGGCTCGCCCGCTCTTCGAACAAGCCTGCAACGACGGCCATGCGAATGCCTGCGCCAGCCTCGGATATATGTACGACGCGGGCAAGGGTGGTTCCCAGGATTACCTCAAAGCGAGTGCTGCCTATCAAAAGGCGTGCGACGGCGGTGTTGTTGCAAGCTGCACCAGCCTGGGAATCCTTTACGAATATGGGCATGGCGTAACGCAGGATTACGGGAAGGCTCGCACCAATTACCAGAAGGGCTGCGACGGAGGATACCCCAGCGGCTGCAGTTATCTTGGCGATCTGTATCTGACCGGCCACGGAGGGCCCAAGGACATTGAACATGGCCGTCAGCTTTTGCAGAAGGGCTGCGACCTCGGCGATCAATGGGGCTGCGACGAGCTGAAGAAGAAGCCCTGACGCGAAGACCTCCCTGCGTGGGGCCGCGCTCCCTCAGTCCCTTTGCACCTCCGTCCCTGCCCCCGCCGCGCTATCCTTGTCTGTTTGAGGTTTCCTTCCATGCCTTCGACAGTTTCCACATCCTCGCGTCCGCAACTCGCCCACCTGACCACAATTCTCGACGAACTTCGCGCCAAGGGCACGCACTTCAACCTGCGCGTGCTCGACGACCAGCAAGCGCCTGTCTGCCACTACGACGGCAAAGAGGTCATCAACCTGGCCAGCAACAACTATCTCGGTCTGGCCAACCACCCCAGGCTCGTTGAGGCGGCCATCAAGGCCACGCGCGAGTTCGGCGTGGGCTCGGGTGCGGTACGCACCATCGCCGGTACCATGCGCATTCACATGGAGCTCGAGGAGAAGATTGCGCGCTTCAAAAACGTCGAGGCCTCGGTCGTTTTTCAAAGCGGCTTTGCGGCCAACGCCGGCACGGT
>Ga0335074_10015729_pt1 | contig 10641 bp, 9 predicted proteins | sample Lox_Sample_23_FD_206715 | JGI IMG/M metagenome (GOLD analysis project Ga0335074, IMG submission 206715) | Soil microbial communities from Loxahatchee National Wildlife Refuge, Florida, United States - Lox_Sample_2.3 | ecosystem: Environmental > Terrestrial > Soil > Wetlands | place: USA: Florida...
TACCATCCGCCCTTCAGTTACCAGGAGTGCGGCAGGCCAGTGGCACCCGCCAATAGTAAACCAACCGCTTTCGCTCTCGCCCTCCCGATGACATTCGCGGCCCAGGCGCGGAGATGTTGTGCTTGGCGGGTACTACGGGCGTTCTTCGTGCCGGTCGACCTCACTGGGACCGCCTATTCTTTGGAGATGTATTGGTGCCTGTGCCGGCGAAAAGCCCACCATCCTGGCGACTTCCGGAGGGCTTGTAGGTACGCCACGGACAACGGCGTCGGCTTGCTCTACCGGGCCACTGACTTCGTCACGGTCGAGGAACGCATCGAACCCTCGCTGCTCCCGGCTGCCCACGGAGGTGCTTGATCTCGTTGGTCCGCGTCTGGCCGGGCCGGGGCAGCGGGCTTGGCTGATCGCCTCCGACGCTACTCGACCGTCGGCGGGGACCGCGGGAGCAGGTGTTCGCCGGGGGCCTCGTCCCGGCCGGGCACCGACCGGCTCCTTCCCGCCTAGCCTTCTAGGCTGTGCACGTCGCCCGAAAGGAGACGATCGTTACTTGGAGCCAACTAGCCATAACCGCCGGTCCTCGCCAGGCGCCCATCGCGTGCCGCCCCCAGGCCAGGTCCCCCTTATCGGCCGGATATTCCCCGCTCCCGTCGCTGCCAAGGTCCCGGAGGTCATATTTGTCTTTTGGGTAGCGAAGATCCTCACCACAGCCGGCGGGGAGGCGACATCCGATTTCTTGAAGACGTGGGGCAACATCCGGGGAGGGGGCACCGAAGTGCTCCTGTTCGTCGTAGGCCTCGTCTTACAGTTCGGTACTCGCCGCTACCGCGCCCTCGCATACTGGGCGCTGGCATATGCCATCGCCATTTTTGGGACCGGCGTCTCCGATTTCCTGCACCTCGACGTCCACATCCCCTATGCCGGTACGACCGCTCTTTGGGCCTTGGTCCTAGCCGCGATCTTTTTGGTTTGGCAGCGCAGCGAAGGCACGTTGTCGATCCACAGCATCACGACCCAGCGGCGCGAAGCCTTTTACTGGGCGACCGTGTTCGCCACCTTTGCCCTCGGGACGGCCCTGGGGGACTTCACTGCGACATCGCTGAACCTCGGTTACTTGGCCTCAGGCATCCTTTTCGCCGTCGTCATCGTGTTGCCAGCCCTGGCATGGTGGCGCCTCGGGCTCAGCAGCATTGCCGCTTTTTGGATGTCGTATGTTGTCACGCGGCCCCTCGGCGCGTCCTTCGCCGACTACATCAGCAAGCCTCGGAGCATCAGCGGGGTCAACTTCGGTGACGGCCCGACAGCGATCGTTTTCGCCGTGGCCGTCTTCGCTCTTGTCTCGTACCTCGCTCTCGCCCGTCCCGACATCCAGCGGCCGCTCGCCAGAGCCGCGAGGGCACGTCCGATCGTTCCCACGGGCAATCCCCTCCAGACGGGCGAGCCCGAGCTCGACGTCGACTAGCTCCTCACGAACCCCGCCTCGGGGGAGCGCGCCGAGGATCTGGGAGCGTACGGGGCTACTAGGACGTCCTAGCAAGCCTCTGACTAGGAAGTGTGTGCCCAAAGGAAAGTGGGCGCGGAGGGACTTGAACCCTCACGGCCTCGCGGCCAATGGATTTTGAGTCCACCGTGTCTGCCATTCCACCACGCGCCCGTACACATGTAAGCGGCCAGCTTGCGCTGCTGCGGTTATCGGCCTTCTCGCTTGAAGTAGTCCTGAACTGCGGGCGAAGCACAGGACGGCATCGGAGCGTCGATCGCGGTCAGGGAGGTCCAGCTCGAAAGGCACGATGACAGAGCGTACCCCAGGTCCCGGGTGGCTGTTCCTGGTTGGTCCTAACCACTGGTGGCCCGACGAGCCGACATCGTGTGATCAGCGGGCCGCCCTTGACCAACCTGTCCCCGGCGGACGTACAGGAAAACGTGCACCCCCCGGAACCACCAGGTTGGCTCGGCCCTATAAGACGAGCTCAGCTCCGCTTGGAGAGCGACGCTGGCCCGGTACTCGCGCACCCGGTAGGCAAGCACGCCATGGCCTGGGGGGGCCCCCACAGCGTGGGTGCGCAGCAACCATAGGCGAGGGCAGGAGGCCACGACCCTCGGCCACCGTGAAATGGGGACGGCCTCGGGGTCAAGGGCATACGCGCCCCGGCTAGACCATGGCGCGTCCGGCAACACAGGAGCGGGCACGGGGCCCGGTAAGTCCTTGGAGTGCTCGACGTAATAGTCGAAAGGACTGTAGCCGTCAGCCACAAAAAAGGCGATGCAGTCGTGGGGTTGCGCACGGGCAACGACCTCGGTCACACCCTGGCGCCAGTTCTCCAAAGACACGCCGTAGCCGGGCAGGATGAGCGATACCCTCCAAACCGCCATAACCAATGCCGCTGCCAGCGCGAGGGGCCATGGGCGAAGCCGGGAGAGAGCCACGCCGATAACCATCGACGCAGCTGGTAGGGCGTCGATTATGTAGCGGTCCGAAAGCAAGGGTTGCACGGTGTCTGATATGAGGTAGTTGAGGGCGGGAGGCAACGTAAACCATGCGAACAGCAACCCGTAGGCCCAAGTGGTCTCCTCCGTGCGCCTCGTGGCCAGCCGGTAGGCGAACTGCCCACCTGCCAAGGCCCAGCAAACAACAGTGGCAACCGTGAGGTAGCCCACCGAAACAGGGCTGTAGGGGACGCCAACGCTCCGCGTCGAGGCCAGGAAGTCAAACAGGTACCGGTTGTTCAGGTCGAAGAGCGGGCCGGGCGGCGCTATCCAAGACGCGGCTCCTGTGCCGTGGTCCACGAAGACCCAGACAAGCGGTGCCCCGAGCAGCGCAATAGCTCCCAGGGAGAAGCCCAGTTGGCGTTTCGGTAAATCTCGCCAGTGCCCAACGACAAGCAGCGAGAGCACTTGCGCCACCACGACGAGCACGCTCAAGACAAGTGTGTAGATGGCGAGCGCCGTGAGTACGGCGTAGGCTGCCCAGGCCCGCCGGCCTCTTCCCTGGACGGCACAAACCAGTGCGAGCATAGAGCAGCACACGAAAAAGACCGCCACCACATAGGCGCGGGCATTTTGCGACCAAAACACGAAGCCCACGCTCGCGGCCACGAACGTAGCCCCGAACAATGCCGCCCGCCGGTCGAAGAGACGCTCCAAGAAAGCAAAGCAGACGGGAACGGCGCCGATTGCCGCGATGGCCGTCGGCAAACGGAGCGCAAACTCAGTGCTGCCAAAGAGCTCCATCCAAAAATGCATGCCAATGTAGTAAGACAATGCTGTCCCGCCATCTTTGAGCGCGGCTGCCAACAGCGCCGAGCCGTGCTGGCTCGCTGCAGCGAAGGTGAAACCCTCGTCAAGCCAGATGCTCCTCGCTCCAAGTCGGTAGAGGACGAGCACGACGATGAGCGCTGTCGGACCAGCTGCTCCGAGCAGGGGCCATGGCCGACTGCGCCCGCCAGGAGCAGCCCGGGCAGGGGTCGCCTTCCGGCGGGCAACGTGAGCTAACGAGATCGGGGCTTCGAGAACGGGGCTGGCACCGGGAACGGGAGGTCCCAGTTGGCTCACCTCGCAATAGTAGAAGGAGATGCCGTCGCGGTAGCGATCGGGCCACCGGCCACGATCGTGTACGGCGGTCAGTGCTCCAAGGAAGCGAGAGCTCTACGTATGGCCGCCACCACGTCCGCCGGCTTTGGGCCACCAAGGCGACCGTCGGCACAACCCGGCAGAAGTAGTGACAATGTGGCTAGTGAAACTGGCCAAGGGGCCCAGTCACTGCTGTTATCAAAGCCACCGAGGTTATGGTCGGCAAAGACTAGCACTCCCCCTGTACGGGTTCCCAGCTCGGCGACCGCATCGCACGACCGCTGATGCCCGCCCTCGCGGCTGACCGATATTTGGTAATTGGAGCGGTGTGTATTAGGTCTGCCTTTCCTCGGCGCGTCCCTCTTGGGCCGGCGACATGTGACCATGGCCTCTGGCAGCTAAGGCGCCCACTTGCGATCGTACTTGCATGCTGATGGGCTTGGGCTCGTGCAGGACCACAGGCGCGCCCCCCTCGTGGCCGGCTTGACATGGGTGACCCGACTGCCTTCATCAAAAGGCCGCGCAAAGTTCCGAGCCGCCGGCCGCTGCCATCGCGTCTACAGGATTGGCAGGAGATCTATGTTCAGTTTTCTCGCAAGGACACCGCTTCACAAGCTTCACGGTGCGTGTCCTGCGGCATCGCCTACTGTAACTTTGCCTGCCCATTGGGAAATTTCATCCCCGATTGGAACGACCTCGTCTATAGGGGCCGCTGGCGTGACGCCTCCGAAAGGCTCCACGCGACAAACAATTTTCCCGAGCTTACTGGGCGCCTCTGCCCGGCGCCCTGCGAGCCAGCGTGCAGCCTCTCAGTAAACGACATGCCAGTTGCAAACGCCGTCGTGGAAAGAAAGGTTGCGGAGGTGGCCTTCGCCGAGGGATGGGTTGGGCCCGTGCGACCGAGAGCCCGGTCGGGCAGAAAGGTGGGGGTCATCGGCTCTGGGCCGGCCGGCTTGGCTGCCGCGCAGCAGCTCACGCGGGCGGGCCACGAGGTGACCGTCTTCGAGCGCTCCCCAGGTGCGGGTGGCTTGCTGCGCTACGGGATCCCCGATTTCAAACTAGAAAAATGGGTGCTCGGCCGTCGGCTCGCGCAGATGCACAGCGAAGGGGCCCGCTTTTTTTGCGGCGTGGAAGTCGGCGTCGACATCACTGTGAGCGCACTGCTCGGCCGGGGCAGGTTCGACGCTCTCCTCCTGGCCGGAGGTGCCCGGGCACCGCGAGACCTCGATGTGCCTGGCCGCCGCCTGCGCGGCGTCTACCAGGCCATACAGTTCCTCGTCCGGGCAAATCGTGCCGTAGATGGTGAGACGGTCGTCCTCGGGGAACCGGCGCACGAGGACCTGAGTGCCTGCGCCAAGCGAGTCGTAGTGGTTGGTGGCGGCGATACCGGCGCCGACTGCGTCAGTACTGCTCTCCGCCAAGGCGCATCGTCAGTAACCCAATTGGAGATCATGCCCGAGCCGTCCGCCGCCCGAGATCCCTGGCTCCCGTGGCTCGGCCAGCGTTCCTGCGCGAGACCTTCCGCCGCAGCAGAGGAGGGCGGGCGGTGCCTGTGGTCCGCTTCTCCCCAGCGTTTCTTGCCCGATGGCGCCGGTCACGTGCGGGGGGTGGCAACGGCAAACGTCAGGATGGAGCTAGAGGATGGACGGCCAAATTTCCTAGTGCAGCCTGGGACGGAGAGGGTGCTCGAAGCAGACTTAGTCCTTCTGGCAATGGGGTTCAAGGGCGCCGAGCGCTCTCCGCTTCTCGCACAGCTTGATTTGCCCCTTACGGCCGACGGCAAGGTCGCCCGCGACGACGTTTTCGCGACCGCTGCGCCGGGAGTGTTCGCTTGCGGCGACATGGCGCGAGGCCAGAGCCTTGTGGCATGGGCAATTGCCGAGGGGCGCTCTGCCGCCCACCACATCGATGAAACGCTTATGGGCGAGACACTTTTGCCATGCCCGTTGGGCAGTTGACGTCGAGGCGAGCTATCTACCCGGCGGCCTTTGGGACAGTTTGTTCCCAGGGGTACCCTTGGCGGGCTCCACCCCGTACAGGCGACGACAACCCCGACAATCGTGAGCTTGGCACGGTTGAGAGGAGCACGAGCCCCCATGCTGGGTGGCCGTGCCCAGGGCTGAAGTCGACCTTGGCAACGTCTAAGGCTCGCCTAAGTGTTGGAGGCAGACTAGGTCACGCCGAAGCGCCCTCCATGGCCACGCTTATATGGTACATGGCCACTCATCGCAGGACTGGGGGTGACGGCCCTCGAACTGCAGCTTTCACCCGGTTGTTACTTTCGGGCGGGCAACTATGGTCAGAATGTTGGATGACCGAAGGAGGCTTGTAGGTGCCGGCGTTCGTTTTCCCAGGGCAGGGCTCCCAGGGGCCTGGGATGGGGCGCCCGTGGCAGGAGCACCCGTCGTGGGACGTCGTCCAGGATGCCTCGGAGCTCGCGGGACGAGACGTCGAGCACCTATTGCTCGACGCTGGGCCTGAGGAGCTGGCGGAGACCCGTAACGCTCAGCTCGCCACCTTTGTCATGGGCCTGGTGGTCCTGGACGCAGTCGAGCGGCTAGGCATCGAGCCGACGGCGTGCGCCGGCCACAGCCTCGGCGAGTACACGGCGCTCGTAGCGGCTGGGGCAATTGGCTTCGAGGACGCTGTGAGGCTGGTAGCTGAGCGGGGGGAGGCGATGCAGGAAGCGGCAGAGGAAAACCCCGGGGTGATGCTCGCCATCGCAGGTGTGGACGACGAAATGGCACGCATCGCGTGCCGGAGGGCCGACGGGGACGTCTGGCTCGCCAACTCAAACGCTCCCGGCTGGTGCGTCATCGCAGGGCGCCCCGAGTTCGCGCGGCGTGCGGCAGGCATAGCTTTGGAGCTCGGCGCGACGCGGGTGAGCGAGGTCGCAGTAAGGGGTGCCTTTCACACACCGCTCATGGCGACAGCGCAACCCAGGCTGCGCAAGGCGCTCGAGGGCACGACTTTCCACCCCCTGGCGGTGCCGGTCGTGGCCAACGTTGACGCCCTTCCCCACCCTTTGGCCCAGGACTGGCCGTCGCTACTGTCCGCGCAGCTACGCAGCCCCGTGCGCTGGCGCCAGACAGTACTCTCGCTCGCAAGTGTCATGCGTACGACCGACTGGGACGGGGATGCGCTCTTTTGCGAACTGGGACCGGGCGGCCCACTGGCGGAAATGGTCCGCTTGACAGTCCCCGAAGCCGAGACTCTGGCGATCGCCGTCCCCGACGACTTGGACAGCCTCGTCGGGACGCTGACGGGCGAAGGCCCCTTCGCGAACCTGAGCTCGGACGGGCACCAGGGCGAGCGGCTTTACGTGTCGGAGCGCCTCATCATCAGCCCAACCGCGGGCCTCTTTGAGCACCCCGAAGGCGCTTGTTCTCCCGGCGAAACGATTGGTACGGGAGACCTCGTGGGCTTGGTTTCGGGCGCCGAAGTGAGGAGCCCCTTCGCGGGTGAGCTGATGGGCGTGCTGGCTCATCCTGGCGAGAGGGTCCAACCGGGGCAGCCAATCGCGTGGCTTCGGACTATTTAGACAAGAAAGCGAGCGCCCGAGAAAATGCCAGCTGATTGCGGCTACGCGATAACGGGTTGGGCGAGCGCGCTCCCCGAGAGGGTCGTCACCAACTCCGACATCATGACCCTGTTCGACACGAGCGACGAGTGGATCGTCGAACGCACCGGGATCAGGCAGCGTCGGGCAGCAGACGGGCCCTTCGTGTCTCCCAGGCCAGGCCCGTCCCCCGCGAGCGGGATGGGCACGACGGCGCAGCTGGCCACCCGAGCCGGGCAGGCGGCAATGGAGCGTGCTGGCCTCACGGGGGCCGACATCGACCTGCTCATTTTGTGCACAACCAGCCCTGACCAGCTCGTGCCTGCAACGTCCTCGCCGGTCGCCAATGCTTTGGCGGTCAGAGGCGGGGGCATGGACATCAACGCTGCCTGTGCCGGGTTCACGTACGGGCTCGTGGCCGCAGCCGGGTTTGTTGCATCGGGAGCCGAGCGCGTTCTCCTGGTTGGCGCCGAGACGCTCACACGGATCACCAACTGGTCCGACCGGTCCAACGCCTTCCTTTTTGGCGACGGCGCGGGAGCCGTCGTCGTGGAGGCGGTGCCGGGCGAGCCGGCCATGCTCGGTTGGGACCTGGGCGTGGACGGGTCGCTCCAGCCGCTGTTTTACGCTGACCACGGCGGTGGCGGCATGACCATGCGCGGCCAGGAAGTCTTCCGCAAAGCCGTTCGCGTCACCGTCGACTCGGCGACAAAGACCCTAGAGCGGGCCAAGGTTACGGCGGACGACATAGCGCTCTTCGTACCGCACCAGGCGAACACCAGGATCATGGACGCAGTTGCGGAGCGGCTGGGGATCCCTTCTCGAAAGGTGGCGTCGGTCATCGAAAGCACGGGCAACACTTCTTCGGCATCCATCCCCATCGCGCTCGCAGATGCCGTATCTTCGGGGCGGTTGTCCCAGGGGGACCTGGTATTGTTCGCCGGCTTCGGCGCCGGCATGACTTGGGCGTCGGCGGTATGGCGATGGGGCACGGGCCCGTCCAATTAGATTGAGCCGGCACCGCTAAGAGCAAACGGAGGAGACATGGCAGAACAGATGGGCCCTGAGGAGTCATTTGACCTGTTCAGGCAGTGCGCGGTCGAGGTGCTTCAGGTCGAGCCTTCCAAGATCGTCCCCGAGGCGCGCTTTGCAGACGACCTCGACGCCGACAGCCTCGACCTCGTCGAGCTCGTGATGGCGCTCGAAGAGCGCTTCGGCATCGACGTGCCCGAGTCCGAGCTTGAGGGTGTCCAGACCGTGGGGCAGGCCTACGAACTGGTGACTTCGAAGCTCTAATGCTGGCGATAAACCCGGGGCCGGGGGGTGCCGGCGCGGTACCGGGCCGGCGGGTGGTCGTCACGGGGCTTGGCGTGGTCGCCTCCTGCGGCATCGGGCCGGCCGCCTTTTGGGACGGCCTGCTTGCCGAGGCACCAGTGGCGCGCGAGCGGCCCGTCGTGGGGCTCGACGTCAGCCACATCTTCGGGCCCAAAGAGCTGCGCCGGGCGGACCGCTTCGTGCAAATGGCTGCCGCCGCGGCCGACCAGGCCGTCGCCGACGCGGGCGGCATCGAGGCCTTCCGCGGCGACCCCGACCGCGCCGGCTCGTACGTCGGGACAGGCGTTGGCGGCCTCGACACGATATGCGAGCAGCACAAGGTCCTCCTGGAAAAGGGCCCTGACCGGGTAAGCCCTTTCCTCGTCCCGATGATCATGTGCAACCGCGCGGCGGCTGATATTTCCATGCGTTATGGGCTTCGCGGCCCGTGCGAGACGACAGTCACTGCGTGTGCCGCGGGGAGCCAGAGCATCGCCAACGCGGCACGCCTGATAGCTACTGGCCGCTGTGACGTCATGCTCGCAGGGAGCAGCGAGGCGCCGCTCTCAGCGCTCGGTGTCGCAGGCTTCACCAACATGACGGCGCTCACCCGCTCGGGGGTGTCGATGCCGTTCGACGTCGCTCGTGACGGCTTTGCGATCGGCGAGGGCGCCGGGGTGATCGTTCTCGAGGAGCGCGAGCGGGCTTTCGCCCGTGGGGCGCACATTTACGCCGAGCTTGCGGGGGCTGCCAGCACGGCGGATGCCCACCACGTGACGGCACCGGCGCCTGACGGTAGCGGTGCCGCTCTCTGCATGCAGTTGGCGGTACAGGATGCCCAGCTCTCGCCGTCGGGGATAGCTCATGTCAACGCCCACGGGACGTCGACACCTCCGGGTGACGCGGCCGAGGCTGAGGCGATCTACAAGGTCTTTGGCTCGCCGGGGCCGGCAGTGACTTCCATCAAAGGGGTCATCGGGCACACTTTGGCGGGTGCCGGGGCGATCGAGGCCGTCGCTGTCGCCCTCAGCATGCAGCATCGCCAAATCCCGCCCACCGCGGGGACTCGCAACATTGACCCAGCCTTCCAGTTGGACGTGGTGACCGGTGGGCCGAGGGACTGGGCGCCCGGGCCAGTCGTGTCCAACTCGTTCGGTTTTGGCGGGCACAATGGATGTCTGGTCTTCGTCCCGGCCTAGTCCGGGCCCCTCGGCTCAGGCGAGCGTTTTCAGCAGGTTTTCCGCGGTCCCCGTCGGCGAGACCTTGTACCAGGCGTGCTCGACCCGGCCGTCTGGTCCCAATAAGAACGCAGAGCGCTCGATACCCATGTACTTGCGGCCGTACATGCTCCGCTCAACCCAGACGCCATAGGCTTCGGCGACCCCATGGTCCTCGTCGGAGAGCAGCGGGAACCCCAAGCCGTACTTGGTGTCAAAGGCAGCCTGGCGCTTGGGAGCGTCCGGGCTGATGCCCACCACTACTGTGCCGCCAAGCTTGGGCATGGCGTCGCGGAGCCCACAAGCCTGTGCGGTACAGCCGGGCGTGCCGGCCTTCGGGTAGAAGTAGACGAGCGCCTGACGCCCCCGGAACTCGCCGAGTGAAACTTTCTTCCCGGACTGGTCGAGGAGGCTGAAACCAGGTGCAACGTCGCCAGGCTCAAGTCGTTTTGTCATCGGCCGGCAGCCTAGGGCGTTGCCAGCACAGCGGGGGGAGCGGCGGTAGGGTCGGCAAGGACCAGCAATGACCTCAGCCAATGCCGATGACGATGCTGGCGCGCCGGCGACTTCCCCTGCCGATTTGGAACTCGGCGCTTTCAGCGAAAACCCGCCCTGGGACCTGACAGGCAAAGCGCTCCCCTGGCGAGAGGGCGCGGACGAGCTGCGCGCCGCCACCGCTGCGCGCGTCCCCCAATGGCTGCGGCGGCGATGGCTCCCGCCTGGCGAGCGGGTGCTCGCCACGACAGCTCGCCTCGGCTGGGCGATCCTCGCCTGGCAGCTCGTCGAAAAGCGCCGCGCCAACCGTACGGGAATGCGCGAGGTATCCCGCGCCGGGCTCTCCCACCGCCTGCGCAAGGCGTTCGAAAAGTTGGGGCCGACGTACATCAAGCTCGGGCAAATTCTTTCGTCGGGGGAAGGAGTCTTCCCACCCGAGCTCGTGTCGGAGTTCCGTCTGCTCCGCGACAAGGTGCCCGCCGAGCCCTT
>Ga0335074_10015730_pt1 | contig 10640 bp, 9 predicted proteins | sample Lox_Sample_23_FD_206715 | JGI IMG/M metagenome (GOLD analysis project Ga0335074, IMG submission 206715) | Soil microbial communities from Loxahatchee National Wildlife Refuge, Florida, United States - Lox_Sample_2.3 | ecosystem: Environmental > Terrestrial > Soil > Wetlands | place: USA: Florida...
GAGGTCCGGCCGGCTCGCCAGCGATTCGGGCTCACCGGGCAGGCAGTCCGCGAACGCCTCGTCCACGACGACGATCCGGCCGGGCTGCGCGAGCGCAAGTATCGTCTCGCGCGGATGCGTGACCGAAGTGGGGTTGGTCGGATTGCCAACGAAGACCAGGTCGGCGCCGGCTGGCACGATCTCAGGCTCGAGCCGGAACGGGAACGGCAGGACCACGCGACTGACTTCGAGGCTCGCGGCGCGCAGGGCTGCCTCAGGCTCGGTGAACTGCGGATGCACGACGACCGCCTGCCGCGGCCGCATCGCCCGCGCGAGCAGAACGAACGTCTCGGCAGCGCCTGCGGTCAGCAGGACCTGGTCAGCCGGCCGGCCGTGCCTGGCCGCGACTGCATGCAAGGCGGCCCTCTGGTCCGGGTACGCCGCCAGATCTGTCCCCCTGATGCGCGCGGCCAGCCAGCCTGGCGTGCCGGCCGACCGGACGTTGACGGCGAGGTCAACGAGACCCGGCACCAGGTCCGCATCGCCGTGATGGGCGAGGTCGGCAAGGTCGGCGAGCGCGGCGGCACGGCCGCTCGGGCGCGCACTGGCAGGAGCGGATCGGCCGGGCTGGGCTGGCTCTGGGCACGATGCCTTCTGGTCAGTCATAGCCGGATCAACATAACGTCGGGTTCGGCATTGCGGGGCCTCATGGTGTCAGCTCGGGTGATCGCCCTCGCATACTGACGCTGGGGAAAGGTGGAGGCACGATGATCAGCTGGCGTGAGCTCCGGCTCAGCCGAGGCGTCCGGCCGGACTGGCCGGCGGCATGCGGATTGGCCGGAGGCGTTATCGCTGATGCGATCGCTGGTGATCCGGCGCGCTGTCATCCGGTCGCTCTATTCGGCCAGGCCATGACCGCGCTGGAGCGGCGCGTATACGCTGATCAGCTAGCTCCCGGTGTCGGCTACGCAGCCGCTGGCGTGCTGCTCGGTGCGGGCCCGCTCCTCCTCGCGGCCCAGCTCTCAACCAGCCCCGCCGCACGAGCCGCCGTGACCGCGGCGGCGACCTGGACGGCCGTCGCGTCCCGGTCGCTGTCGGCGGCAGCCGAGCAGATCCGGACGGCCCTCCTGGCCGGAGACCTGGCGAACGCGCGCCAGTTGCTGCCCGCCCTGTGCGGTCGTGACCCGGAGTTCCTCGGCGGGGCGGAGATAACCAGAGCGGTCGTCGAGTCGCTCGCCGAAAACACCAGCGACGCCATCGTCGCGCCGCTGATCTGGGGAGGACTGGCTGGCCCGGCCGGCCTGTCCGGCTATCGCGCGGTCAACACGATGGACGCCATCGTCGGCCATCATTCGCCGCGGTACGAGCGATTCGGCTGGGCATCGGCGCGCCTCGACGACGTCGCCAACTGGGCGCCCGCGCGAGTGACTGCTCTGCTCGCAGCGGTCTGCTCTCCCGTTGTCTCTGGCCGGCCATCCGTTACCTGGCAGGCGGCCAGCAGGTACGGCCCGCGGCACCCGAGCCCGAATGCGGGCTGGTGCGAGGCAGCCTTCGCCGGTGCGCTTGGCGTCCGTCTCGGCGGCACGCTCAGCTACGCGGGGCGCACCGAGTACCGGCCGGTGATCGGCTCCGGCCGCGCGCCGCAGCCCGCCGACATCACGCGCGCAATCCGCCTCAGCCGCGCGGTCACCGCGAGCTCGACCGCTCTGGCTGCGGCGCTCGCTGCCGCCGGGTCCTCAGACCTCAGTCGGGAGGGACGCCGGAATGTCACGAGACGTCCTCGCTGACCGACCCGGTTGATCACGACGACCCAGTTCATGATGACGACCGCGCATGGCCCCATGCGCGATGCTCGCCGCCAGCGCTGCTACGGACACACCGGCCAGCCCGATTGCCACGGCGTTACCATCGCGGGCGGCGTAGCCGCTAACTATAAGGCTGGCCGTAAATCCGGCGTAGGCGACGATGACCGCAGCTCCGTGACGGCGGGTTAGTCCCTTGTACAGCCAGGCGAGCACGAGAACGACGAGCGTAAGACCCAGGTACCAGGCGGTGACCAGTAGTCCCGACCCAGATAGTGTGCCCAGGCCGAGGACGGCCCCTGGCAGCAACAGCCCGGCGATGACGTTGAGGGTGTTGCTGTTCAGCGCGGTGCTGAGTGTCGCGGCACCGCGGCCGCGCCCAGCCAGATACACGGCGGCCACTGCGTTGGGGAGGCTCGTCACCGCAGCGAGCACCAGCCCGCCGGTGATGATCTGCGGGATCCCGACAGAGCTCCCGAGGCTGGATGCGGCCCGTTCCATCGCGACACTGGCGATGACGACGACCATCAGCGCTGCCGCGGCGGTAACTGCATCTGTCCACCGCCCGCGCCTGGGCCGGATGGCTCCGGAAAGCTCGAGTTCCTCTTCGGCGACTGCGGATCGCAGCCACGCCGACCAGGACGCGGGGAGGCGCAGGCCCCTTCCGCCTGTCCCCAGCACAACGGCGTACAGCGCGATGACACCCGCCGTCAGCAGCAGGCCAGCCAGCGGCGGCAGCACTCCGACGACGACCAGCACGCAGACCGCGGCAACCCACACCGCTACCGTCCCGCTGAGGGCCACGACCCTGCGATGCAGCCCGATCCGTCCGGCCACCACAGCGCCCAGACCGAGCAGGGCAGCGAGGTTGAAAACGTTCGAGCCGAGCACCACGCCCGCGCCGATCCGCTGCTGGTGGCTGGTCAGCGCGGTAACCGCAGCCGTGACCTCCGGCGCGTCTGCCGCCAGCGCGGCGACGATACCGAGCAGTGCCTCCGACAGGCCGAGCCGCTCGCCGATCCGTTCAAGCCGGGACACCAGCAGCCAGCTCGTGAGCAAGCTGATCGCTGCGCCAGCCACGAACGTGACGACGGCCAGCATCAAGCACTCCTTACCTACGGTTGACCGGGCTGCGAGGCGATACTCCGCGGGCTGACGCGTGACCGCCGCCCCCCACAGTCACCTCAAGCCAGGCAAGGAAACGCTGTCCTACTGGCCAGTCACTGCGCATCGAAATCGGGTATCTGCGTGGAAAACAGCTTTTGCGCACCCGGCATTCCCCCGGATCGCTAGGTCCGGGGAGATCGTCGAAGCGCGCCCTCGCCTCGAAGGCCAGGACGGTCCGGTCGGTGCCTGTGCGATCAGAGCATCCCGCTGAGCGGACCCTAAGACGCCCCGTCGGCAGGTGCCGGAGCCGCGAATTCAAGCTGGTTATTGTCGGGGTCGCGGAACACCACGGTGGAGTATGGCCCGTTTGGCCGGCGACGGATGCCGGTGTGCCCGATGTTGAGCTCGTCGAGGCGGTCCATCCATGCCTCGAGCGCCGCGTGGTCGGCGACTTCGAACGAGATGTGGTCGAGGCCGGTGTGGCTCTCTTCGAATTTCTCGCCGTGGTTCGCTTTGTTATGGTGCAGGCCGATAAGCAGTCCTGTGTGCGGCTCGGCGAGCATTTCCGCGAATCCGGTCTCCTCCCTGGCGAAATGCGGAAGCTGGCCGGGCCACCGCTCGGCCTGGAAGAGCTGCTGGTACCAGTTCATGCTGGCGTCGATGTCGGTGACGGTCAGACAGACGTGGTGCACGCCGGTTATCACCGGGCTGGTTGGAGTGCTCATGTCCTCAACTCATGCCCCGGAGCACAGGGGTCATCCATGACAGACGTCATCCTGAGCCAATGACATCAGACGGCACCATCACAGCTCCGTAGGAGAGACACTGGTTGCAGGCAAACAGAGAACGGCAGGGAGTTCATGAACACGGTGCCGGGCAGGCAGCAGGCCCCGCAGATGAAAGCCTCCGACGCCGACCGCGACGAGGTCGTGGCCGAGCTGAGCGAGCACTTTCAGGCTGGCCGGCTCACTACGGAGGAGCTTGACGACCGGACCGGGCGGGCCCTGTCCGCCCGGACTGTGGGTGAGCTTGACGTTCTGATGAGCGACCTTCCGAGGCGCCCGCGAGCCACGCCGGTCCCGGAGGCCAGTTCGCAGCGTTCTGGACACCCGAAGGCTGCGATGGTCGCGGTCGTGCTGGCTGCGCTGGCCGTCCTGGCGCTGGCGGTCGGTGTCGGCTCCGGTAGTCACGGCGCGGGCCTGTGGGTACTCATCCCGATCGCGCTGATCGTCGTCCGGCGACTGCGCAGGCGGCAGTTCCCTGGCCCGGACGGGCCGTTCCCCGGTCGGCCCGGCATGCTGACCGGTTCCCGCCCGAACTGGCCCGCTGAGGACTCCCGCCGGGACTGACTGCCACAACGGCAAGTTCAAGATCCTGGCGGGAACGTGGTCGTGACTGAGTCCCTAGGCCGCCGGCTTGATGAGCGGCGCGTCTCGCGTGAACTCCCGGAACCCGACGCCGTAATACAGCCCGCGCGCGGCCGGATGTCCTGATGCGCCCAGGCACGCGACCGTCATCTTCGTGGCCCCGGCGCCTTGCGCGAGATGCATCCCGTGCAACAGCATCGCGGTGCCAAGACCCAGGCGCCGGTAGCCGGGATGGGTCCCGACCGGCTCGAACTCGGCGGTCTTGTTGGCCTCGTCCAGCCACATGATCGTCGATGCAGCCATGGTCCCGTCCGGCGCCTCCACCAGGACATGAAGGTCGCCGCGGTAGGAAGCCGTCTTCCGGACGCCCTCGTAGCCCTCGGCCGTGTAGCTGGAGGGTGCCCAGGCGTCCACATGTGCCTGTACCGCGGCCTCCGGCCCGGCCTCGTCGGCGGTGCGGAACCGGAACCCGGCCGGTAGCACCGGGACGGGCACATCGATGAGGTCCCGCTGGTTGAGCTGAGTCCACGACCCGGTGTCGCCCAGCGAAGCGGGATCGGCGTGGTATCCGTGTGCCGTCCACCGCTTGAGCCCGAACTCGTCGCCCGCCAGCGGAATCACGGTGCGCTCAAGGCCCGCCGCCACAGCCTCGTACCAGCCGATCACCTCGTCCACCAGCGCGGCGTGGTCGGGGTGCACCTGAAATCCGAGATAGGCGTTAGTGACGTCGCGCACCGACCCGTCGCTCCGCCGCACCTGATGCGGCAGATAGGCCCAGCCCCACGCCACCAGCACGCCGCCGGAGAACCACAGCCGGCGTGCCCAGGTCGCGCCGTCGCAGGCGTGGCCTTTGCCCCAGATCCAGGCCAGCTCGCCGAAGGTGGCGTTGCTGTTCACCAGGTCGGGACGGACGGCGATGATGCGCTGGGCCAGGCCCTGCATGAGATGCACGTCCGCGGCAGTCACCAGACCGAAGTCACTCACAGCACGCCACTGTGCCAGAAACGCGCCGGCCCATCGAACGGTTTACGCGGCCAGTCGGCGGTCCCTCAGGCCTGCGCGACACCGGCTTCGCCGGCCGGCCTGTCACCGGCTGCCATGACGAGGTAGCGATCACCGTGAGCGACCGGGGAAAAGCCGAACAGCAGCGCAATCAGGGCCGTCAGTGCCCCGGCGGCGGCGTAGACGTCGGCCACACTGCCGGTGAGCTGGATAGCTGCCGCGCCGGCGAGCGCGCCCAGCGGAATTGCTGACCATGCGAGCACCTGGGCGATGCTGACGACGCGACCGTACATCTGATCCGGGACGATGGCCTGGCGCAGCGACGAGGTGTTGATGTTGAACAGCAGCCCGAACCCTGACGACGCGGCCCACAAGACCAGCGCAGCCGGGTACGAGCCGATCAGCGCCATGGCCGTGACCGTCAGCCCGGCGATGACCAGCGCACCGAGCGCCGTGACAGCGAAGCTCAGCCGCCGGCGAATCGGGGCGGCCGCCAGGCTCACGGCTACCACGCCCGCGGCGCCTGCGGCGAACAGGACGGCCACCTCACTGTCGCTGGCGCTGAGAACGCGCTCGGCGAACAGGACCAGCTGGCTGTTCTCGGTGCTCGCCACGAAATTGATCAGGGCCATCATCAGCGAGATGCTGCGCAGCACAGGATTCGACCAGACGTACTGCAGCCCGGCCCGAACGTCGGCGAGCAGGCCCGCCACGCCCGCATCGGCGGTGCCGGGCCGATCGGTGGCGTTGAAACTGCGGCGGATGGCAGCCAGCGATCCGGCCGAGACGAGGAAGCTGGCCGCGTCGAAGAACAGCAGGTCAGCGGGTGACATCAGGGTGACAAGCACTCCGGCGAGAATCGGGCCCAGGATTTGCCCGGCCGAGTTCGTGGCCATAATCCGCCCGTTGGCGGCGACCAGGTCGTCGCGGCCGACCAGGCTCGGGATCGCCGCGAACTCACCGCAGTTGAACAGGATTCCCAGTGTGGACTGGACAAAGGCGACGGCGTAGATGTCCGCCACCCGGAGCGTCCCGGCCAGCGCCAGCACCGGCAGCACGGCGATCACGGCGGCGCGGCCCACGTCAGTGAGCAGCATCATCCGCTTGCGATCGACCCGGTCAGCCAGCGCGCCTAGCACAAGGCCGAACAGCAGGTAAGGCACGAAGTTCGAAGCCGTGGTCAGCGCCAGGGTCGTCGCCGAGTGGGTGAGCTTGAAGACCAGCAACGGCAACGCGAACAAGGTGAAGGAGCTGCCCACCTGGGAGATCAGCTGGCCGCTGAAATACAGCCAGAAGTCGCGGCCCAGGGTCCGGCGGCCCGCTGCCATGATTACTACCTACTTCGTCAGGAATGCACGCCCGGATGAGCGCGAGCGAGCATACCGGCCACACCGCCAGGCAAGCGATCGGATTTCCTGACCGCGAACACGCTCGTGAGAACGTGCACAAGGCGCTCGCGCGGAACCGTCTCAGGCTGCTACAAGCTCGCGGACCATGGGGATTACCTTTGTCCCGTACAGCTCGATGCTGTGCATCAGCTTGGCGTGCGGCAGCCGGCCAGTGCTGTACTTCAGGTCGAAGCGGCCGGCGCCCAGGACCGACGCGGTCCGGGCGATCTTCGCAGCCACTGTCTCGGGCGATCCCACGTACAGTGAGCCGCTGGCAGAGGCCTCGCTGTCGAACTGGGCCTTCGTCATCGGCGGCCAGCCGCGCTGAGCGCCGATGCGGTCCCGCACCTCCTTGAAGTACGGCCACAACTCCTCGCGGGCCCGCTCGTCGCTGTCAGCAATGTAGCCGGGCGAGTGGATTCCTACCGGCAGCGCAGGCGACCCGAACTCCTCCAGTGCGCGCCGGTACAGCTCGACGTACGGGCCGAAGCGCCGCGGGTCGCCGCCGATGATCGCCAGCATCAGCGGGAGCTTGTAATGCGCCGCCCTGACTACCGACTCCGGGCTGCCGCCCACCCCGACCCAGGTCTTCAGCGACCCGGACTCGGTCGCGGGGTACGCCCGCTGCCGCGTGAGCGGAGCCCTGGTCCTGCCCGACCAGGTCACCTCACCCTCGGCGAGCAGCCTGGTGAACAGGTCGAGCTTCTCCTCGAACAGTTCTTCGTACTGGCTGAGGTCGAACCCGAAGAGCGGAAACGACTCGGTAAACGATCCCCGCCCGAGAATAACCTCGGCCCGTCCGTTGGAGGCGGCGTCCAGGGTGGCAAAGCGCTGGAATACCCGGACCGGGTCGTCGGAACTGAGCACGGTGACGGCCGAGCCCAGGCCGATCTGCTGAGTCTGGCCGGCGATCGCCGCCAGGACAGTCTCAGGCGAGGAAACCGCGAAGTCGGCCCGGTGGTGCTCCCCCACCCCGAAGAAATCCACGCCCAGCTCGTCAGCCAGGACTCCCTCCTCGATGACATTCCGGATTGCCTGGGCCTGGGACTCAAGCAGGCCCGCCTCATCCTCGGTGACATCTCCGAACGTATCCAGGCCCAGCTCCAGAACCTCGTTCATGACTCCCGGCTCCATCCCCGCCCGCGCTGGCAAGATAGTTGAACACACAACCAAAGTTACGGACAACTAAGAGCTGGCTGCCCGTATTCCCTGGGCTAGCGCCGTCTCCGGGCTCTCGCGCGCTCCGGGCTCTCGCGCGCTCCGGGCTCTCGCGCGCTCAGCTCTCGTTGACCAGCGCGAGCTTGCCCGGCGCGTGCGGGCTGGTCAGCGCGGCAAGAGCGGCAGGAGCATCGGTGAAGCCGAACGTCTGAGCTATGGGCACGAGCAGGTCACCGTTCTGCGCCAGCTTCAGGATCCGGGGGCGCGCCTCAGCACGGTAGGGCCCGCTGTGGGGGTTCGACGCGCCTACGAAGACGTAGCCGTCCGCTGTCGCGCGCGGAGCCGCGACGATCGTGACTATTCGCTGACGATCCTCGACCAGGGCGAGGGAGACATCGCCGGCTTCGTCGCTGCCGACCGTGTCGAGCGCGGCCGCGATGCCCTCGGGAGCGACGTCCCGAACCCGGCCGAGCAGGCCGGGCCCGTACTCGACGGGCGTCCCGCCGAAGCGCCGGACGAAGTCGAAGTTCGCCGGGCTCGCCGTGCCGATCACCCGGACGCCGAGCTGGCGCGCTTGCTGGAGCACGCTCACGCCGACCGCGCCGGCCGCACCGTGCAGCAGCACGCTCTCGCCCGGTCGCGCGCCCGAAGCGTGCAGCAGGTCGGCAGCGGTCGTGCCGACCAGCAGCAGGTTGGCCGCCTCCGGGAACGTCAGCGACCGCGGCATGGCGAACACGCTGGACGTCGGCACCGTGATCGCGGTTGCGTACCCGCCGTTCACCGTCGAGGCGACCACGTTGTCGCCGATTGCCCCGCGGCCCGAGGCAAGGCGGGTGTCCGGCCCGAGCGCGCTGACGACTCCGGCCACTTCGTATCCGATCGACAGCGGCAGCAGCTTGGGGTCCTGGCCGGGTGCGATGTGCTTGGCGTCGGCCGGGTTCATCCCGGCGGCGCGGACGTCGATCCGGACCTCGCCGGGCCCGGGCTCGGGTACGTCGGCATCGATCATGCGCAGGACCTCGGGTCCGCCGAAGTCCACGGCCACCCACTTACGCGCCTGCGTCATGTGCTGCCTCCTGGTGAAGTCACGCTTGTGTCCTTCGTGTATCGGGCGACCCGCTGCCCGTGGACGGCCGAAACAGCTGTCTCATCAAGGCCAGGGATCTCTCCGGTCAGGCGAACCGCGTCAGAAGCCAGGCCCGACGCGGTAATGCCCTGATCAACTTTCAGCGCTCCGAGCACACCTGCGACATCGAGAGTGGTGACGCCGTCTCCGTGGCTGCTGAGTGACCCGGCGGCCGTCAGGCGTCCGATCCGCCCTCCGGGCAGGATGCTGACTGCTATCGAGCGGAGCTGGCTCTGCTCGCCGCGGACGAGGCTGGTCCCCGCACCGCCGAACGTGGTGACGCTGCCTGTGATATCCAGGACCGGCAGGTCCTTGCTCACCTGGATTCCGACCGCGCCATCGCCGTGGGTGGTGATGCTCTGGAACCGGGCGCTCGCGAGGCTGCCGTCGTAGACGTTGAAGCCGCGCGCACCCGCCCCGTACGTCACCAGGGGGGCGTCCACGCTGAGCCGTTCGAGCGTGCCGAAGTTCACGAAGCCGATGCCGCTCGGTCCGTGCGAGGTGATCGGGGCCCGCGCGGTCCAGGTGCCGACCTCGCCCCAGTTGTCGAGGACCATGTCGTTGGCGCCCATGGTGGTGACCGGGCCGTCATTGACGACGGTCTCCACTTCGGCTCCGGAGACAACGTAGACGCCGGCGCTGATGAGATCTGGCGTCCCCGGCCCGATGCCCCCATCAGTGACGATCTCTCCAGTGCGCAGCAGGTCGACTTCGACTGTGCCGCCGTCGGCCCGCCCGGACCAGTCGCCGTGTCCGCCGACGAATACGCCGCTCCCCCGCACCGGCGAGTCCGTGCGGCCGGCCGACACGCCGTTGATCGTGGCAGTGATGCGCACCGCTGGGTCCGCCTGGCGATTCCACAGGGTGAGAGCGCCCTGCATAGCGTCCACCCCGAAGCCGTGCTGCCGGTCCGGCCGTCCCCGCAGATCAGCCGAGGCGACAACGAGACCGTCGATCTCGACGCGGCCGGACAGCACCGCTCCCTCCGCCAGCAGCAGGACCTGTCCCCTCGTGCCTACGTTTCGCAGGGTGAGCTGGCCGAAGTCCGCCATCGAGGTGTCGTTGAAGATCGCCACTTCCCAGTCCGGCACGATGACCGTGACGTCCTCGAGCACGTTGTCCGCGGTAAGCCGTATCCCCTTGGCCCCGAAGCAGAGCGTCCCGCCGCGCAGGCGGGTACCCGGCGACAGCGAGATCATCGGCATACCGCTCAGCGAGCCTTCGACGGCGATGTCGTTAGCGCTGGTAAGCGCAGCCATCAGTGCGCTAACGCTGGAAACTCTGACCGTGGTGATGGTGATAGCTCCTTCGGTCCGGTCACGCCCGCGAAACTCTCGGTTTAGGCTAGCACACAAGGTTCCACGGAATACGCATCTGCAGATGGAACCTCGATTCCGTGGAATGTACTGTGCTACACTCGCGAAATCTTCCTGCGCGAAGTCCCGGATGCTCTTATCGGCCCCTGCGGCGTGAGGTCAGCTTGCAATGAAAGCAGTACAGGTCAGAGAGTTCGGGGCCGAGCACGTCAGCGTCGCTGATGTAGCCGACCCCAGTCCGGGCCAGGGGGAAGTCCTGATCGCGACCGAAGCGGCCACGGTCAACCCGGCAGACTTCGCCGTCGCTACGGGTGCCGTCGCCGGCCGGCTGCCGTGGGGGTCCGTGCCGCCCTATACGCCGGGATGGGATCTCGTGGGGCGCGTCGCGGCGGTCG
>Ga0335074_10015732_pt1 | contig 10637 bp, 10 predicted proteins | sample Lox_Sample_23_FD_206715 | JGI IMG/M metagenome (GOLD analysis project Ga0335074, IMG submission 206715) | Soil microbial communities from Loxahatchee National Wildlife Refuge, Florida, United States - Lox_Sample_2.3 | ecosystem: Environmental > Terrestrial > Soil > Wetlands | place: USA...
CGCGTCGGAGATCGTATACGTCACTCCGGATTCCTCAGGGGTGAACGTCTCAGCATTCGTATTGACCGAGCAGTTGGCGAGAAGAAATGGGTGGCTCGCTCGCGGCTGCACGCTCCCGCAATTAAACAGGCCCGTGTGAAGAAAGATCTGGGTAGCGGAAGAATTGCATTCGACCTGGCCGGTGAATGTTACGACCGCCTTACCATTAAGCGTTTCCGGAGTAATGTTGCTTGCTGTGGCGTTACAGCCGTCGATCGTAGATCCGGCCACACTGGTAGATCTGGCCATGCTGGCGGCAGCGGGCGCGGCCGTGCCCAGCCCGACCGCTATCAGCGCTCCGCACACCAGCAGTGTCTTGATCGATCCGCGCATGTCAGCCTCCCGCTCGTCTTAGCCGTGCCCGCCAAGACGGGGGCACCGTGCCGTCGAGGCGTCATACGCACCCGAGAGCGGGACCGTTCAACGTGGCGACGAAAATTTCACCCGCCGTCCCCGGCCGGGCCTGGCGGCGCCGGGCGCTGCTGCTGTGTCGGTCGTGGGCACATCCACGGCCCCGGCCCCTTGACCAGGCGCCCCCTCCAGGGTGTGGAGTGCCAGTACCCGGGATGGCATCACCGGTCGCTGCCCGGCAGGGAGTGACTACATGGCAGTCCGCAGGATGACGAGGTCCCTCATGCCTGCAGGACCGAGTCCCTCTTCGGCGAGGACCCGGCGGAGGGGACTCTTGCCATGGACCCCCGACATTGAGCAGGCCGGGCGTGGGTCTGGCATCTCAGCCGAGCGACACACCACCAGCCCACAGCCCCGCCCCTCTGGCCCCAGCACGATTTGCCAGACGCTCACCAACAGAACAGGCGGTTCTGCACCGGGAAGCCCCCTGAAGTATCAGCAGCTGTCGACAGCTCGTAATCGGTCTGGATCATAGCTCCGCTGGCCGACGTCGCTTCGTTCCCTGGTGGTGGCTTGTGACGTGGTGTGACTGGCAAGCGCAGACCGGATAATCCGTATCGACGATGATGGTCTGGTAGACGCCCGCTCGGTAGCCCGTGACTACTGGCTCGAACCGATCCCTCCCGAGCGGATGCCTTATGTGGCCGCGGACCTTCTCGCTTCCGGCTATGACTCGCCTTTGCTGCGGGAGGCAGCGGGTGCCTCGCCATCTGACCCTCGGGAGGCGCGAGGACTCTTCATTGCGGCGCTGCAAGAGCTGAGGGTATGGCTGGAGGACGAGGCGCAGGCGAGGCTGCGTCAGGCGGCATTGCTCGCGGGGTCGTTCAACAGGGGCGAGATGTCTTTGGAGTCACTTGTCTCGGCTCTGATGAACTTGTGGGAGCTGGATGACGTGATGTACGACGGGGTGGCTGAACCGGCGGCGCGTCTCGCCTGGCTCGCGTGGGCGCACGGCGATCATCTCTACGAGAGGAACGGCGGAGCTGAGGCACTTCGCCGTGAGGCGAAGATCGTTGCCGCTTTCGCAGATGGGGAGCAATAATCCAAGAGGTCGGCGCTATCCGCTCTGCCTTTCCCCGATCGAACAGTCCAGGATCGGCACCGATCCGTCGCCGGACCGAGATGACTGCCTGGTTACAGTCTGCGATCAACGCTGGTCGACCGTACGCGACCAATAACCGCCGTTCTGCGCGGTGATCGCGGACTGCCGACCGGCTCCCATGGCGCGCCGAATGGACAATCTGCGTGCCGCGTTCGCACCGGAGGGCATCCAGTGGATAAGCGCGTATTCGGCGATACGGAATGCAAGGCTGAAAATATCTCTCACGCAGCGTAATGGAATCTCAGAGATCACCTGTCCTATGTCCACTACTACTCGCGCTGAGCGGCGTCGGCTGGGCTTCAGCCGAGCAACGGCTTTCCCGCCCGGCGGTATGTGCATGTCTGCGACGATGGCGACGTGACCTACGAATGGGACGAGCAGTCGAGCAAAGAGGCGGCAGCCTACCCCGTCAGCGCGCCCGACGCAGACGTGCTCCGCGGCCGGTGCTCTCAGAAGGCTGCCGATCTCGGGCCGGAGGGCGTGCGCGGTCATACAGTCAGGTTCCCGGTTACCGCATGGGATGAGCCGCCCGGCTTGCCGGACGGCGTTCCCCGGACAGGCTGCATCTCTCGCGGCGATGTCCTTGACATCGGGCAGCAGGTCGGTACCCGGGCGCGGCCCGCCTCGGACCTGCTCGCCGCAAGCTTCATCTGGGGCTGGGGCTCCGCCGGCTACGGCCCCCGCCGCCTCCGCGACATCCGCGCTTCGGCCGGGGACCGGCTCGAGCCCTCACTGCAGCGTGCCCTGGACGCGGTGAACAAGGACCGGCCTCACCTGATCCCATCGCTGGCTACGCCTGCCTGTTCGGCGGCTACGACGATCAGGACCGGGCCGCGCCCGGACGGGAGCCGTTTTCCAGACTGCACGGCTTCGGCCCTGCGTTCTTCACCAAGTTCTTGTACTTCAGCACGCCCGGCGCGCTGATCCTCGACAATCGGCTGGCCAATGCCGTCCACAGGCTGAGCCAGCTGCCTAACCTCGTCACCGGGAACGGCCGGTCGCTGGCGTGGACGCCGTACCGGTACTCGGTCTACCTTCACTGGATGATCCAGACAGCCCGGACAGTAGGGGTTGAGCCAGAACTCCTGGAACTTACGCTATTCCAGCCGCCGGGGAGCCTGGACGAGGAAAACGGCGCGGCAGACTGATCGAGCGCGTACGAATGAACTGGCCTGAGGTACGTTAACCGCCGTTATGGTCCCTGTCGGGTATGCTGCGCCCGCTTGACAGTTGCGAGCATAACCAGCAGTTCTGCGTCCGTCGCGGGGTGAGCCGCCAACGAGGCCGGCGACGCGTCTGGGGACCGTGCTAGCCGTACCTCGGGTTCGGGTATCTGCACGGTGGATCTGCTGCTGTGGTGGGGCGAGCATTGAGATGCAGGTAGCCCGGAGTGGCCAGGCACCGCAGCTCAAAAGGAGGCATCCCGATGCACGGATCGACTCACAGCACCCCTCCCGCACGGCCATTGCTCGTGCGGCTCGCGATCAGGTCATGGGAATACCGGCGGCCCCGGCTGGCGATGGGTATTCGCATTGCCAGCGGCATTTTCAATCTCCTCCTCGCCATCGTGCTGTTCGCTGCCATCAGCCCGAGCCCGCTGTCAGCGCTGGCAGCGCTGCCCCTGGCGGGGTCGGCGGCGCTGTTCTGGACCGTCTACCGGCTTCAGGCCAGTGTTCAGAGCTAGCCCGGCAGCATCTGGGTAGCGGGCCGGTCAACCGCCGGCCCGCTACGGACGCTTTGGCCGGATGCGGCCCCTCGTTAAGCAAAGCGGCAGGAGCATTCACTCAGCGCTCGCGCTGGCCCGGATACTAGAGCACAGTGAGGCCGGGAGCACAATGAACAGCAGTAGCAGGATCCCTCCCGCACGGCCATTGCTCGTGCGGCTCGCGATCAGGTCATGGGAATACCGGCGGCCCCGGCTGGCGATGGGTATCCGCATTGCCAGCGGCATTTTCAACTTCCTCCTCGCCATCGTGCTGTTCGCTGCCATCAGCCCGGTGGGCCCGCTGTCAGCGCTGGCAGCGCTGCCGCTAGCGGGGTCGGCGCTGATCTTCTGGACCGTCTACCAGCTGCAGCAGGACAGCCTGCGCCGGGTGGGTGAGCTTGAGCAATCCCGCACTTACCTGATAGACGACTCCGCCGAAAGGCTGCGCCGGATCGAGCGGGACCTGCACGACGGCGCGCAGGCCCAGATGGTGGCCGTCGCGATGAAGCTGGGCCTGGCCACCAGGAAGCTCCGCGGCATCATCGACAGGTCCGCCGATGCTGACCTGCAGCGGGTCCTGGAGCTCGTGGCCGCCGCCCACAGCGGGGCCAAGGAGGCGATCACCGAGCTGCGGGACCTGGCTCACGGCATCCACCCGCCAGTGCTCGACCAGGGCCTGGGCGCCGCGCTCGCAACCCTCGCCGCGCGCAGCGAACTGCCCGTTGAGCTCGTCGCGGACCTGCCCGAGCGCCCGTCGGCCGCGATCGAGACCATCGCCTACTTCTGCGCGAGCGAGCTGCTGGCCAACACCGCCAAGCACAGCGGCGCCCGGCATGCCACCCTCGAGGCAGTCTACGTGCCCGGCCTGCTGCAGGTGCGGGTCAGCGACGATGGCAGCGGAGGCGCCCGCATCACCGGACGCGGCGGACTGGCCGGGCTCGCCGACCGGGTCAGGACCGTGGACGGCAGGCTGCAGATCACCAGCCCGCCCGGAGGCCCTACGGTGATCGATGTCGAGCTGCCGTCCCGCGCCTGACCGAAGCGGAGCCCGCCGATGCGGATTGTGATCGCCGAAGACTCGGCCGTGATGCGGGCGGGCCTGGCCGAGATCCTGGCCGACAGCGGCCACGAGGTAGTCGCCGCCGTCGGCAACGCCGACGACCTGCTAGCTGCCGTCGCCGGGCATCAGCCCGACGCCGCCGTCGTGGACGTGCGGATGCCGCCCGGCCACACCGATGAGGGAGTGCGCGCCGCCATCGCCATCCGCCGCACCCACCCCGGGATCGGGGTGCTGGTGTTCTCCCAGTACATCGAGACCCGGTATACCGCCGACCTGCTCAGCGCGTCGCCGGGCGGCGCCGCGGGCGTCGGGTACCTGCTCAAGGACCGGGTCGCCGACGTCGACGAGTTCATCGAGGCGCTGAGCCGGGTGGCCGCCGGCGGAACGGCCCTCGACCCGCAAGTCGTCACGCAGCTGATGAGCGCCAGCCGCCGCGACGGCGGGCTCAGCACGCTCACCACCCGGGAACGCGACGTGCTCGCGCTGATGGCCGAGGGCCGCTCCAACACCGCGATCGCCCAGATCCTGGTCGTCTCGGACCGATCTGTCGAAAAGCATGTCGGGAACATCTTCAGCAAGCTCGGCCTAGCCCCATCGGACGCCGACCACCGCCGGGTACTCGCCGTCCTGCGCTACCTGGAGTCCTGACCAGCGACATCACCGATACCAATTCTGAAAGCACCCGCCGCGCGACCACGCCGAGGGACAGCGCCCGGCCGTCACCGCCTCAAGGTAAGGAGGAACGCGACGATGACCGCAAAGCCAAGCGATCCGCCCGCGAGTTCGGCGGCGGCAAGCGTGCGCAGCTGCTGGCTGCGGTCAGCCCGGTCCCGGTGCTGCTGGCGACCGGTCATCTGGCGAACACGACACCGTATGCGCTGCTGGCGTGGGCGGGCCTGCCGCCGGTCGTGGTCAGGATCGGGCGGACCGGCGACTGCCGCTGGTGGCTGGCCGGGGCCTGGTCGCGGGCCTGGGGGTGGCCGACGACCACAGCATGAGTTTCTTCGCCGTCGCGGTGGTCATCGGCGCGCCGCTCAGCGGCGGCCGCCGGATGATATGGAACCGCTGGTTCGCGGCCGGCGCCGTGATCGCCCTGGCGTTCGAGCTTCCCGACCTGTGGTGGCAGGCACAGCACAAGTGGGCGACGATCGCCATGACCGAGGCGCTGAACCGGGAAAACGGCGGCCTCGCTCAGATCTGCCCCTGGATCCTCTTCCAGCTGGTTATCACAATTTTTTTGCCCTGGCGGGGGTCTCGGTCATCGGCCTGTAGTGCCTGTCGCGGTCCGGGCGGCCGCTGTGGCGGGCGCTGGCCTGGGCGTACGGGCCGCTGTTCGTCCTGTTCGCCCTCACCTCCGGCGCGGAGATCTACTACCGGGCCGCCGCGTACGTCTACCTGGCCGCCGCCGGAGTGGTGGCCATCGACGGGTGGCTGTAAGCGCGGCGCGGCCGGCTGCGCAATCTCCTGCTGGCCACCGCGGCCATCATGGCGGTGACCGCGCCGCTAGGCCTGCCCGTGTTGCCGGTTTCCGGCGCCGACCGGACTCTCGCCACGGTGAACCCGGACACGCCGCCCAGCATCGGCTGGCCCCAGCTCGTCCGTACGTCGATGCGGTATGGAGATCCCTGCCGCCCAGCCAGCGCGCCACCGCGGTGCTCTACGCCGACAACTACGGCGAGGCCGGGGCCATCAACGAACTCGGCCGGGGGACGGGACTGCCGACCGCCGTCAGCAGGCAAAACAGCGAGTGGTGGTGGGGGCCGGGTAACCCGCATGCCACCACCATCGTGGCCGTCGCGAACGGGCCCGGCGGCGGCGGCACCGGCTACGGCGTCTTCCTCGGCCAGTTCTTCACCAGCGTCCGGGTGGCGGCCACGCTGTCCAACCCATACGGCCTGCACCACCAGCAATGGGGCGGCCACGTCTATATCTGCACCGGCCCTCGCCAGCCATGGGGCCAGATATGGCCACAGCTGCGCGAGTATAGCTGACAGCAGACCGCTGCACTCACCGGATAAGCGCCTGAGCGGGCAGGCCGGAACTGCAGCGATCCGCCGGCCTGATCCGCGGCCATCACCCCGACAGCACAATCGTGTACAGCCGGACACCACGCACGCCCGTTCAGCCCCGATCAACTACCGCGGAGACGAGCCAGAACCGCACATTCTGCGCGCAACGCACAGCGCATCGAGCGCGATCGCCAGCCGCGCCGATTCGGCGATAGGGAACGTAGTGGTTCGAAATATTTCTCACTGTAAGTGATCGAGATTCAAGAGATAGGTTGCCTATCCTGCATCCACTGCTCTGCTTGGGACCGGCGCTGGCTGGCATCGGCCGGACAATGACTTTGCCGCCCGACGGTATGTCCATGTCTGCGACGATGGCAGCGTGACCTATGAATGGGACGATCAGGCTCGAAAAGAGGCGGCAGAGCATCCGGTCAGCGGAGCCGACGCAGACATGCTCCGTGGCGAGTGCTCACGAAAGGCTACCGTCCTCGGCCCGGATGGCGTGCGCGGCCATAAGGTAAGGTTCCCGGTTCCCGCGTGGGACGAGCCGCTCGGCCTGCCCGACGGCGTTCCCCGGACCGGCTGCATCTCCCGTGGCGATGTCCTCGACATCGGGCGGCAGGTCCGCGCCGGGGCGTGGACCGCGACGGATCTGCTCGCGGCGAGCTTCATCTGGGGCTGGGGCACCACCGGCTATGGCCCGCGTCGGCTCCGCGACATCCGCGCCGCGGCCGGGGACGGGCTCGAGTCCTCACTGCAGAGCGCCCTGGACGCGGCGGCCAAGGACCCAGCCTCACCTGATCCCATTGCCGGGTACGCCTGCCTGTACGGCGGCTACGACTATCAGGACCGGGCCTTGCCCGGCCAGCCGCCATGGTCCAGGCTCCACGGGCTCGGCCCGGCGTTCTTCACCAAGTTCTTGTACTTCAGCACACCCGGCGCGCTCATCCTCGACAACCGGCTAGCCAATGCCGTGCACAGGCTGAGCCAACTTCCCAACCTCGTCACCGGGGATGGCCGGTCGCTGACGTGGACGCCGTACCGTTACGCGGTCTATTTGCACTGGATGACCCAGACGGCCCGGACCGCGGGAGTCGCACCGGACCTTCTGGAACTGACCCTGTTCCAGCCGCCGGGAAGCCTGGACGAGGAAAGCGGCGCGGCAAACTGACGGAGGGCACGTAAATGGACTGGCCTGGCGTACCTTAACCGCCTGATTGGCGCGGATCGCGCCGCCGGGCTGCGGTGGTTCGGCGGCGTGCAGATCGGGTTGATCGGTACAGGATGGCGGGTGTTAGCGTGGCTTGGGTTCGCGTTGTGCTGGTCGTGCGCGGGTGAGGGCCTTGATGGCCCATCCGGCGGTGGCTGCCGCGTCGGCAGGGTCGAGGCCGAGGTAGTCCTTCCAGTACAGCCAGGCCATGGGCGAGGTCAGCAGGAGCGTGGTGCGCAGGAGGAACTGGGTGTCGTCCTCGCCGCCGTCGGCCGGGCTGCCCAGGGCGGTGCGGAGCATGGCCAGGCGGGCTTGGACGTTGGGGCGGGGGATGCGCTGCGGGTCGGTGGCGGCCAGCGTCCACCGGATCACGTTCTCCATGTCGGCGGATCGCTGGTAGACGGTGCGCACGGCGTCGGCGAGGTCGTCGGGTGAGGCGGGGGCGAGCCCGGCGGCGACGGTGCGGAACTGGTAGCCGGCCAGGGCGGCGAACAGGTCCCGCTTGGTGGGGAAGTGCCGGTACAGGGTGGGCTCGGAGACTCCCGCCTGCCTGGCCACCGCGGTCATGGAGATCTCCAGCGGGTGCTCCTGGTCGATCAGCGTGGCGAGGGCCTCGATGATCCGCTGCTCGGTGACGGCCCGCTGGGCTTCCCGCAGGGAAGGCCTTGACGTGTCAGATGCCATAGTTATGATAGTAACACTCTCATATACTCAGAAAGGGTACCGGCCATGTCACACGCGGAAGAAGTCCTGGACGGCATCTACCAGGCCGTCAACACCGGCGACCTGGCCCTGCTGGACAAGCTCGTGGCGCCGGACTACATCGAGCATTCCGAGGGGTTCCAGGGCGTCGAGCCCTTCAAGCAGCAGATCACCACGTTCCGGGCCGCGTTCCCCGACCTGCACGTCACTATCGAGGACCTGATCATCGACGGCGACCGGTTCGCCAGCCGGACCACCGTGACCGGCACCCACACCGGCGACCTGATGGGCATGCCCGCGACCGGCAAGCAGATCAACATCGCGACCGTCGACATGGGACGCATCGAGGGCGGCCAGGCCCAAGAGCGCTGGGGCGGTCTGGACATGTACGCGCTGCTGACCCAGCTCGGCGTGATCCCCGCACCCCAGCCGGGCTGACCACCCACAGCCCCGGCAGCCGCACACGCGCTACCACCGGCGCGCGGCAGTGCCGTCTGGACACCCAGACGCCCGGCCGGCAAACCGCCGGCCGGCGGCAGCCACGAGGACAGCAACGGCGGAACTGGCAGGCCCACCCGACTACGCCGAACGGGCAGATATGCGCACACGGTCGGCGCATTTGTCGACAACATTTAACGACGGCGACCATAATTCATACTCGGCACGATCGCTCACGTTCTGAAACGCCAGTCGCGCAGCGTGACCATCGCTAGTCGCGGTCGCGCGAGATCCGCCTGAGCGGCCTTTCCGAGTAGGAAGTCCTTGGCCCGGATGGAGCCGAACTGGGGTTACTGCGTGGTCGAGGCTCTCGGCGTGACCTTGCCCGTTCAGCTGGCTGGTCGTGTGTTGGTCTTTAGACTTGGGGTTGTGGGGGAAAGGGCCGGCGTCGCGGGTGTGGTCGCGGCGCTGTCGGTGGTGAGCGACTTGGCGCGCGGGCACCCGCCGGGCGAGGCGATGCGCGCGTGCCTGCTGGCGACGGAGCTGGCCGGGCGGGCGGGACTCGGTGAGCGTGGTCAGTGCGAGGTCTACTACGGCGCGTTGATGCGGTTCGCCGGCTGTGTCGCGACGTCGCACGAGATCGCCGCCGTGTTCGGCGGCGATGACATCGTGGTCCGCGCCCGTGGTGACTTGATCGACCCGGCCGAGCCGGGCGAGGCGCTGGAGTTCCTGTCAGGCCTGGGCGTTGACGCCGCGCGGTTGCGGGCGCTGGGCGGCCCGGCGGGCGTCGGGAGGCTGAAGGCGGAGGGGGCGCGGGCGGACTGCGAGGTCGGCGCGGACCTGACCGCTCGCCTGGGGCTGCCGGACGCGGTCCGGCGGGCGGTCCTGGACAGTTTCGAGCGTTTCGACGGCCACGGCGTCCCGGCGGGCCGGGCTGGCGCGGAGGTCGCTGAGGCGTCGCGGTTCGCGGCTGTCGGCTACGCGGCGGTAATGTTCGACGCTGTCGGTGGCGGTGATGTCGCGGCCCGGACCGTGGCTCGCTGGTCGGGACGCGCGCTGGACCCGGAGATCGCCGCCGTCTTCGCGGACGCGCCGGGCGAGCTGCTGGCGGTGGCCAGCCCGGACGACGTGTGGGCGGCCGTGGTCGGGGCCGAGCCCGGGCCTCGGCGCATGTTCCGCGACGAGGCGGCCTTCGATGAGGCCCTGGCCGGGTTCGGGGACGCTGCCGACCTGAAGAGCCCGTGGTTCACCGGCCATTCGCGGGGGGTCGCCGAGCTGGCGCGCGCGGCGGCCGGGCTGGCCTCCCCCGCCGACGCGACGACTGTCTACCGGGCCGGGCTGCTGCATGACCTCGGCCGGGTCGCGGTGCCGGCCGGGGTGTGGGAGCGGCCGGGTCCGCTGCGGGCTGAGGAATGGGAACAGGTGCGCCTGCACCCATACCACACCGGCCGGATCCTGGCCCGGTCTGCGGTGCTCGGCCCGCTGGGATTGATAGCGTGCCGCCACCACGAGCGTGTGAACGGGTCCGGGTACCCGGCTGGCATCGGCGGTTCCGAGCTGGACAGGGCCGCCTGCCTGCTTGCCGCGGCCGACGTGTTCTGCGCGCTCGGGGAGGCGCGGCCGCACCGGCCCGCCCTGGCCCCTGCCGAGGCGGCGCGGGTCCTGGCGAGCCTTCCGCTGGACCGTGCCGCGGTCCGCGCCGTGCTGGAGGCCGCGGGGAGCTCATCGGCTGTCCTGCCGTCGCTGCCGGCTGGCCTGACTGAACGCGAGCTGGACGTGCTGCGGCTGCTGGCGGCGGGGCGCACCAAGCCTCAGATCGCCGCCGACCTGGTGATCTCGCCGTCCACGGTGCACACGCACACGGTGCACATCTACGCCAAGTGCGGCGTCTCGACCAGGGCTGGCCTGGCGATGTTCGCGATGCGGCACGGCCTGGCGGCCAGGACCGGCCCGGCTGCCGC
>Ga0335074_10015733_pt1 | contig 10637 bp, 11 predicted proteins | sample Lox_Sample_23_FD_206715 | JGI IMG/M metagenome (GOLD analysis project Ga0335074, IMG submission 206715) | Soil microbial communities from Loxahatchee National Wildlife Refuge, Florida, United States - Lox_Sample_2.3 | ecosystem: Environmental > Terrestrial > Soil > Wetlands | place: USA...
TCCCTGCCGACGACCGGGAACGGTTCGTCGGCGCATCCTTTCCCGGGCCGGATGATTGCGCCCGCGAGCGTCAGTTCCCGGTGCCCCGACACCGAGAAGCGCCGCCGCCATGAATACCTCCAGCAGCATCCGCAGCCGCTCGTTCTCCAACCGCAGCCGCTCGTTCTGCGTGTGCAGCGCCGCCACATCATCTTTGCTCCTGTCGCCACGTTAACGCTGCGCGGCTGGCGTCACCCGCCTCAGGTCGCGTGCCGGTCGATCTCGCTGACCAGTTCCGGCCACAGCGGCTCCGAGAACATGTGCCCCATGCGATGCACCAAGACGAAACGGCCGCGGGGCACCGCCCGGGCCAGCGCCCGGCCCGCGGCGGGCCGGACGATCGGGTCCTCGTCTCCGTTCAGCACCAGGACCGGCTGGGTGATGCGGGCGATCCCGCCGGCCGGCAACTTCGCCGCGAAGCCCGCGGCGAGCTGGCGGGACCGGGCATACCGGTCCGGAGCGTGGCGGCGCACTGATTCCGCGGCTGTCTCGCGGACCCATCCGCCGTCCAGCGGCAGGCTCTTGGCCTCAGTCAGCCGGGTGACGTCCATCAGCATCCGCTGCTTGTCCTCGGGGTTGTCGCCGTAGCGGCGGAACACCAGCTTGAACGGTCCGGGGAAGCGGATATAGCGGAACAAGCGGACCGGCTGGCCGTACTGCGGTATCGCCGAGATCGCGGTCACCGTCCTGACCCGTTCTGGCCGTAGGAGCGCAGCGAACTGGGCGAGCCCGCCGCCCATCGAGAGCCCGACGAGGTTCGCCGACTCCCAGCCCACCGCGTCGAGCACGGCCATCATGTCATCGATCATGTCGGTGAGCTCGTAGGCCTTCTTCTTGCCGGCGAAGTGGGTCGACAGGCCCGCGTCCCGGTGGTCGTAGCGGACAACGTGGAAGCCCGCCCCGGCCAGCACCTCACAGAACCCGTCGGGCCAGCCGATCATCTGGCCGTCGAGCCCGCTGATCAGCAGCAGCGGGCGCCCACCCGGCTTGCCGAAGTCCTCGTACGCGATCTGGACGTCCCCGTTGCGCGCAACGCCGCTCTCCACCGGGCCTCCTCTCCGTTTCACAATACGACCGCATTGCGAACCTGAGTCTATACAATGCAACCGCATTACGAAATTGAGGGGGCTCCGCCAGATGCCTAAGCAAGTCGACCACGACGAACGCCGCCGGGAGATCGCCACCGCCGTCCTGCGCGTGGTCACGACGCGAGGGGTCGAGGCGGCGAGCCTGCGAACGGTGGCCAGCGAGGCAGGCGTCTCGATGGGCGCGGTCCAGCACTACTTCACGACCAAGGACGAGATGCTCCGTTTCGCGCTCGCGTACGGCAACACGCTGCTCGCCGAGCGTGCCGCCAGGCTGATGGCCGAGCAGAAGCCGGCCACGCCGCGCGGGACGTTCCGGCTGTTTCTCACCCTGCTGCTCCCACTTGACGAGGACAGCAGGGCCGGCGCCCGGCTGTGGGCCGGGCTGATCAGCCGCGGCTGCGTCGACGAGCCGACCCGGAAGCTGGCCGCCCTCGCATACGCCAACCTCACCGACTTCGTCATGCGCCAGCTCAACGACGCACTGCCAGGCGCGGACGCCGGGCAGGCGGCACGGCACCTGGTCAGCGTGATCGAGGGACTACGGTGGCCGGTACTGTTCGGCGTCTACAGCGGGCAGCAGGCGATGGACGTCCTAGACGCCCAGCTCGACCTGATCTTCGGATCAGTTCGCTTATGGCAATCCAGAACCACTGGCGTGTCAGCCGGGCCGATGCCGCGAAGCACGTCAGCCGCGCCAGCGAACCTGGAGTCCCACGGCTGACCGGAACGCCGCGAATTCCCGGCTACGAGCCGGCACGCAGCCTCATCAACCCGTTCCCCGAAGCAACGGAGTAACTGACACAAATCGGAAAGGCATCGCTGCTCAGACGCCTCGGTCGCTGCTCATGTAGTGCTCAAGTACGGCTAAACCTGAGCCCTACATAGAGAGCTGAATATTCACCCTGAATGCCTACCTCGAGGAATGACCCAGTGGCATCAGCGATCAAGCGAGCGCCATTTGTACCCAGTTGCTACGGCGTCTACCCAACGATGAATCCGGTGCTCGATCTGTAGTAAGCTGCGGCGCTCACCGCTCAGATGCCAAGATTGGGCGGTGGCTTGTCTCGATCTCCAGCAGTGGCTGCGTGAGCAATGTCGGTCGTACGTCTATGATTTGCGCGGAATCTTCCGCGTGGCGGGTAGTACGCAGTGGCCTCTGACTGCTGCGAACGCCTCAGAGCTTGAGGCCCGCATGCGCGAGCACCTGCTGCCACTTCCCAAGGAGCCTGCTGCGCTCGCGAACGTGCTGGAGGTCAGCATTGTCGACTTCCTGCTCGATCGGGTTGCATCGACCAACGGTGCGCTAACCGCTACCAGAGGCGGCGAGCGCTTTTATCCGGATCTTGAGATCACTGGGCCGGAAGTCGGCGAGGCCTTCTACGCCGTTGACATCAAGATCGCCCAGCGCAGGATCCCCAAGAAGGCGAGCGCGGCGCCGACGCAGACCCAAAGCCGCATCACGCTGTACACCGGCAACACCTACTTCGCGTACCCCACGCTCCACTGGTCAGGGACGTTTAGGCCGTTCGCCGACTACGCCCAGCACCTGGATGTCATCGGGATCTACACACTGAACACGGACAGCGCCTCTCGCGTCGATGACCTCGAGCTGATCGTCCAGGAGCCATGGAGGATCGGGAGCAAGAAGCGCTCGTCAACCACTCGTGAGTACATCGGAGCCGTTCAAAGCATCGATGACCTGCGTGAGGGCCGCGGCGAGTTCAAGACTGAGGCCGAGTTTTACAAGTTCTGGCGTTCGTACAAGTTCGATATCGGCGAGGCCGTAAAGCAGCAGCTCAACAAGCTCTTGGCCCAGCAGAACCAATGACCCCTAGAGCCCCAGTAGGTCATCTCTCCCCCGTTCGGTGCGTCGGGGACCTTCTGACGGTGGCCCGTGCCATCCTGTCTGCATGGCAGACGGGCCGGTAGCGATCTCCCTGTTTTCGGGCGCGGGTGGGCTGGATCTCGGTGTCGAGGCGGCCGGGTTCCGGGTCACGGCGGCCGTGGAACATGACACCGACGCCGCCCTGACCATGGAGAAGAACTTTTACCACCTGGCCTCACCGGTCATTCGCCGGGACATCCTCCAGGTGCCCACGAGGGAAATCTTGCAACGCGCCGGGCTCAGCCAGGGGCAGCGCTCGGACCTGTTGGTCGGCGGCCCTCCCTGCACGCCGTTCTCCAAGTCCGGCTTCTGGCTGGAGTGGAAGCGGGCCGGACTCGACCCCGGTGCCAGCCTGTTGCAGGCGTACACACGCGTCCTCACCGAGGCCAAACCGCGGGCGTTCCTTCTAGAGAACGTCTATGCGCTCACGTATAAGAACAAGGCCAGTCGACCGGCCTACGAGCGCCTGCTTCGTGAGATCACCGATGCGGGCTACGTCTACCGTGCCAAGGTGCTGAACGCTGCCGACTACGGCGTACCTCAGTTGCGCCCGCGGTTGTTCATCGTTGGAGCCCCCAAGGGTTGCCCGGTCCCTGAGTGGCCGGAACCGAGTCACACCGGCATGTGGGAACGCACGATGTCAGGCGCTGGAACAGCACCCCACGTCACGGCCGGTGAGGTCCTGGCTGAGCTTGAGTGTGACCCTGAACCCGCGGAAGTCCATCGTGGGCAGTATGCCGGGTTGCTGCCGCAGGTTCCGCCAGGCGAGAACTACCTCTATTTCACAGCCGAGCGAGGTCATCCCGATCCGCTGTTCAAATGGCGCAGCCGATATTGGTCGTTTCTCCTGAAGCTCGATCCCAACCGGCCGTCGCCCACCATCCAGGCTCAGCCGGGTCCGAACGTTGGCCCGTTCCATTGGGAGAACCGCCGACTGCGAGTAGGCGAGATCAAGCGGCTCTTCACCTTCCCGGACGAGTTCGAACTCGTGGGTACGCGGGCCAGCATCCAGGCCCAGCTCGGCAATGCCGTGCCACCGCTGTTGGCGAAGAAAGTAGCCGAGCAAGTTTTGGCAACAATTAATTAGTTGCGACTGTTCTAGCCAATGCCTTCCGTGGCAGATTACGATTTAGCCACTGCGGTGGCGGATTGAGTCCAAAGCCCGTAAGCGCGGCACGCCAGCAACACGCCGGTAGGCATTTCGCTGACGCATTGCGATTTTGCGGGCACCAGAAAGATTCATCCGCATTGCAGCGAACACAGGGCTGACTGCATAGAAGTCAGCCACGTCTTGGTCAGACCAGCCGGCACGCGCGGCCATGAGTGCCACTTGAAACGGTACAAGTAGTTCGCCACCTAGACGGTCGGCCTCCTCCTCGATCACCTCGGATACTGACCTGCAGTTATCGAGCGTGAGGATAGTCTCTGTAAATTGATGTTCAAGCAGGATATGGCCAATCTCATAGGCGATACTGGCGGTTCGTCGCGTCTCAGCATGTACTCCGTTCTCAATGATGAGTCGGCCCAGTTCCGACGGGAACGAGGGCGGCGGAAAAGGTCGCTCGCCGCATGCCCGCAAAGTGTCTCAACGCTTCTATCGAACAGCCATACTCCGCAAGCTGGTCCAAGCGATAGACGGGTATTCCATACAGGTCAGCGAGCCCCCGCGGCTCAAGCCGACACCTACCGCGTTGCGTGAGCCCCATTCGCTACCTTTCCAGGCGCAAACGAGTCGAGCACTTTGGAATCAGGCCAGCCGAATTCAATTGCACGGCGGCTGGCAACTGGAGAATCCCGTCCCGATCGTGCGTTGGATTGACCGGTGGGGCACGCATTGGGAGCACAAGCGCGGGGAGGTACGGCAAGTCGAAGATAGTGATCCATGGGAGCCGTAGCCTCAAGCAGTGTCAGCCACTCCCTCGGCGTGCACGCGTGGGCGGTAATGACGGCGCAGCCCGAGCAGGAGCCGTCCCGCGCGGCGGGACGACTAAGACGGTCCGAAGCCGTATCAGCCGCAGTTGAGCCGGGAGGGCTGAGAGTCAGAATCTAACGCCAACGGCGCGCGGCCGGGACGCGGACCAGCAGGCCGCCGGGAGCCAGCGCGACGGTCAGCGAGTCAGCGGCCCCGATGAGTTCCCCGTCGGCCTGGCGCGGCAACTGCGCTCCGGCCGCGATCTCGACGCGCCGCGCCTGGTAACGCTCGAGTACCGTGTCGTCGTAGAGACTGCGGCTCAGTACCCGCCAGGCCACCCGCGGCCAGCCGAACGGCCCGGCGGGCGCGAGGATCCCCACGTCGAGCAGCCCGTCGTCGGGCCTGGCCTTCGGGAGCAAGACGAAGCCGCCGGGCAGCAGGCCGACGTTCCCGACCACCACGCACCGGGCGTGCCGGGTCATGACCTGGCCGCCGTCGAGGCGTATCTCGAAGTTATCGTGGGTCCCGGCCAGCTGCCGCGCACCGGTCATGGCGTATCCCAGCCAGCCAGCGGCTCCCTTCAGCCCGGCCGCGGTCGTGCCGACCACGGCGGCGTCCAGTCCGATGCCCGCCATCGCGGCGAAGGTGACGCCGTCAGCGACAGCCAGGTCGATCCGCCGCTCGTGCGGGCCGAACCCGACGTCTAGCGCTGCCCCGAGCGAGGACGGTATGTCCAGCGCGGTGGCCACCAGGTTCGCCGTGCCGCGCGGCACTATGGCGAGCGGGACCTGGCCACCGGCCAGGGCCTGCGCGCAAGCTTGGACCGTGCCGTCGCCGCCGACGGCGAATATCAGCCGCGCACCGTCCGCCACCGCCTGCCGCGTCACGCCGTCGCCCGCGTCGGCCGACCGCGTCTCCAGGAGCTCGATCTCCCACCCGTGGGCCGCCGCGGCCGCCGTGCACCTGCGGTTCAGCCGCGGGAGGTGGCGGATCCGGTTCCGGTTGATCACGAGCGCGGCGGTTGGCATAACGGGGCCCCTGGGCAGCGCGCCATGGCCGCGTGATAGTGGCTCCAGAACCGGAGCCGGCCAGGGGCCAGCCGGCACATCACGACGTGCACCGCGTGCGTGAACAGCCACCACAGCGCTCGCTGGGGGGCGGACCAGCGCAAGCCGTACTGCGCGCGCAGCGGCGCAGGCAGCAGGCCCGCGGCCAGCAGGTAACTCCACGGCGCGATCGGGATTCCGCGCAGCCTGGCCCGCAAGATGATGCGGACGACCGAGCGGGCCTGATCGCCGGCCACCAGCCGGGAAAGCGTCCGGGCGTAGTAATCCTGGAAGTCCTGATACGTGGCCGGGCGAATGTCCTGGCCCACGCCATAGAGCTGGCCCCAGCCTTCGCTCTCCCGGTAGAGCTCGGCCCGCTCGTTCATGTCCAGCGGGCGGACGAACGTGCTGTAGCTGTTGAGCATGGTCTGGACAATCGTGGCATGGACCCAAAGGCACAGCTCCGGGCTGACCGCGCTGTACGGGGTATCCCGGCGCCATTCTCCGGTGTCCTGCGGCAGCGACCCGTGCACGACGCGGTGAATACCCGCGATGCGGCGGGTCATCTGATGGACCTGGCGGACATCGCCGAACGTCGTGACCAGCAGCATCTCCAGCGTGAGCATCAGGCGCTTGGTCGGGTCAGCCTTAAAGCTGCTGTGCTCGGCCACGCCCGCCGCGACCAGCGGGTGGGCTAGCTGGAGCAGCAGCGCGCTCAGCCCGCCCAGGGGCACGACCCGCTCGCGGCAGACGTGCCACGTAACCGATCCGGGGCCGGTCAGCCCCGGGTCGCCCGGCGTTCCCGGGGGTAGCGGCGGCACGAGCCGTAGTGACATGACTCTCCCCAGGTGGAGCCTCGGTCTGGTTAATCCTGCGGGGCAGGGTCCTGCGGCTGAGTACCTCCGGGCACGAGATCGTTACGGTGAATGAGTACCAGCTACAACTTTATCGCTGTGGCAAGGATCATGACCGCGGGCCGCTGGCTCTGCAGGGTGCCGGGGTCGGCCGCCCGTTAAGCCCGGCGGCTTCGCCAGGGACGGAGTTCACCAGCCGAGCGGGAGCCTGGGCCAGGCCGTGCATCATCGTCCCGGTATGCCAGGTCAGCTGGTCTTCGGGCACGGCGATCTGCAGACCCGGGAGCCGGGCCAGGATAGTTTCCAGCGCCACCTGTAGTTCCATCCGCGCAAGCTGGGCACCCAGGCAGTAGTGCGGCCCGTAGCCGAAGGCGAGGTGCGGGTTCGGGTCGCGGGCGAAGTCGAGCTCAGCGGCGCGGGCGAAGACATGCTCGTCGAAATTGGCCGAGCTGCGGACGCACAGCACGGGCTCGCCGGCCCGCACCGCTACCCGGCCGAGCTTGACATCGGCCGTGGCGATCCGGGGATTGACGGCGTTGCCGAACACGATGAACCGCAGCATCGGGTTCTTCGCGGTGTTCTCCTCGCCGGCGGCGTGCGTGGCGGCGGTGCTGGGGATGCAGAAGGCTCTGGAGTCCCATGCGAGGCCGGGCGGGGAGCGGGTCCGGGTGCGGATGGGGGTCCATACCGGGCAGGCGTCGCAGACGGCCACGGGTCTGGTGGGCCTGGATGTGCACCGCGCCGCCCGGGTGGCGGCCATCGGGTACGGGGGCTAGGAGCTGGTGTCGGAGGCGGCGGCCGGGCTGGCGGCCTTGTGCCGGGGTATCGGAGACCGGCACGGCGAGGCTAGCGCCCTCACCTACCTGGGAAGCGTACGGCGGACGACCGGGGATTATCAGGGCGCGGCCCAGGCCCTGGAGGACGCATTTGGCATCTACCAGGACATCGGCGACCGGGGCGGCGAGGCCGAGGCCCTCAACGCGCCCGTTCGCTGCAGAGGGTCTGCGGCGACCTGCGCCAGGCCAGGACCTATCACCAGCAGGCCCGAGACCCGGCCCTCCAGATCGGCAGCCGCGGGGATCAAGCCCACGCGCTGGCCGGCCTGGGCCGGTGCGCCATGGCCGCCGGCGGCACCGCCAAAGCAGCAGACATGTTTCGGCGGGCACTGGAGATCTTCCAGCAGACCGGCGCGGCCGAGGCCACCGAGGTGTCCGCCGAACTTCAGGCGCTCACCGACACGCTGCCGGCTCCGCACCCATCATGACCGCAGGCCAGACCCCGGGAACTCGTGGGGAATCAGCAACTTGCCGCTCGTGCTCGCGCCACGTGATTGGTGTCCGGTCTGAACTGTCCAACCGTTCGGGTCTGGTCTGCGTCCCGAAGGTGCGAGGCCACTGCGGAAAGTTGACTATGGAGGCTCATGATGGCTATGCGGCGTGCGGGATGGAGCGCGGGAACGAGGAAGGCCGTGCTGAGTCTTAGCGATGTTCTCGCTGCGATCGTTGCGACCGCGGCAGCGGCTGTAGTAGCGACGGGCTGCGCCGCTTCCGGTGTCGCCGGATCGGGTGCGGCCACCTCCCCGCAGGAGTGCGCTGCTGCTGACCTGACGGTCATGACCGGAGCGGCCGGGGCAGCCGCGGGCCATTCTTCGCTGGTGCTGTTGTTCACCAACTCAGGCAGCGCGACATGCGTCGTGCGGGGATACCCCGGTGTGGCGGTGCAACTGCCTGGCGGCCGGGTGTATAAGGCCGTTCGCGCGATGACCGGGTACATGGGCGGTGATGCTGCGCCCTCGCCGCTCCGAGTGCAGCTGGCCCCAGGTGTCACGGCCTCGGCATTGATCGAGTGGCTTCATTTCCCGCAGGATGGCAGCGCTTCGGTCACGGCCGCAGACTGCGCAGGTCACGGGGCCGTGCGGCTGCTAGTCACCGCCCCGGATCGGACTGCACCAGCCATGCTTGCCCCTCCCGCCCCGGTATCGCCGGTCTGTTGGGGACTTGAAGTCCATCCGATCGTGGCGGGGTCGGCCGGCCAGTACCCGAGCACGCACTGATCCGGGGCGCCCCGAACGGCTACGCCATGGTCTTGTCGCCCGCAGCTTCAAGCGATCTTGCGGGCGCCGGGGCCCGGTACCGGGGTGACGTCGCGGGCTGATTCCAGGATGTGCCCGGCGCGGCAGGACAGCTGGAGCTGCACCGGCTCCCCGCAGTCGCGGTGCCGGAGCAGGACCGGCGGGCCGTCCGGGCCGACCTCGTACCGGTCGCCCCACTGCATCAGCGCGACCAGCACCGGATACAGGTCGAGGCCCTTGCTGGTGAGCCGGTACTCGTCGCGGCTGCGCTGGCCGGCTTGCCGGTACGGGACCTTGCGGAGCAGGCCTTCGCTGACCAGGCGGCCCAGGCGGTCACTGAGCACCTGCCGGGGTATGCCGGTACGGCGCTGCATGTCCTCGAAGCGGCGCACGCCGTTGAAGGCCTCGCGCAGCACCAGGAAGCTCGCCCGCTCCCCGAAGATCCCGACGGCCGCGCCGATCGCGCAGTTGGCCGGGTCGTAGTCCAGCATCCACGGATGTTCCATAACCGCATGCTAGGTCTACTTGACAGACTCAGCAATCCGGGATCATGCTGAGTTCATGATTCGAACTCAGACACAATGGACCGGGCCGCCTATCGCCGCGGCGATCCGACCGGCCTGCGCGGCGGACATGTGCGCGCTCAGCGACTTCTTCGCGGGACTGTCCCCGCAGAGCCGGTACCTGAGGTTCTTCGCGCCGGTCACGCCCGGGCCAGAACTGCTCCGCAGGATGTCCGGCGACAACGGCCGCACCGACGCCGTGGTCGCAGTCAGAGAGGGCGTGATCATCGGGCACGCCATGGCGGCGGACCAGGCCGGCCCACAGGGCGCCCGGACGGCCGATGTCGGCGTGGTAGTAGCCGACGCCTGGCAGGGCCTGGGCGTGGCCTCGGCGCTGCTGAACGCACTGATCACCGGTGCCCGCTCGCGGGGCGTGACCTCGCTGACCATGGACGTGCTGCCCAGCAACCGCGCGATGCTCGCCATGATCGCGAGTCACTGGCCCGCAGCGCACATCGAGGATTCCGCGGACTTCGTCACCTTCCGCGTCCCGCTCCCGCGCCGCCGACAGCAACGGGCGCAGGCCCCGGCCCATCGCCCTCGCACCCGCCGCGTGACCCGCGCGTCTCACGCCGTGTGCTCGGCCCTCAACCTGGGCGACGCGCGCACTGCCGCCTAACGTCGCGGACTCCGCTTCCCATCGAACTGTCAAGAGCGCGCAGCTCGGGTTGTACCGCGATCCGCCGGAACATGGCCGCCTACGACGAGAACGCCGGCCGCTGCGACCGGGTCCGCAGCCCGGCCAAGGATGGATCCCGTTGCTCGCGGAGGCAGCCGCCACGGCGGCCAGCTCGCGCTGCTGCCAGCGGCGGGGGGCGCCGCACAGGAACACCGCGCCGCCGGGGGTTGACAGGGCGTAACCGGCGCTGCGCCGGCCACCTTCGCCGAGTTCGCCGCCAGGTCCGCTCCGGCCTGGAAATAGCGGAAGGAAAAGCCCCTCATGAAGACGCCCATCGCCAGCCTTGACGACTTCGGCGCGCTCGACCCATTCTTCCGCATCATCGAACAGGGCCTGGACGGCCTGGCCGGACCCGACCATTTCTTCGACCTGCTCGCCGAGGACGCCGTCTTCGAGTACGTGATCACGGTCCCCGGCTACCCGCGCCGGGTCGAGGGCCGCACCGCGGTCGCCGAGCTGTACCGGCCCTACGGCGACGCACTCGTCCTGGACCGCTGCTA
>Ga0335074_10015734_pt1 | contig 10637 bp, 11 predicted proteins | sample Lox_Sample_23_FD_206715 | JGI IMG/M metagenome (GOLD analysis project Ga0335074, IMG submission 206715) | Soil microbial communities from Loxahatchee National Wildlife Refuge, Florida, United States - Lox_Sample_2.3 | ecosystem: Environmental > Terrestrial > Soil > Wetlands | place: USA...
CGCAGCCTAGGCCGCGAAGCGTTTGTTCACGGCGCGCCGGGCACGGAGCAAACGGATGCGAACGGCGGTCTCGGTCCATCCGTGGGCGCGGGCAATCTCCTGGACCTTGTAGCCCTCCAGATAGTGACGGGTGAGGACCATGCGGTCGTTCTTCTTGCAGGTCTTCAGAATTCGCCGGACATCGATGGCCGCCAGATTTACTTTCGGAGGCGTAGGCAGTTCCGGAAGCGTCTGCAGGAACGGTTCGCGGCGCATGCAACTGCGATGGATATTCAGCGCGATGCTATTCATCCAAGTGAGGACCATGTTCTGGTCGCGCAATTGGCCCAGCCGTTCCCAGCCTTTGACCCATGCAGCTTGCGCCGTCTCTTGTGCGGAATCGTACGAAAGGCCGCGCGAAACCAAAAAGCGTACCGTCAGATTGTAGCCCTTTTTGTAAGCGGCACCGTATTCTTCTCGTGTCATGTTGGACCTAAACTCCCTTGGTGGAACAATTTGCCGTCTTCGGCGTTCGTTACACAAGAAAAGCAGTTTCGGTACCACAGGGAACGGGAGGTGGAGCGGCACTCTAAGTTACTCGTAGCCAGCGGATTACGGGAAACACCAGACAGGGATTGGCGTTTGGGGCACCGCGCAAGGATTACTGAACGGGCAAAATTTTCCGGAAACCTTTTAGCGAGCTTGCACTAGGAAAACCATGTAGTCTTCGTCGACATAGAGGTTGTCGTCCAACTTGAGCGCGCCACGCTCATGCCCGAACACTGTAAACCCAAGAGAAGCATACAGCTTCCTGGCTGAGGTCTGCTGGTCGCCGACAGTCAGGATGATTTGTTCGAGCCCAGCTACCGATTGGGCACGCTGCAAAACTTCGCTCAACAAGCGCCGTGCAATGCCCTGGCCGCGATACGCTTGGTCGACAAACACGCCCCATATCCGGCCTTTGTGCCGTTGCTTGGCCCGCGTGTTGCGCCCAAAGCCGACGGTGCCGATCAGTTGCGCTTGGCAGAACGCGCCTAAGACGTAGTTGTCGACGGAGGCGGCGCTCAATCGTTTTCGAAATACTTCTATTGGCGTGGCGCGATGCTCGTCAGCCGATTCGCCGAACGCGCGCGGTTCCTGTTCGAGGGCCTGGAGCCGCAGATGCCAGAAAACTTCGGCATCTTGCGCCCCGAGGGTGCGAGTCTTTATAGTCATGAATTAGGCCGGTTCAGGATGGTGATGTTCGTGGCTGGTATATCAAAGTGTTTCACCCGGCTGCTTTTCGCGGTTGGCTTGTTGGCGCTCCAGGCACGCTCCAGCGCGCAGCCCGCTCCCGACCCGGCCCAACAGAAGAAGATCCTAGCCGACGCCACCGATTACGCGTTCCACCACGAACGCAGCCTGCCGAATTTTCTGTGCATTCAAACCACCCGCCGTTTCGCGGACTTTCAAAGCCGCGACATCCCGGGGCATGAAAACTGGCGGCCCCTGGACATCATCGTAGAACGGCTGGCTTATGTGGAACACCGCGAAGACTACAAAGTTATCGAGATCAACGGGGTCCCTTCCAGCATCCCGCACGACAAGCTGGGCGGAGCTTCGTCTTCCGGTGAGTTCGGATCGGTGATGAGCGGAATTTTTGCGCCCCAGACCGCTGCCGATTTTCAGTGGCAAACCTGGTTCACATTGCGCGGACGCAAAATGGACGTCTATGCCTACCACGTGGCGGCCGACAAATCGGATTACCACGTCATGGTGGCGAGCCAATCGAAAGATCTGGTGACGGCTTACCACGGCCTGATCTTCATCGACGACCGCACGCATTACGTGCATCGCATCACGCTGCACGCCGACGGCATCCCCCCGGGTTTTCCGGTTCAGGATGTCAGCCTGATGCTGGATTATGAATATACGCGGATCGGCGATGCGGATTATCTGCTGCCCCTGGCTTTCGAGCTTCGATCGCGAGAGGGCGAAGTACTGAGCAAGAACGACGTCGATTACGACCAATATCGCAAGTTCACGGCGGATTCCAGCCTGACCTTCGGCGCCGCGGAGGATCCGCAGAAGAAATAGGGCACAGGGCGGCGGCCGCTTAAAGGAACGCGGTGGTCTTGATCCCCGATATGTCGAAGCGTTTCCGGCAGCGCATGTTCTTGCACATCACCTTGTCATCCAGCAGCACCATATAGCTGGCGGCTTTTTTGAATTTGGCGCGGTCGCGCTCGTCGGCGTTGCCGGGCAACCGGTCTACCTTGGTTCGCACCAGCCAGCGGAGATCGTAGGATTCCGAGCCGCGGCAGAAGGGACAATGCAACGTGGCAGGCTTCGTGGCCTGGGATTCTTTGTAAAACGCTCGTTCGTCCATGACTACTCGATTCTATGCTACGACGCAGTAACCAGGCGCCGCGCCCATTTGATTCTAGTATGCGCGCCGGGCCACGCCCGCTTATCATCGAAACTGAATGCACATCGCCCTGGACGCGACGCCGCTGACCGTTGCGAGCGGCGGCGCGCGCCGTTATACCGAGGAACTGGCGCGGGCGCTTTGCGATACTTTCCCCGGCGATCGTGTCTGGCTGCTGTCGGATCAGAAGATCGAGCTGCCTTTCGACCGGCCGAACCTGCGAGCCGGTTCGGGGGCGCGCAATGCGCTGGAAAGGCGCTGGTGGTCCTGGGGCTTGCAGGGAGAAATCTCGCGTCTGGGCATCCAGGTTTTTCATGGTACGGATTTTGCGGTGCCTTATTTGCCTCTGCGCCCGAGCGTGATGACGCTGCATGATCTTTCGCCGTGGCTGGATCCGCGCTGGCACAGCCAGGCCGATCGCGTGCGGCAACGCACTCCGCTGTTGCTGCGCCTGGGCCTGGCGAGCATGGTGATCACGCCCACGGAGGCCATTCGCCGCGCGGCGATCGACCATTTTCGTCTGCCGCACGATCGCGTGGTTGCGGTTCATCACGCCGCCGGTGATTGTTTTCGCCCGCTGCCGCAAAACCGGCCAGCAGCGCCCTATCTGTTGTACGTCGGAACGCTCGAGCCCAGAAAAAATGTCTTATTGATTCTGGATTTGTGGCGCGAATTGCGCCGGGAGCATCCCCTTGACCTGGTTTTAGCCGGGCGGCGCCGCGCCGATTTTCCCGAACTTTCGCCCGAACCCGGCCTGCGCCTGGCCGGACTCACCCCCGAAGCGGACCTCCCCGCTTTGTACTCGGGCGCCACGGTGTGCCTCTATCCATCGTCTTATGAAGGCTTCGGCCTGCCGGTGCTGGAGGCCATGCAATGCGGAGCGCTGGTGATGGCCTCGCGCGATCCTGCCATCCTGGAGGTGGCCGGCGACGGCGCCCTTCTGCTCGACGTTCGAGATCGCGCCGGCTGGATGGAAGCACTTCGGTTGGCTGTGGCGCAACCGGAGCGAATGCGCGAGATTCGCGAAAAGGCTTTGCTTCGAGCCGGAGAATTTTCCTGGGCCAAAACAGCTAAACTCACCAGAGCCGTTTATGAGCACGCCGCCGAACGATTTCACAAGAGCCGATTCCGTAAATAAACCGCGCGCGTTGTTCCTGGCGGCTGAAGCTCCCTATCCCACCATCGGAGGAGGCCCGATGCGTGCCAGCTCCGTGCTCGAATACCTGGCGTCGAGATTCTCCGTGCATGGGATCTTCTTCCGCGAGCCGGGAGCGCCGGACCCGGCGGCGGCGGTTCCCGAGGGCCGGCTGGATCGCGCGGACGTGATCGATCTGCCGTTTCACTCCAAAGGGAAGCTGGCGCGCCTGGTCCGCAATGCCGGGCGTCTGGCGCGTAACCGCTCGCCGCTGATCGATCGTTTCTCCGGGTTTGCAAGTCGAATCGAGCAGTGTCTCCAAGGCCGGAATTACGACGCTGCGTTCATCGAACATTTCTGGTGCGCGCCCTATGTCGAACAGCTACGGCCGGTGGCGAAACGGGTGATTGTGGATGTCTACAACGTCGAGTCCGCCTGGCACCGCAGCATGGCGTCCTCGGAAGGCGGGGCGCTGGGCTGGGCACACCGGCGATTCGCGGAGGCGGCGCTTGAATCCGAACGCCGTTGGTTCCCCCGCTTTGACCGCATTCTCACCACATCCGCGGACGACGCAAAACTGGTGCAGGCCATTTCCAAGGATGCCAAGGTGACGGTTTATCCCAACGCGCTTCCCTGCCTGGCTGCCCCGCCCCGCTCGGAGCGCTGCGAGATTATTTTTAGCGGCAACCTGGAATATGCACCCAACATGCAAGCGGTGCGATTCTTTCATCGCGATATTTGGCCCGCTTTAAAGTCGAGCCGGCCCGCGCTGCGATGGAAAATTCTGAGCAGGAATGCGGGCGCTTTTCTGGATTTGCCGGCTAGCGATCCTCATATCCAGATCACCGGTTTTGTGGAAGATGCGGTAGCCGTAATCGCACAGGCCCAGGTGGCGGTGGTTCCGCTGCTCGCCGGAAGCGGAACGCGCATCAAGATTCTGGAAGCCTGGGCCGCGGGCACGCCGGTGGTGTCCACCACGGTGGGAGCCGAAGGGTTGGAATACCGCGACCAGGAGCACTTAGTAGTTGCGAACACGGCCCCACAGTTCTCGGCAGCGGTAAACCAGTTACTGTCTTCGCCATCCGACCGCCACAGAATCGGAGCGGGCGGCCGACGGCTCTATGAAGAGCGATACACCTGGCCAACGGCTTGGAAGGCGCTGGCCGAGGCTCTGGGATGAATGGCTCGCCCGGTGAAGTTGAGCGCGGCGGCGTCGACAGGCGCTACGCGATTTCCAGTAACCGGCAATGACAGATATCGTCTAACCCCATGGATACCGCGCCCCTTCCAAGTTGCCTCGCCGCTAACAGGCGATAACTTGCGTCGATAAATCCATGTAACATTAACGATGTGACTGCCACTATGCTGTAAACGTTTTGTGAACGGCCCGTTCAAAAACGGGAAAGGCTTTATACTGGAGAGGGTCATGCGCTTTTCCGTAGACGCTCACGCGATCGGACAGCATTTAACGGGGAACGAAACATATATACGAAATCTGCTGAGCGGCTTCGAGGTGCTGGATCGCGAAGCGGAGTTTGTGGCCTATGTGGCGCGCGAGGAAGGGTTGGCCGGAGTGCCGGAGCGATTCGAGAAAAAACGCGTTTCGCCCAATCCGTTCGTCCGTCTGGGCTACGACCTGCCGCGCCGCGTGGCGCAAGACCGGCCCAGCCTGCTGCACGTGCAGTACACTGCTCCGCTGGTCTGCTCGGCCCCGGTGGTGGTGAGCGTGCATGATGTCAGCTTCCTGGAGCATCCCGAGTATTTCACCCGGTTCCGCGCCACGCAGTTACGCGTGACCGTCCGGCGCACGGTAAAAGCCGCCGCGCGCGTCCTTACTCCGAGCGAATTTTCCAAACAGCGAATCCTGGATGCTTATCGGCTTTCCGACGATAAGGTTGTGGTGGTGCCGTACGGAGTGAGCTCGGTGTTCCGTCCCGTAGCCCGCGAGGCCGCGCAACGCAGCATGCGCACGTCCTTGCCGCCGGTGCCGTTCATCCTTACGGTGAGCGATCTTCAGCCGCGCAAGAATCATCTGGGGCTGATCGCGGCGTTTGAGGATCTCATCGGCGCGCATCCGCGGCTGCCGCATCATCTACTGATGGTGGGAAAGGAAGAAACCTGGTTTGCGCCCGCGGTGCGCGCGGCCGCGAAGAAATCACGCGTGGCGGATCGCATCCACTTTACCGGCTTTGTGGATGACGAGGAACTGCGGCGGCTCTACGGCGCGTGTGATCTGTTCGTCTATCCTTCGTTTTATGAGGGCTTCGGATTGCCGATTCTGGAAGCCATGGCGTGCGGGCGGGCGGTGGCTTGTTCGAGCGCGTCGGCCATGCCCGAGGTAGCCGATTCGGCGGCGCTGCTGTTCGATCCGTCCTCCCGGCAGCAACTGGTATTTGCGATGCGGGACCTGTTGCTGAATCCGGAGCTGCGCCAGCGCATGGAACGGCTGGGAGTGCAGCGCGCGGCGATGTTCAGTTGGTCCAGCAGCGCGGCTAAAACCTTGGAAGCGTACTACGCCGTGGCCGGAGATGCTTCGAAAAGCGCGCTGGTCCAAAAATCCGGATCCGTGGTACGCCGCTAGTATCGTAGGTATGAAGTATTCTGTGGTCGGGATCACTCCGTTTCTAATCGCCAGTCTGGCGCTGGCCGCGACGCCGGTGTCGGAAACTACGCTACCCAACGAAACGCTCCGTTACAACGTGAATTGGCCGAGCGGTCTGAGTTTGGGCGAGGCGACACTCACCGCGTCCAGCAGCGCGGGCGCACTTAACGGGCAGGATTCGCCCCACATGCATTTCGAATTTGACCTGGACGCGGGGGTTCCCGGCTTCACCGTCAGCGATCATTTTCATTCCGCGGCTTCGGGCAGTTTCTGCTCGGCGGAATTCCGGAAAATCACATCCCAGGGTTCCAAACACGTGGACGATAAAGAAACCTTCGATCCGTCCACCGGCACGGTGACACGCGGAGCGGGCGCCGGGAAATCGGAAATCGACGCGAATACCTGCGGCAAAGACGCTCTGACGTTCCTGTACTTCGTTCGCCGGGAATTGAGCCAGGGCCGGATTCCAGCACGCCAGACGGTGTTCTTCGGCGCGCCGTACGAGATCCGGCTTGAATCCACGGGCACCGAGAGTGTGAAGATCGCCAGTAAGCCGGTGGAGGCCGAGCACGTCAAGGCCTCGGTGGACGGCCCATCGTCCAGCATCAGTTTCGATCTATATTTTCTTCAGGACAAGGCGCGCACGCTGGCGCTGGTCCGCGTTCCTCTGGCGATGGGAACGTTTTCGATGGAGCTGGCGAAATAGCGCTCGCCCTACCGTTCCCGTGGCAATTAAAGTCGCTTACTTCTCCCCACTCCCGCCCGCGCGCAGTGGCATTGCCGATTATTCGGCCGCGCTGCTGGAAGAACTGAAGAAGCTAGTGGACGTGGAGGTTTTTTCCTCTAAGCCTCTCGCCTTCAATCCCGGCAATTTCGACGTCACCCTGTACCAGGTGGGCAACAACGTCTATCACGACTTTTGCTACGAGACCGCGCTGGAGCATCCCGGCGTGGTGGTGGTGCATGAAGCGAACCTGCATCACTTGATCGCCGACATCACCATTAAACGCGGCGATTGGAACGCGTACATGCGCGCCATCGAGCAGGAAGGCAGCCAGAAGGACCTGGCCTATGCGGATCGAGTGCGGCGTCTTGAAATAGGGCCCGATTACGAAGGCGTGCCGATGCTGCGCGGTTTGCTGAGCCGGTCCAAGGCCGCCATCGTGCATAGCGGCTGCGTGGAAGCGGAACTGCGCGGCGCCGGATTCGCGGGCGCGGTGGCTCGCATTCCGCACGGGGCGTGGATTCCGGCGGCCAACCGCTCGGATTTTCGCGAGCGCCTGGGCCTGGATGAGACCACGCCGCTCATGGGAATTTTCGGCTTTTTGAAGCCCTATAAGCGCGTTGCCGAATCGCTGCGCGCCTTCCGCCGGTTGGTGCGCGTCCAACCGGCGGCGAAAATGATCCTGGTGGGGGAACCGCATCCGGCGCTGCAGTTGGACTCGTTGATCCGCTCTCTCGACCTGGGCCTGCACGTCCGCGTTCTCGGCTTCCGGCCCATCGAGGAATTCGTAGGCTACGTGGCGGCCTGCGATATCGTCCTGAATCTACGCTATCCCACGGTGGGCGAAAATTCCGGAACCCTGATGCGCGCGCTGGGCCTGGGAAAAGCGGTGATCGTTTCCGACGTGGGAAGTTTCAGCGAGCTGCCGGAGACGATCTGCCTGAAGGCTCCGGTGGATGGCGCCGAAGAGGATCATCTTTTCGAATATCTGAATTTGCTCGTAAGCCGCCCTGAGGTGCGCAAGGCGCTCGGCGCGAGGGCGCGCGCATGGGTGGAGACCGAGTGTACGTGGCCGAAGGTGGCTGAGCGCTATGCGGATTTTCTGCGGCGCATTGCAGTCAACGGAACCGCGCCCGCGGGCGAACCCGCCAGCATTCAGCCGGCGGTGAAGGAAGAGCCCGTGGAAGCCGGCGCGCGCGTGGAGCCGGAGTACATTCTTTCCTGGGCGCCCGATGAGCCGGCCAAGAATTATATCCAAACGCATCTCACGCGATTCGAAAAAACGCTTGCCATCACTCCCCCCGGCGGCCCCGAGGATCGAATTCTCGAGATGGGTTCCTACTTGCAGATTACGCCCGCGCTGAAAACGCGGCTGGGCTATGGCGAGGTGCGCGGCTGCTACTACGGCCCCGCGGGTAAAGTGGACCGGCGCAGCGCGCAATCGAACGACGGCGAGCGGTTCGAATGCATGCTGGAGCTGTTCGACGCCGAGAAGGACGCGTTCCCTTACGAGGACGGCTATTTTTCCACCGTTCTATGCTGTGAACTGGTGGAACACCTCACGGCGGATCCGATGCACATGATGGCGGAGATCAACCGCGTCTTGCGGCCGGGCGGGCATCTGGTGTTGACGACGCCCAACATCGGTTCCTTGCGTGCGATCGCCGGCATTCTGGCGGGATACCACCCGGGTTTCTTTCCCGCCTACATTCGCCCGCGCGCGGAAGGCGAAGAACCGGAGGCGCGCCACAACCGTGAGTACACGCCGCGCGAAGTGGCGCTTCTGTTCCACTACGCGGGTTTCGAGACCACGCTGCTTGAAACCGGGCCTTTTCGCGCCGAGCCCCAACCCGAGCACGAATGGGTGAAGCACTTGCTCGATCGCTATGAGCAGCCCGCGGATTTACGCGGCGATGGGATTTACGCCGTGGGCCGCAAAACCGGCCCGGTTCGCGAGCGCTTCCCGGGGTGGTTGTATCAATGAAGGCCGGCTATCGAGACGTTGCGGTTCGGACGCGGGGCGCGACACTCGAAGTGTCGTTCGCCATCCAAAATAGTTCGCGCGAAACGTGGACGCCGGAGAATTTCCGGGCCGCCTGGCAATTGTTCGATCCGCAATCGAACGTGTTTATCGAAGAAGGGCCCTGGGCGCCGGTTGCGCGCCATATTCCGCCGGGCGCGGCGGCGCACTTTGAAATCTCAATTCCGTTTTCGCCGCGGACCGGCGCATACGAGATCTATCTATCGCACGTGGACGGGACCGGCGTATGGGCGTATGCGCGCGGCGAGCCGTTTTTGCGGATCTTATTGGAAACGGGCGGCGTGGAAACTGGCAGCGACGGGGAGCTGCGCGTGCTGGCCCAGGAGATGACCACGCTACGCGCGCTACGCTGGAGACGCAACTGGGCGGCGCTGCCGAGGTTGTTCGCCAGCCCCGTCCGCACCATCGCTCAGAACCATCGGCTGATTCGCTCCATGGCGCGGCGCGATATTCTGGCGCGCTACCGCGGATCCTTCGGCGACGTGTTTTGGACTATTCTCAATCCGCTGCTGTTGATGGCGACTTATTTTTTTGTGTTCGGAATCGTGCTGCAATCCCGCTTCGGCCCGGACCAAAGCCGGACCGGTTTCGCGCTTTACTTTCTGGCCGGCATGCTGCCGTGGCTGGCATTTTCAGAACCGGTGGGGCGGGCGGCCTACGTGATTCTGGAACATCGCAATTTCGTTAAGAAGCTGGTGTTTCCACTCGACACTTTGCCTGTGAATCAAGTAGTTTCCGGGCTGGTGACCGAGTTCTTCGGCGCGGGAGTTTTCGTTTGCGCATTGCTGGTCCTGCGGCATACCGTTCCCGCCGCGGTACTCTGGCTTCCAGTGTTGCTGATCCCGCAGTTGTTATTCACGCTGGGCGTGTGCTGGTTTTTGGCCGCGCTGGGCGTATACATGCGCGATCTGGGCCAGATCATGGCGCTGGTTCTGACCATGTGGTTCTTCATCACACCGATCTGCTATGCCGAATCGGCCAATTTGTCGCCCATGATCTCGGCGGTAATGCGCAAGAATCCGCTGTACGTGCTGGTGCGCGGCTATCGGGCTATTTTCCTAGAAGGCCACGCGCCGGAGTTGCTGCCGGTGGTGAAATTGTGGATCGTCGCACTGGCGCTGTTCTTTTTAGGTTACGTATGGTTCCACCGGTTGCGGAAGAGTTTTGCCGACGTGATCTGAAGTTCGCTGTGCTAGAATCGGCAGCGCGATGCAACACTACCAGTGGGAAAATGTGCCCCGGGAAGAGCTGAATCCAACGCTCGCGCGCCAGGTAATCCACGCCGACAATCTTACGGTAGCGCGCATGTACCTGCGTAAGGGTTGCGTGGTTCCCGAGCATAGCCACCATAACGAGCAGATCTCGATGGTGGAGCAAGGTTCCGCGAAATTTGTTTTAGCGGGCGAAGAGCGCTTGATGAAGGCCGGAGACGTGGTGCGAATCCCTCCGCATGTGAAGCATTCGGTGGAGGCCATGGAAGATTGCGTGGCGCTGGATCTGTTCTCGCCGCGGCGCGAGGACTGGATTCGCGGCGACGACTCGTACCTGCGGAAGTAACTATTTGATGGCGAGCACGGCGTCCAGATAAGCGCCGGTCACGCGGCTCTCTACTTTCGAAAATCCCGCAGCGCCGAGCAAGGCTTCGTATTCATCGGCCGAACGCTCGCGGCCTTCGGTGCCGATCAGCATATTCAACGATTGCATGTGCGCCGCAACGTTATCTGGCGCGAGCAGCTTCTCGGCGATCAG
>Ga0335074_10015735_pt1 | contig 10637 bp, 7 predicted proteins | sample Lox_Sample_23_FD_206715 | JGI IMG/M metagenome (GOLD analysis project Ga0335074, IMG submission 206715) | Soil microbial communities from Loxahatchee National Wildlife Refuge, Florida, United States - Lox_Sample_2.3 | ecosystem: Environmental > Terrestrial > Soil > Wetlands | place: USA: Florida...
TGACCGCCCCCGCGGGCGGGGGGCCCCGCGCGGGGTACGCGGGGGGGCTCCACGCCGTGGCGGGGCCGCGCCACCATGTCGCCTCGCCGCTCGGGGCGTGGCTGCTGCTGGCACTTTGCGCCCCGGCCAGCACGGGGCAGACCAGGGAAAGCCTGAACGGGGTGCTCGGCTGTGACTGCGCCGACGCAGCGGAACTCGCCGCCGGGCTGCTCGCCGCGCCGCACCCGCAGGTGCCTGCGGCCGCGGCGGTGTGGCACCGGCGCGCGAGCGAGACCCTGGCGCGGTGGCTGGACGGGCTGCCAGCGCAGGTCGAGACCGGCCCGCTGACCACTCAGGCCGCGCTGGACGACTGGGCCCGCCGGCACACGTTCGACCTGATCGACCGGTTCCCGGTCACCATCGACCCCTCGGTCTACCTGGTGATCGCCACGGCCCTGGCCACCCGCGTGTCGTGGGAGCGGCCGTTCGACCTGGCGCCCGCGAGCGCCCTGGGCCCGTCGAGCCCGTGGGCCGCGGAGCTGGGCCAGGTGCTGCGGACTCCGGAAGGCCCGGGCCACGAGCAGTTCGTGGCCGCGACCCGGGCCGCGGGCGACGTCGCGGTGCACGCCGCGCAGGCGCAGGGCGGCCTGCTGGTCGCTTCGGTGGTGGCGGACCCGGACGTCCCCGCGGGCGACGTGCTGGCCGCGGCCTACGAGGTCGCCCCGGCCCTGGCCACCGGGGGAAGCGTGCCCCGGCGGTCCCTGTTCGACCTGCCGCTGGGCAGCGGCCCGCTCTGGGCCATCAGCGAGCGCACCGCGCCGATCAAGTCCGGCGCGGCCCGGGAGGAGCGGTGCACGGCCGTGCTGCCCGCGTGGTCCGCGAAGAGCGATCTCGACCTGGGCGACCCCAGCCTCGGCTTCGCGGCGGCCGCGTACGCGCTGGCGCCGGACGATCCCTGGGAGGCCAGGCAGGCGGCGATGGCGCGGTACAGCCGGACCGGGTTCGAGGCGGCTGCCGTGAGCGCACTGGCCGTGGCGCTGGCCATGCGCGTGCCCCGGACGGGCCTGGTGCGCACCGCCGAACTGCGTTTTGGGCACCCGTACGCGGTCGTGGCGGTCACCGTGGACACGGCTGACCCTCGGCATCCGGGGCCGTGGCACGGCCTGCCGGTGTTCTCGGCGTGGGTGGCAGATCCCGAGGACGCCGGCGGGGCGTGAGCACGGCCGCGGCCACCGCGAGCGCGGCCAGGATCAGCCCCGCGCCCACGCCGAACGCCAGGTGGTAGCCCAGCGTGGCCGCGACCGCCACCCCGGCGGCGCCGCCGGCCTGCTGCGTCGTGTTGGCCAGCCCGGACGCCACCCCTGCTTCCTCCGCCACCCCGGCGGACATGGCGAGCGTCGTCACCGCCGGCAGCGCGAGGCCGGCGCCGATCCCGAGCAGCGCCAGGAGCGGCATCAGCCCGGTGGCGTATCGTTCCTGCCCGGAAGTCTGGCTGAGCAGCGCGAGCCCGATGGCCAGCAGCGGGAGGCTGGCGAGGAGGGTGGCGCGGGCGCCGAATCGGGTGATCAGCCGCGGGGCGGCGGTCAGGGACACCGCGGCGATCGCCACCGTGATCGGCAGGAACGCCAGGCCGGTCTCGGCCGGGCTGTAGTGCAGGGAGCGGCGCAGGTAGAGCGGCAGGATGAACTGGAAGCCCAGCATGCCGGCCACCATCAGGGCCTGGGCCACGTTGGCCCCGGTCACGTCGCGGGACGCCAGGATGCGCAGCGGCAGCAGCGGCCGTGCCGCCGTGGCCTGGCGCCAGGCGAAGCCGGCCAGCAGGGCGGCAGCGGCCGCGGCGAACCCGAGCGTACGGACGCCGGCCCAGCCGTACCTGCTGGTCCCGACGATCGCGCCGACGCCGAGCATCAGCCCCAGGGTGACCAGGATGGCGCCGGTGATGTCTGTTCCGGCGCGCAGGCCGATTCCCTCGTCTGGCTTGATCACCCGGGCAGCAGCCACGATGGCCGCGGCGCCGACCGGGACGTTGACGAAGAAGATCCAGTGCCAGCTGACCGCCTGGGTGATGAGGCCGCCGGCGAGCACGCCGGCCGACGCCCCGGCGGCCCCGGCGAAGCTGTATCCGCCGATGGCCTTCGCCCGCAGCGGCGGCTCGGGGAACATCGTGATCACCATCCCGAGGGCCACGGCGGTCGCCAGGGCGCCGCCGGTGCCCTGCGCGAACCTGGCGATGATGAGCATGGGCTGGCTGGCCGACAGCCCGCAGGCCAGCGACGCCGCGGTGAACACCGCCAGGCCGGTGATGAAGATCCGTTTGCGGCCCGCCAGGTCGCCGAGGCGCCCGGCGAGCAGCAGCAGGCCGGCGAACGCGATCAGGTACGCGTTGACCACCCAGGCCAGACCGGACTGCGAGAAGCCGAGGTCCTTCTGGATCGACGGGAGCGCCACGGTCACGATCGTGCCGTCCAGGATGATCATCAGCGTCCCGGCGCAGAGCACGATCAGCGCCAGCCAGCGCGGGTCCTTGGTCATGCCGCCTCCGGCCACGCCGCCTCCCGTCATGCCGCCTGTCACGCCGCCTCCTGTCATGCCGCCTGTCACGCCGCCTCCTCCGCCGGTACAAGCACCGTAACAGATCATCTACTTCAAAACTATCTGGTGCGGGCTTAATTGAGCGAGCACCCGGCGGCCCGGGAATCCGGTAAAGTGCGGCAAATGGACGGGTCTGCCCGGGTGACCGGGCCTGTCTCAGGACAGCCGGGGATTCTCATGGCGGGCTTCGATCTCGGCCATCTCGGCTACACCCTCGAAGAGTTCTTCATCGACGGCACCGCGACGTGCTACGAGCCCGCCGGGCCCGTCGGGGCCGACGGCTACTGGGAGGTCACCCCGTCGGGCCGGGCGGCCTTCGCCACCCGCCTCGTGGTGTGCCGGCCCGCCGACCCGGCCGCGTTCACCGGCACGGTCATCCTGGAATGGCTCAACGTCAGCGCCGGGTTCGACGCGCCGGCGCACTGGATGCTGACCCACCGGCACGTGCTCAGGTCGGGCTGGGCCTGGGTCGGGGTGTCGGCCCAGCGGGTCGGGGTCGAGGGCGGCGGCGACATCTTCCAGGCCGAAGGCGGGCAGGCCGAGCCGGAGCCCGGTGGGCGGATGATGGCGCTGCCCGCGCTCAAGGAGAGCGACCCGGAGCGCTACGGGTCCCTGCACCACCCGGGCGACGCGTTCTGCTTCGACATCTTCGCCCAGGCGGCACACGCGGTGCGCACGGGCGCGGTGCTCGGGTCGCTCACCGCCACGTGCATGCTCGCGGCCGGGGTGTCCCAGTCAGCGATCCACCTGGTCAGCTACGTCAACGCGGTGGCGCCGACGCTGCCCCCCGAGGCGGCCTGCGACGGCTACCTGATCGGCTGCCGCACCGGGCGCGCGGCGCCGCTGTCGGGGTGGGGCGGCCAGATCCGGGTCGAGGGGCCGGATGGCGTGCGGGTGCGCACGGACGTCGCGCCGGTGCTGACCGTGCAGACCGAGACCGACGTGACCGGCGTGCTCGCCGGGGTGACCGCGCGTCAGCCGGCCAGCACCCGGTTCCGGTGGTGGGAGATCGCCGGAGCCTCGCACGCCGATACCTACCTGCTCGGCGGCGCCTCGTTCATGGACTCAGGCGACCTTCCGCCCGCGGAGTTCGCCCGGCTGATGGCGCCGACGGCTGAGCCGCTCGGGATGCGGCTGCCCGTGCCGGTGAACTCCGGGCCGCAGCACCACTATGTGGCCCAGGCCGCGATCGCGCACCTGGACCGGTGGGCGCGCGGCGGCGGCCCGCCGCCGCGTTCGCCGCTGCTCGAGGTCGACCCGGACGACCACATGATGCTGGTCAGGGACGACTCCGGGATCGCGCGCGGCGGCATCAGGACCGGCTGGGTCGACGTTCCGGTCGCCGCGCTGTCCGGGATCGCGCCGGACGGGGCGCCCGGGGTCGCGATCCTGCTCGGCATGACGCGCGTGTTCGGCGACGCCGAGCTTGCCCGCCGCTATCCCGGCGGCCGGGACGAGTACGCCGCCGCGTTCGCGGCGGCCACCGGGCGCGCCGTGGCCGGCGGTTTCCTGCTGGCCGAAGACGTCGGCGAGATGGTCGCCTTGGCGGCCGCCGCCTACCCAGCGTGACGAAATCGCCAGCCGGGCCGCGATACGCGCACGGCTGGTAGCGTACTGTGACAGAATGACGCGCCGGGAGGCCGACTTCTCGGGCACCGACTTGCAGGAGTTGGTGGACCGGGCGGTCGCGCAGTGCCCGGTGTCCGTGGCGCTCCTTGACCTTGATATGCGGCATCTGCGGCTGAACAGGACGACATGCCGCATTTTCGGCCTGCCCGGCGAGGCCGAGGGCCTGGGCAAGCGGCTGACCGACCTGATGCCCGGGCCGGCGGCCGAAGCGTCCGTCGCCTCCGCGCGGCAGGTCGCGCGGACAGGCAAGCCCGACGTCTGGCGGGGCATCTACCGGCTGCCCGGCCAGGAGCAGGACCGCGCCGTCGAGGTCTTCATGTCGCCGGTGAAAGACCCGGCCGGCGAGCTGCGCGCGGTGCTGGTCGTGGGCTTCGACGTCACCCAGCGGCACCTGGCCCGGCAGCGGCTGGCCCTGGTCAACGAGGCGAGCACCCGGATCGGCAGCACCCTCGACATGACCAGGACCGCCGAGGAACTGGTCGAGGTCGCCGTGCCCCGGCTCGCCGACCTCGTCATGATCGACCTGCTGGATTCCGTGGTCCGGGGCGACGAGCCGACGACCGGCCCGGTCCAGGGCCCGATCCCGTTCCAGCGGCTGGCCAGCGGCTCCGTCGTGGAAGGCAACCCCGAGTCCGTGGCCCGGCCCGGCCAGGTCACCTTCTTCCCCGAGCACTCCCCGGTGGCCGAGTGCCTGGCGACCGGGCGGCCGGTGAGCTACTCGGGGACGGGCCTGGGCGTGGCCGAGTGGGCCGCGGCGGACGCCGCGCGGGCCGACAGCATCGTCCGGCACGGCGTCAAGTCCATGATGCTGGTGCCGATGCGGGCCCGCGGCGCCAATCTCGGCGTGGCCGTCTTCGTCCGGCACCAGGACCCGGAGCCGTTCGCGGCCGACGACATCCTGCTGGCCGAGGAGATCGTCGGGCGCGCCGCGGTCTGCATCGACAACGCCCGCCGCTACACCCGGGAGCACGACGCCGTGCTGACGCTGCAGCGCAGCCTGCTCCAGCAGCGCCAGCCCGTGCAGTCAGCGGTCGAGGTGGCGACCCGCTACCTCCCCTCGCACTCCGGCGTCGCCGTGGGCGGCGACTGGTTCGACGTGATCCGGCTGTCCGGCAGCCGGGTCGGCCTGGTCGTCGGCGACGTGGCCGGCCACGGCATCCACGCGGCCGCGACCATGGGCCGGCTGCGGACCGCCGTCCAGACCCTCGCCGACATCGACCTGGAACCGGAGGAGCTGCTCACCCGGCTCGATGACGTGGTCACGCGGCTCGGCGCCGACCAGGAACTCTCCGCCGACGTCGGCGACCTGAGCGCGACGTGCGTGTACGCGGTGTACGACCCGGTGTCGCGCCGCTGCACCCTGGCCAGGGCGGGACATCCGGTGCCAGCGGTCGTGACGCCCGACGGGGCCGTCGAGTATCTCGACCTGCCGGCCGGCCCGCCGCTTGGCCTCGGCGGGCTGCCGTTCGAGGAGACCGAGGTCGAGCTGCCCGAGGGCAGCCTGCTCGTGCTGTACACCGACGGGCTGATCGAATCGCGCCAGCGGGACATCGACGCCGGGCTGGACGCCATGCGAAAGGTCCTCGGCGCGGTGCACCACGGGCCGGACGGCTTCCCGGGCGCGCGCCCCTCGCTGGACGCCGTCTGCGACAGCCTGATCGACGCGCTGGTTCCCGGGCAGGCGGGGGACGATGCGGCTCTGCTCATCGCGCGCACCCGCGCGCTGGCCCCGGACCGGATCGTCTGCTGGGACCTGCCCACCGACCCGGCCGTGGTCGCCGACGCCCGGGCCCGTGCCGCCCGCCAGCTCGCGGACTGGGGCCTGGAAGACATCACGGACACGACCGAGCTGCTGGTCAGCGAGCTGGTCACGAACGCCATCCGGCACGCCCACGAACCGGTCCAGCTCCGGATAATCCTGGACGGCGTGCTGAGCTGCGAGGTCTTCGACGGCAGCAGTTCCGCTCCGCAGCTGCGCCGCGCCGACCGCTACGACGAGGACGGCCGCGGCCTGATGCTGGTCGCCCAGCTCGCCGAGCGCTGGGGCACCCGTCACACCGGCACGGGCAAGATCATATGGGCGCAGCAGCCACTGCCCCGGGCCCGGTAACACTTGAAAGCGAAGAACAGGTGAACTGACGGCTTCATTCGCGCCCGGCTCGGACGTAAGATCGCGCTAATCCGTCCCCATCTGGGCGGTTAGCCGGGTCCCGGCCGGGTTCGGCCGTCCGTCTGTCGCTGCGTCTAAGGAGGCGAGCCGTTGAGCAGCAGCCAGGCCGGGCCCGAGGCAGAACCGCCCAGAGAAGCGCCGCGCCACGCCGCGGTCTCCGTCGGCCTCGACGAGATGCCGAACGCCTTCATCCGGCGGTTCGACTTCTGGGATTCCAGGTACGAGTGGCGGCGCATCCTCTCGGAGCTGCTCGGTACGTTCTTCCTGGTGCTCGTCGCGGTGGGCGGAGGAATGGTGAACGCCCGGTTCGGCGGCCACGCGATCCCCACGGCGGCGCAGGTGATCGCGCCGGCGCTGATGGTGATGGCGGTCATCCTGTTCATGGGCGCGGTCAGCGGCGCGCATCTCAATCCGGCCGTGAGCTTCGCGTTCGCGCTGCGTGGCGACTTCCCGTGGCGCCGGGTCCCCGCCTACGTGGTGGCCCAGTTCGCCGGCGCCGTGGCCGCGACGCTGCTGCTGTGGGCGCTGATCGGCAAGCACGGCTCGGCCGGGCTGACCCTGCCGGGCCACGGCATCTCCACGGTCACGGCGATGCTGTGGGAGCTCGTGCTGACCGTCGGGCTGGTCTCCACGATCCTCGGAACCGCGTCGGGCGCGCAGCAGGTGGGCCCCTTTGCCGCGCTCGGCGTCGGCAGCTACATCGCGCTGGCCGGGCTGTGGGCGTCTCCCGTCAGCGGCGCCTCGATGAACCCGGCCCGCTCGCTCGGGCCTGCCCTGGTGCTGGGCAACTGGACGTCGTGGTGGGCCTACCTGGCCGGGCCGGCGGCCGGAGCGGCCATCGCGGTCGGTATCGCCTACATCCTGCGCGGTCGCGGCGGCGGGACGCACGGCACTCAGGCCGCGCAGGGGACGCTGGGCACGGTGTGGGTGCCCACGAGGATAGGCGCGGGGACGCCGGCCCCGGATTTCGCGCGCTGGCGCCCTCCCGGCGGCGGCTCCCACGCCAGAGGCGGCCCGGGCACTGACGGGACGGCCGGTGGCGAGCCCGATGGCGGGGGAGCCGGGCATGGCTAGCGAGATCGCCATCGGCCTGCACAACTCGCGGCTCGAGCCGGCCCCGGTCAAGCTCTCGCCCCAGGAGCGCGCGGCGCGCGGAAAGGCCGCCAGGAAGGCGGTGCCCAGGGACAGCCACGAGGCGTTCCGGCCCGCCCCCGGCCGGCCCGATCCGGTGGGGCTGCTCGAGCGGCAGGCGCAGGCGCGCGTGGCCGAACTGCTGCCAATCCGCTACGGCCGCATGCTGGCGTCGCCGTTCGCCTTCTTCCGCGGGGCCGCGCTGCTGATGGCCCGCGACCTGTCGCCCAGCCCGGTAACCGGGCTGACCGTGCAGGCCTGCGGCGACGCCCACCTGTCCAACTTCGGCATCTTCGCCTCACCCGAGCGCCGCCTGGTGTTCGACATCAACGACTTCGACGAGACGCTGCCTGGCCCGTGGGAATGGGACGTCAAGCGGCTCGCCGCGAGCGTGGAGGTAGCGGGGCGCGGCAACGGCTTCGGCGACAAGGAGCGGCGTGCGATCGTGCTGGCCGCGGTGGAGCGCTATCGCAAGGCAATGCGCGACCTGGCGGGCCTCGGCGAGATCGACGCCTGGCAGCTGCCCGCCGAGGTCGATGAGCTCGCCGAGCGGTACCGGGCGATCCTGGACCGGCGCGAGCGCAGTCTCGCCGACGCGAACCTGGCCACGGCCAGCGACCGGGCCGGCCAGCAGGCCCTGGACCGGCTGGTCCGCATCGTCGGCGGCAAGCCCCGCTTCGCCGCGGACCCGCCGCTGCTGATCCCGGTCGCTGACCTGCCCGGTGCGCAGGCCATGGCCGGTCTCGAGGACCACCTGAACGGGATCGTGGCCAACTACCGCCGCACCCTGGAGTGGGACCGCCGCTTCCTCATCAGCAAGTACCACGTCGTGGACATGGCCCGGAAGGTCGTCGGCATCGGCAGCGTGGGCATGCGCTGCTGGATCGTGCTGCTGACCGGCCGCGACGCCGAAGACCGGCTGTTCCTGCAGGTCAAGGAGGCGGTGACGTCGGTACTAGCCGAGTTCATCGGCCCCAGCCCGTATCTCAGCCAGGGGGAGCGCGTGGTCGCGGGCCAGCGCCTCATGCAGGCGGCCGGGGACGTCTTCCTCGGCTGGCACCGGCCGAGAACCGGGCCCGGCCACGACTACTACGTCCGCCAGCTGCGCGACTGGAAGTTCTCCCTGGCCGTGGAGGATATGGACGCCACGGTCATGGCCGCGTACGCGCAGCTGTGCGCGCACAGCCTGGCCCGTGCGCACGCGCGTTCCGGCGACCGGATCGCGATCGGCGCCTACCTCGGCAAGGCGCCGGAGTTCGACCGGGCCGTCGCCCGCTTCGCCGCCAGCTACGCCGAGCAGAACGAGCGTGATCACGACAGCCTGGCCGCGGCGGTCAAGTCCGGCCGGGTGACCGCCGAGATCGGCATCTGACTCCCCAGCCGCTGACCCCGCGGCCGGCCCGGCCGGCTCGCGGAGACTCCCGCCGACCCGCCCGGCGGCCCGGGCGCCCCGGCCGGACCCTCGCTTTTAGCGCCGGGCGGCCGCGCAGGCGACGCACGTGGCCGCCGCCGGGCGGGCCGCCAGCCGCTCGGCGCCGATGTCCCGCCCGCACCGCTCGCACCGGCCGTAGCTGCCATCCTGCAGCCGCCGCTGGGCCCCGGCGATGGCGGCGAGCTGGTCCTTCGCGCTGGTCAGGAGCGCGGCCACGTGCTGGCGGTCGAACGCGGTCGACGAGCCCTCCGGGTCATGCTCGTCGTCGGCTCCGGCCGCCGACGCCGTGGACGCCGTGATGCTTTCCAGATCACGCTGCAGCGCCGCGAGCCGGTCCGCGGTCCGCTCGCGTTCCGCCGCGAGCCGGTCCCATGCGGCGGCCCGTTCCGGCGGCGATAGCGAGGTCATATCCCAATGAGATCATCTGGCCGCAACCCCGGTGGCGCGGTGACTGCCGGCGATCGGGCAGGCTTGAGGTCATGGCGGAGACAGTCACTCACCCTCAGCTCACCCTGATGGCGGTGCACGCGCACCCCGACGACGAGTCATCGAGCACCGGCGGCGTGCTCGCCAGGTATGCCGACGCCGGAGTCCGGACGGTGGTCGTGACGAGCACCAACGGCGAGTTCGGCGACACGCTGGACGGCGTCAAGCCGGGCGAGGACGGCCACGACGAGCAGGCGGTGGCGCAGATCAGGCTCGCCGAGCTCCGGGAGGCGTGCAAGCACCTCGCGGTCACCGATCTGGAGCTCCTCGGCTATCACGACTCGGGCATGCCGGACTGGGACTACAAGAACCGGCCGGACGCGTTCTGCAACGTCCCGCAGGACGTCGTGGCCGCGCGCATCGGCGGCCTGATCGAGCAGTACCGGCCCCAGGTCGTGATCACCTATGACGACAAGGGCGCCTACCAGCATCCCGATCACCTGCACGCCAGCCTGTGCGCGCAGGCCGCGGTGGCGGCCACCGGGATCCCGGACAAGCTGTACCTGACCGCGATGCGCCGCAGCGACTGGCGCAAGCTCTGGGAGGCCCTGCGCGAGCAGGGCGTGGACGTCCCCGACGTGCGGCAGATCGACGAGGAGACGCGGCGCCAGATGGAGGAGCGCGAGAAGCTCATCACCACGAGCGTCGACATCCGCGGCGTGCTCGACCGCAAGCGCGCGGCGCTGATGTCGCACGCCAGCCAGATCCAGGAGTCCTGGTTCAGCAAGATCCCGCCGGAGATCGGCGAGCAGGTGTTCGGGGTGGAGAGCTTCATCAGGGCCATGGACCGCACCGGAACCCCCGTCCCCGAAACCGACCTGTTCGCCGGCATCCGCGCTCCATCCCCGTGACCGCCCGCGCGGCCGGGGGGCCGGGGGCGCGGCCCCGGCCCGCCGGCGCCGCAGCACCGCGCGCATCCGCGCGACGAGCTCGTGCCGCAGTCCTGCGTGCATGAATGTGCCGATTGACGGCCAATAACCCGTCTTTTCGCACATTCATGCACGCGGTGGGACCGTTGATGCCCGCGAAAGAGCGCGCCGCGGGCGGGAGGGCCGGTTCGTGGCCCGGGGTGGCGGCGGCGTCGCGTTACGGCCCCGCTGCCGGGGCGGGTGCGGGACGATATGCGGCATGATCGCGCTTCTCGTCCGCGTCTTCGGCAAGGGTCACCTCCGGAACGTGGCGCTGCTGCTCGCTGGGGCCATCGGCTGCACGGTGGCC
>Ga0335074_10015737_pt1 | contig 10636 bp, 7 predicted proteins | sample Lox_Sample_23_FD_206715 | JGI IMG/M metagenome (GOLD analysis project Ga0335074, IMG submission 206715) | Soil microbial communities from Loxahatchee National Wildlife Refuge, Florida, United States - Lox_Sample_2.3 | ecosystem: Environmental > Terrestrial > Soil > Wetlands | place: USA: Florida...
CGCGTTTGGGATAAAAGCGCTTGGGCTCCTTGCGAAAGTAGATGCCGTGCAGGTTCAGTTCGCGAACGCGACCAGCGGTTTCCTGATCGATTTTGCGCTTGATAAATACGAAGGGCTTCGGCATCTGTAGACGAGCCAGCACCAGTTGCGGATCGAGATCGAGCACTCTTCCGAGCAAGGTGGCAGTTGTCTCGCGATCATGAACTTCAGTGGGGACGGCGAACACCGAATCGACATCCACCGACATCGCCAGCGCATAGCCGTTGCGGTCGTAAATGTTGCCGCGGCGCGGTTCAATGGGAACGGTGCGGAGGCCTTGCTGGCGCGCGCGCTGCACGAACTCGTCGTGCTTGACGACTTGCAGCCGCACCAGGCGGAAGCAGATGCCGAGGATCCACAAAAACAGCAGCGCTGCGAAAAAGTAGAGCCTGCGGGTTGGTACCTTCAAAGCGCTTGCCGGCATCGGCTGCCCATTGGGTTTGCTGTGCGTTTACGTGCAGAAGCGGCCCGTGGTGAGCGGACCGCCGTGAGTTGCAGACCTTCTAGGGACCCGTCGCCTTTTATGCGTCGAACACCCGCGTCTACGGCAGGGCAGACACGACGCTGATGCCATTCACCTGCGCCATCACCGGTGTCGACGGGTCGGCGGCTCCGTCCAGCGGCTGCCACTGACCGTCGGCCGGCGGCTGCATGCCCAGTTCGCGGGCCAGTCGCTCGATGCGCGAGACGTCCTTGAGCGACGCCTCTTCCAGGCCCAGCGTGCGCATCGATTCCGCGATGGCATCGCGCTGCGACTTCAGTTGCTCAATCTTGTAGCCATATTCGATGGCGCTGAAATGCTGCCACAGGTACACCAGCACGAAAAGAAAGAGCACGGCCAGCGTAATACCCAAACCGAGCATTTCGCGACGGCGCTTCGGGTCCGCAATCTTGATGACCCGCGAGTTGTCGATGCGCTTGGCAAAATAAATCTCCGGCGTGCCCAGAAACATGCCCTCGACCTGGGTAGAGTGCCCACTCAAGCCGGCCATGTCTGTCATTGTGGGATACAAGATTCCAGCTGCCATTATGGTTCTCCTGCCCTGCAAGCAGTGCACCCGCAATCAGGTACTACATTGTCAGACCACGCTCGTGACGTTGGCGCCTCTGCGGAAGTTATCCACAATTTTCACAGCTTTTCCGCAGCATCGTGACTGCACTGTTACAACCGCTCCGCCGCACGTAATTTCGCGCTACGCGAGCGCGGATTCCGTTGAATCTCTTCCTCTTCCGCTGTGACCGGTTTTTTCGTCAGCACGCCATAAAGCCCACTGCGCGCCCCGTCTCGTAACGCATCTTTCACAATTCGGTCTTCCAGCGAGTGGAAGCTGATCACAACCAGCCGTCCGCCCGGCCTCAGCACTCGCGGCACGCCGTTCTCGCTCAGCATTGCCTGCAAATCTTCGAGTTCACGGTTCACCAGAATTCGGATCGCCTGGAAAGTACGTGTCGCCGGATGAATGCGCCGCTCCGAAGAATTCATTGGCCGGGCCGCGGCCGAAATCACTGCCGCAAGTTGTGCGGTGGTGTGAATCGGCCGCGCCCGAACAATGGCTCTGGCGATTCTCCGCGACCTCCTTTCCTCACCGAATTCGTAAATCGCGTCGGCAAGCTCGCGCTCGTCGAAGCGGTTTACCACTTGCTCGGCGGTCAACCCGGACCGCGGATCCATCCGCATGTCCAACGGGCCTTCCGCCAGAAAACTGAATCCACGTGCGGCGCTCTCCAGCTGCACGGAGCTGACACCTAAGTCGGCGAGTAGTCCATCGACGGAGGCGGGCGCCACATGCTCGCCAACCTCTGCGAAGGACGCGTGCACGAACTCGATCCGCGGCCAGTCCTCGGCAAGTTCCGCCGGAGGATTGTTCAGTCTTTGGCGCGCTCGTTCGAGCGCCGCCGGGTCCTTATCGAAGCCAATCAAATGACCCCGCCGGCCGAGGCGTCTTGCGATTTCCCAACTGTGTCCGCCCAAACCGAGCGTGGCGTCGATATAGGTGCCGCCGCGCTGCACGGCCAGGAATTCGATCGCTGGTTGTAAAAGAACCGGGACATGGCCAGAATCCGCTGCGCCATCTCCGCGCCCAGGGGCGCTGTTCGTGTTTCGAAAACCGGAGTTCGTGGCTCGTATGCCGTCCCTACGGGACTGGGTTTAATTTCTCCGTCCGACCCCAGCACTCCGCTACGCTCCGTGCTGGGCTAAGTTATGCCGCGCCTGCGGCACTAAACTTTCCGCGTCTTCCGTGGTGAAAACCCCTTCTAGATCCCCAATCCGCTGAGAATCGTTTCGTCTTCTTCCGTGAACGGCTCCGCAATCGACTTGCGCAGCTCGTCGGCATTGCGTACCACCAAGTGCTTCAGGTTGCCCATCACCGCAACCTCGCCTTTCAGGTTCGCCGTCTCGCGCAGAATCTGCGGCATCAGCAATCGGCCCTGCCCGTCGAACTCCACCACTTGTCCGTAATAGCTGGTGCGCTCCAGCAGCTTCTGCTTGGTCTTGTGCATCTCGGGCAGTGCCGCCAGCTTGCGCTCGATCTCCTCCCATGCCTGCATGGGATACACTTTGGCACTCCTGCCATCCCAGCTCGTTATGTAGAATTGCGCCGAATAGTTCTCGTCGATTTCGCGCTTGAATTCCGCGGGCATCTTGAGACGCCCTTTTTCGTCGAGCCGGGTTAGGTGCGTGCCGCGAAACATGACGATCAGCTTCAAGCGGTAAGCAGGAGGTGAGAGAAACTGTCACGGGGCAGCGGCGATATGGTCGAACGTTCGTTAGCGAGCTCAAACCACGTCGCATCAGTAAGATCCGTTGACTCCGGGACGAAATTCCCACTCGATCCCACTTCTTACCACTTAGGACGTATCCTACTCTTAACCAGTTGTCTGTCAAGTGAAAACTAGGCTTTGTCTCGCGGAATTTCCGCCCGCGTAGCGCCCCCTTGCGCAATGCGTGGTGCGAGTCACGCCTCCTCGCCGCAAGAGAAAGCGTTTATCAGGAAGGTTCGCGAGAATGTTCACGCTTGACTTACGCTGCAGCCTCTCGCGAACAACAAAAAAAGCCCGCCGTTGATGGCGGGCTGAATTGCACCGATTGCTGGAACTCAGGAATCTCAGGGGGCCGACGAGGTCAACTCAATCAACGTCAAAGGGACGGAGCCGGGCGCTGCCGTGACGTAGACGAGTTCATTTGTCGAGACCATGAATCCGGCATAAACGGGGTTGCCGCCTTGCGAGATCGTGATGGCCCCGGTACTCGCATTGACGTTGTACGTCCCGCTGATCGACTGGCTAAGGCTTGGACAACCGCTGATGCCGCACTGCGAGTACGTCGATGTAAACGTATTCGCGCCGCTGGCGACATTGGAATCGATTTGGGTGTAGGTGCCGCTCGCAGTGTAGTACTGGGGCAGCGAGCCGCCCAAGTATTGACCTGAGAATGAAGCGGCGCTGAACTGTCCCGTTCCCACTTGTGGCTCAAGAAAGATTACTTCTGCGCCGTGGTCGTTACTGCCTGGGGCGGGGACAGCATTGATGCAGAAAGCCTCGTTGGTGACGACGAAATAGCAGACGATCTGCGAGCTATCCGAAAGCGTAGCGTCGAGTCTGCCGTTCGAAGCAACGGTGTACGTACCGTCTAGCTGCCCAGTCGTAAAGCTGCCGCCGGTATTCAAATCTTCCGTGAAGCTGATGTTGCCGTTACCGCTGGAGGCGGCCAGCACGGCGAGTGCCTGGTTCTGGTCGCCGTTATGGATCCTGCTGCCTCCGCCAACAGCGCTACCGTTGATGCTGCCCAGCCCGAAGCTTCCGCCGCTTTGCTGCAGGGAATTGATCACATAGAGGCCGCCCCCGCTGTCGATCTCGATAGCAAGCGTTTCGTTGCGGGAGACGGTATACGCGGCCAGGTGGATCGTCCCAACTCCCTGCACGTCGTACTGCACGGTAAAGCGACCGTTGGAATCGGGATTGCTACTAGCATTTCCTGTAAAAGTGGGTTGGCTGTGGGTGCCGTAGTCGTTGACGTCCTCGACCCCGGTGATATTGCCGTGGGTCGTCGCCGTGAACGCTCCGTCCCCGGAGATGGGATGGGCACTCGGATCGAAGCCTTGATACCCAAAGGCCCAGCTCCCTGCCAAGGCAGTCTCCGAGAAGTCGCTCGGGTTTTGCTGGCGTAACGCTCCCGATCCCCACCGCGAGTTGCCGTTCTGGTTGTAGCCAATGATGTGCATCCTCTCCGCCGTCGCCGTCGATACCAGCACCTGCACACTGGCGCCCGTACTGTCGGTCCAGTTGATCTGGCCGAGGCCGTTGGATCCCATGGTGTAGCTTCCGCTGGTTAGGGTCGCAGATACGTGGCCTAAAGCTGGGCTGTTGTAGTCAAACTCGCCCGCCGTGAGGTTGCCATTGCCGTCGGCTGTGATGCTGAATGCGGCCACGAAGAAGTTGCCGTTATCCCATCCGGTGAACGAGCCTGCATACATGCCATTTAGCGTGCCGTTCGCACTACCGGAATTCACCACCATAACGAATTGTTGATTGTTCGTGTTGCCCAGCGAGTCCATAACCTGCACGACAAGGTTCGACAGACCAGCAGCAAGGGGGCTGCCGGAAATCAGGCCGCTACTGGCGTTCAAGCTCATCCCGCCCGGCAGACTGCCACTAAAGACACTCCAGGTATACGGCGTGACTCCGCCGTTAGCGGTCAGCAGCGTGTTGTATGGAGTATTGACCGTGGCGTTGGGAAGCGAAGTGGTGAGGATCGTCGGCGATCCCGCGCTGCTATTCACCGTGATGCTTAGGTTGGCGGTCGCGGTTCCGGCCGGTGAATCGGAGTCGGTCGCCTTTACCTCGAAGTTGTAATTCCCGGTTGCAGTTGCCGTGCCGGAGATTGTCCCTGAGGTGCTGAGACTCAGTCCGGGTGGCAGATTTCCGCTGATCGTCGTCCAGCTATAGGGGGCGACACCGCCAGTGGCCACCAGCGGCACACTGTATCCCATATTGAAGGTTCCATTGGGGAGCGGCGAAGTGTTCTGTATTGTGATCGCCGCAATCGACGCGAAGTAGCTGGAGATATCGAGGATCAAATCTGTTGTGCCGCCGCTACTGTTGTCGGCGAAGGCATTGATCGAATTATTGCCGCTGCCGGCGGGCACAATCGCCATGTTGGAGGTAACCGCGCCATCATAGGCGTTGAGCGTCGAAACCGTGGGCTGCGTTTCCCCCTCTGGCCACAGGGTCAGAAATCCCGCGGGAGGATCACCCGGCACCACCGTCGCATTAAAGACGAACGCTTCCGAGCTGCTAGCGGGTATGCCGCAGGAACTGCCGACGACCCCGACGGGGATGGTTCCATTGAACAAACCAATACCCGAGCGCGTGTCGAGCACGCGGCAAGGCGTCAGGGTAAACAACGAAAGGGGATTGGAAGCCGAATTCGCAGGCGCGAAGTAGCCGTTGGTATCGACCAGCAGGTCGGTGTTGTTATACGCCCAGAAGGCGGTCTTACTGTTGGCGCCGGCGGGAACAATCGCGGCATTCGCCACCACGGTCCCAGTCTGATCATTCAAGGTGGAGACGACCGGTTGGCTCTGGCCCTGCGGCCACACGGTTAGATAAAAGAGCGTGCCCTCCGTCGGAATCGCTGTGACATTAAAAGAATAGGCGGAAGCATTACTCGGAATCCCGCAGTTGCCCGGTATCGTGTAATCCCTCTCCATCATGGCCTGGAGTGTTCCGCCGTCCTGGCCCCCGCGGGTGTCCACCAGCCGGCAAGGGGTCAGTGGGAAGAAGGCCAAGGCCGTGTTATCGCTTGCCGAGTCGAAGTAGGCATTGATATCGATGAGGATGTTGGTGGTGTCTGTGACATAGACATTGACTTCGCCACCGGTGCCGGCGGGTACGATGGCCGCGTTGGCTTTGATGCGGCCGTCGTAGGAATTCATCAGGGAAACGAGGGGCTGTGGCTCGCCGGTGGGCCATATGGTCAGGTATCCGACCGGGTGCCCGTTGAGCGGAACCAGGGTAACATTGAGGGAATAGGCCTGGGATGTCGACGGCGCGCTCTGTGCCGTGCATCCGCCATTTGCACCGCCCATCTGCGCCAGCTGCTGCAGATTGAAGGTGCGATACATGCCGCCCTGAATGGGCGAACTTTGCCGCGTGTCGACCAGCCGACATGGCGCCACCGGCTGCAGCCGCAACGGCGTTTGGGCATGCGTCAGGGTGAGGACGGCCAACAGAAAAGCGAGAGACGATAGGCTGCGGCGCAAGCTTGGCATCGGATTCTCCATACAGCTCCAACCGGACCGCTCAGAAGATTGGCGCTGAATTGGTCTGGATTGCGGGCGATCTTCAGCCCGGACAGAAATTGGTGGTGTCCTAAGTCTGAGATGTAGGTTGGCAATCTCGTCCCATGCCTTTGGCATATGTACCCCCAAGGAATCGTAGATCCGCGCCAAAGGCCCACAGGCCGATCTGGAGTCATGCACCAACTGCGGGCCGCCCCGGTGGGTGACCGAAAGACTACAGCTACTCTCTGTTGCCGTCCGTGACGCGGGTCACGATTGGGCGTGACAACACAACGCAACCCTAGGGCACCACCCAAAATTCGGCGTGCCGTTCTTTGGGGTGAATTGGTATAATGCCTGCCTTCCGGATTCAAGCGAAGAGGCACGACAACCAGCGACAGAAGACGACACTGGCGCCACGGTGATCGCAATGTCGGTTCAGGCTCAAACCGTTGCCGGCAAGGACGGTCGTCTCGACTCATGGAAGGCGATTGCGGACTACCTCGGCCGCGATGTCCGCTCAGTGCAGCGATGGGAGTCGGAACGGGGATTGCCCGTGCACCGCATCCCCGGCTCCAGGAGCGGTGGTGTCTTCGCCTATACGGCAGAGATTGAAGCCTGGCTGCACGGCAGGTCCGGGGGCCGGGATGTTCACCCGCAGGCCGATCCACGCCTGGCTGCTTCTTCCCCGGTAGAGCAACCGGCTGCAGCAGAGAACGTCGAGCCGTCTCCCACGACCCCCGAGCCGAAGCCGGCCAGCCGAACCAAGCCGATTCTAGCCAGTGTGATTGCCGGGCTGCTGGCTGTGGCGCTGGTAGGCAGCTATGTTGTGGTCGCCAAGCATCCTAAGGCTGCGGCATCCGGGCCGCTTCAGTCGCGTCCTATGCTCGCCATACTGCCGTTCGCGAATCTCAGCGGCGATCCGTCGCAAGATTACTTCGCCGATGGCCTGACCGAAGAGCTGATCACCCAGGTGGGGCGGCTGGATCCAGCCGAACTGGGGGTGATCGCGCGTACTTCGTCCATGAAGTACAAGCACACCAATAAGGATGTGGCCGAGATCGGCCGGGACCTGAAGGTCGATTATGTCCTGGAAGGCAGCGTTCGGCGCGAGAAAGGTGTTGCCCGCATCACCGCGCAGCTGATCCAGGTACAGGACCAGAGTCATCTTTGGGCACAGAGCTATCAGCAAAGCATGGAGCACGTGCTGGATGTTCAGCGCGAAGTTGCGGCCGCGGTCGCCGACAAGATTCGCGTCCGGCTCCTTGCCCCGCAACAAGCTGAGCACGAGGATCGTCACGAGGATGCCGGCACTTTGCCCCAGGCCTACGACAATTACCTGGAGGGCCTGTATTTCTCCAACCAGCGCAGCCTTCAGGGGCTGTCGGAGGCAGCGAATTTCTTCACTCGCGCCGTCGAAATCGATCCTAACTACGCTGCGGCCTACGCTGGTTTGGCGCAGTGCTACACCCTACTGGTTCTCTACGGTGTCGACAATCCCGAGGAACTGGAGCACCGGGCAAAAGCGGCAGCCGCAAAGGCCGTCTCCCTGGACGATTCCTCCGCGCAGGCCCATGTCATTCTGGCGGGTACCAAAGTTCTGTTTGATTTCGACTGGGCGGGAGCGGAATCGCAGTTTCAGCGCGCGCTCACGCTCAATCCCAACGATGCGCTCGCTCACCATTGGTACGCCAACCTTTACCTGGCGCCCGAAGGCCGATTCCAGGAGGCCATCGCCGAGATGGAGGTCGCACAACAACTCGATCCCCTTTCGCTCATCATCAATACCGATCTGGGATATGCGTACTATCTGGCGGGCGACGATGATGCCGCGCTCACGCAGTTTCGGAAAGTGCTGAATATGGATCCGCAATTTGTGCCGGCGCATTTCGATTTGTCGATGCTCTATGTCAAACACCGCAAGTACGATCTGGCCGTTAGGGAATTTGCTCTGGACCTGGAGCAGTCCGGTGAGGGCAAGCAAGTTCCCTTAATCCAGCAGGCATACAGCAGGAATGGTTACGCTGGAGTGGAGCAATTAGTCGTTTCGTCCAACGATCGACTGGGAGGGGACCTGCGTCCCTCGGCCATCACTTTGGCGCACGCTAACCTTTTCCTCGGAAACACCCAACGGGCGTTGTCGCTGCTGGAATCCGCCTGTGTCAAACATGAACCTGGAATCACCTACCTCAAGGTCGATCCATCCTGGAGCGAATTACGCTCGAACCCGCAGTTCCAGGCAATCGAGCGGCGAATCGGTCTGCTCAACTAAGCGCGCTCTCGCCTGCTTGGCGTGGCCTGCTGAGTTCTATCGTCCCTCAGCAATCTCAGCCCACTTGCGTATCCGCCGGCACATTTGATGTCACGAGATAGCGCTTGGCTTTCTCCTGTAGCGTCGCACTCAACGGCACGCTCTTGCCGCTCTCGAGGCTTGCCTGCACAGCCACGCTGTCGCAGGTGGCCACCATTTTGCCGGTTTCATCGCTGTACATCTGGTGAAGAAAGCGGAAGTACTTCTCTCCGACCGCCAAAAAGCCGCTCTTGATCTCGACCAACTCGCCTCCGCACAACTCTTCGAGGAACTGATAATTCTGCCGGACGAGCGCTACCCGCAGGTTCTGCTGCTTGATTGACGCCGGCGTCACGCCGACGGCATGCAATAGAAACCACGTCGCCTGGTCGAAGCGCGAGACGTACATGTGCGAGTTCATATGGCTGGCGAAGTCATACTCAGAAGCCAGCACCGCGCCCTTGAAAGTGTGCACCCATTCCGCCATAGCAATCTCCGCTGTTCGTCTTTCGCCGGTTGCGACTCGCTCTTTGCCGCTCGGCGCTTGGCGCCCGCAGGACAAGGTGATCCTGAACCCTTGATCACTGCGCCTTTGCGTTCGCTGTGCCCTCTCTTACCCCAAGCGCCGCAGCCATCGCGTCGCGCTCCGCACGAGACGAATCCCTCGTCTCCTTCGTGCTCAACCGCACCATAAACGCTGCCATCGTCTCCAGCGTTTTCTCCGGCTGATCGCGATGCGGCGAGTGCTTGCAATCAGGCAGCATCACCAGCTTGGTATTGGGTACGCGTGCTACGATCGCCTGCACCTGTAGCGCGGTGCCGTATTCATCCTGTTCGCCCTGAATGCAAAGCACCGGGCAGCGAATGCTCCCCAAATACTCTTCGATGTTCCACGACCGAAACTCTGGAGCAAGCCAGACGTCGTTCCATCCCCAAAACGTCTCGTCCACGTGCTGGTGGTAACGCGCAAGCTTCTCACGGAAATCCGTGGTCTGATAGTTCACCTTTGCTCGCGCGATGCTGGCTACGCTCAAATCCTCGACAAATACGTGCGGCGCTTCCACGACGAGGGCACGAACCGCCTCCGGATAGCTTCCCGCGAAGATGATCGAGATCGAGGCTCCATCGCTGTGTCCCAGGAGAACGGGCCGCACGATGCCCATCTTGTCGAGCAATTCCGGCAATACGACCTCGCCCTCATGATGCATGAATGTTACCGGGCGCTTCTCCTGCAGCCGGTCGGAGTTGCCGTGCCCATATCTGGAATACGCCAGCACCCCGCAGCCCGTGCTTTCCGCGAGCCGACGCGGAAAATCCTTCCACAGGGAAATCGAGCCTAGGCCTTCGTGCAGCATAACAACGGTCGGACGCTGCGGGCTGTCCGACGCTAGCCACAAAGTCTCCAGCCGCTTGCCGTCGACAACAACTTCGTGTCGCCGCGCCGACGATCGCATCATTCCGCTTCCGGATCGGCCGCTTTGGCGGCGAGCTCTGACAATGTGGTACCCGAGCCCTGCACCGCAACGCGCTGATGATAGAACCACAGCCCGTGCAACCCGCCGAGTTCCTCGCCGCCGCCCGCGCGGCCCGGACCGCCATGCATGCACGAGGGCAATACGATTCCGTGGCCGGTGTGGCTATCGCCAATCGACGGATCGACCAGGAGGACGCGGCCGTGAGTGGTTCCTAGTGCTGCGGCCGCCTCGGCAAGAAAGGTTACGTCGCCGCTGAAAACGGATGCCGCAAGCGATCCTCCACCACGTCGTGCCAAGGCAAATGCGTCTTCTTTGTTTTTATAAGGTACGACCGTTGCTACGGGGCCAAAGACTTCCACCTCATGAACCAAATCGGCGCTAGCGCCGTCGGCAACTTTAAGGAGCGTCGGCGGAACGAATGCCCCTCGCCCCAGGTCCGCATCAAGCAGAGTAAAATTCTCCGCCGTGTACGCGACGTCGGCCTGCGTACGCAGCTTGCGAATTCCTTCTTCCACGCTCTTACGCTGTGACTTATTCACAACCGGCCCCAT
>Ga0335074_10015738_pt1 | contig 10636 bp, 3 predicted proteins | sample Lox_Sample_23_FD_206715 | JGI IMG/M metagenome (GOLD analysis project Ga0335074, IMG submission 206715) | Soil microbial communities from Loxahatchee National Wildlife Refuge, Florida, United States - Lox_Sample_2.3 | ecosystem: Environmental > Terrestrial > Soil > Wetlands | place: USA: Florida...
CCAGTTTGGCCAGCCGGTAAGCGACATCAACGCGCCGGGCTTCGGCGCAGTCAATTCCATCGTCAACAACCCGCGCCTGGTGCAGCTGGCCCTGAAACTTACGTTCTAGTTCGCAGAAAAGGGGTCAGGAACGCTTTCAATTTTCTGATTCCGGCAGTTGCCCATGGCCGCCCGGATTCCCCGAGCCGCTCGCAATGAGCAATCCGGCGATTAGGTCTGCTGCACAATCTGGCCGCCGACATCCATCAGGCTGCCCAGTACGCCTGCCGCCTCTTCGCTTCTTCTGCCGCCCAGATCAAAGGTTCTCGAACAGGGAAAAAAGACGCGGAAACTCGTGACACATCGATCTTTCCCGCGAAAACTCCGGCATGAGATCCGGCCATCGTACTTCTGCACGATTCCGTTGCTGATCCACAACCCCAATCCCGTGCCCTTGGTCGACTTGGTCGTGAAGAACGGCTGAAAAAGTTGCTCGGCAACCTCAGGATGAATCCCATCCCCCGTATCGACAATTGAAGCCGCGACGCCGCGCAGGTTCCTCTTCCAATCGGTCACTTCGCGGACGTGCACGCTCAACTCGCCGCCCCCGGGCATCGCCTGGATGGCATTGCCGATCAGGTTCAGAAAGACTTGCCTCAATTCCACCGGAAATCCCGTAACCGGACCCGCCGGCCGGTACTTCTTGCGCACCGTAATGCTGCCGCTGTGATGCGCCCGCAACTGCATCTCCAGTACGTCGTCGAGCAGATCCGGCAGATAGATCTGCATCGGCTGCTTCGATTCCCGGTAAAAGCTCAAAGTCTGCCGCGTAATGTGGGCTACGCGCTGCAGCTCCTGCTCCGCCATATCGGCATACGTTTGCGCGTCTCCAGTCAGCGAAGGATGATTGCGCAGCAGGTAAAAGATATTGGTGATGGCCTCCAGCGGATTGTTGATTTCATGCGCGATGATCCCGGCCACCCTGCCCATCGCCGCAAACTTCTCGCTTTCGCGCAGCGCCTCTTCAGCCTGCAGCTCGGCCGTGATATCGCGGCCCACCTCCAGCACCGCGCCGTCCTCGCGATTCAGCGTCTTGCGGCATGCCACCACCACTTCACTGCCGCTCTTCGTCGTCTGAATCAGTCTGCCCTGCCATGATCCCCTCTCGCTCAGAATCTCCCTGATCGCTTCTCGCGGTCCTGGGAATTCCGTCTTGAGCAGCCGGTGCAGATCCCGGCCCATCGCCTCATCCCGTCCCCAGCCGTAAAGGCGCTCCGCGCCGCTGTTCCACAGCTGCACCCGGTCTTCGTGGTCGCGCACAATAATCGCTTCCGTGGCAATGTCAAGCAGTTCCGCGCGCATCCTGAACTGCGCCTCGCTCTTCCGCAGTTCCTCGGTTCGCTCCTCCACTCGCAGCTCAAGGTCTCGGTTCAGCGCTTCCAGCATCCGTGTCTTGCGATGCAGATCCACAAAAACGCCGATTTTCGCCCGCAGCACTTCCGGAATCACCGGAACCGAAATGTAGTCGACTGCGCCGCGGGTGTATCCCTGGATCAGGTCGGAATCCGTCAGGTGAACCCCTGAGATGAAGATGATCGCCGTCTTCTGGAAGCGCGGATGCTGCCGGATCACTTCGGCCAGCTCGAATCCATCCACGTCCGGCATGCTCACATCCATCAACACCACGGCCACGTCGTTTTTCAGCAGTACGCTCAATGCCTCGCTCGCTGAAGTGGCCTTGATCAGGTTTTCACCCAGGTCTTCAAGAATCGCCTGGTAACTGAGGAGTTTGGCCGGCTGGTCGTCGACCATCAGGATGTTGATCTTCGTTCCCTCAGTCATGGCTTCTTTCCTCAAAGGTCCATCGATCTCAAATTGGCAATCACCTTACCGGTGCAGCCACATGCGCAGAACCGACAGCAGTTGCTCCGTGTTGACCGGCTTGGCCAGGTACTCTGACGCTCCCGCTTCCAGGCATCGTTCGCGGTCACCTTTCATCGCCTTCGCCGTCAGCGCAATAATCGGCAGCCGCCGCAACGACGCATTCTGCCGGATCCTCTGCATGGTTTCGTATCCGTCCATCTCCGGCATCATGATGTCCATCAGCACAATCCCCATGTCCGGCGTCGATTCGATCGTCTCAATCGCCTCGCGCCCCGTTCCCGCCGACAACACCCTCATGCCGTGCCGCTCAAGCACGCTGCTTACCGCGAAAATGTTGCGCACGTCGTCGTCCACCACCAGCACCTTCCGGCCCGCCAGCGCTTCGTCTGAGCGATGCAGCCGGTCCAGCATGCTCTGCTTCTCCTTCGGCAAATCCGAAATCACCCGATGCAGGAATAGCGCCGTTTCATCCAGCAGCCTTTCCGGCGACTCCACGTTCTTCACCACCACGCTGCGCGCCAGCGTGTGCAGTTGCACGTCTTCCTCCGGCGTCAGCTCCCGCCCGGTAAACACCACCACCGGAAGATCCCTCAGGTTGGCGTTATCCCTCAGCCGCTCCAGCACCTCAAACCCGCTGATGTCCGGCAGCCGAAGATCCAGCACCGCGCAGTCATACGTCCGTTCCGCCAGCGCGCCCAGCGCCGCTTCACCGGAGTCCACCACATCGATGTCGATATCGTCGTACCCCAGCAGCGCCTGCGTGCTCAGTTGCTCCGCGGGATTATCTTCCACCACCAGCAGCCGCTTGCGCCGCGGATTCGAATATTCGCGGATGCGCGTCAGCGCCGCATCCAGATCCTCCGTCGTCGATGGCTTCGTGACGTACGCGAATGCCCCGCGCGACAGGCCCAGGTGCCGGTCCTCGTCCGCGGTCAGCATCTGCACCGGAATGTGCCGCGTCGCCGCGTCCTGTTTCAGGTGGTTCAGCACCGTCCAGCCCAGCATGTCGGGCAGGAATACATCCAGCGAAATCGCCGTCGGGCTGTACTCCCGCGCCAGCGATAGAGCTTCGGCCCCCGTTACGGCAATCAGAACCTTGAATCCCTTGTCGCGCGCAACGTCGTAGAGAACCCGCGCGTAGTGCGGATCGTCCTCCACGATCAGCAGCACCTTATCTCCCGTTTCCAGGTTGCCGCGATCGTCTTCGATGCGCGCCTCCTGCTCGGTCGCTGAAACCGTGGCCAGCAGCGCCTTGGCCCCTGCCGTCGCCCCGCTCTCCGCCGTCTTCGCCACCGGCGGCACCGCGGCCCCCACGTACGTCTGCGGCAGGTAGAGCGTAAACGTGCTGCCCTGCCCTGGCGCGCTCTTCAGTTGGATCTCCCCGCCCAGCAGGTTGGCCAGCTCGCGGCTAATGGCCAGTCCCAGTCCGGTGCCGCCGAATTTCCGGCTCGTGCCCGCATCCGCCTGCTGGAACGCCTCAAAGATGATGCGCTGCTTCTCCGGCGCAATTCCGATCCCCGTGTCGCTCACCTGGAACGCAATCACCGAGCCCGCTCCATCCAGAATCGGATGTCCCTCGTTCCAGCCGCCCTGCGCCAGCGAGACCGACAGCCGCACGCTCCCCTGCTCGGTGAACTTGAATGCGTTCGACAGCAGGTTCTTCAAAACCTGTTGCAGACGCTTCGAGTCGGTCACCAGGCTGCGGCCCATCGCCGCATCCGCCTTCACGTCGAACACCAGCTTGCGGTTTTCCGCTTCGTGCCGGAACGGCCGCGCCACCGCCTCAAGCAGCGCGCTGAAGAATACCTCCTCCGCCTCCACCGAAACCGTCCCCGATTCGATCTTCGACAGATCCAGAATGTCGCTGATCAGGTTCAGCAAGTCGGTCCCGGCGCCGTGTATCGTGCGCGCAAACTCCACCTGCTTCGGCGAGAGACTCCCATCGGGATTCTCCGCCAGCTGCTGGCCCAGCACCAGAATGCTGTTCAGCGGCGTCCGCAACTCGTGCGACATGTTGGCCAGGAACTCCGACTTGTACTTCGACGTCAGCGCCAGCTCTCTCGCCTTTTCTTCCAGAGCGCGCCGCGCCCGCTCGATCTCCTGGTTCTTGCGCTCCACTTCGTAGTTCTGCTCGGCCAGCTGCTGCGCCTTCTGCGCCAGTTGCTCGTTGGTCTGCTGCAGTTCCTTCTGCTGCGCCTGCAACTCCGCCGCCAGCTGTTGCGACTGCTTCAGCAACCCTTCGGTCTGCATCGTCGCTTCAATCGAGTTCAGCACGATGCCGATGCTCGACGTGAGCTGCTCCAGAAACGACAGGTGCGACGCGGTGAACGCGCTCAAGCTGGCCAGTTCGATCACCGCTTTCACGCGGTCCTCGAAAAGCACCGGCAGTACGATCACATTCTTCGGCTTCGCCTTGAAAAGCCCGGAACGGATCGGAGCCGTCCCTCGGGGAAGGTCGCTGATCAACATCCGCCTTCCTTCTGCGGCACACTGCCCCACAAGCCCTTCCCCGATTCTGACCTCGCTCATGTAGCCTTCCGGCGTATCCGCAAATGTCGACAGCAGAACCAGCGTGCCATTGGCCGGTTCGTTGCCCGCCATCTGGTAGATCACTCCCTGCTGCGCCTCCACCAGCGGCACCAGCTCTGACAGCAGCATCCTGCCCACCGTTCCCAGTTCGCGCTGCCCCTGCAGCATCCCCGTAAACCGCGCCAGGTTCGTCTTCAGCCAGTCCTGCTCCTTGTTCCGGTCCGTCGTCAGGCGCAGATTGTCGATCATCGTATTGATGTTGTCTTTCAGCTCGGCCACTTCGCCGCTGGCTTCCACTTGAATCGATCGCGTCAGGTCGCCCTTGGTTACCGCCGTCGCCACCTCGGCAATCGCGCGCACCTGGTTCGTCAGGTTGGCCGCCAGCAGGTTCACGTTGCCTGTCAGGTCCTTCCACGTGCCCGCCGCGCCCGGCACATTGGCTTGTCCGCCCAGCCGTCCTTCTACGCCCACTTCGCGCGCCACCGTCGTCACCTGGTCCGCAAACGTAGCCAGCGTATCCGTCATGTTGTTGATGGTCTCGGCCAGCGCGCCCACCTCGCCCTTGGCGTTCACCGTCAGCTTCTGCGTCAGCACGCCGTTGGCGACCGCGGTCACCACCTTCACGATGCCGCGCACCTGTTCGGTCAGGTTCGCAGCCATCACGTTCACGTTGTCCGTCAGATCCTTCCAGATGCCCGCCACTCCGGGCACGTTCGCCTGCCCGCCCAGCTTGCCTTCCGTTCCCACTTCCCGGCCCACGCGCGTCACTTCCGCGGCAAACGCGTTCAGCTGGTCCACCATCGTGTTGATGGTGTTCTTCAACTCCAGAATCTCGCCCTTCACGTCCACCGTGATCTTGCGGCTCAAGTCGCCGCGCGCCACCGCCGTCGTCACGCCCGCGATATTTCGCACCTGGCCCGTCAGGTTCGACGCCATCGCGTTCACGCTGTCCGTCAGGTCCTTCCACGTTCCTGCCACGCCCGGCACGTTGGCCTGCCCGCCCAGCCGTCCTTCCGATCCCACCTCGCGCGCTACGCGCGTCACTTCCGCGGCAAACGAGCGGAGCTGCTCCACCATCGTGTTCAGCGTCTCTTTCAGTTGCAGAATCTCTCCGCGCACGTCTACCGTGATCTTGCGCGACAAGTCGCCGTTGGCGATGGCCGTCGCCACTTCCGCAATGTTGCGCACCTGCGCCGTCAGGTTCCCGGCCATGAAGTTCACGCTGTCCGTCAGGTCCTTCCACGTTCCCGCCACGCCCGGCACCACCGCCTGGCCGCCCAGCTTGCCTTCCGTGCCCACCTCGCGCGCCACGCGCGTCACCTCGCCGGCGAACGCGTTCAGCTGATCCACCATCGTGTTGATGGTGTTCTTCAGCTCCAGAATCTCGCCCTTCACGTCCACTGTGATCTTGCGCGACAAATCGCCGCGCGCCACCGCCGTCGTCACCTCCGCGATGTTTCTCACCTGTCCCGTCAGGTTCGAGGCCATCGAGTTCACGCTGTCCGTCAGGTCCTTCCACGTTCCCGCCACGCCCGGCACGTTGGCCTGCCCGCCCAGCCGTCCCTCCGATCCCACCTCGCGCGCCACGCGCGTCACTTCCCCGGCGAACCGGTTCAGCTGGTCCACCATCGTGTTGATGGTTTCCTTCAGCAGCAGAATCTCGCCGCTCACGTTCACCGTGATCTTCTTCGACAAGTCGCCGTTGGCAATCGCCGCCGAAACCTCCGCAATATTGCGCACCTGACCCGTCAGGTTCCCGGCCATGAAGTTCACGTTGTCCGTCAGGTCCTTCCACGTTCCCGCCACGCCCGGCACCTGCGCCTGCCCGCCCAGCTTGCCGTCCGTGCCCACCTCGCGCGCCACGCGCGTCACTTCGCCGGCAAACGCGTTCAGCTGGTCCACCATCGTGTTGATCGTGTCTTTCAGCTCAAGGATCTCGCCCTTCACGTCCACCGTGATCTTGCGGCTCAAGTCGCCGCGCGCCACCGCCGTCGCCACTTCCGCAATGTTTCTCACCTGGCCGGTCAGGTTCGACGCCATGAAGTTCACGTTGTCCGTCAGATCCTTCCACGTTCCCGCCACGCCCGGCACCTGCGCCTGCCCGCCCAGCTTGCCGTCCGTGCCCACCTCGCGCGCCATGCGCGTCACTTCGCCGGCAAACGCGTTCAGCTGGTCCACCATCGTGTTGATGGTGTTCTTCAGCTCCAGAATCTCGCCCTTCACGTCCACCGTGATCTTGCGCGACAAATCGCCGCGCGCCACCGCCGTCGTCACCTCCGCGATGTTTCTCACCTGCGCCGTCAGGTTCCCGGCCATCGAATTCACTGAATCCGTCAGATCCTTCCACGTTCCCGCCACGCCGGGCACGTTCGCCTGCCCGCCCAGCCTTCCTTCTGTGCCCACTTCGCGCGCCACGCGCGTCACTTCGCCCGCGAACCGGTTCAGCTGATCCACCATCGTGTTCAGCGTTTCTTTCAGTTGCAGAATTTCGCCCCGCACATCCACCGTGATCTTGCGCGACAAGTCGCCGTTCGCAATGGCCGTCGCCACCTCAGCAATGTTTCTCACCTGGCCTGTCAGGTTCCCGGCCATGAAGTTCACGTTGTCCGTCAGGTCCTTCCACGTTCCCGCCACGCCCGGCACGTTGGCCTGCCCGCCCAGCTTGCCTTCTGTGCCCACCTCGCGCGCCACGCGCGTCACTTCGCCGGCAAACGCGTTCAGCTGGTCCACCATCGTGTTGATCGTGTCTTTCAATTGCAGAATTTCGCCGCGCACGTCTACCGTGATCTTGCGGCTCAAGTCGCCGCGCGCCACCGCCGTCGTCACCTCCGCGATGTTTCTCACCTGCGCCGTCAGGTTCCCGGCCATCGCGTTCACGCTGTCGGTCAGGTCCTTCCACGTTCCCGCCACGCCCGGCACCACCGCTTGCCCGCCCAGCTTGCCGTCCGTGCCCACCTCGCGCGCCACGCGCGTCACTTCCGAGGCGAACGACCGCAACTGGTCCACCATCGTGTTGATGGCTTCCTTCAACTGCAGAATCTCGCCGCGCACATCCACCGTGATCTTGCGCGAAAGATCGCCGCTGGCCACCGCGGTTGCCACTTCGGCGATGTTTCTCACCTGTCCCGTCAGGTTCGAGGCCATCGAGTTCACGCTGTCCGTCAGGTCCTTCCACGTTCCCGCCACGCCCGGCACCACCGCTTGCCCGCCCAGCTTGCCGTCCGTGCCTACCTCGCGCGCTACCCGCGTCACTTCGGCCGTGAATACCTCCAGCTGCCGGATCATCGTGTTCACGATGTTCGCCGACCGCAGGAATTCGCCCTCCAGCGGCCGCCCATCCACGTCAAGCCGCACCGTGCGCGTCAGGTTGCCCTGCGCCACTGCGGCAATCGCCTGCGTCACTTCAGCCGTCGGCCGCAGCAGGTCCTCGACCAGCGTGTTCACTGACACTTCCATGTCGTTCCACGCGCCGTGCCGCGCTTCGGCGCGGATCCGCTCCCGCGTCTTGCCCTCTTTGCCCACCGCCTGGCCAACTCGCTTCAGCTCCAGCGCCATCTGCTGGTTCGCCGTCACAATCTCGTTAAAGCTGTCGGCAATTTTGCCGGGCAGGCCCGTCCACGTCACCGGCAGGCGAACGCTGAAATCGCCGTCCTTCATCGTTTGCAGGCTTTCCAGAATCGTCGCCAGATACTCGGCGGATATCGGCTCGAGCACGCCGTTCCCTTCACGGGCGCCATTGCCCGTCGCGGAGTGCTCCTCGCCGCGTTGCCCAGCGTTGGGCCGCGCGATGGTCGTTTCCATTTCTTGCCTCCTGGCAGAAGGCTGGGGAACTCGGATGCGATTGGCGGAAGGGAGGACGACCCCCTTGACACACACTTCCGCTCCGGATCCGCAGAATGAAGCTGAGAAAGGGATGCGGGCTCCAGAAGGAATGGTTGTCTTACCCGGGAACTATGTTTTCAATGCGCCCAAAAATGCTTTTCGTCCACCCCGGCTCGCGCGCTTCGAGGGCCGTCATCTGCCCCGCCACCACCCAGTTACCAGCCCGCCAACCCGGTCAATCGCCTCCCCTTGACCGTTGCGCCGCCCCCGCCAGTGACCTCCCCGCCGCTGGCTGCCAGCTTGCGCTCTTCGAAACCTCAAGCTCCGCTATCGACTGAACAATATGCCGCTTCAATTCGATCACCGCAGCATCTTCCTGACGGAAACCTTCCAGCTTTTCCAGTCGGCGAAGAGTATTACGCAGAATATCGATGATGCTTGGGGGAGAGGGATGCTCCATTGACCCTCGTTCCAGAGTTCGATGCGCAAATCCCGCAGCCGTTTGCCTCAGTTCCGCCTGGGCGGCAGCCGTCGCGGCGTCTTGACCAACTCACTCCTCCAGGCTCTTCACCCGTGACTCCATTGCCGCATCAACACAGCAATTCCAGCCGCGTTACCTGCGAAGACCCATGCTCTCCCCCTCGCCCCACCGGTAAACAACCCCCACCCTCGCGTCTTCCGCCACGCCCCACGTCTCATGGCACGTCGGGTCATCGTAGCAGCCGTTCTTTGTATTCAGAAATGTGATCCCCGCCCGGGCAGCCAATCGCCGGCTCAGCCGGTAATCGGTCCCCATCCCCCCAACCAACGCAAAACCTGCGCTCCATCCCGAATTGCTGTATCCGTTCGTCACCACGATCCCCGGCCCGCCGCACACGAACGGCGCAATCCTCCCCGCGCCCAATCTCTCCGTCGCCAGCACCGACATATCCCATCGCATCTGCTGCCAGATGTAATTCTGCCCCTGCCACAGCAGCTTGCCGTCCGACGGATTCTGGCTGTACAGCAGCCCCCATCCGCTGCGCTCTGAAAACCAGCCCCGGTACTCGACCCCTCCGCCCACCGACGACTTATTCGAGCTCACCACCACATGCGGCGTGTTCTCGATGGCAATGTACGATACCGGATTGAAGTTCCCGACCGTGAAGAACCCCAAATCGCCTCTCCGCTCCAGGATTGACCACGGCTCCCGGCGCGCTCTCGGCCTCCGGCTCGCCTCAAGCACCCCGCGCAGCGCCGGATCCATCCCCATCGGCGCCGGCTCCCCTGTGTCAGCCTCCGTCATCAGATTTGCCGGGCCGGATCGCGCCGCCGCGGGTGCGGTCCGCGAGGCCCCCTCATGAGCGGGCACGCCAATCGTTCCATCCACGCTTGCCAGAAAGGCCGCCGCTTGTGCCCCGCCCTTATCGGCACAAAAATAACGGGGCTTCAGCCCCTGAGGATCGCTCGCAAACTCCCTCTGCCCGCGAGGACAACTCGTCGCAGCCTCTTTCGGCGCTGCTATCGCATAGCGCGGCGCCGCCGACGCAGCCCCCTCCGCCTTCTGCATCCCCTGCCCCAGGCCATTCGCCGCAATCAACACCACGGCAACCGGAACGATGCGTCCAAAATGACGGTTCCCATCCATACGCCGCTTCGTGCCCTCTTGGCCCTCGCTCAGTCACGAATCGGCCCAAAAGCACCTCGCGAAAATTTGTTGTCATTAATGGTGGCTTCCTGCCCCATCCGCCGCACCGTCAGAATCCGCCTTCCAGCCATCCGGCGCACCCTAAGAATCCGCCTTCCCGGCCCACCTCAGCCCGGCATCAACGGCCCATCGCGCTTCGCCCCGCATTCCCCGCGGCGCCCCGCGTTTTCTCCCGGCGCCACACCCACACCAGCCCCCACAGCACCACCCCCGTCACCAGCAGAATCGGCTTCAGCCGGCCCGGCTCGTAGCGCATCACCACTTCGTGTTCCCCGGCCGGAATCGCCACCGCGCAGAATCCCGGCGTCACGCGAATCACCTCGGCCGCCCGGCCATCCACGCTCGCCTTCCAGTCCGGCGCCCACGTCACCTTCACAAAGGCGTATGCCGGCTGGTTCGCCTCGATCTTCGCCTCGTACCGCTCGCCCACCTTGCTCTCGCTCAACACCCGCCCGTGCTGCTCCATCTCCTCCGGCAACGGCGCGGGCAGCGCATCCCCCGGCCCGATCGCCGGACCCATCGGCGCTCGCCCATCGAGCGAAATCACAATCCCCCACGGCTGCAGCTCGCTCGTCAGCCACGCCGCGCTCGTTTCGTACTCCTCCGCCCCGCCCGCTGCATGCCCGCCAATCTCCACCACCCCGAAATATCCCTCCGGCGACGCTTCGTACACCGCAAACCGCCCCTGCGCCCACCGCTTCACCATGTACCCCGGCATCGGCTTGTCCGCGGGAG
>Ga0335074_10015739_pt1 | contig 10636 bp, 10 predicted proteins | sample Lox_Sample_23_FD_206715 | JGI IMG/M metagenome (GOLD analysis project Ga0335074, IMG submission 206715) | Soil microbial communities from Loxahatchee National Wildlife Refuge, Florida, United States - Lox_Sample_2.3 | ecosystem: Environmental > Terrestrial > Soil > Wetlands | place: USA...
CCACTCGTAGTCGCCGAGCGCGAAGCTGCTGACCGTGTTGGCCCGCACGTCCGGGTACTCGCGGGCCATCATGCCGTGCTCGGCGAGCATCTTGCGGCGCTCGGCGTCATCGAGCAGGTACCACTCGAGGGAGCGGACGAACGGGTAGACGCACACGTAGTTCTTCGGCTCCTCCCCGGCCAGGAACGCGGGGACGTGGCTCTTGTTGAACTCGGCGGGCCGGTGCAGCGCCATCGCGGTCCACACTGGCTCGGAGGCGTTACCGAGCTTGGTCCGACGGAAGTTGACGTACATCTCCTGGAGCTCGTCCGACGTCGGCGCGATCCACCAGATCATGTAGTCGGCGTCGGCGCGCATTCCCTGCAGGTCATAGCAGCCCCGGGTGACGATGCCCTTGCCCGCGGCCGCCTCCAGCAGGTCGTCCAGCTCGGCGGCGGCCTCCTCGCGGACGAAGTCCCGGTCAGTCACCGTGAACACCGACCAGCTCGTGTACCGGATGAGCTCGTTGAGCTCCCGCGCCTTGGCCTTCTTCTCGTCTGCCGTTTCACTCATGTTCTGAATCCTAGTTATCTCGAACGAACCATTGCTTCGCCCGGTCCGCGCCGCCTCAGCGGCCTTCGGCCGCTTCTTGCTGTTATCCGGTGCCAGCAGATCATTGCGCGTACTTAGGGTCGTTTTAGCGGACCTAACGACGCGCAAAGATTCAACGCGGATCAGGGGCGGTGGGGCGGGTCGCGGCGAGGTAGGAGACGACTTGGGCCGCGGCCGACTTCGCGGTCGCGACGCATGCCGGAATGCCGACGCCGTCGTAGGCGGCGCCCGCGACGGCCAGGCCCGGCTGCCCGGCCACGGCCGCCCTGATCCGCGCGACGCGGTCCAGGTGGCCGACGTTGTACTGCGGCAGGCCGCCGCCCCAGCGGGTCACCCGGCGCGCGATGCTGCCCGCCGTCACGCCGATGGTTTCGGCCAGCTCGGCTTCCGCCAGGGCGGCGAGGTCGCTGTCGTCGCGCTGCAGCACGGCGACGTCGCCGCTGCGGCCGATGGAGCACCGCACGACGTGCACCGGAGCCTGGGCCGCCAGGTGCGGCCACTTGACCGTGGAGAACGTCGCTGCCTTGACGGCCCGGCCGTCGACGGCGGGGACGAGGTAGCCGCTGCCCTGCTGCGCCGGGAAGTCGTCGGCCCGGTAGGCGAGCGTGATGATGGCCATCGACGCGTACGGGATGTCGCGAAGCTGACCGGCGGCGACCGGGGCCGCGTCGGCGAGCAGCCGTGCGGCGGGCGCGGCCGGCGTGGCGAGGATCACCGCGTCGGCGTCCAGGTACTCCGGGTCGGCGGCCGATCCGATGGTGAGCCGCCAGCCGGTCGTGGTGCGCTCGAGCTCGCGAACCATCGCGTTGGTCCGGACATCGGCGCCCGAGGCCTTGGCGACCGACTCGGGCAGGGCGCCGAGGCCGGTGGTCAGCGTCACGAAGACGGGGGGCGCGGCCGGCTGGTCTGCCGGCGGCTTCTTGCTGTTATCAATCGCCGGGGATGGCGGGAGCAGTGCGGTGACGGCCCCGGTCAGCGTGGGGTGCGCGCGGACGGCCGCCGCCAGCGGGGCGAGCGTGGCCTGGAAGGACAGGTCCTCCGAGCGTCCCGCGTACACGCCGCCCAGCAGCGGGTCGACGAGCCGGTCCACGATCTCGGCGCCGAGCCGCGATCCGATGAACTCGGTCACCGAGGCGTCCGCGCTGTCGGCGGTGAGCGGCTGTTCCGCCCGGGCGCGCGCGATCCCGTCAGCGGAGATGACGCCGGTGGCCGCGAGCTCGTCCAGGTCGGCCGGCACGCCCATGAACTGCCTGCGCGGCAGCGCGCGCAGCGCACCCCGGGTGTAGATCGACGACGACGTCACCCCGGCCGGGACAAGATCGGCGGACAGGCCCGTCGCCGCGATCAGCTCGATGCCCTCCGGCCGCCGGGCGAGCAGCGCCTCCGCGCCCTCGTCCATCGCCACCCCGGCGACGTCAGAGGCGGACAGCTTGCCGCCGAGCCGCGATGAGCCTTCCAGCACGGTGACCCGGACCGGTTGGTCGCGGAGGTAGCAGGCGGCCGCGAGTCCGGCGATCCCGCCGCCGATGACCACGACGTGCGGGGTTGTCCCAGTCGTCATGGTTCCTAAGCCTGCCACAGCCGGCTGCCCGGTCTAACCCGCCGCCCGGACAGCGCCAAAGCTGGACGCTGCCGTCCTTCCCGGCGGTGCCGAGCATCCGCGTCAGAGCAGCGACTGAACCTCTACCAGCGAATGAACGACGGGGAAATTCAACGGGGAGACGTAGCCGTCCGGCTCGCCGCGCGCTATCTGGATCGGGCGGACGCCCACCGCCTCGGCGCCGGCGCAGAACCTCGGCTGGTCGTCGACGAACACCGCGTCGACCGCCGCGACGCCGAGCTCCTCCAGCGCCGTGACGTACATCTCCGGGTACGGCTTCATCGAGCCGATCTCACAGGACAGCACGACCGCGTCCACCAGCGGGATCAGCCCGAGCTGCTCGAGCTGCGGCCGGGTCTGGTCCGAGCAGTTGGAGACGAAGGCGGTCAGCACACCGCGCGATCTGAGCCAGCGCAGGAACGGAACGGTGTCGTCGTACACCATCGTGTGGCGCAGCGCGTACGCCCGGTCACGCCGCAGCAGTTCCTCGACAAGAGCCGGGTCCGGCTCGATGCCGAAGACGGGCAGCGCCAGGCCGATCGCGGCGGCAGTGGTCAGCCTGCCGCGGTCCCGGTCTTCCCGCGTCTTCTCCCACTCCGTCAGCCAGTCGCCGACCGCGATCCCGAGCGGCGTGACCAGCTCCGTGACCCGTTTCTCGAAATAGGACTTCAGGATGGTGTCGTATACGTCAATCAGGCAGGCACGGACCACGGTCACGCCTGCCGGAGCTTGGCTCGCAGCTGGCCGAGGTCGGCGTCGTCAAACCCGTTGGCGTCCAGCCAGGACGCCAGCCCGCCGTAACGAGCCGTCAGCTGCTCCAGGAAGGCCTTCATCGACTCGCCTCGCACCTCGTGCGCGCGGACCGGCCTGCTGGTGACGTCGCCGCCGTACATCTTCGACCTGGCCAGCCGGCCGATGATCTCCTCCATGCGCTCGTTGGACGCCACATAGTCCTCGATGATCACGTCCGGCTCGACCCCGGCGGCAGTCAGCGTGAGCGCGACGATCACGCCGGTCCGGTCTTTGCCCGCGGCGCAGTGCACGATGGCCGCGCCGGGTGCGGCGGCGATGTCGCGGAGCGCCCCGACCACCTCCTCGGGCCGGTTCTCCAGGTAGCCGAGGTAATGCCCGCACATCGAATCGTCCGGGTACCGCACCCGGTCCGCCGCGATGGCCTCGGTCAGCAGCGCGGCGCGAACCGTGTCGGAGGCGTCGAGGAACTCCTTGAGCACCGGGTGATGCACGCGCTGGACGCCGGGCACGGCGTCCAGCGGCGCCGGCCCTTCGATCGTGACCTCACGGGTTGACCGGAGGTCCACGACTGTCGTGACACCGATCTCGTCGACCAGCTTGGCGACGTCGTCCGAGGTTAGCTCCTGCAGGTTTTCCGAGCGCAGCAGCCGGCCCGGTACGGTGCTGCCGCCATCGCTGGTGGGCAGGCCGCCCAGGTCACGAACGTTGACGGCGCCTTCGAGATCGATCCATTGCATGTCCTTATTGTCCCATTTCCCGGTGGCGGCAACCCGGCGACCCGGCGAATCACCGGTGAATACGTCGTCAGTTCCGGCCCAGGTAGGCGAGAACCGCCAGCACACGGCGGTTGTCGTCGTCGGAGGGCTGCAGGTCCAGCTTGGCGAAGATCGACGCCGTGTGCTTGGCCACCGCGCGCTCGGTGACGACCAGGCGGGCCGCGATGGCGGCGTTCGACCGCCCCTCGGCCATCAGCTCGAGGACCTCGAGCTCGCGCCGGCTCAGCCGGGCGGCCGGACCCTCCGGCGCGGTGTTCCTGGCCAGCAGCCGCGCGATGACCTCCGGGTCCATCGCGGTGCCGCCGTCCGCGACCCGCCGCAGCGCGTCCGCGAACGAGGCGCCGTCGAGCACCCGGTCCTTGAGCAGGTAGCCGACGGCGCCCGCGCCGTCGGCGAGCAGTTCGCGCGCGTACAGCTGCTCCACGTACTGCGAAAGCACCAGGACCGGCAGCCCGGACCGCTCCCCCCGGGCGGTCAGGGCGGCGCGCAGCCCCTCGTCGGTGAACGTCGGCGGCAGCCGTACGTCGACGACGGCGACGTCGGGTTTGTGCTCGCGCACCGCGGCCAGGAAGTCCTCGCCATTGTCGACCGCCGCCGCGACCTCGAAACCGTACGCCGCCAGCAGCCGGACCAGGCCGTCGCGGAGCAGGAACTGGTCCTCGGCTATGACAACGCGCACGGTACTTCCATCGTGACGACCGTGGGGCCGCCGGCCGGGCTGGAGATGACCAGCACGCCGTCGAACGCCGCCACCCGCCGCCCGATGCCGTTCAGTCCGGTGCCCCGCGCCGGGTCGGCGCCGCCGTCTCCGTCGTCCCGCACGCTGATCCGCAGCGCGCCCTCGTGATAGCGCAGGTCGACCTCGGCCGCCCCGGCGCCCGCGTGCTTGGCCACGTTGGCGAGCAGCTCGCTGACCGCGAAGTAGGCGGCGGACTCCACCGGTGCTGGCACCCGCCCGGGGAGCGTTCCCGTCACGGTGACGCGGAGCGGGGTGTCGAGAGCGAGCGCGCGGACCGCCTCGGCGAGTCCCCGGTCGGCGAGCACCGGCGGGTGGATGCCGCGGACCAGGTCACGCAGCTCGGACAGGGCCCGGGCGGAGGCGTCCCGCGCCTCGTAGAGCAGCGCGCGGGCGGCGGCCGGGTCGGTGTCGATCAGCCGTCCGGCCGCGTCCAGCGTCAGCCCCATCGCGACCAGCCGGGCCTGCGCGCCGTCGTGCAGGTCGCGCTCGATCCGGCGCAATTCCGCGGCCCCCGTGTCCAGCGTCTCGCGCCGGGTCAGCGCCAGGTGCGCGAGGCGCTGTTCGAGCTCGCGCCGGTCCGACGGCGCGAGCACCAGCCTGGCGAGGAGACCGTAGCCCCGCAGCATCGGCGGGGCGGCCCAGATGCCGACGGCGGTCATCACGAGCCCGATCACCAGCAGCACGGGCGGCGTATTGCCAGGGAAGGCTGGCGGCGGGACGAGGTGGTTTGGCCCGCTGAACCGGGGCAGGGTCTCGATCCCGGGGAAGATGAACTCGATCAGGCCCGTCCCGGCGAGCGTGAGCGGTACCAGCAAGAACACCCACCCGATGACAACGTTCACCGCGAGCCAGGCCAGGTCCCGCCACGTCGCCACGTCGGTCAGCAGCCAGGTCACCCACTGCCGGTAACGCAGCCTGGTCGTGCCCGGCCAGGGGCCGGGGCGGGTCCCCGCTGGCCGCGGCGCGTACGCGGCGCCGATCGGCACGCCGCACCACCGCTCGCTCAGCCGTCTGGTGAGCCGCGCGTACCGCCGGACGGCGAGCAGCGTCACCGGCAGCAGGATCCAGCAGCCGGCCAGTCCGGCGAGCGCGCCGGTGAGGTACTTCGCGTTGGTCCCGCTGAAGCTTCCCCGCACCAGGTCCGAGAACCCGGTAGTGCTGGTTTGCCCCAGGTCCTTGATCAGGTGGCCGAAACCGAGCCCGAAGAGCACCAGCGGCGCCACCGCGACCGCCAGCAGCACGACACCGGCCACCAGTTGGCCGGTCAACGCGAGGGCACGGACCAGCGCGAGCAGGCTCCAGCGGCTGCCCGGCCGGCGCGCGTGGCCGTACCACATCATGTCGGGCGGCTTCATGTCGGTCGACGTCATGCCGTCAAGTCTGCCTTCCGCCATCCCGCGAGCACAGTGTCGCGGGCACCCGAAGCCGGGGTGTACCTATGTGCACCCCGAACACGCCGCGTAGCCGTATGTCGCCGGAACCGGCCCGTTTCCTACGGTAACCAATCGTGAACATCATCGAGACCAGCGCGCTCGGCAAGCGGTATCGCCGCAAATGGGCGCTGCGCGACTGCACGCTCGCCATCCCCGCCGGCCATATCGTCGCCCTCGTCGGCCCCAACGGCGCGGGCAAGACCACCCTGCTCACCACCGCCGTCGGGCTGACCAGGCCGACCGAGGGCACGATCAGCGTGCTCGGCGGCACCCAAGCGGGCGCGCCCGAGGCGCTGGACCGGATCGCCTTCGTCGCCCAGGACGCGCCGCTGTACCGGCAGCTGCCGGTCCGCGACATGCTGCGGGTCGCCCGCAACCTCAACCACCGCTGGGACCAGCCCCGTGCCATCGACCGGCTCGAGCAGCTGGAGATCCCGCTCGGCCAGCGGGTCGGCGCGCTGTCCGGCGGGCAGAAGGCACAGCTCGCGCTGACCATCGCGCTCGCCCGCCGGCCAAGCCTGCTGGTGCTCGACGAGCCGCTCGCGGCGCTCGACCCGGTGGCCCGCGACGACTTCCTGGCGTCGGTGGTCGAGGCCGCCCGCGACGAGCCCATCTCCGTGGTGCTCTCCTCTCATGTGCTCGCGGAGCTGGAGCGGGTTGCCACCTACCTGATCGTGCTTACCCGCGGCGAGGTGCGGGTCTCGAGTCCGGTGCGGGACCTGCTGGAGACCCAGGGCGCGGGGCTCGAGGAGATCGCGATGCGCTACTTGCGGGCTGGCGCCCCGTCATCGAGAACGGATCGTCCATCGAGAACGGACCAGCCGCGATGACAACGACTACGTACACCGCACCCGCGACTGGCCGGCGCCGTCCGGTGGCCTGGTCCCGGCTCGCCTGGGTCACGCTGCGGCAGCGCCGCGGCGCGATGATCGGGCTCGGCGTCTTCCTCGGGCTGTTCGCGATTTACCTCGCGGTCATGGGGTTCCTGCAGGACCACGCCTATGCCCAGGTCGCCGCCTGCAACTCCGGCACGGTGAGGTGCCACCAGCTGGCGCAGGCCTTCACCAACGACTACTGGGGCGGCAACGCCTCGGTGCTGCTGAGCGGCGGCGCGCAGAGCGTCTCGAGCCTGCTGTACGTGGTGCCGGTGCTGCTGGGCGCCTTCCTCGGCGCACCGGCGCTGGCCCGGGAGCTGAGCGACGGAACCTTCCGGTTCGCCTGGACGCAGGGCGCCGGACGGACCCGCTGGGCGCTGTCGACGCTGGCGGTGCCCGCCGCCGTGCTGGTGGCGGCGACCGGGGCGTTTACCGCGCTCTTCTCCTGGTACTACCGGCCGTTCCTCCAGGACCACCAGGTCAGCGAGATGCTGCCGCTGGGGTTCACGCTGCTCGGGGTGGCGTTCGCCGCCTGGACACTGTTCTCCTACGCGCTGGCCGCCTTCTTCGGTGCGCTGCTGCGCCGGACGATCCCGGCGATGGCGCTCACGCTCGTCGTTTACGTGGCGCTCGCGACCCTGACCGCGCTCGACATCAGGCCGCACTACATGACGCCGGTGACGATGCCGACCGCGTCGGTCACCAACAGCACCGGCTGGGTGATCAGCCAGTTCGCGAAGACGCCGGGCGGCCAGCCGGTGAGCCTGAACTACCTGTACAACCACCTGCCCGCCAGCGTGCAGAACTCGCAGAACCAGAACGCGTTCACCGACTGGCTCACGACGCACCATTACACCCAGTGGACGACACTACAGCCGGACTCGCGGTTCTGGCCGTTCCAGCTCATCGAAGGCGGCTGGCTGCTGGCGCTCAGCCTGGTGCTGATCACGGGTACCGTCTGGCTGGTTCGCCGCCGGGGCGCGTGATGGCGGGCGGGCGGCCGGGTGCGACACGGGACCGTTCGGACGAAGGCCCTCAGGAAGCCGTGACCTCGTGCACCAAGTCGACGAGGCGAGCCAGCACGTCCGGGTCCGTTTCCGGCAGGACGCCGTGCCCGAGGTTGAAGACGTGGCCGGTCAGCCCGCGGGCGCTGTCCAGGACGGCGCGGGCCCGGACCTGCGTGACGTCCCAGCCGGCCAGCAGGGCCGCCGGGTCGAGGTTGCCCTGGAGCGCCTTGCCGACGCCGGTCCTGCGGGCCGCCTCGTCCAAGCCGATCCGCCAGTCGACACCGACCACGTCCGCGCCCGCCTCGCCGAGCAGGCCGAGCAGCTCGCCGGTGCCGACGCCGAAACTGATGCGCGGCACGCCGGACGCCGCCAGGGCCGCGAAGATCGCGCTGGTGTGCGGCATGATCGCCGCCCGGTAGTCCGCCGGGGAGATGACGCCGACCCAGGAGTCGAACAGCTGCACCGCCGACACTCCCGCCTCCACCTGCACCTGGAGGAACGCGGTGGCGATGGTGGCGAGACGGTCCATCAGCGCGTGCCACAGCTCCGGGTCGCCGTACATGAGGGCTCGCGTCCGGTCGTGGTTCTTCGACGGGCCGCCCTCGATCAGGTAGGAGGCGAGCGTGAACGGCGCGCCGGCGAACCCGATCAGCGGCTTCCCGCCCAGCTCGCCCACCAGTGCCTTCACCGACTCGGTGATGTACGGCACGTCGGACGGCTCGAGCGGGCGGAGCCGCTCGAGATCGGCCAGCGTCCGGATCGGGCTGCCGATCACCGGGCCGACCCCCGGCTTGATGTCCACGTCCACGCCCACCGCCCGCAGCGGCACCACGATGTCGCTGAACAGGATCGCCGCGTCCACGTCGTACCGGCGCAGCGGCTGGAGGGTGATCTCGGTGACCAGCTCCGGCCGGGTGCAGGACTCGAGCATCGGGATGCCCTCGCGGACCCGCTTGTACTCCGGCAGCGACCGGCCGGCCTGGCGCATGAACCACACCGGCGTGTGCGGCACCGGCTCACGGCGGCAGGCGCGGATAAAGGGCGAGTTCGACGGCAGCAGGGTCATTTCAGGCATCCTCTCACAGCCCGGCCGGAGCCACCCGGCCGACCCGTTACCGTGCTGGCCTGGGCTCCGGCGACACGCCGCACGACATCCCCCGAAATCAACCGCGTACATGCCAAGATCGGGACGAGTCCCGGCAGCAAGCGCAACCAATGACCGTAGGGGGCACCGCGATGACGCAGCCACTGGGGAACTGTCCCGGTTGTGGCACCGACGAGCCATTCGAGCAAGTCCACCCCGGGGACTGCCCGGACGTGGACGGCGAGTGCCCGGAGTGGGGCTGTGTGGAGTGCGGCGCCGCGGTGTTCATGGGCACGGTGATCACGGGCACAATGATCGCGGCCCCAGTTACCGCGGTGGCCCCAGTGCGGCCGTCCGTCCGTGCCGCATAGGCGCGTCGGGGTACCGCTTACCGCCCGCCGGTGCACCGGGCGCTGCCAGCAACGACGTACGCTCAGGCCATGAGGTTGGCGGATACGCCCGCACCGGCGCGGGCAGCCGGACAAGCCGACGTCTTCGCCGCCGCCACCGCGGCGCTGGCGGCGGGCAGAGACGCCGTGGCCGCGGTCCGGGGTGACCTGGAGTTCGAAGACTGGCCCGCGCCGAAGCGGCTCGCGCCGCACGCCATCGCGCTGGCCGTGACGGCCTACCGGGACGGCACTGAGGCCGGCACCGGCAAACTCGTGCTGCTCCACGACCCGGCTTGTCCTGACGGCTGGACCGGACCGTTCCGCGTGGTGGCCCAGGTGCAGGCCGACGTGGAGGAGGAGATGGCCGCCGACCCGCTGCTCGGCGAGGTCGGCTGGTCCTGGCTCACCGACGCCCTCGACCAGCACGCGCCCGGGTACACCGCGCTGAGCGGGACGGTCACCCGGGTGATCACCGAAGGGTACGGAACCAAGGCGGACGACCCACCGGTGACCGCGTTTGATCTGCGGTCTTCGTGGTGCCCGGGCGAGGACGACACCGAGATCGGCGGCGCCGTGGCCGCCTGGTGCGAGCTGCTGGCGTCCGCCTGCGGCCTGCCCGCCACCGGGACCACGGCGCTCGAATCGCGCCGCCCGGGCAAGCGGGGGCAGCCGTGACGGCCGCGAGCGAACCCGACGTGCGGGGCATCGGGCCGGACGAGAACGGCGCTGACGGCAACGGGGCTGACGGCAACGGGGTCGGCAGCACAGGCGCTGACAGCACAGGCCTTGACGGCACAGGCCTTGACAGCACAGGCCTTGACAGCACAGGCCTTGACAGCACAGGCACAGGCGCCGACAGCACCGGCGAGACGGCTGGGCCGCCGGTCATCGATCTGCTCGAACCGCGCGAGGGGCTGCCGCCGGTCATCGAAACCGCGGACGACCTGGCCGACGCTATCGCGCGGCTGGCCGCCGGGACCGGGCCGCTGGCGGTGGACGCCGAGCGGGCTTCGGGCTACCGGTATGGCCAGCGGGCGTACCTGGTCCAGCTACGCCGCTCGGGGGCCGGGACGGTGCTCATCGACCCCATCGCCTGCCCGGACCTGTCCCCGCTCCAGTCGGCGATGGCCGATGTCGAGGCTGTGCTGCACGCGGCCTCGCAGGACCTGCCGTGCTTGGCCGAGATCGGCTACCAGCCGCGCGAGCTGTTCGACACCGAGCTCGCCGGGCGGCTGCTCGGCTATCCGCGGGTCGCGCTCGGCACCATGCTCGAGGAGGTGCTCGGCTTTCGGCTGGCCAAGGAGCACTCCGCCGCCGACTGGTCGGTGCGGCCGTTGCCCGCGGAGATGCTCAAGTACGCGGCGCTTGACGTCGAGGTGCTGGTGGAGC
>Ga0335074_10015740_pt1 | contig 10636 bp, 8 predicted proteins | sample Lox_Sample_23_FD_206715 | JGI IMG/M metagenome (GOLD analysis project Ga0335074, IMG submission 206715) | Soil microbial communities from Loxahatchee National Wildlife Refuge, Florida, United States - Lox_Sample_2.3 | ecosystem: Environmental > Terrestrial > Soil > Wetlands | place: USA: Florida...
AGCGATGGCCACATGACGTCCGCGCCGACCTGACCCGTGCGGCCGAACTAATCGGGACTGCGACCGGAGTGATGCCGAAGCTGTTCCGTCCGCCGTATGGCGTGCTCAGCGGGCCGGCCCTGCTGGCCGTTCGTGAACTTGGCCTCACCCCGGTGCTGTGGGGCGCCTGCGGCAAAGAATGGACGCCCGGATCGACAGCCCAGTCGATCCTCCGCAGCGTGGTCAGCAACCTCGACGGCGGCGTGACGGTCCTGCTGCACGACTCACAGCCAGCTGGCATCTGGCAGGCCGTACTCGCCGCTGTTCCGCTGGTCCTGGACGAGTGCGAGCGACGTGGCCTCGCTGTCGGCCCAGTCGGCGAGCACGCCATCTCCGGCCGGTGACCCGAAGCGGACAAGCTCCTGCGGGCTCTCGCGCTGAGGCCGGCTGACGCCCCCGAGGGCCTGCCAGCCGGCCTTCCAGCTTGCGGACTAGGCCCGTTCGCGGCGCGGTCGCACGACGGTGCCCACTGCACCGGTCACGCCGTAGGCGAGAGCGCCGTGCCACAGTGCCGTGAACACGCTGCCGGGGATGCTGCTCCCGTGCAGCACGGTCAGCACGAACACGATGATGGCGGCGGCAGCGCCGGGCATGGCCGCGAAGCGCCACGGGCGGCTCCGGGCATACCGCAGCGCGCGGCTGTGCCTGCTGCGGACGAGAGCGCCCGCTCCGGCGACAGCGAAGAAGGCGACAACCCCCATCGACAGCGCGGTGGCCCACTCAAGCCGGAAGCTGAACAGGTGAGTCGCGAGGTGCAAGACCAGGTCTGCACCGGCAACGACCACGCCGGCGCCGCCGGCGAGCTTCCATGGGGCTTCGGACATCGCCGCGCCGGAGACGGCCATCTCCTCGCGGGGGCTCAGGTTCGACTGAGTGGTGCTAGGCGGTGCAGACATCTCAACTCCTGCGTGCGGCTATGCCTGACGACCTTCAAGATATATCTTCACAGCGCGCATGACAAGATATATCGTCTTCACGTGCCGAACAGCGTCGGACCTGCGCTCGCGCGCCTCCGCCCGGTCTGCTAACCGGAGACTACCTCTGCGGGCGGCGCAGTACCCGCCGGCCACGCCCCGCCAGCCCAGTCTCCGAGGGCAGCAGCCGGTGACGAGACGCCAGTGATTAGACACCGCGCAACCGGTGAATACAAACCTCGGAACGAGACAGAGAAGGCGAACGGTAAAGAGGCGGACGCGACGGCACAGGACCTGTCATTCAGCGCAGCGCGATGGCTGATCCTCCGAGCTCGTTCAGCTAACGTCCAGGTCCGTGGTGCTTACTAGATGGTGCAGCATAGGCGCGACGTGAGCCCGCCGACGGAGTCGGGACTGAGCAGCCGGACATAGGCTGGCATGGCACTGGGCAGAGGTGGTGGAGATGGACGAGCAGCGCAAGGACGGCCAGCAGAGTCCGGGCATCTGGGAGTCCTGGACGGCCTCGGCCGACCCCTCCGGTGAGCCAGGAACCGGCAGAAGCGCGGCGCCCGAATCGGCAGCCGCCGAGCAGCCGGGCCAGTCCGGTGATTCGGCCGAGGCCGACCAGCCGAGCTCGTTCACCCAGCCGCTCGGCGACCCGCAGGCCCCTGGTCAAGGCCCATCCGGGTACGGGCAGCCGGGCGGTTCCACGCCGGGGAGCACCGCCCAGCCCGGTGTGGGCTACGGGCAGCCCGGCGGCGGATTTGGCCCGTCGGGCTACGGCCAGGCAGGCTACGGCCCGAGCTACGCTCAGGGCAGTCAGCCCGGCAGCCAGGGCGGCTCCGGCCAGGGCGGCTCCGGCCAGGGCGGCTCCGGCCAAGGCGGGCAGCCGCCTTACGGCCAGGGCGGCTACCCCGGCTACGGCTACGGCCAGCCACCCGGCGGTTACGGCGGCTACGGCCAGCCACCCGGCGGTTACGGCCAGCCACCCGGCGGTTACGGCCAGCCGGGGCGCTACGGCCAGCCCCGCCCGCGGCATGGGCTGACCACCGCGATCACCTACCTTGCGGTCGCTGCGGTCGCGGCCACGGCCGGGGCCCTGATCGTGGCTTTCGCCGGAGCCTCCGGTCACTCGCCTGCGGCGAGCTCAGGTAACTCCGGGAATGTCTTTCCCGGCTTCAACGGCGGCACCTTCCCCGGCGGCTCCGGCAACGGGACTGGCAACTCCGGCGCGACAATCCCCAGCGGTTCAGCGGCACAGATTGAGCGGACCGTCTCGGCCGGCCTGGTGATCATCAACAGCAACCTGAAGTACACCGCTCCTGGCGATGCGGCCGCCGCTACCGGAATCATCCTCAGCAGCTCAGGCCTGGTCCTTACGAACAACCACGTGATCAACGACACCGAAGGCCTGACCGCCACGGTCGTAGCGACCGGCGTTCAGTACCACGCGCGGTGGATTGGTTACGACAAGGGCTCGGACGTGGCGGTCATCCAGATCGAGGGAGCGCCCAAGCTGACCACGGCGCCGATCGGTGATTCCTCGACCGTGAAGGTCGGCGACGCTGTCATCGGCATGGGCAACGCCGACGGGACCGGTCGACTCAGCTATGTACAAGGCCAGATCACCGGCCTTGACCAGGCCATCACCGCGAGCGACCAGGGCAGCGGCATCGCGCCGGAACGACTCACCGGCATGCTGGAGACGAACGCCGACATCGTCCCCGGTGACTCAGGCGGCCCGCTCGTCAACAGCCAGGGCAAGGTCATCGGCATGGACACGGCGGCCAGTACGACATCCATGGAGAATCAGTCGGACATCGGGTTCGCTATCCCGATCAATCATGCGATGGCGATCGCCAGGCTGATTATCGAAGGCAAGGCTGGAAACGGCGTTCAGATCGGCCCGTCCGGGTTTGTCGGCGTTCTGGTACCGAGCAACAAGAACGGCACCCAGAGCAAGGAGACCAACCCGTCCGTGCAGCTTCGGGAGCAGGCGAACGGGAATCAGGCCAGCCGGCTCCCGCCGCCCACCAGCTGTGTCGAGAGCAACGCTGATCTCGGCCTGCCGACCAAGATTGCGCCGGTCAACTCCGGCACGCTGGTACTCGGTGCCCTGTGCAACACTCCGGCGGAGAGCGCCGGACTCGGCCCTGGCGACGTGATCACGAGCGTGGACCACCAGACGGTTACCTCGCCGTCTTCGCTGACCCACATCCTGCTCGCCATCCGCGGCGGCTCCACCGTCCCGATGACCTGGGTCACTCCGTCCGATCAGACGGTGACCCAGACGGTTCATCTGTCCACGGCGCCGCCTGAGTAACGCACTGACCCAGCGGCCCAGCGACACAGCGGCCCAGAGCAGCTCAGAGACGCAGCGACCTCTCGCCGCCCGAAAGCACCGAGGCGGCGAGAGAGCGAGAGAGGCGGCACCGCCGGGTCGCCTCAGTGCGCAGGTGCCAGCCAGGTCAGCAGGTGCCGCTCGCACTCCTCGATCTGGGTGAGCGGGACGTGCTCGTCCCTGGTATGCGCCAGTTGCGGGTCACCGGGCCCGAAGTTCACCGCCGGAATCCCGAGCGCGGCGAACCTGGCGACGTCCGTCCAGCCGAGTTTGGCCCGCGGCTCGCCGTCAGTGCCACCTCTGACAGCAGCAACGAACGAGGCCGCGGCAGGCTCATCGAGTCCAGGGCGCGCTCCGCCGGCCGTGTCGGTAATCCCGACATCCCACCCGCCGAAAACCTCCCGGACGTGCGCGGCCGCCTCGTCCGCCGAGCGGTCCGGCGCGAACCTGAAGTTCACGCTGACGGTGCACTCGTCCGGGATCACGTTCCCGGCAACGCCGCCGCTGATGCCGACGGCGTTCAGCCCCTCGTGGTAGCGGAGCCCGTCCACCACCGGCTCCCGGGCGACATAACCGCGCAGCACATCCAGGATGCCGCCCGCCGCGTGGATGGCGTTCGAGCCGAGCCAGGACCTGGCACTGTGCGCCCGCTGCCCGCGAGCGATCACGTCGGCTCGCAGCGTGCCCTGGCAGCCGCCCTCGACGACCGCTCCGGTCGGCTCGAGCAACACGGCGAAGTCGGAGGCCAGCAGTTCCGGGCTATTCCGGCTGAGCCTGAGCAGCCCGTTGCGCTCGGCCTCTACTTCCTCGCAGTCGTAGAACACGTAGCTGACATCCCGCGCCGCAGCGCTCAGCTGAGCTGCCAGCCGGAGCTGCACTGCGACCCCGGACTTCATGTCGCAGCTCCCGCAGCCGTACAGGAGCCCGCCGGCTACGTGCGACGGCAGGTTGGAGTGCACCGGGACCGTGTCGATGTGCCCGGCGAGCACGATCCGCTCCGCGTGCCCGAACTGAGTGCGAGCGACGATGGCGTTGCCGTCCCGGTGCAGGACCAGGTGCGGCAGTTGCGCCAGCGCGGCTGCGATGGCGTCGGCGAGCGGCTGCTCGGTCCCGCTGACGGACTCGATATCGACAAGCTGCGCGGTAAGCTGCGCGGCAGGCTGGGAAAGATCAAGTTCCACCGGGGCAGCTTAACCCGCGTACCGGCGGGGCACCCCGCCTGACAGGCGCCAGAGCGACGGGCAGCCGCCGTAGCCGTCGGCCGGCGACCAACGGACCGGGCAGGAGACTCCAGGGCATGTTCCACGTCGACTCCGAGGTCGGCCGGCTGCGGCAGGTGATCGTTCACCGGCCCGGCCTCGAGCTGAAGCGGCTCACCCCCGATAACGCCGGAGACCTGCTGTTCGACGACGTTCTGTGGGTGGCCGAGGCACAGGCGGAGCACGACGAGTTCGCCGCGCTGATGCGCGCCGACGGTGTCACCGTGCACTACTACGCCGACCTCCTCGCGCAGACGATGGCGGTGCCCGAGGCCAGGGACTATGTGCTCGATCGCGTCTTCGACTACCGCGTGCACGGGCCGCTCGCGATCGACCCCCTGCGCCGCGCGTTTGCCGAGCTTGACCCGCAGACGCTCACCACGTTCCTGGTCGGAGGGGTTTCCAAAAGAGAGTTCGCCGAACTGGCCGAGGCGCCGCGAAGCATCGCGTTCCGGTCGCTGCGGCCCGATGACTGGGTGCTGGCGCCGCTGCCCAACACGCTCTACCAGCGGGACACCTCCTGCTGGATCTACCACGGCGTCTCGGTCAATGCCATGCGCAAGCGCGCCCGGATCAGGGAGACCATCAGCGACGAGGCGCTTTACCACTGGCATCCGATGTTCGCCGAGCAGGACTTCGATGTCTGGTATCACGGCGCGGACAGCGGGCCGGCTTCTCTCGAGGGCGGCGATGTGCTTGTTATCGGGAACGGGGCGGTCTTGGCAGGCATGAGCGAACGCACCCAGCCGCAGTCTGTGGAGATGCTGGCTCACCGCCTGTTCTCGGCCGGAGCAGCGACCCGGGTGGTGGCGCTGGACATGCCGAAGGCGAGGGCGTTCATGCACCTCGACACGATGCTGACGATGGCCGACTACGGGGTGTTCATCAAGTACGCGGGGATGGGCATGCTGCCCTCGTACACGATCGAGCCGGGCCGCGGCCCCGGCGAGCTAGCGGTCACCGAGCACGAGCCGGAGCAGATGCATTTCGCGATCGCGGCCGCGCTCGGGCTCGGGTCGATCAAGGTGCTCACCGCGACGCAGGACGTGCACTCGGCCAAGCGGGAGCAGTGGGACGACGGCTGCAACGCGCTGGCGCTATCGCCCGGCCGCGTCATCGCCTACGAGCGCAACGTCACGACCAACACCTACCTGCGCGACAACGGCATCGAGGTGCTCACCATCCGGGGCAGCGAGCTCGGCCGCGGCCGCGGCGGGCCGCGGTGCATGACCTGCCCGATCGAGCGGGAGGCCTGACGGGGCGCTCGCGGCGCGGCGCGGTCCTGTCGCGGCCGCCAGCACCCGCCCCGCTCGCCCTGGGGAAGCGCTTCCGCCAATACGGCGAAGACTTAGGGTCATATACGAGTCCCAAGTCTTCGTGGATCATGGAAATCATGACGCCGCGGTCTCGGGACCATCGCGGTGGCCGCCCGGGAGGTTGCGTGCCGCGGTCGTCAGCGCCCGGACGATAACCGCCACCGCCGGCCTGCGCACAGACGACGCCCGCGCCACCGCGTACAGGTCCCTGGCCGGGGTGTCGCCGGGCAGATCGCGCACCACCACCCTGCCGTCGCCAGCCGCCAGGGTCAGGCGGGGCAGGATCGCGATGCCGATGCCGCGCGCAACCAGGCTGAGGATTGTGGCCAGGCCCTCGAACTCGGACGGCGCTTCGGCAACGCCGCCGGATGCGGCCAGCACCTGGTCGACGGCGCGACGGGAAGCCTCGCCAGCCGGGGGCGCCAGCCACGGCTCGTCCCGCAGCCTGTGCAGGGACAGCGGCACTCGCTCGTCCGCCGCCCAGTGCCGGCGTGGCAGCACCATGACGAGCGGATCAGTCAGCAGCGGATAGAACGTCAGCGCGGCCTGTCCGGGCGCGAGGCGCCCGGTCCAGTCGTCCACGATGGCAACGTCCACCTGGCCGGCGCGGACCAGCCGGAGCACTTCGCGGCCAGCGGTCTGCCGGAGCAGCAGGCTCAGGCCAGGGTGCGCCCGCACGGTCCTGGTGAGCGCTGGCGCGAACGCCACGGCCGCAGTCGGGAACGCCGAGATCGCCACCCGGCCGGACGGCTCCGGGGCGGCCAGGTCTGCCTCGGCCGCCTCCATCATGGCCAGGATCTCGGCTGCCTGCGCCGCCAGGCGGCGGCCCGCTTCGGTCAGTTCAGCCGTGCGCGCGGTCCGGTCAAGCAGCGCTGCGCCGGTCTCCCGTTCCAGAGCGGCCAGCTGCTGCGACACTGCCGAGGGTGTGTAGCCGAGCGCCGCGGCCGTCGCCGCGATCGTGCCTCGCTGGGCGAACTCGAGCAGAAGCCGCAGCTTGTGCGCATCCAGCATGCTCCGAGCATAAGCGCAGCTGATTCTCTGCGTCAGACTTAGCCGACTTGACTAATGCTTTTCCCAAGGCGGGCAGGTCAGAGGGCGACAGACAGGTAGCCTCGCGGGTTGGAAGTCGAATACCGACATGTCCTCTTGCCCCGCAGCAAGGAGTTTTTGTCATGCCCTGGGCTGGCCCAGCCACCCTCACCGAACCGGCCTCGCTGTACTCCCCCACGCAATATCCCGCCTCGGTGGCCCCCGACCGGCGGCGGGCTCCGGGCGGCGTCCCCGTCTCCGCCACGCTCGCTGCCAACGAGGCACTCGCGCAGCGACGCCGACGCGGCGAGCCGGTGCTCCCGCTCGCGTTCGGCGAGTCCGGCCTACCCGTACATCCGCGCCTGATCGCGGAACTGGCGGACCAGGCCCGCTTCGGCGCCTACGGGCCGGTCGCCGGGGCTGACCGGCTGCGCGCGGCCGCGGCCGGCTACTGGTGCCGGCGCTTCCTGCCGACCAGCCCGGACGCCGTCGTCGCCGGGCCAGGGAGCAAGTCGCTCCTGTTCGCAACACTGCTCGCGCTGGATAGCGATATCGCAGTCCCGCGACCAAGCTGGGTCAGCTACGCGGCCCAGGCCGCGCTGATCGGCACGACCGCGCACTTCGTCCCTGCCGTCACCGGCGAGGGCGGCATCTGCGACGCCGCCGCGCTGGATGCAGCCGTCCGCGCCCGCAAGTCCTCAGGCCGGCCGATCGGTGCCGTCCTCGTGACGATGCCGGACAACCCGACCGGCCGGCTGGCGAGCACGGCCGCGGTACGCGGGCTCTGCGAGGTGGCCGAGCGCCACAACCTCATCATCATCAGCGACGAGATCTACCGCGACCTGGTGCACGATCCGAGCAGCCCCTTCCTCAGCCCGGCGCAGGTCGCGCCGCACCGCACTGTGGTGACCACGGCGCTTAGCAAGAACCTGTCGGTCGGCGGCTGGCGCATCGGCGTTGCCAGGATGCCGGACGGCAGGACGGGCACGTGGCTGCGGCAGCGGCTGCTCGGCATCGCCAGCGAGATCTGGTCAGCGCCGGCCGGCCCGGTTCAGCATGCCGCGGCTGTCGCCCTGCAGGAGCCCCCCGAGCTGGCCGAGCGCGTTGCCCGCAGCCGCCGGCTGCACGCCGTGGTCTGCCGGGAGGCGGCCCGCCTGTGCGCGGATGCCGGCCTGGAGGTCGCGCCGCCGCAGGCCGCGTTCTACCTGTACCCGGACTTCGCGCCCTGGCGGGAGCAGCTAGCCGCAAGGTTCGGCGTCACCACCGGGGCGGACCTGGCCGGCCTGCTGCTTGACCGCTACGGCGCCGGCACGCTGCCGGGCGGCGCGTTCGGCGAGGACGCGACATGCCTGCGGCTGCGCCTGGCCACCGGCCTGCTGTACGGGGACATCGACGAAGAGCGGGAGCAGGCCCTGGCCGCGGACGAGCCGCTGCTGCTCCCGTGGATCAGCGACGCGATGGCCAGGTTCGGCGAGATCCTGACCGACCTGGCGGCCTAGCTCCAGTCCTCCGGCTTTCATGATCGCGGTGGTCTGGGGTCTCGTCGCCTAAACTTGACTCCTGGTGTGCCGGGAAGCCTGGTCGGCGTTGTGTCCACGATGCCGGGGCCTGACGGGCTCCGGGACCGGCAGGAGCGCTGACCATGACGGCTGACCAAACCGCTGGTGCCGGTTGCCCTCTGCCAGTGCAAGCACGGGCGGACAGCTGATGCTCGCTGTCGCAGCGTTTGCCTGCGGCGCGGCAATCAGCCTGCTGACAAGCTGGCTGCTGGTATCCAGGCTGGAGCGGATCGGCGAGCGGCTAGGGCTGTCGGACGCCCTGCTCGGAATCGTTGCCGCAGTCGCCGCGGATGCGCCGGAGATCACCGCTGCGGTCAGTGCGCTGACGAGCCATCAGCAGCGCATCGGCGCCGGTGTCGTTCTGGGCTCCAACGTATTCAACCTGGCCGCGCTGCTCGGCCTGGGTGCCGTCGTGGCTGGTGGTATCAGCCTGCACCGCAAAGTCGTCGCGCTGGGCGGAGTGGTAGCCGTGCTGGCGGGACTGATCTGCGTCCTGGTGGTTGGCGGCATCGTCACCGCGCTGGCCGGGCTGATCGCTGCCGTCTCGGTTCTCGCCGCTTACCTGGCGGTGCTGGGGACTGGCGGCCGCTGGCCACGGCTCCCTGCCCGGTGGCAAGCATGGCTGGTCTCAGCTGTCGGCGAGGAAGAGACCGAGCTTGAGGACGCCATCGCGCCGCGCCTGGCCCGCTGGCCGGACTTCGTCATCGCCGCCGTGGCGCTGCCCGTGGTGGTCGTCGCGAGCGTGACCATGGAACGAGCTGCCTCCAGCCTCGGCGGGCGGCTCGGCGTGCCTGAGATCATTACGGGCGGCCTGCTGCTCGCGGCGGTGACCAGCCTGCCCAATGCGGTCGCTGCCGTCTACCTGGCTAGCCGCGGCCGGGCGGCGGCGACGCTCAGCACCGCACTGAGCAGCAACACGCTCAATGTGGTTGCCGGGCTCCTGCTCCCTGGTGCGCTCCTCGGCCTCGGCCGGCCGAGTGGCCAGGCGCTCCTGGCCGCCGTGTGGTACGCGGCTCTGTCCGTCGTGGTAGTCGCGCTGGCCTGGCGCGAGCGAGGACTGAGCCGGCGCGCGGGCGGCGCGATCATCGGAGCCTACGCCGCCTTCACTGGCAGCCTGTTCGTCAGTCGCGGCGCGGGGCTAGGAGCCGGGGCGATGGTCGCTGGCCTTGGCGCAGCGGCGGCGCTCGGGCTTGTCGCTGCCATGCTCCCGCGCTGGCCAGCGACGGGCTGGCCAGCAACGCGCTGGCCAGCAACGGGCTGGATAGCGAGGGGCTGGCGATGCCCGTCGCTACTGCCAGGCTGGTCCGTACGGCGCCTGTGGGCGGTGAGCGTAGCCGCGACGTCCGTAGTTGCCGCCGCCGACGCCGCGACCGGTCCCCATCTGATCCTGATCGGCTTGCTCGTAGCGGGACCGTGCATCGCGCTGCTCACCGGGCGCTGGCTGCCGACTGCAGTAGCCGGCTGCTGGGCATGCGGCCTCGCGGTAGTCCTCGGGCTGCCGGACGGGATCTGGATCACAGCGGTGCACCTGGCCTTCATTTCAGCGGTCGCCATCGTCGCGGCCGCAGCGGCGCTGGGCTCGCTGGTCATCAGCCACGCTCGGCATCAGTGCTGAGCTAGGTCGGCCCGTTTCGGCCGACCGTCGCGGTGGGACAGTCCTCGGAAACCATCCACGCTGGGCGTGCTGCATCGCGCTGTTCCCGCATGAGGTTTGTTAGGAACCGCCTCCGCCCCGCATGGGTCTCGTTTGGACGGGCTGTCTGCCCTGTTCAGCGCGCTTTTATGAATCGTTCTGCCTACTCACAACCGAGGCGTCCTGGAGGGACACCATGTGGGACCTGTTCTACATCGCCCTGACCATCCTGGCCTTCGGCGTGCTGTGGCTCATCGTCAAGGGGGTCGAGCACTTTGAGCGCTGAGAACTGGATCGGCCTCATCGGCGGATTTCTCCTAGTCGTCTACCTATTCGTGGCACTCGTGCTCCCTGAGAGGTTCTAAATGAGTAGCGCCACCGCAGGCTGGCTGCAGGCCGGCCTGCTCGTCGCCGCCCTCGCCGCGTGCTACGTCCCGCTCGGCAACTACATCGCTCACATCTTCACGACGGACAAGGACTGGAAGGTAGAGCGCTTCGTCTTCCGGCTCATCGGGATCGACTCGAAGGCCGACCAGAAGTGGAGCA
>Ga0335074_10015741_pt1 | contig 10636 bp, 11 predicted proteins | sample Lox_Sample_23_FD_206715 | JGI IMG/M metagenome (GOLD analysis project Ga0335074, IMG submission 206715) | Soil microbial communities from Loxahatchee National Wildlife Refuge, Florida, United States - Lox_Sample_2.3 | ecosystem: Environmental > Terrestrial > Soil > Wetlands | place: USA...
CGGCTTGCGGGCGACCCACGCGAGCGCATGCGGCTGCTCAGTCGCCTTCAGATTGCCGGCGCGGGCGGAGACTTCCCTTGCGAGAACCAGACGTGCTACGAAGCGCCTGACCGAATCGAGCACATGACCGTCCTAGCCGACCAGAGTGACTGGCCAGGGCCGTTTCCTCCGGCACGGGAGTGGTCGGCGGCGCAGCGCGCGGCTTTCGGCCGGTACTGCGGCGACTACATGGACCGGTTCTACCCGGCGTGGGAGGAGCGCGCCGACGATCCGCTGGCCCCGTAGGCGGCGGCCGATTGCTCGTTGTTCGCGAGCGCGGCCTGCAGCCAGCCCTTTCCTGCCTCGTCCTGACTCCAGATGACGGCCACGCCGAAGCCGCAATCCCTTAGCCGGCGACCTATGTCGTCGCCATGCCGGCCACGGACAGGATGCACCTCGACCGTCAGACGGCGAACGCGCCGCAGGTCCGCGCGGCTGGCGGACAGCAGCACGTCGTACTCGGCTCCTTCGATGTTCATCTTCATGAAGTCCACCGTGGCCAGGGAATGGGCGGCCAGGAAGGACCCGAGCGTCTGGCACGGCACCAGCTCGCTCGTCGTGCCGGCGGCCATTTCCTTGGACAGGCTGTGCCCCCAGTTCTCGGCGGCGTGGTGCAGCGGAACGCGCGCGTCCCGGTCGCCGAGCGCGAGTCGCAGGGCGGTGACGTTGGCAAGGGAGTTGGCCGCGATGTTCTTCTCCAACAACCCGAAGCTGGACTGCGCCGGCTCCAGCGCGTAGACAGCCGCGCCCGGCGCTGACCGCGCGACCATTGCGGCGAAGGCCCCGATATGCGCACCGACGTCGACGATGACGGGCCGCACGGTGGCGGTGAGGTCCGGCATCGCGAAGCGCTCCAGTTGGTAGCTCTCGGCGAGCACGACCTCGTCGACCGTTCCCTTCCGGTAGCAGAATGACAGGCCGGACACGCTCACAGTGCCCAGCTCCGCACGGTCCGCTGTGCTCATCTTTCCTCCACCAGTGCGATTCATCCGCGAACCAATTCCAGGCGATTGGCTCTGGGATCACCTCCCCGGCCCGGCCAGCATCGCTAGTGAGCACCCGCCAGCCTACGGAGACCGCCGATGCGACAGTTCCCCGCCAGCCCGATAACGGCGTTGATCGATGAGGAACCCCTGTACAACCTGGGTGAGAGCTTCGGGCCCCACCTCACCGTCGCGGACGCGCTCGGGCCTGATGGCCTGGCCGACCTGGCACGCGTGAGCGTGGGCTATGGCTCCTCGACCGGCGAGCCCGCGCTGCGCGCTGTGGTGGCCGCACGGCACGGCATCCGTGAGAACGAGGTGCTGATCACGACCGGGGCGGCGGCCGGGCTGTTCCTGGCCGGGCTGCTGTTCGGTGACGGCGAGATCCTGGTCGGCCTGCCGTGCTACCCGCCCATGCTCGACGTGCTCGCGGGGACTGGCGCGCGCGTCGTCACCGTGCGTTCACGATTCGGCGAGGGCTACCGCATCAACCTCGATGAGTTCGCGGCGAGGCTCTCACCCGGGACCCGGTTGGTCATGTTCGCCTCGCCGCAGAATCCCTCGGGCGTGTCCATGACCGACCGCGAGGTCGAGCACATGCTCGCAATGATGGCCCGCACGTGCCCGGAAGCGCTGCTGCTGATCGACGAGACCTACCGGGAAGCGACCTACGGGGACGCACCGCCCGCCGAAACGTTCGCGAACCGGAACCCGCGATTGCTGACCTGTGCGTCGCTGTCCAAGGCCTACGGCGTACCCGGCCTGCGCATCGGGTGGCTGACCATACCCGAGCCGCACCTGCACGAGCAGCTACGGCTGGCCAAGTTCAACTCCTCGATTTGCTGCGGGGCCGTCGATGAGTTCCTGGCCGTCCGGCTACTATCCCGCGCCGATCAGGTCCTCGCCGGCCGTGCTGCGCACCTGGGCGATGCCCGTGGCATCGTCGAGCGGTGGATCAAGAGCCACGCAGGCTCGCTGGAATGGCTGCGGCCCCGGGCAGGAGCGTTCTGCTGCCTGCGACTCGACCCTGGCGCCTTCGGGCCCGGCGACATCGACCGCTTTCACGCACGCCTCGCGGAGCAGCGCACCGTGGTCGCGCCCGGCACCTGGTTCCAGGACAGCCCGCACATCTTCCGCCTCGGCCTCGCCTACGAGGCCGCCGACAAGCTGGAAAAGGGACTGGACACTATCAGCGACGCGCTACAGGCCGGCCTGCGGTGAACACGAAGGTGCCGCAGAATTGGTTTACAGATGAAGCCAATCGAACTCGCCGAACGCCTGGGCCGCTGGCCGGCCGGCCGCGGACCGCTTCCGGTGCTGCTGGCGGCGCGGCTGCGGGCGCTGATCGACGAAGGTGAACTGCCGCCTGGCGAACCGCTGCCGCCCGACCGGGCGCTCGCGCTGGCCCTTGCCGTCGGACGCAGCACCGTGATCGCCGCCTACGACCTGCTGCGGCTGGACGGGCGGATCGTCCGACGGCAGGGAAGCGGCACACGCGTCGCAGGAACGGGCCCGGCCGGGCCGGGGCAGACGACGACCAGCGAGCCGATCTTCCTGAACCTGCTGGAACCGCCTGACGGCGTGATCCCGCTCGCGTGCGCGGCCCCCTACGCCCCGCCGCCGGAGCTGACCGAGGCATACGCCCGCATCGTGCCCGTCCTTGCCGCGACGTCGGGCGACATCGGCTACTACCCGGCAGGCCACCCGGCGCTGCGCCGCGCGATCGCCGAACGCTATGCCCGGCACGGCATCCGCACCAGCCCGGAACGCATCCTGGTCACCACCGGCGCTCAGCAGGCACTCTCGCTGCTGGCCCGCGCGCTGCTAGCGCCGGGCGACCGGGTCCTGGTAGAAGGCCCCACTTACCCGGGAGCACTGGAGGCGTTCCGTGAGGTCGCGGCCGTGCCGCGGACGCTGCCGACCGGGCTGGACGGCCTGCCTGCGGCGGCACGCAGGCGCCGCGCCGCCTTGGCCTACGTGATCTCGACCTGCCACAATCCGACTGGCTCAGTGCTGCCGGCGCCCGCGCGCCGGGCACTCGTCAGCGCCGCCAACGCCGCGGACATCCCGCTGATCGACGACGAGGTCCTCGCGGACCTGGGCTTCCCCGGGACCCAGATGCCGCCGCCGCTGGCGGCCTACGCAGACACGGTGATCTCGGTCGGCTCGCTCAGCAAGAGCGTGTGGGGCGGCCTGCGCCTCGGGTGGGTCCGAGGGCCCGGGCCGCTGATCGCCAGACTTGCCCGTCTGCTGGCCGTCTACGAGCTGGGCGGGAACGTCCCCGCACAACTCGCCGCCGCTGAACTGCTGCCGCTACTGGACGGGCTGTGCGCGCGCCAGGCACCGGCCCGCCAGGCCCGCCACGACCACCTGCGCGCCGAACTCGCCCGGCACCTGCCCTCCTGGCATGCACCGGCAGTGCCGGGCGGGCAGACCTTGTGGGTGCGCCTGCCGCACGGCGACGGGACCTCCTTCGCCCAGACAGCGCTCCGCAACCGCGTCGCGGTCCTGCCAGGATCCGGACTCGACGCCTCCGGGCAGAGCGGGAAATATCTCCGCCTGCACTTCATCGCCCCGACGGAGCAGCTAACCGAGGCCGTCAGACGGCTGGCTCAGGCTTGGCACGCCTACCGACCGTCGCAGGCCAGCACCGCGCCGCCACCCGCGTTGTCCATATGACGACACCGCCACCCAAGCCGGCAAGGTCTGCAAGACGCCAAGCTCGGCCATAAAGAGCACACCGTTTAACGAAAAATCAGTGATCCGAGATGATCTGATCAGCTATCGCGGCAGGTTTACATCACAGCAATGTGACCGCGAGTCATAAGATTTGTGAGCGGGAGGGGGGACCTGGCCCCCTCCCGCTCATTGGTTGCCGCAGTGACGGCCGGACCGGAACCTGTCTCGTGCAGGTCTACGCGTCGTCGAGGACCTCGGCGAATGCGATCACTACGCCTCCGGTTGCGTGCTCGAGGGTGGCGCCGACCAGTGCGCCCGCCTCTGCGGCCGCATCGCTGGCGGACGCGTAGTCGGCAAAGTACAGGTCCAGCAGCCGGTACGCCGGGGTCGGGCTGCCGTCTTCCTTTGGCCAGACCTTCGACGTCTGCAGCCGAATCAACCCGGGGAGCTTCCGGGCCAGGGCAAGCTGCTCGGGGTACGCGGCCTCGAAGGCGACGGGGTCGGTGGGGTTGGAATAGACGAAGCTGATCTTGGTCGGTTTGGCCTGCCCGGCTTCACCGGCGCTCGATGTCATCGGTTCTGTTCCTTTCTGGTCGAGTTGCGTCTGCCCGGTGCAATAATTCGTCGAACGTAGTCGGAGGAATGTGCAGAGACAATGACCGCTCCGCCGGAATATCTTGCCGATCGTCCAGCGCCAGCCGATTTGCTCGGACCGCCGCGAGAGTTTGCCGATCCTCCAGGGCTGGAGGACGCCGCGCTCGGACTCGCCGCATATGGCCGGCCGCACGACCTGCTCTCGGAACTGCTCCGGAGCGTCCGCCTGAACGGAGAACGGATCGTTGCGTACGCCCCGCTGCGGTCGTTCTCGATCGGCTTCGCCGATATCGGCACCCTGCACATCGTTGAAGAGGGCGAGATCGTGCTTCGGATCGACGGCGACCCGCACGTCGAGCACGTGCGCCCCGGCGATGTCGTCCTGCTCCCTCGCGGCGACCCGCACCACATCAGCGACGCGGGCGAGCGGCGGAACACGGGCGAGCGCGGCGACGCGTCTGAGCACGACACGCCAGCGCCGGAGTCGGCGCGCTGGCTCTGCGGAACATTCACGATCGGTGACCCGCAGGCGAGCCACCTGCTCGCGAGCCTGCCGGCCGTCATCATCCTGCGCGGCGCCCGCGGCCCGGCGCTCGAAGGGCTCGAAGTGGCCCGCAGGATGCTCCTATTCGAGATGCAATCGCCGTCTCAGGGATCGGCCGTGATGGTTGCCCGCATCCTCGATCTGCTCTTCATCCAGATTCTGCGCGCCTGGGCGGCTGGCACGGACGCCGAACCGAACTGGCTGGCCGGCGCGCTGGACCCGCAAATCGGGCCGGCCTTGAGCGCCATCCATCGAGAGTCCGGCCACGACTGGACAGTCGAGGAACTGGCCCGAGCATGCAGCCTTTCCCGGTCAGCGTTTGCGGCGCGCTTCGTCGCTCGCGTCGGGAAGCCGCCAGCCACGTATCTCGCGCACGTTCGCCTGGACGCCGCCACCGACCTGCTCCGCGATACCTCCCTGCCGGTCACGCTCATCGCGGAGAACGTCGGCTACACGTCGGAGGCGGCATTCAGCCGCGCGTTCAAGCACCGCTACGGCACGCCACCGGCTCGCTGGCGGCGAGACATACGAGCGAAGTATTCGTGAGCGGTCCGCGAGCGCTGTACTACCGCGGAGCCGGAGAACCAGGCGGCGATGACGACATCCTCGCGGAGGTGGTGGGCGGGAAACTCCGCCGCTACATCGAGATCTCCGACGGAGCGGCACGGTGCATCGAGAACCACGGCTATCCGCTCACACCCGACGACATCGCCGATGTGACCGATTACGTTTGGCCCATCTCTGAGCAGGAGTTCAACGATGCGTGGCTTGGCTACTGCTCATGAGGTTCCTGGTAAAGCCGGGCCAGCAGACGGGCTTGACCGCTCGATCCCCCCGGCGGGCCGAGCGCGGCGTTGCGGTATGATGACCGTTGCAGGTAATCAAGGCGCAGCCATCAGGGCGCGCCGGCCGTAGCTCGCTTCGGGCGAGCTGGTTCCCACAGACGTGGTGGCCCTTGTCGTGCGGCCACCTCAAGTCTGAAAGAGATTCTTTGACCGCTCTGCCCAGTGGGAAGCATTATGCTGCCCAGAGCCGGAACCGCAGACCACGCAACCTCACGTCCGACGCGACGTTCACCGCTCTCGGCGTTCCCCCGGCCCTGGTAGCCGCGCTCGAAGGCGCGGGAATCACCCGGCCGTTCCCGATCCAGGCGGCCACGCTGCCCGATGCCCTGGCCGGCCGCGACATCCTGGGGCGCGGCAAGACGGGGTCCGGCAAGACACTTGGCTTTTCGCTCCCGCTCGCCGCCAGGCTTGCCGCGGGGCACACCATGGCATGTCGCCCACGTGGACTGGTGCTCGTGCCGACCCGCGAGCTGGCCAGCCAGGTCGAGGCCGTTCTTGCGCCGCTGGCCCGTGCGATGGGGCTGAGTGTCACCTCCATCTTCGGCGGCGTCCCGCAACGTCCGCAGGTGGCCGCCCTGCGCGGCCGGGCGGACATAGTCGTCGCCTGCCCCGGCCGCCTGACCGACTTGATCGAGCAAGGCCACTGCCACCTGGGCGACGTTGAGATCAGCGTGCTCGACGAGGCGGATCACATGGCCGACCTCGGCTTCCTTCCCGTCGTCAGGCGGCTCCTCGACTCCACGCCACCCGACGGCCAGCGGATGTTCTTCTCGGCGACCCTCGATGGGGCCATTGACGTCCTCGCCCGCCGCTTCCTGGCCGACCCGGTGCGCCATGCGGTGGAGACGGCGGCTCCCCCCGAGCAGATCGAGCACCATCTGCTCACGGTCGCGCCGGCCGACCGGGTGGGCGTCGTCCGCGCCCTGACGGGCGGCGACAAGCTGTCGCTGGTCTTCACCAGGACCAAGCATGGCGCGAAGAGACTCGCTCGCCAGCTCACCGAGACCGGGGTGCCGGCCGCCGAACTTCACGGCAACCTGTCCCAGAGCGCGCGGACGCGAAACCTCGCATCGTTCGCCTCGGGTGCCGTTCGGGTCCTCGTCGCGACGGACATCGCTGCCCGCGGCATCCACGTCGACGGGATCGGCCTGGTCATCCACGCCGACTCACCGGCCGAACACAAGGCTTACCTGCACCGGTCCGGACGCACCGCCCGGGCCGGTGCCGCCGGCGTAGTGATCACTTTGCAAACGCCGGAGCAGACGCGCGAGGTACGAACCCTCATGAAGCGTGCGAACGTGATTCCGCTGGGCGCGACCGTAAACCCGCGATCGCCGTTGCTGCGCTCGATCGCCGGGCCACCGGCCAAGCCGATCACGCCGAAGCGGCCTGCCCCGCGGAACGGTCACAATCCGACCGCCGCGCCGGCTACCGGAGGCGGCGCCGTCGCGATGTCGGCCGGCTACCGGCGGCGCCGCAAGCGCTGACGTTCCATCCCGTGGGCGGAATCCGGACGGCGCCGGGTCGCCGCATTCCGCGCCAGCCACCGCCGGGCGAGATCCGCTCAGGTGTCAGAAATATGCGGGCGACCGGATAGACTGCGGCCAGGCTGTTGTCGAAGTTTGCGATCGTGAAGGCGCCCGCAGTTTTGGCAGTGGGCGCCGCGCCGTTTGCGTGATTCTTGTTCCTGCGGCGGGCAACCCAGCCTATTCGTGCGACCGTGCGGATCACCGGCTCGTCCCTCGAGGAGACAGCAAATGGCTCAAGGTACCGTGAAGTGGTTCAACGCCGACAAGGGGTTCGGATTCATCGCCCCCGACGACGGCACCGCTGACGTTTTCGTCCACTATTCGGCGATCGACAGCGGCGGTTACCGCTCGCTGGAAGAGAACCAGAAGGTGGAGTACACCGTCAACCAGGGCCCCAAGGGCCCGCAGGCCGCCTCGGTCCGGGCGCTCTGAGGTCGCCCGATGCGGCGGGCCCCGTCCCAGGGCGCGGGCCTGCCCCATCGGCCGCCAGGTTCGCCACCTGGTCGGTCACGGTAGCGATCCGGTGCGTGCAGCTCCGCAGGTCGACGCCGTAGCCGTCATCAACTCCCGTTGGCTGCGTCAGCCCATGCGGCCAGTGACGTAAGCCTTGGTGCGGCTGTCCCTTGGATCCTGGAAGATCTGCTCGGTCGAGCCGTGCTCGACGAGCACGCCGGTCCGGGTATCGGTTTCGCTGTCGGCGAGCACGTGGAAGAACGCGGTTCGGTCGCTGACGCGCGTGGCCTGCTGCATGTTGTGGGTGACCACCACGATGGTCAGCTGCGACTTGAGTTCCCGCATCAGATCCTCGATGGCTCCCGTCGCGATGGGGTCGAGTGACGAGGCGGGCTCGTCCATCAGGACGACATCGGGCTCGACGGCGATTGCCCGAGCGATGCACAGCCGCTGCGCCTGGCCGCCGGAAAGGCTCAGGCCCGATGTGCGCAGGCGGTTCTTCACCTCGTCCCAGAGGGCTGCCCGACGCAGCGAGCGCTCGACGATCTCATCCAGTTTGCCCTTGTGGCGCTGGCCGTTGATGCGCGGTCCGAAGGCGACGTTGTCGTAGATCGACTTCGGAAACGGATTGGGCTTCTGGAAGACCATGCCAATGCGCCGGCGCACGGCCGTCGCCGAGGCATCCTTGCCGTACAGCGGGACCCCGCGATACGACATCTCGCCCTCCAGGCGGGCGCCCGGCACGAGGTCGTTCATGCGGTTGAAGGACCGAAGCACGGTCGTCTTGCCGCTGCCGGATGAGCCGATGAAGGCCGTGATCTCGCGCTCATGGATGTTCATCGAGACGTCGGTGACGGCCTTGAAGGCGCTGTACCAGATCGAGACATTCTTCATCTCGAAGATGAGCTCGCCCGGCGCCGATCCCACCCGTTGCTCCGCCGTCCGCTCCGGTCGCGGAAGGTTGGTGGCAACGTGCAGCTCAGGATGTTCCATAACGTTCCTATGGCGCGTATCGGGCAAAGCGTGCGGTGACGATCCTGGCGGCGATCATGAGGATGAAGGCGATCGCGATGAGCGTGAGCGCCGCGCCCCAGCCGCGGGCCTGGGCGCCGACGTAAGGCGACGACGCGTTCACGAAGATCTGCGAGGGCAGCGAGGTGTTGGCGCCGCTGAACACGTTGGGGTTCGCCGCGGTCACCGTGAGGATGGTGAACAGCAGCGGTGCCGTCTCACCAGCGGCCCGGGCGACGGCGAGCAGGACGCCGCTGACGATTCCGCCAAGTGCGGCCGGCAGTACGACCGTCAGCGTCACGCGGGCCTTGGTGGCCCCCAGGGCGTAGCTCCCTTCGCGCAGCTCGTTCGGCACCAGTTTCAGCATCTCATCGGTGGAGCGGATCACGATCGGGAGCATCAGGCAGCCGAGCGCGAAGGCACCGGCCAGGCCCGAGAAGCCGAAGTGCAGCACCCAGATCGAGAAGATGAACAAGCCCATGATGAACGAGGGCACCCCCGTCATCACGTCGGCCAGGAAACCGATGATGCGCGCCAGCGGCCCGGTGCCGCCGTACTCGTTGATGTAGACGGCGCCCAGGATTCCGAGAGGCACGGCAAGGAGCGCGGCCAGGGCCGTGATCTCGATGGTGCCGAGCACGGCCGGCCCGATCCCGCCGGTGTTCGCGGGCAGCACCGACGGCGGGATCTGGCTGGTCAGGAACGACCAGCTGATGACGGAGGCGCCTTTGGCGATCACGGTGGCCAGGACCAGCCCGAGCGGGATGATCACAAGGACGAACGCGAGCACCATCAGGGCGGTCGCCAAGCGGTTCTTCGTGCGCCGCCAGGACCGCGGCTCGCGCAGGTCGACCTTCTGCGGCCCGGCCGTCATCGGAGCCATCAGGCACCCCTGCCCCGGCGGGCCGAGCGCGCCACGATCGTGCGGGCAAGAACGTTAATAATGATGGTAAAAACGAACAAAAGGACGCCGAGGCCCATCAGCGCCGAGCGGAACACGCCGGTGGCCTCGCCGAACTCGTTGGCGATCACGGCGGGCATGTTGTAGCCCGGCGCCAGCAGGTGCGAGGTGATCGTGGCCGACGAGCCGATGACGAGGGCCGCAGCGATCGTCTCGCCCATCGCACGGCCAAGGCCGAGCAGCACCGCGCCGACGATTCCGCCCTGGCTGTGCGGCAGGACGACGCCGCGGATCATCTCCAGGCGGGTGGCGCCGAGCGCGTACGCGCCCTCCCGGTCGATCGCCGGCACGGTCGCGGTCACCTCGCGCGACAGCGAGGTGACGATCGGCGTGATCATGAAGGCCAGGATGATGCCGGCGGTGAAGAACGAGGCTCCGCTGGTGGGCGGGCCGAGCAGAGGCCCGAGAACCGGGACGCCCTGGACGCCTGAGCCGACGGAGCCGTAGATGCCCTGGATCCAGGGCGCGAACACCAGGATTCCCCACAGGCCCCAGACCACCGAAGGGACGACCGCCAGAAGGTCGATCACGTACACGATCGGACGCGCCCACCGGCGCGGCACAACCTGGGTCAGCAGCAGGGCGATGCCCACGCTGACCGGCACGGCCAGCACGATCGCGATGACCGCCGTGATGGCCGTGCCGTAAATGAAGGCAAGCGCGCCGAACTGGTTGGCCGCCGGGTTCCAGTTGCTCGAGAAGATCCCCGTCCCCTCGGTCGAGAACCACGAGGACGCCTGCTGGCTCGTCGAGATCGCGATCAGCAGGAGGATCACCAGCACCACGAGGCCGGCGGCGAGCGCGAGAATCTGGAAGCCGCGGTCGCCGAGCGGCCTGCGCTCCGCGAGGGCGTTGGGCGGCCGGGCCCGGTGCTGCTGAAGGACAGAACTCACCGGGCCTGACCGATCCCGTTCGCTTGCGTCATCCCGGTCACGATCACGAGCCGATCTTGCTGAGCTGCGCCTTGGCCTTCTGGTCGATGCTGGAGGGCAGCGGCG
>Ga0335074_10015744_pt1 | contig 10635 bp, 16 predicted proteins | sample Lox_Sample_23_FD_206715 | JGI IMG/M metagenome (GOLD analysis project Ga0335074, IMG submission 206715) | Soil microbial communities from Loxahatchee National Wildlife Refuge, Florida, United States - Lox_Sample_2.3 | ecosystem: Environmental > Terrestrial > Soil > Wetlands | place: USA...
CCCGACATCGCCCAGGCCTGCATTGAGCTGGTCTGTCAGCGCTACCGCGAGCGCAGCCGCATCGGCGAGGTGTCGAAAGCGCTGATGAGCGGCGAGACCGTGACCTTCTCGCAAAAAGACATGAGCGACGATATCAAGACGCTGCTGATGCAGTACCAGGCGGTGGCGCCGGTCTCGGGTTTCGCGCGCCTGCTGGCGCCGACCGCAACCGACCCGGCAACCGTGGCGGCGGCGCTATGATCGACGTGCACGTCAACGGTCTCGACACGCTTGCCGCTCGGTTTGCCGCGCTGCCGCGGACCCTGGCCGCGCGTCTCGCGGAGGAGGTCGAGCGGCTTGGCGGGGTGCTGCGCGACCGGGTCGAGCGCAACCTCTCCGGCCAGGTGCTGCAGCAGCGCAGCGGCCGGCTCGCATAGCGATCTCGGTCGAGCGAAGCGGCAGCGGCGCCAGCGCGACGGTCAGCAGCGACTCGCCGTATGCGGCGATCCACGAATATGGCGGCATGATGCCGGCGCGCACCATCCTGCCGCAAAACGCCCGCGCCTTGGCCTTTCCCTGGCGCGGCCAGCAGCGCTTTTTCAAGCGCGTGACCTTGCCGGCGGTGGCGATGCCGGAGCGCTCGTTCATGCGCTCGGCGCTCGCCGAAAGCGAAGGTGAAATCCGCGCCGCGATCGAAAACGCGGCTTATGAGGCGGTGCAGGGATGATCAACCGCGAGCCGATCTACGCCGCGCTGTTCGGCCTTATCGAGAGTGCCGCCGATTTCGCCGTCGTCGACCGCCGGCTGCGCCATTGGAGCGATGTCGCGCCGGCCGAGCAGCCGGCACTCTTCATGGCGCAGAAGACCGAACTGGCAAAGATCAACACGCTGGGCGCGCCGACCGTCTGGACGCTGTCGGTCGATCTCTATGTCTATGCCCATTCGAGCGACCCCTATCTCGCGCCGGCGACGGTGCTGAACCCGCTGCTCGACGCGGTCGAGGCGGCGCTGGCGCCGTCGGCGACGACCGGCGTCCAGGACTTCGGCCTGCCGGGCCAAGTCCAGCACGCCTATATCAGCGGCAAGATCGAGACCGACGAGGGCGTGCTCGGCGACCAGGCGGTCGCCATCGTGCCGGTCGAGATTTTGTGCGTGTAGCGGTGCGCACCGGGAGGGGGTATGATTGGTAACGCAGAACGGAGTTGCTTGATACGTCGTTAACCTGGCAGACAGAGAATATTTGATGTCTTCGAGATGAGCCTAAGGTGACTTCGATGAGCGACAATCGATCTGCTCTTCAAAATGAAATCGACAAGAACTTAGCCTTCTTTCTGGAGGAGTTGTCGAAAATTCCCGCCCACCAAAAAGGCAAGGTGGCCTTGCTGCGGCACCAAACGATAGCTGGTTATTACGACACCATCCCTGACGCCATCAACGCCGGCAGTCAGCTCTATGTTGACGGGCTCTTTAGCGTTCAGCAAGTGGCCTCAGAGCCGGTAAATTTAGGGCAATTATATACGTAGCAAAAGTGGAAGCTCGCCGGTATGCTCGACTTTGGGGACGATCCCGACGTTTTCCGGCGCGACCACTATGGAGACATCCGGCAGGTCGATAGCTCGTCTGACGCGGATACGATCCTCGCGGGTTTTCGAGGATCGCCGGCCTTTATGCGCTTTCGGCTAGTTTACGATGGTGATCTTCCTTCCGGCGGGAACGGCTCGCGCCGTGTCGAGCACAAATGGCGGTTGCGCCGTGATTTTAATCGCCAGCTTCAGGGGTTGTGGACTACCCACCCAACGCTAGGCGGTCTCGGCGTTTTCATCGAACATGCCACGGTCGGTTGGATGCCACTTGCCGTAAAGGAACTCGGCACCGTCAAAAAGCTGATGAATGAGCCTGTTACCGTTGGTGGGCGTTCGTTCATCCCGTTGGTTCGCAAGTCGCTGGCGCTGACTTGCGAACTCGACATCCTATTTTTGCGGAACGATGCACCCGGTTCGGTTGTCACGGCATCGGGCGGCGATCTCGACAACCGCATTAAGACGCTGTTCGACGGTCTGACGGTTCCGAGTGACCCAAATGCCTTGGATGTTCCCGATACGGCGGATGCCGACCCTTTCTACTGCCTGTTGGAGGACGACAAACTCATTTCAAGTTTCTCGGTTCGTACCGACCGGCTGTTGACCGCCCCCGGCGAGGGAAAGCATCGCGTGCTGCTGGTCATAGAGGCCAAGGTTACGGCGTCAAAGCTCACGGCGGAAAACCTCGCGTTTCTGACGGAATAGGTGACGTGCTATGCTCGACGGCATGGCAGACCGACCGATAGACCGGCTCGACGCCGAGACAAAGCGCATCATGGAGCGGCTGGTCAACGCGCCGCCGCAACCGCACAAGCCGCCAGCACCTAAGAAGCGCGGCGGCGCAAAAGTCGGCGCATCACGTCGGCGTAAGGGATCACGCGGAGCCGCTTAGGCTCAGGCTTGCCCGTTAGTCGTTCGATAGGTCAGGCGCTTGCCTTCGATGGCCTTGGCCGCGATCACCGCGCGCTGCATATCGCTGATGTCGCGGTTGTTGTAGCGGAAGTCGAACTCGGCGGCGTAGCGGCTCAAGTGCTGCTGGCTGACATGGTGATAGGTGCCCGTGATCCCGCGTTTGAGGATCGAAAAGTAGTTCTCGACCGTGTTGGTGTGCCAGAAGCCCGCGCGGACATATTCCTCGGCGCTGTGATTGACCGTGCCGTGACCGGCGAATTCGCGGCCAAACACAGTGTAGACCGCCGCGTCGTCGGTCATGATGTACGATGCTCGGCTGACCTGCGTCACGATGACGGGGCGCAGGGTTTGCGCCGTCACGTTCGCGACATGGAATGAGCGAACCTGACCGTCGCGCTCGACAAGTGAGATGATGGGAGCCTTGCCGACCGCGCCGCGACCCTTGTTCTGGCGCTTCCAAGCGTGCTTGTTGCCCTCTTTGCCGCCGACATAGGTCTCGTCGATCTCGACCACCTTGTTCGCGCCGCCGAGACCACCGGGAATCGCATCCTCGCGCATTGCCTCGCGGATGCGGTGCGTCATGAACCATGCCGTCTTGTAGGTGACGCCGAGCATCCGATGCAGCTGATGGCTCGACATGCCCTTCTTTGACGAGCCGAGCAGGTAGATCGCCAGCCACCACTTGCTGAGCGGGATTTTCGAGCGCTCAAACACGGTGCCGACCGTGACGGTGAACTGCCCCTTGCACTCGTTGCAGTAGTAGAGACCCGACCGATGCTTCTCGCCTGACACCGCAGCAACCCGCTCCATCGCGCCGCAATGCGGGCAAACCGGGCCGTTTGGCCAGCGGGTTTGCTCAAGCGCCTCGCGAGCGGCGTTGTCGTCGGTGAAGATTGGGTTTTGCAGATCGGCGGTCATCGAAAAGCTCCTTAACACCCTTGAAATATGGGCGTTTCGGGCGCTTTTGTCAAGTATATAAGCGCCAAATTTAGGCTACTACTCGTATGCCGTGCCTTTGGCTACAGCACAATAATTCGCAACTGTTCGTCAACGTTGGGATCATCGATTCCGCCGCATTTAATCCCGCGGCTGGGGCTCTCCAGCCTGGAAGTTTTTCCGCTCCGCCCATGTTTCGGGCGCTGGTAGATACTGGCGCACAAACCACGATGATTTCGTCGAATGTGGCTAGGACGCTAAACCTCCGGCCTCGCGGGCAAATCCCGGTTCAAGGCGTTGGACCGGCCGTGACCTATCACAACGCGTATTTATTCTATGTGGCGTTCACTTTGCCAATAACCGGTCCCGCGGCACAGGGAGTTGCCGCACCAGCGGGTCAGATGCCCGTGCTCGTTTGTATCAATCCCACGCGAGTGTACGGCGGGGAACTTCCGTCTGCGGTGGGATTTGACGTGCTGCTGGGAATGGACATTTTGAGCAGCGGTTCGTTGAAAATTGAAGGAAGCGGTCACTTCAGCTTCTCATTCTAAGCTTTGCGGTTGTCTTAAGGCTCTCAAAGGCGATTGAGCCTTCCAAGCATCCCGAAACATTTTGGCCAGGAGCCACTTCATGAACGACACCGCTCCCTCGCGGGCGGCGCGGCCGGCGCTTGCGCCCGAGCCGCCGCCCGACCCGCAACCGAACCCCCATGACGCGCTCGTCGAGCGCTGGTGGGCCGATCATTTCCCGGGCTCGCCGGTGGCCGCGCTCACCGCCGCCTGGAACCACGCCTACGCCGCCAAGGAAGACCTGAAGCGGCGGCTTTCAAGTCCCAATAGGGCTTCCCTCAAGGAGGAAAACTGACATGCAGCTCGCTTTCGGCGCCGGGGCGCTGTGGGGCAACCGCACCGATGTCACCGGCTCGGGCATCGGCCCCGACCAGTTCGGCATCCTGCAGGACGTACAGGTCGATTGGGACTGGCAGACCAAGGAATTGTGGGGCCAATTCCAGTTTCCGGTCGATATCGCGCGCGGCCAGGGCAAGATCACCGGCAAGGCCAAGTTCGCCCGCATCTTTGGCGCGATCTATGGCGATCTCTTTTTCGGCCAGACCCCGGCTTCGGGCCAGCTGACCGTGTCGGAGAACGAGGCGCAGAACGTCCCGGCGACGACGCCTTACACGGTGACGGTCGCCAACGCGTCGAATTTCTCCGACGATCTCGGCGTGTTCTATGCGTCGGGCGCCAGTGCCGGCGAGCGCTTCACCCGCGTCACCACGCCGTCGGCCGCGGGCCAGTATTCGGTCAACACCGCGACCGGGGTCTATACGTTCAGTGCCGGCGATGCCAGCGCTTCGGTGCTGGTCTCGTACCTCTACGCGCCGAGCGCGTCGGGCAAGAAGCTCGTCATCACCAATCAGCTGATGGGCTTCACCCCGACCTTCAAGGCGACCTTCTACACCCAGAAATCGACGCTCGGGGTGCCGGCGGGGCTGGCGCTTGTGTTGAACGCCTGCACCGCGACCAAATTGTCGCTGCCGACCAAGACCGACGATTACGAGATCCAGGAATTCGATTTCTCCGCCTTCGCCGACGCCACCGGCACGATCGGCACGCTGTCGACGCTGGAGTAGCCGCATGAGGCAAGCGACTATCACTCTCGGCGGCCGCGACTTCGCGATCGAGCCCTTAAAGCTCGGCCAGCTCCGCACGCTGCTCGACGCGCTCGACGACCTTTCGGGAAAATCCGGCGCGGCGGTGGTCGACGCGGCGGCGCGGGTCATCCAGGCAGGCCTCTCACGCTCGATGCCCGACCTATCGCTCGACGCCGTGCTCGAACTCGAAGCGACGATGGACGAGGTGACCGCGGCGGTCAGCGTTATCCTCCGCGCCGCCGGCCTTTCCCGTCAGGAGGGCAAAGCGCCGGGGGAAGCGCGGTCCCCGGACGGCCCGCCACGTGCGGCGGCCGATCCGGGGATGACCAGCCCGATGGCGCCGGAGACGGCGGCCGCGCCCGGCTAGCCGCGATCTACGGCGCGCTTGCCACCGGCTGCTGCTATCCGTACCCGGTGATCGACACGATGACCCTCGCCGAAGCCGAGGAGATTTTCGCTTACTGGACGGAAAACCCGCCCGCGTACCTGATGGTCCAGACCATCGCCCGGATGCTCGGCTGGAAGCCGGCAAAGCCCGAGGCGCCGCTGTTCGCCGACATCGCGGCGATGGTGCCGCCCGGCCTTTCGATCGCCGCCAACGGCTCGCTCGGCATGCCCGCGCCGGTGCTCGATATCGCGACCCTGCGCACGCGCAACCGCGCGCGATTGGCGAAGGACGGCAATCGCCTGTAGCCTGCGGCTCAACCAGAACGGGGGGCGCGGATGCGGGGATTGCCGGCGGCGGTGATGCTGTTGCTGGTCGCCGCGACGGGGCAGGGGCTCGCCGCGTCGTCAAACCCCCCGGCGCCGGCGATCTCGCCCGAGGATGCCCACGCCGGCTGCGTACACACCGATTTGCGGCGCTGCATGATCTCATTGGGGTCGGCGTTCTGGTTCGAGATGAACCTCGTCACCAAGCAGATCGCCCGGCGCAACGAGCTCGATGTCAACGGCAAGACCGCGCACCGCGACATCGTCATCGACGCGAAGCTGCCGCATGGCCTCGAGATGTTCGGGGTGACGCTGGCGCTCGCCTCTCCCGCGCCGAACGACGAGGTCGTCAAGATTGCGCTGACCCTGCCGCACGACCCCGATCTGGCGCACACCGCGGCGGAATACGACAAGACGCTGCTGTACGACGCGGTTTCCGTGGTGCTCGGCAGCCGGTGTCCGTCGCTCGATAAAATGGCGTTCTACCGGTTTTACGAGAACAGCCTGAAGCCGCTGGAAATACCCGAGATCGATACCCGTACCGAGGGTCCGTACTACTGGGTGAAATGGCACGTCGATACCGCGCAAGTGCCGTTTTGCGGAGCGATGTTCAGCGTACACCGCGACTCCGATTGGCAAGGCCCCCGTCTCGGGCCGCCGAAAGCCTATGAAAAGATCGAAGGGCGGGCGATTACCAAGGGCCAGCTGACGATCGACATCGAATAAACAGGCGGCCAGCGGCGTAAGCGCGCCGGGCGCCGTGTGTGAGGTAGACCGTGCCCGAAACCGTGCAGATTAGCATCAATGTCAGCGCTGACCCGGACAACCAACTGGGCGCGCTGCAGGCGAAGATCGAGGCGCTGAAGGCGCCGCTCACGGGGCTCGGCGCGGCCTCGGTCCAGGCGGCCCAGCTTCACCAGGTGGCCGTGCAGGGCATGGTGCAGGATGCGCTGCAGGCGACGCGCTCGATGCAGCAGGCCGATGCCGCCTATGTCGACGCCTTCAAGAACGGCATGCAGGTCCTCGTCGACAGCAAGCAGCTCTCGCTGCAGCAGGCGCTCGGCTTCGACATCGACTATTCGAGCCAGGTCTTCGAGCAGGAGCAGGATCGCCTCGAAGCGCTGCGCGACAGCGACGACGCCTCGGTCGCCGACCGCCAGCGCGCGACCGAGATGATGCAGGAGGCCGACGCGCGCTATGCCGAGCGGGCGAGCGAACAATACCGCCAGCTCGCCGATGCCGCGCGCGGCCAGGCCGACCGCATCGCGCAATCCTACGAAGGCGCCTTCACCCGCATCGGCGACACGGTGCAGCACACCTTCAACGACATCCTGACCCGCCAGACCACGTGGGCGAAGGGGATGAACCGCATCGTCCAGGAGGTCGACAGCTTCTTTCTTGAACAGGTCGAGGACATGGCGGCGAAATGGGCCGCCTCGGGCCTTGCCAGCATCGCCGGCGGCGCGGTGTCGAGCGCGGTCGGCGCCGCGCAGGCGACCGGCGCCAGCGGTCTCGGCGCCGGCCTCACCGCGCTCCTTGGCATCGGCCAACCCGGCGGTCTCTTTGGCACCGGCCTGATGTCGGGCGCGGGCGCCGCCTCGACGACCGCGCAGGCGGCGGCGGTCACCGCCAACACCACCGCGCTCGGCGCCTCGATCACGGCAATGACCGCCCTGACCACGGCGCTGACCGGCGCCACCGCCGCCGACACCGCTGGATCGGGCGCATCGCTCGCCGGCGGCGCGGCAACCGCTGGCGCGGCGGCGGGAGGCGGCGGCTTCTTTTCCTGGCTCGGCGGCCTCTTCAGCTTTGCCGAGGGCGGCATCGTGCCGTCGGCGGCGGGCGGCTGGGCGGTGCCCGACCTTGCCGGCGCCACGCCGGCGCTGCTGCATGCGCGCGAAATGGTGCTGCCGGCCGATATCTCACAAGGCTTGCAGGGCATGATCGCTGGCGGTGGCGCGGGCGACGCGCATTTCCATGCGCATTTCCATGGCCCCGCCGACGCCCCGGCGGTCAGCCGCTGGTTCCGCGACAACCTCAAGAGCAACGCCGGCGCGCTGCGCGACCTGTTCCGCCAGAACGCGCTGACCCCTAGGAGTTTTTAGCACACAGGCGAGGCTATCGTTGACTTGCGGCGAGCTTTCCGCAGTTTTTGATCGTCGAATCCACCGAAGATTGACGGCTTGACCGACGATCGCCGATCAGCGCCTTCGGGCTCCGGAACCGGCCGCGTGGTTCGTCCGTTTCCTCCGGGCGAAACACTACCCGGTTTCCCTAATGCTGTGAAAACGCGAGCCAAGACGCCCCGAAGTGGTGGTGGCCGGCGGAGCCGCTGGAAAGATCCCAACGGGACGATCTATGAACGTGACTATCTACATAACACCGTTGAGGTATACGATCGAACCGGCCAGCGGCATTTGGGCGATTTTGATCCCTGGGATGGCCGGCAGGTAGGCAGCGTCGACTTAAACCGGCATGTGGAGCCGTAAGATGATATACCGGATCGTGACTTACGGGCGCCCAGACGAAAGAATGCGCGGGTCCCTGGTCATTCCGAACAATGCTGTCTCCTGGGCAAAGCAAGTCGCTGGTGTGCAGCCAGAGGATGACGGTCTGGGTGAATATCTCCTGTCCGAAGATCAAACGCGCGCGCTGGCCCAGTACCTCGGTTTCAAGCCGGAACCCGAGCAGTTCTATTATTATCTTGAGCCTTATGAAGCGGCCGAGGACACGGGTTTTCAATCGGCGGACGTGGCTTGAAATAACCGCTGCAGCGTCGCACCCGGTAGTGATGCAAATCTGAAGCAGAATTTCGCGCGACGCCGCTTCTAAACCTCAAGGGTTCTTTGAAGCGGCGAGCGGCTAGCTGCCGCTAGCCTCTTACTACCCATTTCAAACTGGGTTCATCATCCATGACCGCAACGTTTCCCGCGCTGCCGGGCCTCGGCTGGAGCGTCAGCAAGGCGCCGCGCTTTGCGACCCGCATTCAGCGCGCCGTCTCGGGCCGCGAATTGCGCGTGCTCGACCAGCCGAACCCGATCTGGAGCTGGACCTTGACCTATTCGATGCTGCGCGACGAGCACGATACGCGGGCCGCGAGCGGCCCTGGCGCCGGTTATGACGAGCTGCGCACGCTGATGGGCTTCTTTCTGCAGCAGCAGGGGTCGTTCCAGCCGTTCCTCTTCGATGACCCGAGCGACGACAGCGCGAGCGGCCAGGTGCTCGGCACCGGCGACGGCGGCGCGACGGTGTTTCAGCTGGTGCGCACGATGGGCGCGGCACTGCCGGGCGGGGGCTTTGCCGAGCCGATCACCGCGCCCAACACGGTCGCGACGATCTATTTCGACGGCGTGCGCCAAGGCGCTTCGGGCTACAGCGTCGATCCGACAACCGGCCTCGTCACCTTCGCCAGCCCGCCGCCCGCCGGCCAAACCATCACCGCCGACTTCACCTACTACTTCCGCGTCCGTTTTGCCGACGACACCGCGAGCTTCGAGAATTTCCTCTACCAGCTCTGGGCGCTGAAGCAGGTCAAGCTCCAGTCGGTCTTTGTGTAGCCCCATTCTTCACAACCGGTAGCGGCCGGTATAAGCCGGTTCGTTCCACCAATTTGGCAACGAAAGTCGAAATTCGTCCGTCTTAGAAAACGGGACTGCTTCCTTTGTGCGAACCAAGCCTTGCGGCATCACTCATGCACAGGGCAACCTCGGCGGTGGGGCCGACGTTGACCATGCAAACCAGAACCGGGGAGCGCGAGATGGAAATGACAGACAGCACCGAAACTCAAGCGTTTCTGCGCGAACTTACTGAGCTATCGCTCAAATACCGTTTAGGTATCGCCGGGCCATTCGACCTTTTTGTGATGGAAGACGATGACCTTGACCGCACCTATCGGGACGATGAACGCGGCAAATACGAGTTTTACTGAGCTACGGCAACCGCGCACTCAAGCCCGAGTTCACCATCGGTAGCCCAAGCGCCGGCTCAACGCCGATATTGTTCCGCAAGTCGGCGAGCAGTTGTGTCGCATCAATCGGCGTATCGATTTTAGCCTCCGACTCAGGGCGTGGATGGGCCGAAGGCCGCGCCCGGTAGATGATGAGGGACGAAACCCCGGCATCCAGCGCGATGATGCAGAGGGCTCGCAAGTAGAAGCGATTGAATTCCCCTGAGCCGATGATCTCAGCGGCATTCGATGGAACGCGCGCAGTTGTGTGGCCGATGCCCCCCGGCTTGCGCTTTTCTTCTGTGAGGTTCAGGCGGCCAAGCCGATTGATTTCTGCTTCGAGAGAGGCGTCTGAGCCGCTAGCGACCGCATCCTGCAAAAGCTGAGGGTAATCCTCTAAACCGCGCGGACTCAGCCTCGGGCTGAAGAACAGCGTGCCAGCGGCAACATCGCGCTTAATCTCCGCCAACATGAGCCGGCGGACGTCGTCATTAAGATCAACATAGGTGAGCGCCATCGCCCTGTTCCCGCGAGTTTTAAAAGGATGCGCGATATCTGTGATCGCTAGCCCCGCGCGTCAAGAGAGGGGGCCAAACAACCTGAATGAATACATATTCCCCAAGTTTTCCTTTTTGAAGATTAAAGCCTGGTCCCGGCCTCCGCCGGGATGACGCGATATCCAAAAATGAGGTCCGCATGAGACCCGCATCCGCGGCGCTGCAAAGCTACCTCGCCGCCAACGACACGTTTCTGCTCATCGACCTTTATACCTTCGCGCTGCCCTCGGGGGTGGTGCTGCGCTATTCCGGGTGGACGACGGCGTTGACCATTCCCGGCACCGCCTTTGCCGCGGGGAGCCTCAATTACAACCCGGCGCAGTACACCGGCTTCGCGCTCGGGCCGCGTTTCGACCGCTC
>Ga0335074_10015745_pt1 | contig 10634 bp, 9 predicted proteins | sample Lox_Sample_23_FD_206715 | JGI IMG/M metagenome (GOLD analysis project Ga0335074, IMG submission 206715) | Soil microbial communities from Loxahatchee National Wildlife Refuge, Florida, United States - Lox_Sample_2.3 | ecosystem: Environmental > Terrestrial > Soil > Wetlands | place: USA: Florida...
TCCGGGCCCTGCGCGAACGCGGCGACCTGAGCTGACCGCCGACCGCGCGCCGACCGCTGCCGACGAGCAGGTCGTTTCATGATCGTGGCCAGAAAGGGGCGCTATTTGCCCCAAACTGGCCACGATCATGTAATGCGGCGAGGACGGTGATGAAGTCGCGGGCCCAGCCGGTCAGGTATTGGGTGGGCGGGCGGACCTGGCCGGGGATGGGGGCGCGTAGCGTGCCGCCCGGGGCCTGCGCGATGGCGAGCTGGACCCATTCGGGGTTGATGTCGAGTTCCATGCCGGGCGACCGTGACAGGAGCATGAAGCGCTCGGGGATCTGGGCGCGCAGGTGGCCGCGAGCAGCGCGGCGCCCACGGCGGCCGGGGCGAGCGGGCGGGTGGCGCCGGTCAGCTCGGTGAAGCGGGCCCAGATGGACGGGGCGCGGAAGACCCCTCCGGCGCCCGCGACGGGCAGCGGGCCGAGGCGGCGCCGGACGGACCCGGCGAGCGCGGCCAGGTGCCCGGCGGCGCGCCGGGCGATCCGCTGCGCTTCGGGGTCGTGCCCGGCGATGGCCGTGACCGCGGGCGCGAGCCCGGCCAGCCGGCCGCGGTCGGCCGGGTGCGCGCTGACCTCGCTGATCAGGATCTCAAGGCCGGACCCGCTGGCCTGAGCCACCGTCCGGCAGATCAGCTCGGAGCCGCCGGCCTGCTCATCGAAGCGCAGCGCGGCGCGGACCGCCTCGCGGCCGATCCAGTAGGCGCTGCCCTCGTCGCCGAGCACGAAGCCGTGGCCGCCGGCGTAGGCGAAGCGCTCCCCGTCCCAGCCGAGCGCGACCGATCCCGTGCCCGCGATGACCACGATGCCGGGGGCGCCCAGGAACGCGCCGCAGCGCGCGGTGTCGGCGTCGTCGGTGACGTGCACCGGGCAGCCCGCCTGCCTGGTCAGGGCCTGGCCGAGCTGGCGGGCCTGGCCCGTCGTGCGCACGCCGGGCAGGCCGATCCCCGCCGCGGCCGGGCCGACGGCGCCGATGATGCGCTGCAACTGCTCGGCCAGCCCGGTGGTGAGCAGGGCGTTCATCGGCGGGCCGTCCGGCTGGGCGATGACCTGGCCGCCTTCGAGCACGGCGACCCTGGTTCCGCTACCGCCGGCATCGATGCCGAGGAGCCGCCCCGGCCAGGTGTTCGTGGCGGGGCCGGTCACCCGGGCTCGGGGCGGCGGGGGCGGCGGACGCGCTTGGCCTGGGCGGCGGCGAAGGTCCGCTCGAGGGCGACCCGGGTGCGGGGCAGGTCCTGCTGGGCGAGCGTGACGAACAGGCAGTCGACCACGGTCAGCTGCGCAATCCGGCTGGTCATGGCGCCAGAGCGGAAGGCGGTCTCGCGGGCCGCGGTGAGCAGCACGAAATCGGCCGCCTCGGTGATCGGGGACCACGGGAAGTTCGTCACGGCGGCGGTGACGGCACCGTGACGGCGCGCCTCGCGTAGCGCGTCGATGGTGTCGACGGTCGTCCCGGTGTGAGACAGGCCGATCGCGACGTCGCCGTGCTCGCGCAGCGAGGCCGAGGTGATGGCCATGTGCGGATCGGGCCAGGCGAAGGCGGGCCGGCCGATGCGCTGCAGCTTCTGCTGCAGGTCCAGGGCCACGTAGCCGCTGGCCCCCACGCCGTAGATGTCGATCCGGCTGGCCTTGGCCAGCGCGTCCACGACCTGGGTCAAGGTGGCGATGTCGAGGTGGCTCGCGGTGTCCGCCACGGCCCGGGCGTCGGCGAAGGCGATCTTCTTGGTGATCGTCGCGGCGTCATCGTCGGGGTCGATGTCGCTGGAGGCGGCCGCGACGGCCGCCGCGTCGTCGTGGGCCACCGCGCCGGCCAGCGCCAAGCGCAGCTCGGGGTAGCCGCGCAGGCCGACGGCCCGGCAGAAGCGCACCACGCTGGTGGCCGATGTGCCGCACGAGCTGGCCAGCTCGGAGATGCTTCGCCAGGCCACCCCGGCCGGATCGTCCAGGACCACCTGGGCCACCCGGCGCTCGACCGGCGCGAGGTTGGGCAGCAGCGCTCGGATGGTGACCAGGATTCCGACGTCGGGACCGTGATCCGGTCGCGCCTGGTGTTCGGCCACGCCGTCAGGTTACCGTTCGCACCGATAAATCCCGGGCAGGAACCCCAGGTCACGCCGCGTGGCGCGAAACGGGCGGGGTTAGTTCCCGCTCGCGCGGCGCGGTGCGGCGGTCACGGGGCAGCAGCAGCGGGGTGGCCAGCAGGAGCAGGCCGGCGAGCGCGAGAGCGACCCGCAGGCTGGTCAGGCTGGCTAGCAGGCCCCACAGGGCGGTCAGCGCCGCCACGGTGGCGTTGCTGGTGACCGACCACGCGGACAGGGTGCGCGTGACTCGGTCCGCCGGGATCTGGTCCAGCCGGTAGGCGGCGTACACCGGGTTGAACACGCCGATGCAGGTGATCAGGCCAAGCTCGATCGCCATGACGGTCACGAGCCCGGCCAGGCCCGGGCCGATGAAGGCCAGCCCGAGCGGCCAGCACGCGCGCAGCGTGCCGGCGGTGAGCATGACCTTGTGCCGCCCGTACCGCGCGACGAGCCGGCGGGACAGCCGGGATCCGATCAGGCCGCCGGCGCAAGGAACGGCGAAGGCCAGGCCGTACTGCCAGGGCGCGAAGTGCAGGCGGCCCAGCATCAGCACGGCGAGCAGCGGCGCGGCGGCCAGGATCAGGGCGTTGACCCCGATCGTGTTGAAGAACAGCAGGCGCAGCCCGGGGTGGGCCAGGATGTACCGCCACCCGTCGGGCAGGTCGCGGACGCGCAGCCGGCTGGCACCGGACCGCGCGGGCGGCGGCTCCCGCCCGCCGATGGCCCGGATCCCCGCGGCCGAGAGCAGGTAGCTGACCGCGTCGGCCAGCACGGTCGTCACGGGGCCGAACAACCCGAAGGCGACCCCGCCGAGCGGCGGCCCGAGCGCGGTGGCGGTCCAGGTGGTGGACTCGAACCGCCCGCTCGCGACGAGCAGGTCCTCGGGCCGCACGAGCGCCTTCAGGCAGGCACCGCTGGCCGCCTTGAACGTGATGTCGGCGGCGGCGACGATCACGGACACCACCAGGAGCTGGGCGAAGCTGAGCCAGCCGAGCGCGAACGCGGCGGGCACGGTCATCAGCGCGGCGAACCGGGTCAGGTCCATGGCGACCATCACCGGCCGCTTGCGCCGGAACTCCACCCACGGGCCGAGCGGCACCGCCACCGCCGCCCCCGCCGCCAGCCCGGCCGCGGCCAGCACCGACACCTGGGCCGGCCCGGCGCGCAGGACCAGGATCGCGATGAGCGAGAACGCGTCGAACGCGAGCCACGTGCCGAACGTGCTGACCGCGTAGGCCGCCCACAGCCACCCGAACGGCCGTCCCAGCGATCGCCTGGCGATCATGGCCAGCACCCCTTCCCGGTTCGCGCCGTACAACTTCCCGTTGATCAGGACGATCAAAGCCAGGCGCGGGCCTGGGGAGCAAACAACCGGCTGGTCGGCGAGCCACAACCGGGCGTTGTGCTGCTAGGGTCGGGGCGTGGATCTCAATGCCGTGCGCACCTTCGTGGCGGTCGCGGACGCCGGGCAGTTCTCCGAGGCCGCGGCTGACCTGTCGATCACTCAGCAGGCCGTCTCCAAGCGCGTCGCCGCGCTGGAGAAGGACCTCGGCGTGTGGCTGTTCACCCGCACGGCGCGCGGCGCCCAGCTCACCGTCGACGGGCAGGCGTTCCTGCCGCACGCCCGCGACCTGCTCCGGGCCGAGGAGCGCGCCGCGGCTTCGGTGCGGCCGGGGCGCCGTGCGCTGCGGGTCGACGTGATCAGCCGCCGGATCGCTCCGACCGCCCTGCTGCGCGGCTTCCACCGCGCCCACCCCGAGACCGAACTCGACGTCGTGACCCTCTTCGACGCCGAGACGGCGATCGCCGCCGTCCGGTCGGGCACCATCGACGCCACCTTCCGGGCCGTCACCGGGCCCGCGGGTCAGCTTCCCGACGACATCAAGGCCACCAGGGTCCTCGATGAGCCCCACCAGCTGCTCACCGGACCGGCCCACGCGCTCGCTTCGGCCCGCATGGTCACGCCCGCCCAACTTGCCGGGCACCGGATCTGGATTCCCGGCATCGCCGCCGGGACCGAATGGGCCGCCTACTACGACGAGCTGGCCGCGGCGTTCGGCCTCACCATCGACGCGGTCGGCCCGAACTTCGGCACCGAGTCTCTCCTGGACGTGATCGCCGACTCCGCGGAACTGGCCAGCCTGGTCGGCGAGCAGACCAGGCTGCTGTGGCCCGCCGACTACGGCCTGCGGCGCATCGCCATCCGCGACCCGGAGCTGGTCTACCCGCACTCGCTGATCTGGCGAACCGGCAACCCGCATCCCGCCCTCGGCACACTGCGCGCCTACCTCGGCTCGGTCCCGCCCGGCCACGGCGGCACCTGGACACCGAGCTGGGCCCGGTCGGGTTAGCGCAGGCGGAGGCAGCGGGGCATAGGCGGGCTCGGGCAGTCTGAGCGGGGTCGCGCCCGGCTGGATGGTGCCGAGAATCGCCGGATGCGCCACTCCTGATGTGAATATTCAACGTCTCTGGACCAGGCTCGGACACGGTCTCGCTGCACGTCTTGGAGGCCAACGAGCGCGCCCGGCGGCTGTACGCGAAGGCCGGGTACGCGCCGGACGGCAGCACCCGGGGTCGAGCCGGAATACGAGGCGACCGAGATGCGGCTGGCCCTGACGTGACTCCTCCTGCGCCGCGGCTGACCGTGAGCTATGAGGCCCCCGCGGCAGGGTTTCCGGCGGTGTCGCGGCTGCTGCTGGACCAGCTGGCCGGCGGCTTCCCGCCCGCCGTGGCGATGCAGGCGGGCACGTCGGAGGGCTTTGGCTACGCGGCGGCCGGCGGCTGGGCCAGGCTCGCCGATGCCGGATTCCCCGAGTCCGTTCCGGCTGACGCCGAGACGCTGTTCGACCTGGCTTCGCTGACCAAGGTGGTGGCGACGCTCCCGCTGGTGCTGCTGTTGCATCAGCGAGGCCAGTGGAGCATCGACGATCCGGTAGCCCGCTGGCTGCCCGGGGCACCGTCGTCACCGGTCACTATCAGCCAGTGCCTCTTGCACGTGGCCGGGCTGGTGCCGCACCGGCCCTACCACGCCACCTGCGCCGACCCGGCCGAGATCAGGCGAGCGGTGACCGCGGAGCTAGCCGACGCGGTGCCGGGTCAGGTCCGCTACAGCGATCTGGGGTTCATGCTGCTGGGGTGGGCCGTGGAGGAATGCACCGGCGAACCGCTGCAGGAACTGGCCGACCGCGAGGTACTCGGGCCGCTCGGCATGACCTCGACCGGCTACCGGCCCCGCGTCCCGCAGCGGCGCATCGCCGCGACCGAGGCCGATGGCGACCAGCGGACCGGCTCGGGCGTGGTCTGGGGCTCCGTGCATGACGGTAACGCCTTCGCGCTCGGCGGGGTCAGCGGGCACGCCGGGCTGTTCGGGACGGCCGCGGACCTCGGCCGGTTCGCGAGCGCGTTGCTCACGCCCGGCCGGCACCCGGTGCTCAGCGCCGAGACGCTGGCGCTCATGACCGCCCGGCAGGCGGGCCCGGGCGCCGAGGCGCGCGTGCTCGGCTGGCGGCTCCGACCGGAGGCCTGGGGCGACTGGCCGGACGGGACCATCTGGCATACCGGCTTCACGGGCACTTCGCTGCTGATCGCGCCGGCGCTCGACGTCGCGGTCGTGCTGCTGAGCAACGCGGTCCACCCGGTCCGGCGACTGGATCAGATCGGGGCGTTCCGGGCCGGGGTGCACCGGGCTGTCCGAGACGCCGTCGGATAATCCGGGGGCGGGGGCGGGGGCGGAGGCGGAGGCGGAGGCCGGGGCGGAGGCGGAGGGCGGAGCGCGCTGGAGCTGAGGCGGTGGGCCGGTGTCGGCAATCGCCTCATCTACCTCGGGCGCACCGGTAGTCACTCGCCTGCGATGCCCGTATCGGGCGCGTGTGCCACAGGCCCCGTCTATCGGGGCACGTGTGCCACAAGCCCCAAACGCCCGCGTCTGCGGCGGGGTGCGCGCGCATGGATGCCTAGTCCCTGCAGGGTCCCTATAGGCAGCAGGGGTGATCAAGGAGATACGGCAGGCGGCGGCTGGAGGATTTCAGCCAGGGCGCGCAGGGATACGGGACGCAGCGCGTAGTAGGCCCAGACGCCGCGTTTGTCGCGGGTGAAGACCCCGGCGTCGACCAGGTCCCTGAGGTGGTGGGAGATGGTGGGCTGGGATCAGCGCGCGGGTTCGCACGCTGATCAGCGAGCTAGCCGCCTGATCCCTTGTTCTTGGCCACGGTCACGCGTCCCCTCCTGCGCGTGATCGGGGGTCCGCCGGGCGATGGCGATGGCGGCGGCGGCGATCCACAGGAGTTCCAGGCCGAGGAAGATGCGCTCGTAGAGGCCGCTGGGGGCGTGGTAGTGCTTGTGGGGGGCGCCGAGCAGCAGGTAGGCGAGGGCGCCGGCGACCGAGATGCCGAGCAGGACGGGCGCGGCGGGGCGCCAGGACGGGTCGGACATGAGGCTGGCCGATATCAGGATGGTGCCGACCGCGACGCAGGTGAACGCGATGAAGGCCAGGATCAGGTGGACGATGCCGCTGCCGTGCTGCGGGGTGCCTTCCGGATCGTCGGCGAAGAACGCGAGCAGGCCGGAGCAGATAGCCCAGGTGACGAGGAGAGCCAGGCCGGCCCGGGTACGGCCGTCGAGGCGGACGACCCGGTACAGGGCGCCGGCGATGGCCAGGGACAGGGCGCAGCGCAGCAGGAAGTTCAGGTCCATGACCCAGTACCACGAGCCGCGGCCGTAGTCGCTTTCCGCGTTGTAGAGCAGGCTGTACCCGGGCCGCAGGAAGGCCAGCAGGACGTCGATGGCCACGTAGAGGCCGACCCCGGCGAGCGCGAGCCAGGCCAGTGGCTTGGTGCGGGACGGGGTGGAGCGCTGCCGTGGCGGCGAGACGGCGGCAGTCATCGGGAGCCCCGGAAGGGCAGAGCGAGGCAGTGACCGCGCGTCCACGGCCTGGACGGGCGCCAGGAGAAAACGCAACCTGGTTGCATACCTATATAATGCTGGAGTTATGGCCGAGGAGTCAACTGCCGTGTATCGCTTCGGCGACCTGCTCGCGCTGACCAGGCAGAGCTGGCTCGGCCAGCTGACCAGCCGCCTGGAACAGCTCGGTTATGCCGACTACCGGCGCAGCGACGCGGGCGCGGTGCGGATGCTGTGGCTGGGTCCGCTGCCGGTCGGCCACCTCGGCGCGGCCATGGGGGTGACCCGGCAGGCGGCCAGGAAGATCGCCGACGGACTGGAGCAGCGGGGCTACGCCACGACCGAACGGGACTCGCGTGACACCAGGCTGCTGAACATCACCCTCACCCAGGCCGGCCGTGACTACGCCCGCGCCATCGCCATCGTCATCAGCGAGCTCAACCGCGAGGTCGCCAGGCGGGTCAGCCCGGCCCAGCTTGCCGCGGCGGACGCCGTGCTGCGCGCCGCCCTGTTCGATGACAGCGCCAGGCAGCGAGCCGACCGGGTACCTCGGCCTGCGGGGCACCCTTCCGCCGAGGCACCGTCTTAGCCGCCGGCCCCCCTGAGCCGGCAATGCCAGCCAGTCCAGCGGCAGTTCCCGTACCGGAGCCGGTAGTCGTGCTCACAGCGCCTCACGCTACGCCCGGATCGTCCGGGGAACGTTACCGCTCGACTGGAGGGCCCTGGCTCGGGACTACCGCGGGGAGAGTCCCGGGTCGTAGGAACTGTCCTCGGGGCTGGCGGCAGCGGAACCGGCCATGTCGAGCAAGATCATGGCGTCGTAGTCCGGGGTGCCGGGGGCCGCCATGTAGACGACCATGCGCCGGCCGTCGGTGCGGGCCAGCTCGAGCGACTCGTGAGCCAGGGTCATGCTGCCCACCACCGGGTGACGGAACACCTTCTCGCCATCACCCATCCGGCGGACCTCGTACCGGTCCCACAGGCGGCTGAAGTCGGGGCTCTTCACGATCAGCTCGCCGATGATCGCGGCCAGGTCGGGGGCGTCGGGGTCAGCGCCGGCCACGGCGTGCAGGTGCGCGACGCAGCCGCGGGCCTTCTGCTCCCAGTCGGGCCACAGGGCCCGCGCGGCCGGATGCAGGAACGTGTAGCGGATCGTGTTGCGCTGCCGGGCAGGCCATTCGGCCAGGCCGGGAAGGAGCTGAACGCCGGCCGGGTTCGCGGCCAGCAGGTCATTGGTCCGGCTCAGCACGTAGGCGGGGTTGGGGCGCAGGGCCTCGAGAAGCTGCCTGACGGTGGGGCGGACCAGCCGCGACGGCGGCGGGGGCCGGACCGGTGCCCGTCGCGCGGCCTGGGCCGCCAGAGCGCGGAGGAACTCGTGTTCCTCTTCGTCCAGGCACAGCGCGCGGGCCAGGGCGTCGACCACAGCCGGGCTGGGCCGGGTCTCCTTGCCGCGTTCCAGGCGGGTGTAATAGTCGATGGACACGCCGGCCAGGGTGGCAAGTTCCTCGCGCCGCAGTCCGGGCGTGCGCCGCGTCCCGGTGCCGGCGGGCAGGCCCACGTCGGCGGGCCGCACGCCGGCCCGCCGGGTGCGCAGGAACCGGCCCAGCTCGGTCTGCTCGGTCGTCATGGTCCCAGTTTCCCTGGTCCGCGCCGCGGCAAGAGACAATGTGAGGGGCCCTGTCACACCCCCGTACGGCACACCCCGGAAGATCCCGGCCTGCCACGGGGGGCGCCGGCACAGCAGGCTGATCCCGTCAGGGGGCATAACGCACCGGTGATCGAAAGGGATCCGATGAGCATCGACGGGGCAGGGCGGGTGACGGCCACGACCACGACGAGGAATGTCGCGGCCGGGGCCGGGACCCGGGTTGATAAGGGAAGCGCAGGGCCTCGGCCCGCCCGGGCGAGCGTGATCGTGCTGCTGGCCGCGCTGCTCGGATTCTTCATGCTGAGCCTGGACTCCACGGCCGTGAACGTGGCCCTGCCCGGTATCGAGCGCGACCTGGGCGGATCTACCGCGGGCCTGCAGTGGGTGATCGACGCGTACACGCTGATGTTCGCGGCCCTGCTCATCTCGGCGGGCGCGGTCTCGGACCGGGTCGGCGCGAAGCGGCTGTACGCCGTCGGCCTGGCCGCGTTCCTGGCCTCGTCGGCGGCGTGCGGCCTGGCCCCGACGCTGGGGTTCCTGATCGGCAGCCGAGCGGTGCAGGGCAGCGCCGCGGCGGTGATGCTGCCAGCTTCCCTCGCGCTGGTCCGGCAGGCCTACCGTGACCCGGTCCGGCGGGCGAAGGCCATCGCGGTGTGGGCGGTCGGCGGCACCGTGGCCATGGCAGGCGGCCCGGTGGCGGGCGGCGCGCTGACCTCAGAGCTGAGCTGGCGGGCAATCTTCTTCCTCAACTTGCCGGCCGGGCTGATGGCCATGACCCTGCTGGCCCGCGCCCCGCGGTCACCACTGCGCGCCGCCCCGCTCGATCCGGCCGGGCAGGTCACCGCGGTGGTGGCGCTCGCGGCCCTGACCTTCGGAGTCATCGACGGCGGTGAGGCCGGCTTCGCCCGGCCGACAGCGCTGGGCTGCCTGCTACTGGCCGCCGCGGCGACGGCCGGGTTCGCGATCACGGAGCGGCGGGCCGTGCACCCGATGGTGCCGCTCGGCCTGTTCCGGTCCCGGGCGGTGACGGTCTGCGTGGCGATCGGGTTTGCGGTCAACATTGCCTTCTACGGCGTGATCTTCGTGCTCAGCCTGTACTTCCAGCGGGTCCTCGGGCAGTCGGCGGTGACCGCGGGCCTGGAGTTCCTGCCGATGACGGTCCTGCTGCCCGTGGCCAACCTGACCTCGGCCCGGCTCGGGGCCCGGGTCGGCCCGGACGCACCGATCAAGGCCGGGCTGCTGGTCAGCGTGGCGGGGCTGGTGGCCTTGCTGGCGGTGAGCACCGGGCCGGACCGCGTGCTGCTGAGCGCGGCGCTGGTCCTGGCCGGGACCGGCCTGGGCTTCGCGGTGCCGTCGGTGATCGTGGTGTTGCTGGAGGCCATCCCGGCCGATCAGGCGGGGATGGCCGCGGGGCTGCTCAACTCGAGCCGCCAGGTCGGCGGCACGCTGGCCGTCGCGGTGTTCGGCGCGATGATCGCGCACCGGGCGTCGTTCCTGCCCGGCATGCGGGCCAGCCTGCTGATCGCCGTCATCGTGCTGTCCGCCGCCACCGTAGCGGCGTTCACCCTGCCGCGGCCGCGGCGGGAAAATGAGTTGACCGGTTTGGGGGGTTAAGTCAGGGTTAGGGCAGAGTCGCAGCGTAACGCCTTAGGGGCGGGCGCGCGGTGCGGCGCTGGCCCCGCGACGCCTGCCGTCCCGAGCGGGGTGCCGCATCCTGTCAGCGGCACCCCGCTCATAGCAGACGGGGTTACGCCGGCTGTGGAACCATCCGGCCTGGCCGTCGGCTGGTCATCGGGGCCGCGGCCGGCGCGTGAGCGCCCGGCGGGTGAGCGCCCGGCGAGTGAGCGCCCGGCCTCCCCGTCTTGCCCGTCGCAGCCGCCACAGGCCGCTACTTGCGTCACAGCATCGTGGATCCGGGTTCCGTGGTCGATCCGGGGGACTCCGTGAGCGTTCCGAAGTAAGGTGCG
>Ga0335074_10015747_pt1 | contig 10634 bp, 13 predicted proteins | sample Lox_Sample_23_FD_206715 | JGI IMG/M metagenome (GOLD analysis project Ga0335074, IMG submission 206715) | Soil microbial communities from Loxahatchee National Wildlife Refuge, Florida, United States - Lox_Sample_2.3 | ecosystem: Environmental > Terrestrial > Soil > Wetlands | place: USA...
TCATTAAGAGTTTAGACAGATCGTGCGATGAATTCAATGCATGGTGTTGAGGCAATTGATGATGAGGCGAATCAAGCTTGGTTTTGAGATTTCGGCTCCAGTTGGCACCGGCCACTAATTGAATAATACTAATGGGTTCGATCCTTGACGACTATGCTATGTAAGGGATACATGAACAGCACGAGTAGAAGAATCACACTTCATGAATGAACCGAACTTGTTTAAGCTTAGTAATATAGTAAGCCTTCTCGACATCTTCACTTCAAAATATACTTATACCTACACAGAAGATACTTCACCAGGATTGACATAATAACCACAACGCCCCCCAAAACTGCCTTGACGCCAGCCATCAAGAGCGATGCCAACAATATACCACTCACCAATACTACCCAAATATAGCAGCGCCTGATCGGGAGTGCTTTCTTCGGGCATGTGGCACCCTTCCGCAGCTACGAAATTGGTGGCGTCTGGTAAGGCTGACAGGCGCTGGAAAACCGTAGGTAGGCCCCTGGCTGGGCGTGCCGCTGTCATGACGATCTCGCCGGGCGTTTTAATGGGCTTTAAGGGTCTCCTGATGCAAACTTGGCTTGCATTAGGGCGAATAATTTGCCTCCGGACGAATACTTGCCCATTGGGCAAAACTGCAACTTGAAGGCAGGACTTCGGAATAACACGTCTCTGGTCTAAGGGTGATGCGAAAGTTCCTCTTGCTGCGTTGCTTGCAATTTCGTCATGGCCGTTGGTCCTTTTGTCGGAGTCGAGAAGTAGGAGTGTGTGGAGGTATTGCCTTACTCGTTTCCGGATTCGCCATTCCATAATTTGGCGGGGGTGTTTGAAACAGTGGGGGAGGGGTACTGTACTTTGTGCTTCACTGGCCACAAATGTATTGGGTTTGAGATTACTGCCATTAGGACAATGATTCGTATTCGAATTTATTTATAGTAGGTAAACGAGATATGTGGAGGTCAGAGGAACAGGAAGTTGGGTGTCCTTTTCTCTTATCATGATTCCATCTCACATGCCATTGCGCCCGGCTCATGTGAGAATGGCCGCGGATGTGTTCTCCTGCTGAATTCAAACCTCAATTCTGTCATGGCTGCTTTTGCTAGCCTCTGAAGCATGTTAGGGCGGGGACGTTCTTCTACAAGTGTGGGTACGCATGTGAGTCCATGGGGGAGAGATTTTGAGCATGACAATTGATCACACCCACTGCACTTGTACTTCACTATTGCTGCACTCTAAATGGCGAACGCTTTCAATGCTGAGAAGAAAACGCAAAGGTAGAAAGCAGAAAAGTGCTTATTTCAATGTGATACAAGATCCAATTATCTTTTTAAGAATTTAGACTTTCAAGGGGACTATCCGCCTTCTTTTGCCTTATGTTCATTCCCACCTAGTGACCATACGGTGGCTTTCTGCCTTTCCTACCCTACTTGGGATGAACCAATGTGTCCGGTTACTACATTAGTATTCATGCCTCATACCCCTGTCCCTTTTCCACCACAACACTCGCGTACAAATGCTGGGGAACTTTTCAATGCACTTTAACGGCAGATCGCCTGGCACCTTGTAAGCACCGGGTTATAGTAGCAAAAACTACCGGGTTAAACTGGCCATACGCGAGCAGAAGCTGGGGCGCAGTTGCTTGTGAGGTCCGAACACGTCTTCTCCTCAAATAGTCCTCTTAATCCCTCGATTATTTCATCTTCTATTTACTCAATTTTTACACACAAGATTTATCGAAGGAGGAATTTCAACTTTACGCGCCTTGGCTTGTCCAGCCGAGAGCTTCGCGGAAAATGGAGGCAGTCGGCCGAAAATCTATCGTCCCACCAACCACTTCCCTGCTATCCCTGCAGATCTACAAAGCAGGGCTCCACGAGGCTAACACAAAGGCCCTGGATCTACAATCAATAATCGGGAATCGTGGTTCGATAACCACCTCGGAAAACTTAAGGTGTGTGACAGCTTTACCTACTTCCTCTCCGCAAGAACAGCTTTCAATGTCTCTTTCGTCAACTCATCGCAGTCTGAGCCCTTCACGTTGGCAATTTATGACGTCAGACAACGCTCTCCTGAGGCCTGAATGCTGCAGTTCTTCAGACCTACGTCCCGCCACACCACCTCGGCTCAACAATCACAAAATTTTCCAATAACTTCAATCTAAGCGTATTATCTGACCTTGAACATAGCTTTGAGGAGTATGAAAAGCTGCTCGACTTAGAAAGGGGAAAGATTAACCTCTACCTTGCCGACCCCGGAGACCTTCTCCACATCCACCTCGCTCACCTCCCGGAATGGTTCTTGGAGAAAGAGCACACAGTACGGATTGTCGAGTTCTTTATCGCTTTTGATAGGCAGCTTTCCTCTGGAAAAGCCGTCATAAAGGTAAACCTTGTAAAGCTCATTTTTGATCATAAGAATATTAATTAACAAGAGTGGTAGCTTCCGTATCGAGACAGTTATGATCTCAATGGAAGCCAGGAATATAAGAAACGTGGATTGGATTCTCCTCCTCTTGTCGCGCAGCTTAGTACTATTAGTACCACATCGTGAGTCCTGATGACAATTCTTATCACAAAGTACAACACGAAGTAGTTTTAACCAAAGTGTAGAGACTCTGTTACCCGCAAGCTGACAGCGAGAGTAAGAGGCAACAGCTTCTCTCGTGCCAGGCTAGTATCTCAACAGGTAGGTGTGGTTGTTCCCGAAGACTCTAAATGTCAGAAGTCACCTACAGTGGCTGCAGAATCCGAGGGGGAAACCCTGGCGGAAAGTCATTTAGAAAGGGGCAATGTATTTGAGCTTTTGGATTCTGTCGTCATTGAGGTGTTGGCACCAGACGTCAGGCTCGCTGCCAATGTCATTACTCATCTCTACAAACTGCCTGCGGATCTTCGCTCCTTAGTTTACGGATTCATTACGCATGGCAACAATGAAAGCGGGCCATCTGCTTCAGTGCCTCGAAATTCCGAAAGCGGAACAGAGTCTCAACATAACCTCTCTGTCACACCGCCATCTACCCAGAAACGGAAAAGCGATAAAGATGGCGACGAAGATTCAGACGGCCAAAAGCCAAAAGACACTAGAAGACGGAGCAGACTCCATAGCAAATCCAGACTTTCAAAACTTAAATATGCTTGCCCTTTCAACATCAAGGAACCAGCAAGATATTGCGTAAGAAATGAAGTTGGAGGCACTGGCGAACTCTATCGTTCATGCATGGGCACGGGCTGGGCAAACCTCCACGGTCTTCTGTAAGATTTTTCAACTCTCTTGTATTCCTTAGGTGGCAGAGAACCTCAAAATATTGAAAGTTCTGGTGCAACTGCGAATTTGTCATCTGTGGGGACTTTCCAATCAAGTAATTTGTCTTCACGAGTATCATTACTGTTTTATGCCTCCCACCTTTCAGATTCTCAATGAGGAACAAGTGAGGTTCGGGAATCCAGGCTAACGTCCTTTAGGGAACATTTACGTGATCATCACAGACCTGCGCAATGCACTCGATGCTGGACTATTCTTGATGACCAGGAGTCGCTTGATTTCCATAAGAATAAACTAGAACCTAGATGTGCTGATTTCTCTTTGCTTTTTGAATTGAGAGAGGGAATTGATGAAAACAAATGGGATATGGTAGAAAAAGCTCTCCGGACACCAAAGCTGAAAAGGCAGGGGGCTTTCATCAGGAAGAGTGATTTCGAGAAGTGGTTGGATGTATGGAAAATTTTATTTCCGGCAGATCTGTACCCCGATCTTCCAGAGCCACAGCATCCTTGTAAGTGTGTGATTCCCAGTTGTACTGTGCTCTACTCAAATTTTAAATAGTCTACGTTGATCCTAACAGTGTCCACAACTCCTTCACATCTAGTCTTGAGACCGACAAAAGGCTCGTGATTGCTAAAGCAATTTGGGATGAGAAGGCCAAAACTGCTACTTCGGGTATCACCCAGCAAGAATATCGCGCAAGTTGGGAAGAAGTACAACAAGTGATCCGCGAGGCCGATGCCATTGTCACGAACTCATCTCAGCAAATCTTGCAGGCATCACAATCATCACTCCCAAATGACAAGCCATTCTCGCAGCTTCCGATCCTAGACAGTCAAATCCCATCACAACCCGTGCTAGAATCTTCAGCATATAAAACAACATTCACGGATTTGTCAGATCCGGGTGCTCGAGGGCCAGCAACGGCTATAGCTGATTTGGGAACACAATTCCCTTCCACTCAGGAGGCGTCCACACAACAGGCCATGCCAGTTCAGACCTCAAATCTAGCTGTGGCTGCCCCAGCGATGACAGCAGCAACGATGCGCCATACATATACGGACGAGGAATTTGCTGAATTACTCCGTAGATCCTAAGCCGTTGGCTTGTGACATCGGATGTTTGGCTGGGCGCACCTTTGCGTTGTGAGAAATTTTCTGTTGGATAGAATCTCTTAACGCACGGGATTCTATGTTCTGGAAACGACGTATGTTGGATAAAAGTTCATATTCCATATCCTACCCACTCCTGCAATTTTCTTCTGGGCTAATCGGCCTTACTACTAAAGGGCAGTCTTTTGTCGTTCACACCTTTATGCTCTCCTGATCATTCTGTTTATAGACTATTGGACAAACTCTTCTTGTCCATTTAGTATGAGGTTCACTAAATGCATTCGCTGAGCGCTTGTTTCCATCAAAATTTCTAGGCTTGCATTACGTCTAAGGAGCCGAGATCCAAAACCGTCGTGCTTCGGCACTGACCTTCCAGGCACTAAGGGCCGAACCCTTGGTAATCATGCAGTGCTAGTTGCCAGCCGAGCCAAACTACATTGCTATCATGTGCAATCTGCAAACACTGCTACCGAAAATCCTGATCAGATCTGTGTAACCTGCCTCACTTCCACTGATGTTGTCGCCCGCTCCACAGATCTTGGTACTCAAGCAGCATCCCTTTGTTCCTCAAATTTCTTATTCTTATCACTCCAGCTCTTTCGTTTATGTGCTTCATTCCGACAGTTTGGAGCTTTCTTCAGTATCCTGATGCAGAAGCAGATAGTGGCTGTGATTACCCTCGTTGAAAGACCACGGGCTTTGAGTATTCCCCTGTTTCTGCCCTTTTCGGTAGGTTCGGTAAAATCCATAGCTATTCCCATATACTCACTCTATTCAATACCAAGGGCAACAATAAGTTCCTGATGTGGCTCATGGAAAATTTGCCGTCTCTCGACAGCTTTCCCGTGTTTATGCCTCGAACGTTTTGCAGCACGAGGCAGCATTTTCTTAGGTAATCTAGGGCAACATCGTCGCTGCGCAGGCCTGTGCCTAAATGTCAGGGAATTCTGGCACGTTTTATGAGGGAGGCATATTGGGTGGCATTCCTTAAGCTTAGAGACGTTGGGGATAACATGATATTTGATGCACTAGTCCTGGCCTTAGAGCGTGTAAACTTGCTAGCATGCTACCTGTTAAAATTAGAATGATTCCCAACACTGTTCGTCATTAGATATAATGCTAGTCAGCTCATCGCACATACCCTCTCTCTTCATTGATCCAGATCCTCCCCGCCCTGCGTAAGATTCTAATCCTCGGATTTCATGCTAGCATTAGGTTCCAGTAAATAAGATTCTTCTCGAACTTGTACGCATTTGCCTGATTATCTTTTTGAACTAAGAACCAAAGATTCGAGGTTAAATTTATGTCCTATGGAGGGCTGAATGACTTGTTCAAAATTTTTTTTTTGAATAGCTATGATCGATTAGCTCATTGGAATGCTACGGGATAAAAGAACTCAATTTCGTAGATAGTCTGCTTTCTGTATATATTCTAATGTTCGTGCGGAAGAGCAGACTAGTTTATTCAAGAGAATATAGAAATGAAGCTTGAAAAATTCGCAGTACATAATCATAAACAAACCCTAAGAATGTCTTGTGTGCATCGAAAAGGCAATGCGAGAAGAATAAAAAATGTGACCAGAGAGAGGTGCGATCTCTTGACCTTCTGCGAACTTTGATATTAAGCAGACATGATGACCAACTATACCATTTGGCCAATACTTGTTACTTTGAAGGAATTGTTCATTTATGTCTTTGGTTGTCTATCCCATGATTGGTCCAATCGGAACATAGTTGATCCACTAGCACCTTATCCCTGTAATATTCGTGATCTCGATGATGCTTGCAACTTTTCAAATGGAATCCTTAATCCTCTCCATTCGATTTTACATTCTTTGATATGGCTTCGAAGTTGTGTCCGGCATGCTTTAAAGCTTTACGAAGGGCCCCACGCTCAATCTTACAGGTGAACGCTACATCTCAACTTCCCAAATTACATATTTTTAACACTTATTTCATCAGTCACCAGCTAGGACAAGCAGGACATTTACAGCAACACCATGCTACACCAAGCTCCCCGAATCCAATGCCACAGCTGCAACCTCAATACCTCCAGTTACGCCCCAAAAAGCACCCAATGACTTGAAAAGCTCGAAAACCCCTGCCGGCATGAAAGCCGTCGCAAAAGAACTCAGGAGAGTCACTGGCCGCGCAACAGAAACCTACACAGTCTACGGCGTCACTGAAACCCTCTTCAAAGAGTGCGCCAAACAAGCCGACTACTCCATCCCCCAAGCCGCCGATCCCGATGCCGAAATGCCCAAGACGGACGACGGCGAAGACCTAGGCGTCGGCTCCGGCTGGTGGCACACAGAGCTCGGCCTCAACCCCACCTTCAGCACCTGGTCCCAAGTGACCATGCTCCACATGTACGTCCTCATGACGCGCATCCGCTGCTTCCCTTCCTCCTCGACGCCGCAAACATATCTCCAACATCTGCTCGATCACTTCTTCTACGATGCTGAGAACAAGATGACGATAAACCACAATATGCACGCCCGGGGAATCCGCAATAGGTATCTCAAAGATCTGTTTATCCAATGGCGAGGCCTGCTAGCGGCTTATGACGAGGGACTTGTCAAAGGGGATGCGGTGCTCGCGGCGGCGGTGTGGAGGAATGTGTTTAAGGGCGATGAGGAAGTTGATGTGCGGAAGGTGGCGATGGTGGTGAGTTATTTGAGAAGGACATTGAAGGCATTGGAGGGTGTGCACGACGAGACGGTCCAGATGGGGGAGATGGTGTTCGGAGATCCAGGGAAGGAGGCGGTGCTTGTGAGGCAGAGGAGTCAGATGATGAGTTTGCCATTTAAGGATGGAAAGGTTTGTTAATGAACCGGCAACGGCAACTACTTGATCTGGCGTACGGAGTACAGTGTAAGGATAGAGCGGTTGATTGGCACTGTATACTGTACAGATAATGTAACGCATCCACGGTACACTAACGGGAATACCATCTCTGCTACCAGAAGATATTACAGGCTGCCTATCATCTAAACTACCTGGACGCCCAAGTTAGAAACACACTTCCTTAAATATCCACCACAACTCATCTTCCCTTAGCCCCACCCCCAAAAACCATACAGTCCCTTCCAATCTAACCCATTTAGGCCATAATCATCTTAACTCCCGTATACCCGGCCATGCCAATCAACGCAATCTCAAAAAACCAAAACAGAGCGCCCTTATACCTTCCCTTGCCCTTCGTCTCCGGCTTACTCGTGCTATACCCTACCATATACGCCGCCCTAGCCATCGTCCAACCGAGACCGCAGACCGCAGCCGCGACGGGGAATTGCAGGCCCGCGATGAGCAGCGAGACCACGGCGGACGTATGGTGCTCGGTGAAGTTGGCGTGGGAGCGTTGCGCACAGTTGAATGCGAATGCTAGAGGCGGGGGTTGGTTAGTCAATTGGGGGTTTTCGCGGGGTGGGGATTTGGGGAAGGGAAGAGGACGGAAGGTAATAAAATGTACCTTTGGGATCCTCCTTGGCTTGTTGTGGCGTCGCGTAGGCGTTTGGATAGCTAATTCCAGCAGGCTTGCGGTACACGGTCGTGTTTAGGCTGTGGGCGAGGTTGAGGACGAAGGTGGACGTTGCGGCGAGGATTACGTAGCTGGGGATGTGTTAGTGTTCTGCTGTATAGACATCGAGATTGATTGCTGACGGGGGCTCTTCTTGGAGATGTGGGGTTCGAAGGGGTTAGAGGAAGTGAGAATGGGAATCACTGTGCTGATGTTGATAGCCTTGTGGACTTACCCGTATTCATTTGGGACTGTGAGGACGAAAGGCATTTTGACTGTTATTTTGTTTATCCTGCAGCTTTATGATTTGTATACCTGGATTTCTGGTGGAGGACGTGGAATTGAAGCTGATATTGTATGTTTTGAAATCATGATTTCAAGACGTGGTCTCTAAACAGGCACACAACATTCCGTCGGTACCATTTCCCGTTTGGAGCCTTGAGCTCGTCGGATGCGGCGTATCTCTCATGCCGGTGCAGTAGTGTGTCCAGAAGCTTCTCTGGTCCTTCGAGGCCCTGCTGAGTCGGCCTGGTGGTATTATGCTGGCCGATCTAGGTTCAGGGAACCGTTGCTGGCAGTTAATTCGACAATAACGCCATACGAAGGCCATTTCACGGGTTGAGTTGCTGCAGACCCTTCTGGTCCAAATTTCGGGTTCCAACTCATTTCTGTTTTCTGTGTGCCGAGTAGAGTATGAGGACAGGTGGGAAGTCAGGAAATATATAGCAGTTTCTCCAGAGTTTGTTTAGTGATCCTCAGCAGCACCTACTGTAAGGTAATCAATCAGCACGCAATTCGGCTCGAATCCAATCCCGGGAACAAGGAACTCAGGGCCTTACTCACTTTCCAGTTTAATCATCATACATTGTAAATAAATGTCCTTGGTAATCTGTCCAAAATTATAAAGGCATCAACCGCGCGATTGTCCCATGCCATGAATATGTAACTATTTGAAAGAAATGCCCAGCGTTTGACTCATAGTCGACTGTCCCAAACTGACGTCGCCATTCAATAACGAATTCAGCAATTAAGGATATCGTATTCGTCCGTACAGTATCGATACCGAACTCACCCCAGATGGCCGAAAGCTCTGCAACCAGGAGTTTCAACAAGGCATCTCTACTTTAGATGCTCGGGACCGGGAAAGTCCTATCTCAGTACCTCAACCCACAATTCCAAAAGAGGTAGATCTCTTGCACACTCACAGAATATTGTTTGAAGGTTTCGAGAGAACACCTTTTCAGGGAGTTAGAGACAGCTCGCCTCGATGATCTTAAAACCACGAATTGAGGCAATAATCCCTGACAGAGACGTTGTTCTCGTCACACACGACAGCCAAAATGATTCTATGTTTATGGAGGAGCTAGGGATCTATTTAAAAGCCTATTTGCACGTTGGACACCCAGATGGTTGCTCAATATCCACTTCAATTGACATACCAAACTACTTTACGAGAGCTCTTGACTCTACTTAAGTGTCCTTTTCAGCATATGCGTGTTGCTGGAAATGATGCGAATTTCTCCTTTCCAGCTCTTTTGATGCTCTCAATAAAAGATTTAGATGCCACTGAGTGCAGCGAGGTGCAGTTAGCAGCATTGTCAGCATTTCAGGCAGTGGCAAAATTCCCAAGACCTCGAAGTACGGTCAAGACAAAGACGAAGCCGCACAAGAAGTAATGGGAAGAGCGGGCAAATATTGGAATTTAGAATAATCTCTACCGCTCCAAAATAGGATATCACATGGTTATGGGTTGCTGTTTAGCTCCCTAGGAAATCCTGTATCTAGAGCTTCGTATCTTGTTCTTCACTTCACTTTAATTCAATCACACAATACCCTTGAAGTACAAGCAAAGGGCTGGATTCTCGGATACTGGTTTATGTTATAACATTAGATAGAGTTTTCTGAGTCAAGGTCACGGGTGGCCGAGCTACACAAGTCCTTGTAAGCAACTATGATAGGTGTCAAATACTCTATCCATTGAAAGTTAGTAATCTAGGGTATTTCATAGTAACGCGAACCAAAATCCAGTTCTATCTAGCAGACATAACCGTAATTATCTCTTCGCAAGTTGATAAGTTGAAAAGCGCCGGCAAAAGTCAGTTCAAAGTCGCCCCGGCGAAATACAAACGCACCCCAAAGTACCCAAAAGAAGCCGCTCTGGGGGGCCAGGACAGGACCCTTAATCTGTGCACCAGCGTGCTCAGCTTCCGCTCAGGTTAAAGCAGCGAGTGCTCAGGTCTAGAGGCTAAAACGGTATCACTGGGGAAAATGCTTAAGCCTGTCCATACAAGTAAGCTAACCAAACTTATGAAGGTATCGACCGTATGATTATCCCATCGCAGGAATATGGACTGGTTGATAAGTTGTGTAATTAAAGGATTCATTTCATATATATATATTCGTCATATTAACAGTTAAGAATAATCATACAGTCAATCTTGAAGAAGCAAAAGAATATACACCAGCCTCGTGGAAGGTCAGCTAACAAACTTCAACGCGTCCAACATTCGCCCGTCCCCACATCAAGGTGTCCCACTCATCCCTGGTGATGGGTGTCACTTCTTCATAATGAGTGGGTGTGGTGGGAGCTCTGTAATGTGGCCCCATGTCGATTTGGTGCATGCCACTCTTCATCGTCATGTCTTGCACCATTTCTGAGTTAATCCTCTTCCCCGAAGGAGATCTCAGAAGCGGGCTAGTTGCGATTAATGGCCTGACTGCGTCGATATCAAC
>Ga0335074_10015748_pt1 | contig 10634 bp, 8 predicted proteins | sample Lox_Sample_23_FD_206715 | JGI IMG/M metagenome (GOLD analysis project Ga0335074, IMG submission 206715) | Soil microbial communities from Loxahatchee National Wildlife Refuge, Florida, United States - Lox_Sample_2.3 | ecosystem: Environmental > Terrestrial > Soil > Wetlands | place: USA: Florida...
ACGACCCGTGTCGCCGTCGAGGACCCGTGCTTCTCGCTGTTCCGGCGGATGATCGCGGCGGCGGGGCTCGAGCCCGTCCCCGTGCCCGTCGACGAGCGCGGGCTGCGCACCTCGCTGCTCGCCGGACTTGACGTGGGCGCGGTGCTCGTGGCCCCCGCCCACTCCTACCCGGCCGGCGCGGTGCTGTCCGCGGACCGGCGAGTCGAGCTGCTCGAGTGGGCGCGCGGCACGGGCGGGCTTGTCATCGAGGACGACTACGACGCCGAGCTCCGCTACGACCGCCTGCCGGTGGGGGCCCTGCAGGGTCTCGATCCCGACCACGTCATCTACGGCGGCACCGTGAGCAAGGTCCTCAGCCCGGCGCTGCGGCTCGGCTGGATCGTCGTCCCCCCGCGGCTGACCGACGACATCGCCCGCGCCAAGTTCCGCGAGGACATCGCCACGGAGGCCCTCGGCCAGCTCACGCTCGCCCGCTTCATCGACAGCGGCGCCCTCGCCAGGCACCTGCGCCGGGTTCGCCCCATCTACCGGGCCCGCCGCGACAGCCTGCTCGCCGCCCTGGCCACGCACCTGCCGAGCGTGCGGCCGGGCGGCGAGGCGGCCGGCCTGCACCTTCTGCTGCGGCTTCCGCCCGGTCTCGACCCGGGGATCGCCGCGGCGGCCGCCGCCAACCACGGCATCCAGCTGGAGGAGGCGGCGCGCCACTGGGCCGACCGCGCGGCGGCGCCGCCGGCCCTGCTCATCGGCTACGGCGTGCTCCGCGAAAGCCTGCTCGCCCGCGGCATCGAGGCGCTCGGCCGCGACCTGCGGGAGCTGGTGCCCGGCTGACAGGCCAGTCCGCTAGGCGCGCGACGCCTCGATCGCCGCTTCCGGGCACATGATCACCGCGTCCTCCACGGCTTCCTCGGCGCCCGGCGGCACCGCTTCGGCCAGCACGCGCGCGCGGTCGTCGTCGCCCAGGTCGAACACCTCGGGAGCGATCAGCACGCACTGGGCGTGCCCACGGCACTTGTCGCGGTCGACCCGGACCTTCACGGCCTCACGCCCCGACCGCCGTGAACGTGACCGGCAGGCTCAGCCGGTTGCCGTTGGACGACATCGGCGTGTGGGTGACCTTCCCGGCGAGTTCCCAGCTCTCGACGCGGCGCGCCAGCGCGGCCAGCGCCTCCGCCATCTCGACCCGCGCGAGCTGCGCGCCAAGGCAGGCGTGCGGGCCGAAGCCGAACGTGAAGTGCGCGGTCGAATCGCGGTCGATGTCGAACGTATCCGGGTCGGTGAACACCGCCGGATCCCGGTTCACCGCCCGTGGGTACACCCCGACCAGGGTGCCCGCCGGGAACAGCGTGTCCTGGTACTCGGTGTCCCGCACCGCCTCGTGCATGATCCCGCTGATCGCCGGGGCGTACCGCAGCCCCTCTTCCACCGCCCGCGGCGCCAGCCCCGGATCGGCGACCAGCTTGGCCCACTGCTCAGGCGCGGCGACCAGCGCCTGCAGCGTGAAACCGAGCTGGCCCCTGGTCGTGTCGATGGCGGCCGGAATCAGGCTCACCACGAGCATGAGCAGTTCGCTCTCGCTGAGCTTCTCGCCCTCTTCCTGTACCCGGATGAGCTCGCTGATCAGGTCCGGGCCAGGGTCCCCGCGGCGGGTTTCTATCAGCTCGCGGCAGTAGGCCTCGAACGCCCGGCCCGACGCCTCGATCTGCGCCGCCTGGGCGCGCAGCCGCGACACGTCGAAGATCGCCACCGAGTCCGTCGCCCAGCCGTCGATCCGCGGGACGTCCGCAAGCGGAACGCCAAGCACCGGCATCATCACCCGGGCCGGGAACGCGTCGGTCAGGTCCCGCACGATGTCGCAGTGGCCACGGCCGATCACCGGGTCGATGAGCTCGTCGATGATCGCCCGCATCTGCGGCCGCATCTCGTCCATCACCCGCGGCCGCAGCGCCCGCACCGCGACGCCGCGCAGCCGCCGGTGCCGGTCGGCGGAGGCGGCCATGAGCCCCGATTGCGACCGCTCATGCAGGTACGCGCTGATGTCAGGATCGACGTAGGCGAACGTGACGCGGAAGTCCGGGTGGCGCATGATCGCCCTGGCGTCGGAGTTCGTGAGCACCCCGTAGCCGGACCCGATCCGCGCGATCCAGCTCCGCTCCCGGGCGGCGCGGAAGGCCGCGTACGGATCTTCTTCGTATTCCGCCGACAGCAGGTCGACCCGCGGAAGGTCGCGGTCGGCAACGCTGATCACAACTGCAGCACCTTTTCTTCTGAACGTACCGCGGCCGGCGGGCGCGTCGCCGCGCCCGCCGCGTCCCGCGTCATTTCTCTGTGATCACGCCAGTCGTGTTGTTGTACGGGCCCGTGTAGAAGGTCATGTTGATCGACGGGTCGATGAACTGGTTGGTCTCCAGCGTGCTCGCCGAGAATCCGGCCGGCAGGCGGCTGACCGAGTTCGTCGACTTGAGCTGGCCGATCAGGGTGTTCACCCGGGCCATGTCGAAGCTGCCGAACGCGCCGGACGACGGCTGCGCGACGATCCGGTCGGCCAGCATCGTCTGGTCCGCGTAGTTGGCGATCGCCATGTTGTAGGCGCCGCCGATCTTGTAGGAGTCATCGAGCTGCACGATCAGCTGATTGACCCGGGTCGGGGACTGGAGGTACTTGATCTGCGCTTCCTGGATCATCGGCACCAGCTTGCTCAGGCATGCCGAGTACTTCTTCTCGTTCGCCGGGGTCACGAACGTGGTGTTGGAGTACGGGTTGTACCCGGTGTTCGCGATGAGCTCGTAGCTGATCGGCTTGTCCCAGGCCGAAAGCTGGTGTGAGTAGTAGTACGGCTCGTAGGTCGCGTACCCGCCGGAGATCATGCTGCCGCCGGAGGCGACGAAGTCGGCGGGGCTGCCGTTGTAGGCGCCGTCGATCTGGCTGGACTTCAGCTCGCCCTTGGCTTCCAGGTAGAGGTTGAGCGCGCCCTTCGTTCCGTAGGACAGCAGCGTCGCCCCCGAGGAGCCGATGCCGGCGATGCCGGTGAGGCTGTGCTTGGACGGGCTCCAGAAGTAGACGTTGTCGTAGAGATACATCGGCGTCACCACGCCGACGGTGGGCGTGTTGGCGTAGGACTCGATCTGGGTGTCCGTCGCGTCCACGCCCAGCAGGATCGACTGGTTCTCGTACAGCAGCTGCTCGGGGTTGGAGTAGCTGGTCGCGGGGCCGCCGGCCAGCAGCTCGACGTTGACGCCGGTCTGCTTCCCGGTCGACGGGTCGATCAGCGGCGCGGTGTAGGTCTTCTGGTTCGAGTCGATCGTGCCGCCGCTGGCGGCCAGCTCGTAATACGCGCCCTGCTCCGCCTCGGGCGTCCAGTTCTGCTGGATCTGGACGGTGCTCGGGCAAATCCCGCTGAGCACCCCGGCGGCGGACGCCGTGCTGCCAGCGCCAGCCGCGCTGGACGACGAGCTCGACGATGAGGACGAACAGCCAGCGACCGCGGCGACCGCGAGCGCGGCCCCGAGGCAGGCGATAGTTGCTTTGTTTCTCACTGGAGTAGCTCCTTGGGGATTCTGCCTGACTTGATGCGTGGAACCGCTATTCCTTCCAGCGTCCGTAGACGAGCCGTCCGAGCCCGGTGAACAGCCAGAACACCAGCACACCGAGAATCGCGGACATGATCACCGAGCCGAAGAGCACCGGGGTGTTCAGCTCGTCGACGTAGGTGTTGATGAGGATGCCGAGGTCCGTCGGGCCCTTCTGGAAGAAGAAGCCGCCGACGATCTCCCCGACGACGCTCAGCCCGGCGGAGATCCGGAAACCCGCGAACATCGCGGGCAGCGAGGCCGGCAGCCACAGCGACCGCAGCATCCGGACGCGGCCAGCCTGGTGCAGCCGGAACAGGTCGTGCTGTGGCGCGGTCGCCGACTGCAGGCCGAACGAGGTGTTGGCGATGATCGGGAACAGCGAGATCAGCACGCAGACCACGATCCGCGACATCGAGCTGAAGCCGAGCCAGAAGCCGATCAGCGGGACAAGCGCGAGGATCGGCACGGTCTGGAACAAGATGAGGTACGGGTAGAGGCTCTGCTCGATGAACCGCGACTGGTGCATGAAGACGGCGATCAGGACGCCGAGCGCCATCGCCACCGCCAGGCCGATCAGGGCCAGGTACGCGGTGGTCCAGAAGGCCTCGAGCAGCGCCGTGGCATTGGCGGAGACGAAGAAGCTCTGGTCCAGGACGGTCTGCAGCGGCGGAAGCAGGAACCGGCGGCTCGGGTCGAGGACCACGTAGCTGACCAGCTGCCAGACGCCCACGGCGACGATGAACACCACGACGGGCGGGATGGCGTTGAGCAGCAGCGTCCGGGAGCGGCGCGAGCGCCGCCGCGCGGCGGTGCCCGCGGTCGCGCCGATATCCTCCGCGGCGGGCGCGAGCGGCGCCGCCGGGTCACCCTGGAAGGACGGGGCTGTCATGACGAGCTCGCCTCCCGGCTGTTTCCTCGGTGGCTATCGAGCAGCAGGCTCGATACGTGCCTGGTGATCTCGACGAACTCCTTGTCGAAACGGAGGTCGGCGGTCCGCGGGTAGGGGAACGGGACGTCCACGATCGCGGAGACGCGCGCCGGGCGCTGCGTCATCACGACCACCCGTGACGCGAGGAAGCACGCCTCGGCGATCGAGTGGGTGACGAAGACCCCGGCGAACTTCTCGATCCCGAACAGCTCGATGAGCGAATCGTTGAGCCGTTCCCTGTTGATCTCGTCGATGGCGGCGAACGGCTCGTCGAACAGGAACAGGCTCGGGTGCAGCAGCAGCGAGCGCGCCATGGAGACCCGGGACCGCATGCCGCCGGAGAGCGCCTTCGGGTACTTGGACTCGGCGCCCGACAGCCCGACCAGCTCGAGCACCTCCGCGGCCCGCGTGGCGCGGTCCCGCTTGGGGATCCCGTGCAGCTCGGCGAACAGCTGGACGTTCTGCTCCACCGTGCGCCAGGGCAGCAGGGTGGGGTCCTGGAAGACGTACCCGATGTCGTTCCTGTCGCAGGACACCTCGCCGCTGGTCGGCTCGAGCAGGCCGGAGGCGATCCGCAGCAAAGTGGACTTACCGCAACCGGACGGGCCGATGAGCGACACGAACTCGCCGCGGCGAACCTCGAGGTCCACGTCGCGCACGGCCTCCGTGCCATCGGGGAACGTCAGGCAGGTGCGGCGGAACGCCAGCCGCGCGGACTCGTCGCCAGGCGCCTGGGCCAGCCGCTGTCCGGCCCGAATGTCGGCTTTGTCCCTCGCAAACATGACGGTCATCATACCAGTGACGAAACAGACGTCAATGAGTAAATCACGGAGACCCGGACGTAACAGAACCGTGGGGGTGCCCATGACCCAGTGCACGGAGGTGCTCGCCACCAGGCGGCCCTGCCGCCACACCATCCGGTCCTCGGTGGCCCCGGCCACGCTCTCGGCCAGGTCCGCGGCGCGGATGGCCATGAAATCGGCGGTGTCCCCGCTGCGCAGCAGGGCGGGCGGCAGCCCGAGTACCGCGCGCGCGTGCTCGCTGACCAGGGCATAGGACCGATCCGGCGGCAGGTGTCCCGCGGCGGTGAGCAAGGCGGCGGTCTCCATCGGGTCGATGCGGCCGACCGCGTTGAACGGGTCCTGCCAGTTGTCACCGCCGGCGGCGATCAGCACGCCCGCCTCCGCGAGCAGCCGCACCGGCGGCAGCGCCCGGGGCACCCGGGTGGCGAGCCCCCTGCCCTGCAGGCCGAGGTTGGTCTGCGGCAGCACGATCACCGCCACCCCGGCGGCGGCGAGCGTGCCCGCCACCGCCGCCGACTGGCGCGGATCCTGCTGCCCGAGGCTGACGCAGTGCGAGGCGGCGGCCCGCCCGCCCAGGCCGAGCTCCTCGACCCGCCGCGCGTACCTGGCGACGGTCAGCACGCTGGCGTCGGTGGTCTCGTCGAGGTGCAGGTCGATGGCGCTTCCGCTGTCGGCGGCGGCGGCGGTCAGCTCGTCGATCGAGCGCAGCGGGTCCGCGCCGCGCCATGGGGCGCCGCCGACCACGTCGCAGCCGAGCTCGAGCGCGGCCCGCAGCTGCCGGCGCAGCGGCTGCCCGTCCAGGCCGGCCAGCGGCCCGGCGGGGAGCGCGACGACCTGCAGGTCCATGAGGCCGCGCAGTTCCTGCCTGAGCACCGCGAGCGCCTCGATCCCGGCCGTGCCCCGCCTGCCGCCGACGTCCACGTGCGACCGGATGGCGGTGAAACCCCTGCGCAGGGCGATCTGCGCCGCTCGGCGGGCCCGGCTCAGGATGTCCTCGGTGGTCATCGACAGGGTCCGCATGGCCTCGAGCGCCCCGTCCAGCGTCCCGTCCGGGTTGCGGGCCTGCCCGCGGAGCAGCGCCTTGTCCAGGTGCGCGTGCGGCTCCGCCGCGGCCGGCAACAGCGTCCGGCCGGTCAGGTCGACCCGCGCGGATTCCGCCCGGCGGGCGGCGGCGTGCGCGTCCGCGCCGGTCGCGGCGATCGCGCCGCCCGCGACGAGAAGGTCGAGCGGGGCGCCCCGCCCGTCGTGTCCGCCGGTGAGGAGAGTGACATTCATGGATCTATTGGTAACATGTCAGACGTGTTTGGAGACAGCACGTTCAGGCTAGCTGCGAGGGCAGCCTATATCCTGCGCGACAACAGCGCCGGCGCCTACACGAAGCCCGCGCCAGCGCTCTACCCGCACCAGTGGAGCTGGGATGCCGCCATCAACGCGGTCGGCCTGGCGGCGGTGGACCTGCCTCGTGCCCGGCTGGAGCTGTCTTCGCTGCTCAAAGGCCAATGGCGGACCGGCATGCTGCCCCACATCGTGTTCCAGCCGGGCACGGACGGCTACGTCCCCGGGCCGGCGCAGTGGCAGTGCGCGCGGTTCGGCGCGGACGCTCCCGGGCAGGTGGCGACCAGCGGGATCTGCCAGCCGCCCGTGCACGCGCTGGCCGTCGCCAGGATCCTCGACATAGCGGCGCGCACCGGCCCCGCCGAGCACGCGAGCACCAGGGAGTGGGCGGCCGCCGCGTACCCGCGGCTGCTCGCCTGGCACCGCTTCCTCGCCCGCGACCGCGTGGACCCCGAAAGTGGCCTGATCATGCTTTTCCACGGATGGGAAAGCGGGATGGACAACTCACCGCGGTGGGACATCCCCTACAGCAATGTCACGCCGGGCACCGGTCTCCCCGCCTACGCCAGGCGCGACACCGCGCATGTCGGGGGCGCCGGGCAGCGGCCCACCGACCGCGACTACGACCGCTACCTGTGGCTGATCGAGGAGGCCAAGCTGGCGGGGTACGACCAGCGACGGCTGCGGGAGACCAGCAGCTTCCTGGTCGGCGACGTGCTGTTCACCGCCATCTTCGCCGCCGCCTGCGACGCGCTGGCCGGTCTCCCGGCGGAAGGGACCGAGGCCGGCCGAGCGGAGCTGCGGCACTACGCCGCGCAGGCGCGCGCGGCCGTGCTCGCGCACGTCGATCCGGCGACGGGGCTCGCCGCCGACATGGACCTGCGGACCGGGAAGCGGCTGCGCACGGAGACCGTCGCGGGTTTCGCGCCGCTCATCGCCGGCCGGCTCCCCGCGGACACCAGGGCACAGCTCACCGGGCTGCTGCTCGGCCCGCGCTGGTGCGGGCACCCCGGACTGCGCTGGCCGCTGCCGCCCACCACCAGCCCCTGCTCGGCGGCGTTCGATCCCGACTGCTACTGGCGCGGCCCCATCTGGCCGGTGACCACCTGGCTGCTCACCAGGGCGCTGCTGCGCGACGGTGACGAGGCCGCCGCGGACCGGCTCCGCGCGGCCAGCCTCGACCAGCTCGGCGACGGGACGTTCGCCGAGTACTACCACCCGCTGACCGGCGCGGCGCTCGGCAGCAGGCATCAGTCCTGGACCGCCGCCGCCGCGCTCGACTGGCTCGTCTCCATGCGGCGCCAGCCGATCCCGCAAACTGATACTGGCCTTATGTGAGATGCGTTACTTTTACACCGGACGCTCAGCGGGCGCGAAGCGCGGCGACCGGCTGACCAGGGGGCTGGAGGACTCATGACAGAATCGGCGGACAAGCCTCCGGTTACCGGGCTGCGCTCGGTGCAGCATGTCAGCCCGACTCGCCAGGTGCGGGAGCAGCTGCAGGCCGCGATCGAGAGCGGCGAGTTCGCGCCGGGATCCCTGCTGCCGTCCGAGCGCGTGCTGTGCGCGACGTTCGGGGTGAGCCGGGTCAGCGTGCGGGAAGCCATCGCGGGGCTCGAGGCGATGGGGCTTGTCACGGTCCAGCACGGCCGCGGCGCCTTCGTCAGGGACCGGGTGGCCACCCGCTACGCGGGCCCGTTCGGCAGGTACCTGGAGTTGCACCGCGCGGAGCTCGCCGAGCTGCTCAAGGTGCGCGGCGCGCTCGACGAGCTCGCGGCCGAGGACGCCGCGCTGAACGCCAGCGCGGATGACCTGGCCAGAATCGCCGAGGCGGGCCGCCAGTTCCGCGAGGCGGCCGAGGCCGATCCGCCCGACCTCGCCAGGCTGGCCGAACTCGACGTTGCCTTCCACGTCGCCATCGCCGAGGCCGCGGGCGGGGAACTGCTGGCCAAGCTGCTGCGCGAGCTGAACGGGGTGCTCGACGAGTCCCGCCGGATGACGCTTGGCCTCCCCGGCCAGCCGGTCCGGTCCGCCCAGCAGCACCAGGCCATCCTGAACGCGATCATGGCCGGAGACGCCCGGCCCGCGCGGCGCGCGGCCGGCCGGCACGTCCAGGCGGTCCTGATGTGGGTGCAGCGGATCATGGCCAGCAGGGACGGCCGCGACGCCGCGGCTGCCGGCACCGGCGACAGCACCGGCGGCGGGGCGGCGGGACCCACCGGGGATCAGTCGTAGAGCGTCGTCGCCACCGGCACGTCGGCGTCGCGGTACGCGCGGCGGACGATGCCGGCGGCCCGCTCGCGGGCCTCCGCGCGCAGGCCCGGCTCGTCCAGGCTGGCGATCCGGCCCCCGGCGTACAGCGCGCGCCCGGCCACCCAGGTCTGGGCGATGCTCGCCGGGCTGGCTGACCAGACGAGCGCCTGGAGCGGGTCGGCGTAGGGCGTCCATTCGTGGTGATCAAGGTCGAACAGCACGAAGTCGGCCTGCTTGCCCACCTCGAGCGAGCCGATCTCGTCCGCCCACCCGAGCGCCCTGGCACCGTCGATCGTCGCCATCCGCAGCGCGGTGCGCGCGCCGACGAGCGCGGGGTCGAGCCTGGCGTCCTTGAACAGGCCGGCCACGAGCTGGACCTGCCGGTGCAGGCTGAGGTTGCCCGCGGCGGACACGCCGTCGGTGCCGAGGCCCACGCGGACGCCGGCCGCGAGCAGCTCCGGGTACTTGCCGATGGCGGTGGCGCCCTTACCGAGCTTCAGCGAGCTCGCCGGGCAGAACGCGACCGCGGTTCCGGCCGCCGCGAGCGCGCTCACCTCGTCGTCGGTCAGCGCCACCGCGTGCGCCAGCACCAGGTTGTCGCCCAGCCCGCCGTGGCGCGCCACCCGGGTGACCGGCCAGCAGCCGTGGCGCTGCTCGCTGACCCGCGCCTCCTCGATGCTCGACGCCAGGTGGTACGTGGTGCCCACGCCCAGCGACGCCGCCAGCTCACGCGCGCCCACGTGCAGCTCGACGCTGCACGGTTCCTTCCCCTCGATGTTGACCCAGCACCGGATCAGCCCCCCGGCGTAGCCGTTCCAGGCCCGCACCTCGGCCTCGAGCACCTCGAGCGCGGTCGTGTGGTCGGGGAAGAAGTGGTGGCCGACCATCTCCGCCGACCAGCCGGGCGGGATCTCGGCGGGCTTGACGTCGGCGGCGTGCCTGCCGACGATGCCGCGGATTCCCACCGAGGCGGCGGCGCGGGCGGTCAGCCCCGCGTCGTTCTGCGCGCCCATGTCGAGGAAGCAGGTCGTGCCGCTGCGCAGCATCTCCGCCGCGCCAAGCAGCACGCTGACCCGCTCGTCCTCCGCGCCGACGTGGGCGTAGAACGGCTTGGCCCAGTGGAACACCCACGCCCGGGTGGACAGGATGTCGGGGAAGACCGCCCGGCTCAGCGTCTCCGACAGGTGGACGTGGCTGTCGATGAGCCCGGGGATCATCCCGAGCCGGCGCCCGTCGATCACCGTGTCCGGCGGCCGCGCCAGCCGGCGCCGGACGTCCCCGGCCGGCCCGATGTCCGCGATCCGGGAGTCCTCGGCGACCAGGCTCGCGTCGCGCAGCACGGTGTCGGCGTCGTCGGCCGTGATCGCGAAGTCCAGGTGCTCGATCAGCGTGACAGCTGTGCCGGGTCCGCTTTCTGCGCTCATCCCACCGTTCCCTGACAAAGCACCGTCCCTTGACAAATTCGCACGAGCAAGCATGATATCAGTCGTATTACCAGTTGCCACGCGGCAGGGTGCCGCGGCTGATGGAGGGTTGCATGCCGCAGGATGCCGCGGACCGTCTGGCCGGTGCGCTCGCGGGCGCCGGGCTCGACGCGATCGTGAGCTTGTCACCGGAGAACGTCGCGTACACGGCGGGCTTCGTCGTGCCGTCCCAGCCGCTGATGCGGTGGCGGCACGCCGCCACCGTGATCACGGCGGATGGCAGGCGCGCGATGGTGTGCGTCGACATGGAGGAAACCACGGT
>Ga0335074_10015749_pt1 | contig 10634 bp, 11 predicted proteins | sample Lox_Sample_23_FD_206715 | JGI IMG/M metagenome (GOLD analysis project Ga0335074, IMG submission 206715) | Soil microbial communities from Loxahatchee National Wildlife Refuge, Florida, United States - Lox_Sample_2.3 | ecosystem: Environmental > Terrestrial > Soil > Wetlands | place: USA...
GCCCGCAGCCGGGCAGCCGGCGCCCCCCGGTGCGGCGTTCACCCGCTTACCGGGGAGAGTACGTCGTGACGAACTTGGAACGACAGCGGGAGCCCTCGCATGTCTCGGAGCCGGTCGTAATCGGCGTGCGATAGTGCGAACGTACGAACGGTTCCGTTGTCGAACTCGACGCGAGCGGCCACGGGTGAGACGTTCACGAGCGTTGCATAGCCGTTCGCGATATTGACGTCCCATGGATTGGCTTTCGCGGAAACGGCGAGTAACGGCAGCGCTAGCGCCGCAGCCGCTGCCCGTGCCCATCGTCTTGCGGTCATCCTGAATCACCTCCGATAAATTGTACGTTCGCGAGCGCGCGAGCGTTATCGGCGGCGACTCAGAAGGTCCTCAGCGTGGAACCGGATTCCCGTTCGAATCCACGGACCGCAAAGCGGCGCTCGGACGCGCCGAAGAGCCAAGACCTGCGCGAACCCGTGGAGAACCCGGCAGCTATTTGACGGCGGCCACCTCCGGCTCGGTAACCGGGCCGGCATCGTTTCCCCAAGCGGAGCGCACGTACGTCAATACCGCCGCGATGTCGGCGGGGGAGAGCTGACCCCTCCACGACGGCATCAGGTGGCGGCCGTTTTCGACGATGGCAATGACGTGCGTCGGATCGGCCGCCAGCACGTCTTTGTTGCCCGCAAGCGCGGGAATCGTCGGACGGCCGATGCCGCTCGACTGATGGCAACGCGCGCAGTTGAGCGTGAAGATCGAGGCGCCGACCGTCGCGAGAACGGCGGATCCGGCGGCGGCGACGTCTTGTTCGGTGACGCCGGGCGCGTTATTGCCCCACGCCGAACGCACGTAGGTGGCGACCGCCGCGATATCCGCGTTAGAGAGCTGCCCGCTCCACGTCGGCATTTTTCCGTCGTAAGTTTTGCCGTTCACCTGCAACGGGCCGCTGCGGCCTTTGACGATCACCGAGATCATCTGCTTGGGATCGGCCGCGGTAACCACGGGGTTGCCGGCGAGCGGAGGGACGAGGCTGCTTCCCTGTCCGTGGGCTTGATGACACGCCGCGCACTTGGCCGCGAAGATCTGGGCACCGCTGAGCCCGCTCGGCGCGCTGGCAGCCGCAACCTGTTCGGCCGAGACGATCGCGGCCTGATTCCCCCATGCCGAACGAACGTACGTCAAAACGGCGGCAATCTCGGCGTGCGACAGAACGCCCTTCCAGGCGGGCATGACGCCGCCATAGGTCCTTCCGTTGACCTCCATCGGACCGCTCCGGCCGTTGAGCACGGTGGCGATCAGTGCCGACGTGTCCGCGGCGGTAACGTGGGGATTCCCGGCCAGGGGCGGAAACGGGCCGCCGCCGGCGCCGGTCGCACCGTGACAGCCGGCGCAGTTGGTGCTGAAGACGGTTTCGCCGTTCGCGGCCGCGGGTGCGGCCACGCCGACGCGCGCCGTGTGCAATGCCAGAGCGGCGACGAACGCGAGTCCGAGTATTGCGAGAACCGGCGGACGTTTCATAACGGGTCCCTTTCGCGCGCAATTCTTGGTCGTGCCTTACGCACTTCGAAGGCGTGGTAAAGGCGCCCTGGTCGAACCTCTGCCCGCGCGGCCTTTCGTACGGAAACCGTCGGTTTCTGCCGATAGAGACCACAGCGGCGCAAAATCGATGTTCAACAGTATCGGCTCGGAAATTAGTGCTGATTTCGGCCTCATCGGACACACGTTGAATTGGCTTCTCTCGCCGGTTCCGCAACAGAATCGCTTGTGGCTGACGATCGGACTGCTGGTGACGATCGCCATGATCGCCGGAAGCGTCGTGCTGTTGGTCGCCGATGCCGTGGCCGGCGCGATTCACGGCGCCCTGTCGAAAGACGGCCGCGACGGCCGAAAAATCAAGCGAGGGCACTGAAGCGAACCATCGCCGCCCGACAAACGTTCACCGAGCATGCTGCGCTTACGCCAAGTCGCGCCGCGGAGGTTCGTGACCGTGCTGTTCCGGCTGCAGCGCGAGCTCGGCGAGCCGGTGGTCTCGACGGCCGTGCACACCAACCCGAAGGTTCTACGCTACACCTGGCCCTGCGGATGCAGCGCCGTCGGAGTCGGCGGACCGAAGTGTCTGGCCGAGCGTTGCGAGCGGCATTCGTGAGGGCGCCCGGTCGCGGGCCGCTGCCCTATTCGTCGTCGACCGGAAGACCGGACGGCTTCTGACGTTCGAAAAAGGCGCGTGAATACTTCGCCGCGATCGGCGCGAACCGCCGCGGGGGCTTCGCGAAGTCGAAGCAATTCGAGATGCTCGTTGCCGTCGCGTCGGTGGTTCCAAGGCTGTCGAGCGACCAGTTCTGTTCGACGAACTTGAGAATGCTGCCGAATTCGTACTGCGTGTGCGAGACGTACCCCGTCTTCGCATACGGCGAGATCACGATCGTCGGGACGCGGAACCCCAGTCCGAAGTAGTGAATCTGCGGCGGCTTCGCATTGTCGTAGAATCCGCCCCAGTCATCCCAGAGCAGCACGATGGCCGTCGACTTCCAATATTTGCTTTCGCCGATCGCGTTGACGACCTGCGCGACCCAGGACGGCCCCGTGTCCGAGGTTCCACCCGGATGATCGGAGTTGATGCGATCGGGTACGACCCAGGCAACGGAAGGCAGCCTTCCGGCGCTGACGTCGTCGAGCACCTTGGTCTCGGGCGACAAGACGTTGGAAGCCCACTCGGGTCCATGCCGGACCGCTGCGATCGCGTCGAACGCGCTCCAAAAGATACCGAAGTTCTTTCCGGAATCGTACGGCGCGTAATATTTCCACGAAACGCCGGCCGCGTCGAGCAGGTCGCGCATCGTTCCGTACTTGAAGCACGGGAACGGACCTTTGTCGGCAAGGTAATGCCCGGTCGAAGTGAACAGCGACGTGACCGTATTTGCCGGCGCGTCGCAGCCCCACGGCGAATGGGTTGGATCGTCGATGATGCTCGCTTTGTCGTCGATCTCGGTCGCTCCGGCGATCAAGTCCTGATGAGCGGTAAAGCTGCCGCTGAACATCGTCGGGAACATGTGGTCGGCAAGCACGTACTGGTGGGCCAGCGTCCAGTACGGTGCGATTTGCGCCGGATTGACGTAATGATACGGGATGGCGCCGGCCGGCAAGTTGTGCGGTCCGGTCGGATCGTTGTTGAAACCGTCCATCTTTCCGTGGTCGTACTCGATGGTGAAAGCCTTGTATCCGTGCCCGATGTCGGGTCCGACCAAGTTGCTTTCGGTCACCGTGACGCGCTGCCCGTTGCTCTCGAAGCCGTGGGTCGAGCCGTCGGCTCCGGGAAAGGTCGCGAACAGGTTGTCGAACGAGCGGTTCTCTTGAATGAGGATGACGACGTGCTGGATGGGCGTCGTCGTTGCGCGCTGCCGAACGTTCGGCGAAACCGCTTGCGGGAGCAGGGTACCGCTTTCCGTCGTAGGCCCGCTTACCGAGCACCCAGCCAGAATCGCGGAGACGATAGAGGCCGTCACGCGCATACACGAGTTCATCGAAAGCGAGGTTCCTGGGCGACGCAGGCAAAGCCCTGCAGAAGCGCTAGTAGGGCGGCCTGGTTGCGCCGAGGCCGCTGCTTCGGTCGACCAGCGCGCCTCCGAGATCGACGTTCTGCGCGCTCACGTCGACGTCGACGCCGCGCGCTCGAGCCGCGAGCGTTGTCGAGATCTCTCCGCCCAGACCGTTGGCGGCAACGACGCGCAGCGACCCGTTTTGATTGCAGCTCACGCTTTGCCCGTTGCCGAGCTGGAGCGTCTGCCCGGGAGCGATCGTTTGCGCTTGCCCGCCGCTCACGATCGAAGGCTGACCGCCTTCGTTCATCGTTATCGAGGTCGCGCCGCCGTCGAGCGTGACGGTGGCGGACTGGTTCCAGCTTACGCCCTGCGCCGTCGGCGGCGTGACCTGCGTCGAGATTTGAAATCCTCCGGGAATGGAGTTGGACTGCAGCAGGCTCGGCTGCGATTGCATGCTGGTCCACCGGTTGCCGTTGAACGAGAGGTGAGGATCGCCTTCGCTGCCCCCGCCGGCGTTGGCGAAGTATTGCTCGGGCTCGTACGGCTGCGGGTACGTGCCGCCGCCCAGCGGGGACGAACCGTAGCCCATGAAGGCCTGCAGCATTTGCACGAGCTGCTGCATCAGACCGGCGAGCGGACCGAACATTCCGCTCTGCAGCGGGCTCGGCAAGCCGCCGGCGCCGTAGAACGGCGGAAGCATGCGCGAGATGCCGTCGCTGCCGAGACCCGGCGGAAACCCCGGTTCGGGAAGCGGTAAGGCTCCGCCGTCGCCCGGCTCGGCAATCGGCGGAAAGGACGCTTGGGCGAGCGTGCCCTCGAGCGGCTGAAGATACATGTGGACCTCCGTCGTGAAGTTGCACGTTCGTTCACGACGAATCGCGCACGCGACAAGGGAGTCCCGCGCGCGTTAAGAAACGCTCTGCCGACATGAGCGATACCCAGCTGACATCGATCGCACGTCTCGGCGAGCGCCTCCAAGCGCTCAAGGAGCGTCTTTGACTACGCCGGCAAACAACGCCGCGTAACCGAGCTGGAAGAACGCTCCCGCAGCGAGGGATTTTGGAGCGATCCCGAGCTCGCGCAGCGCGTAATGAAAGAAATCTCGGAGTTGCGGGAAGAGACCGAAGCGATGGCATCGGTCGACCGGCAGCTCGCGGACGCACGCGAGATGCTCGCCTTGTTCGCAGGCGACCCGGCCGCCGAGCACGAGGCCGGCGAGGCGATCGAGCACGCGCAAGCGGCAATCGAGCGCCTCGAGATGGCCGCAAACTTCAACGGCGAGTTCGACGCTCATAACGCGATCGTCAGCATCTACGCCGGCGCCGGGGGCGTCGACGCGGCCGACTGGACCCAGATGCTCGCGCGCATGTACCTGCGATGGGCCGAGACGAAGGGATACGCGACCCAAATCGTCGACGAGTCGCCCGCCGAAGAAGCCGGTTTGAAGTCGGTCACGTTTTTCGTTCGCGGCCGCAACGCTTACGGAATGCTCGAGAGCGAACGCGGAGTCCACCGTCTCGTGCGCCTTTCGCCGTTCGATGCGGCGCACCGGCGCCACACGTCGTTTGCGGCGGTCGACGTGATTCCCGAAATCGAGGCGGGCAGCGCGCTCGACGTCGAGATCAAGCCCGACGACCTGCGCGTCGAGACGTTCAAATCCAGCGGAGCGGGCGGCCAGTACGTCAACAAAACCGAATCGGCGGTCCGGCTGATTCACATTCCGACCGGAATCGTCGTCGCATCCCAGCAGGAGCGGTCGCAGACCCAGAACCGAGAGGTGGCGACCAGCATCTTACGCGCCAAGCTGGTGCAGCGCGCGGCTGAGGAACACGACCGCAAACTCTCCGACTTGCGCGGCGAACGCCAGGCCAACGAGTGGGGATCGCAGATCCGTTCGTACGTTTTGCAGCCCTACCAGCTGGTGAAGGATCACCGCACGGCGATCGAAACCGGAAATGCGCAGGCGGTGCTCGACGGCGAGATTGACTCTTTCATCTGGCCGTATCTCCAGCAGAGGCGCGCGCCGGCATAGATGCGCGACCGCTACCTGTGGGTCGGGTGCGCCCTTTACACCGTCGTGTTTACGCTGCTGGGGGCGCAGAAGTACGCGGTTCATCGCAATCTCGTCGATTTCGGGATCTTCGAACAAACCGTCGCCAGCGCGTTCGGGTGCTTCTGCAATCCGCTGGAAGGCAGCCATTGGGCGTTTCACTTCTCGCCCATCCTGTTTGCGGTCGGCGGCGCGGTGGGCTTCGCGCATTCGCCGATCACGCTGGTGGCGCTGCAAGCGCTGGCGGGTGCGCTGTGCGCGCCGCCCGTCTACGCGCTGGTACGCGCCCGCAGCGACGCCGGCACCGCGCGACTGGCGGCGACGGCAGTGTGGCTCTATCCGCCGTTGGCCGGATTGACGTTCGGCGATTTTCACGAGAACGGTTTCGCTCCGGCCGCGGTCGTGTGGGCGCTTTACGGGTTCGATACCGGTCGATTCCGAACGGCCGCGGTCGCCGTGCTGGCCGCCGTCGCCGTCAAAGAAGATCAGGCCTGCTTTCTGGCCTTTGCCGGCGTGGCCGGCGCGATTGCCTACCGAAGCGATCCGTTTCGCCGGAACTTCGCGCTCGGCGTCGCGGCAGTTTCGGCGGTGGTCGCGCTGGCGTTCTTCGGGTGGATTCAGCCGCACGCCGATGCAAATCCGCACTGGCAGCCGTCGCGGTTCTACGCGTGGACGAGCGTCGACGCGGCCGCATTGCTGCCGCGCGGCATCCTCGAGCGTTTCGGCTTTCTGCTCCTGGTCTTCGTTCCGCTCGCGTTCCTGCCGCTGCGCACGGCCGCGATCGTCGTTGCCGTGCCGCCGCTGGTCGAAGTGCTCGCCAGCCGAATGAGCACGACCTACACGCTCGGATCGCACTACGCCGGCGCCTGGATCGGCTACGTGCTCTACGCGTTCGCGGCCGGTGCCGCCGGTGTCGGGAACGCGGCGGTGCGGCGCCGCGCCGTAGGCTGGGCGCTCGCGCTGTGCGTGCTCGAGCTGGTCGTCGCAGACCCGTTACATCCCGGGATCAATCTGCGGCTGCGCCAGCCGCGCGACGCAGCGCTCGATACCGCGCTGGCGGGTTTGCCGCGCGACGCGAGCGTCGCGACGCAAGAGGAAGCCTACACCCACTTGGCGTTGGACGACCCGTCGGCCACGCTCTTGCCGGAGCGGGCGTCGACGCCGCTGCGCGCATGTTTTGCGCTGATCGATCGCGCTTTTCCGGATTCGCCGCGCCTGGTGGAATACGGCGGCGCGCTGCAATCGCTGGTGAGCGACGGGCGCTACGCGCTGGTCGCGCGCCGAGGCGGCATCGAGTTTTACCGGAGCGTCAACGGATGCCCGTAGGGTCGCGCTGCGCGACCAGCTCGGAGGCGGCCGCGACGGCCTGGGCGGGCCACTCGGCGTTGGAGACGACGAGCCGGTAGGGCGCGGCCCACGGCGCCCAGCGCGTGGTTTGCAGCGCGGCCTCGGGCGTCTGCGGAAAGACCCCGACGACGGGCGTTCCGGTCATGCCGGCGACGTGCAGCGCCCCCGAATCCGGAGCGATGACCGCACGCGCACCGGCGATCGCGCGCTTCCACGGCTCGAGCTTTTCGAAGAGTTCGACGTGCGTGCCGGTCGCTTGTCCGATCGCGCTCGCGTACGCCGATTCCGAAGCCGAACCGATCGCGCGGATCGGCCACGCGGCGGCGGCGCGGCGCACGAGAGCGGCGACGTCCTCGTCGCGAAAGCCCAAACGCCGCCACTTGTCGGTGATCTGCACGGCGACGCGCTCGTCGGCGGGCGGTTCTTCCTCGATCACCAGCGGGCGCAGGCGCGCGAGCTTGCGCGTCGGCTCCGATTCGCGAACCAGCGAGTCGCCGAGACGAAAGAGCACCGCGCACTCGTGCGGGGCTCGGGGATCCAAGCCGGCGGTCCGATTGAGCGCGCGCGTGAGAAGATGCCGCGCCCACAGCGTCTTGAACGGCTTGCCCCAGCCGTTGACGAAGCCGACGCGCGTGCGCGCGCCGGTCGCGCGCGCCAGCCGGTAGCCCCCGGGATCTTCGGTGGCGACCAAGACGTGCGTGTACCGGCGCTGCGCGAGTTCGGCGCCCAGCGCTGCGATCGCCGCCAAGGTTTCGCTCGCGTCCGAGCGCAACGCGAAACCGGCAGTCACGACGCTGCGAACGGCTCGGCTCGAAAAGACGCCGGCATTGACGGGACGCAGCACGACGTCGGCCGGAATCCGGTCTCGTTTGAGCGCCGCCAGCAACGGCGTCAACGCGAGCGCGTCGCCGATGGCGTCGAGGCGGATGATGAGGACCGACGGGGAAGTCTCGAGCATGACGCGCTCTTCTCCGACCGCGCGAGGCGACTTGCCTGCCGCACTGACATGATCGCGCACGACGACGTCGTCACCTTCGACCGGCTCGAGGGCTACCGCATCGTTCGCGATTTCGGGTACGTGTCGGGAATCGCGTCGCGCCCGCGCAACCGTCTGCGCTCGACGTTTCGGAGCTTGGGAATGCTGATCGGCCTGTCGGCCGGCGAGTTCATCAGCGATGCCGAGCAGCTGCGCTCGGAAGCGCTCGAGGCCGTGCGGCGCCGCGCCGACGGACTCGGCGCCAACGCCGTCGTCGGCCTGCAGTTCTACGTTTCCGAGGGCAGCGACGGTTCGTGCAAAGTGGTCGCCTTCGGACAGGCCGTCTTGGTAGCGAAGGCGTGAGCTTAGAGGAGCGCGCTCGCCGTACCAACGTCCTGGAGCGGTTGGCGATTGCGGCCGCGGCGTGCCGCCGCTGCCGGATCGGCTACGAGCGCAAGCACAACGTCTACGGCGAAGGCGATCCGTGTGCGCGGCTGATGGTCGTGGGCGAAGGTCCGGGAGAAACCGAAGACGCGCTCGGGCGGCCGTTCGTCGGACGGGCCGGACAACTGCTCGACCGGATGCTGGCCGCGATCGGGCTGCCGCGCGAGGACGTCTACATCTGCAATACCGTCAAATGCCGGCCGACGCTCCCGGGCCCGCGCGGGCCGCGCAACCGTGCGCCGGAGCCCGAAGAGATGAGCAACTGCCGTCCGTTCTTGGACGAGCAGATCGAAGTCGTCGCACCCGACACGATTTTGGCACTCGGCGCTCCGGCCGCAAAGTCGTTTTTGGGCCGCGACTTTCAGATCACCAAGATGCGCGGACGATGGTACGAAGGGCCGAACGGTATCCCGTTGATGGTCACGTTTCACCCCGCCTACGTGCTGCGGCAGACCGGCGGCGAAATCGAAGCCGTCAAACGACTGGTTTGGGCCGATCTCAAGGCCGTACGCGCGAAGCTCGCGGAAATCGCGCAGGCGCGAGAAGAAGCGCCGCAACCGATGGTGCAAGCACCGCTATTCGAAACCTAGCCCAGCGCCTGGAAGAGCGCTATTGCGGCGGGATCGGCTTCGAAGCCGATACCCGGACGCTCCCAATCTTGGACGCCGCCGCCGAACGGCGCGAAACAGCGCGGATTGACTTCGGCGCCGCCCAGACCCAGCGCGCGAACGACGTGCGAGGTATAGGCGTGACCGCCGTGCGGCCAAAATGCCGAGCGAGGCCAGCCGCGCCCTTCCAGCGTCCGCACGATCTGCAGGAAGCCCGGCAGTCCGTAGCAATGCACGGGGTCGAAAAGCAGCACGTCGCGCTCTCGCCGCAGGCCTCCGTAGCGGTCCAGCAGCTTGGCTTCGGCTTCGGAAAAGATCGCTTCTCCGGCGGCAATCGGATGGCGGTAACGCTGCGCGACCGTAGCCAGCGTTTCGAAATCGAGCGGGTCGCAGACGTCTTCGAACCACCACAGGCCGTATGGCTCGAAGGCCTCGGCCGCACCGCCAGCCAGCGCCGCATCGTAGGCGTTCATCGCGTCGACGGCGAGATGCGCGCCGCTCGGCAGAAGCTCGAGTGCGGCCTCGATCCGCGCTAGGTCGCGCGCCAGCGATGCTCCGCCGATCTTGATCTTCACGTGAGTGAAGCCACGGTCCACGAAATCGCGAATCTCTTCGCGCAAACGAACGCCGTCGTCGTGCGGATAGTAGTAACCGCCGCCCGCGTAGGCTGCGATCGTCTCCCCAACCGGGAGGGCGACGCCGAGGGAGCGTGCGACCTGACGGTAGAGCGGAAGGCCGGCGGCTTTTGCGGCGGCGTCCCAGAGGGCCATGTCCAACGTGCCGACCGCGACGCAACGCTCGCCGTGGCCGCCGGGTTTTTCGCCGGCCATCATGACTTGCCACGCGCGAAACGGATCGAGGTCGCCGGCCGGGCCTTCGAGATCCGTGCCGATCAGACGCGGTGCGAAGCGCTCGCGAATCAGTCCGCTTTGCGCGAACCGGCCGAACGACGAGAAACCGTAGCCGACGACGGGCCGCCCGTTTCGCACGGCGTCGGTGACGACCGCCACGACGCTGGTCGTGAGGCCGCCGCTGGGCAAAGCCGGATCGGCATACCGTGAGATCGGCACCGGCCGCTCCCGGACTTCCACGACGCGCACTATGCTACAATGGGGCGCGTGACTCGCGACCCCCTCTCCGTCTGGCTTTCCGACGTGGCGGCTCGCGCCGGATTCGCCGGCGCCGAAGCGTTCGCGGCGGCATTCGAACTGCGCCCGTACCGGCTGCGGCAGATGTATGGTGCCGCGTGCAAAGAAATGGTCTGGGACGTCGACGGCATCACGACCCTTCCCAAACCGATGCGGCAGGCGCTGCGCGACCGGGGCGTCGCGTTTTCGGCCGTGGAGCCGGCCGTCTTGCAGCGTTCCAACGACGGTCAGACGACGAAGGGCTTGTTTCGGCTTCGGGACGGCAAAGAAGTCGAAGCCGTGCTCATGGAGCATCGCGGCGGCCGTACGACCGTCTGTATCTCGTCGCAAGCCGGTTGCGCGTTCGCGTGTGCGTTCTGCTCGACCGGGCAGGCCGGTTTCTCCCGCAACCTCGACGCCTTGGAAATCTTCGACCAGGCTCGATTCTTCGCTCGCGAGTTGCGCGCGCGCGGCAAACGCATCACCAACGTCGTCTTCATGGGCATGGGCGAGCCGTTTCACAACTACGACGCCGTCATGAATGCCGTA
>Ga0335074_10015750_pt1 | contig 10634 bp, 10 predicted proteins | sample Lox_Sample_23_FD_206715 | JGI IMG/M metagenome (GOLD analysis project Ga0335074, IMG submission 206715) | Soil microbial communities from Loxahatchee National Wildlife Refuge, Florida, United States - Lox_Sample_2.3 | ecosystem: Environmental > Terrestrial > Soil > Wetlands | place: USA...
GCCTTCGTCTCGTCGGCGAGCGCGACGTTTTGGATCGAATGGGTGCGGATCCCGGGTCTACATCCTCGAATACCGCTGCACCATGGCCCCGGCCAGCCGGCCAAGCCGATTTTGGAGCTCGAGCCCTTCTGGGAGCACGCGACGTTTCTTCAGCTGCAGTATTCCCAGGTCGTGATCCTGATCTTCAACGGCGTGCTTTGGCCGCACGTCACGGTCGCGACGTTGACGCTCAGCGCCGGATAATTCGTAAAAGGCAGCGCGCCTGCAACCGATGGTCAACATTTGCGAAGATAAATGCGAGGTCGCCAGGCGCGACAGGAGGCCGCGGTGAATTACGAGACATTCTTTCGCGAGCAACTGGACCGGCTGCGCCGCGAGGGCAATTACCGCATCTTTGCCGATCTCGAGCGGCGGGCGGGGCGATTTCCACTCGCCGCTTTTCACCGCGACGGCGGCAGCCGCGAGGTGACGGTATGGTGCTCGAATGATTATCTCGGCATGGGTCAGCACCCCGCCGTCGCTGCGGCGATGCACGAGGCGCTCGACCGCTGCGGCGCCGGCGCCGGCGGGACCCGCAACATCGCCGGCACCAACCACCACCACCTGCAACTCGAAGCCGAGCTCGCCGACCTGCACGACAAAGAGGCGGCGCTGTTGTTCACCTCCGGCTATGTCTCGAACTGGGCAACGCTTGGCACACTCGCCGCGCGGCTGCCAGGCTGCGTCGTCTTCTCCGACGCCGCCAACCACGCCTCGATGATCGAAGGCATTCGCGACAGTCGCGCTGACAAGCGTATTTTCGCGCATAACGACCCCACCGATCTCGATCACCTGCTCGCCGGGATCGAGCCCGGCCGACCCAAGATTGTCGCCTTCGAGTCGGTCTACTCGATGGATGGCGACATCGCGCCGATCGCTGAAATCTGCGACGTGGCTGAGGCTCATGGCGCGATGACCTATCTCGACGAGGTCCACGCGGTGGGTCTTTATGGGGAGCAGGGCGGCGGCATCGCCGAGCGCGAGCGGGTCAGCCGCCGGCTGACCGTGATCGAAGGGACGCTCGCCAAGGGCTTCGGCGTGATCGGCGGTTACATCGCAGCCTCGGCGGCGCTGTGCGACTTTGTCCGCAGCTTTGCGTCGGGCTTCATCTTCACTACCGCGCTGCCGCCGATGGTGGCCGCTGGCGCGCTGGCCGCGATCCGCCATTTACGGGTCAGCGACGCCGAACGGCAGCGCCATCGGCAGGTGGTCGCCGCGGTGCGCCGCGGCCTCGATGCGGCCGGCATCCCGCATCGCGACAATCCGAGCCACATCGTGCCGGTCATCGTCGGCGATCCCATGCTGTGCAAATGGATCAGCGATGTATTGCTCGACCGTTACGCGATCTATGTTCAGCCGATCAATTACCCGACCGTGCCGCGCGGCACCGAGCGTCTGCGCCTTACCCCATCACCTCTGCATACCGAGGCCGATATCGACCACCTGATCCGCGCCCTGTCCGAAATCTGGGTTGAACTCGACCGCCGTCGCGCGGCCTAGCGTCCTGCTGTTTGCCTCGGTCGGGAACACCGATCGCCAATCGCCGAGCCGGGACGTCAGGGAGCGTAATGAGCTTCCCAATGGTCGGCCGCGCGTACCCGGTTACTCCGGTTTGCCGGTGCCGGCGCTGGTTTGACTTGGCCACGCTACTTGCTTAGGGTTTTTCCGGCTATTTGTGACGGTGCCACCGCCGGCTTTCAGGAGGACAGGAATGAGCGCGCATGCGAGCCCCGAACAGGTCCGCTCCCGGTTGAGCCACCCGATCATCGATGGCGATGGTCATTGGATCGAATACGGGCCGGTCTTCGCCGAGCGGATGCGCAAGGTCGCCGGCGACAAATCGGCAGACGGCTTCCTCGCTCATACGCGCCGCATCCCCGATACGCTGTCGCTGTCGATGACCGAACGTCAGCGCCGCGGCGTCGCGATGGAGGGCTATTGGGGGCGCCAATCGACCAACACCCGCGACCGCGCCACCGCGATGCTGCCGCGCATGCTCTATGACCGGCTCGACGAGCTCGGGATCGATTTCGGCATCATCTACCCGACCGCGGGTCTCGGCCTGCCGCGCATCGCCGATGACGAAACCCGCCGCGCAGTGATCCGCGGCTTCAACATCGTCACGGCCGAATATTTCCGCGATCTCAGCGACCGGCTGACCCCGGCCGCGGTGATCCCGATGCACACGCCCGAAGAGGCAATCGCTGAACTTGATTTCGTGACCAGCGAATTGGGCTCGAAGGTCGGGATGTTTGGCAGCGGCATCGCCCGGCGGTTGAAGATCGCCGAAGACCTCGACCCGACGCTTGGCCGTTTTGCGGTCGGCTATGACCAGCTCGGCATCGACAGCCAATACGATTACGACGCCGTCTGGCAGAAATGCCGCGCAATCGGGATGGCGCCGACCTTCCACACCGGCGGCCGCAGTTTTGGCCTGCGCAATTCGCCATCGAACTTTACCTTCAACCATATCGGCCATTTTGCCGCCGCCGGTCACGCTGTCGCCAAGGCATTGTTTCTGGGCGGCGTCACCCGCCGCTTCCCCGACCTACGGTTTGGTTTCCTCGAAGGCGGCGTGGGATGGGGCTGCCAGCTGTTTGCCGATCTGATCGAACATTGGGAGCGACGCGGTGCGGCCGGACTCGCCTATATGCACCCCGACAAGCTCGACCGCCCGCTGTTGCGCCAATATGTCGACCAGTATGGTTATGCCGAGATCGCGGCTGAACTCGACCGGCGCGACGGCTGGCCGGCGCGCGAGGAGGACAGTCTCGACGGCGGCGTCGCGGTGCATGACGACTATGCCGCCTGCAACATCACCAAAAAACAGGACTGGATCGACCTGTTCGCCACCCCTTATTACTTCGGCTGTGAATCCGACGACCGGCTCAACGCCGTCGCCTTCAGCAAGATCAACCCGTTCGGCGCCCGGATCAACGCGATCTTCAGCTCGGATATCGGTCATTTCGACGTGCCCGACATGCTGATGCCGGTGCCCGAAGCGTATGAGCTGGTCGAGGACGGCCTGTTGAGCGAAGACGATTTCCGCGATTTCACCTTCGCCAATGCGGTGCGGCTGTGGGGCACCCAGAACCCGCGTTTCTTCGACGGGACGCGCATTGCCAAGGAAGCCGCCGCAGTTCTGGCCGAACCACACTCGCCGTTAAAGGCCGCTGCCGAATAGCTCAGCTCAGCATTCCCGCGACCGGGTGATCCGGTTCTGATAGACGGATCCACCCGATCGTCTGATCCGCCGGGTCTTTTACCCGCGGGCTTGGTCTGCGGCCCGCGACTTGCCGGTATGGGTCGATGCCCGGCGCAGTAGCCTGCTTTTGAGGTTGGGTGCAGCGGCGGCCTCAAGGGTCGGGCAGCGCGATCGCGCCGAGACCGAGTCATTCGATTTGCAGTCGCTCGCGACGACACGCCCAGCGCGCCACAGATCTCTGCGTGCAGCATCTTGCCACCCGATCGGCGAGGGGCGGGATACCGGTGACGCCGGAACCGGTATCGGCGAGATCCGGTTTTCTAAATAGATACGCGGTTGATTGGAATTCGAAAATTGCCCGGGTGGGATGCACAAGCCAAGAATACCGACCATCGACGGCGACCGCACCCGAGGCGGCCGTCGCCAATACCGCCGGGACTGGGATCGGTACTTGCTCGAAACATCCGCGCACTGGAGCAGCGCCGGCGGTCCGAGGAGGCGGCCGCCGGCGCGCAAGAGCGGATTGCCGATGCGATCACCCGCTTTACCGGCAGCATGCGCTTTGTTTACCTCCATCTTGCGCTGTTCGGCGGATGGATCATCGTCAATCTGGGCTGGGTTTCCGGCATCCCAAAGTTCGACCCGTCATTTGTAATCTTGGCAATGGCAGCGTCGGTCGAAGCCATCTTTCTGTCGACCTTTATTCTCATCACCCAGAACCGGATGACGGCTGCCGCCGAGAAGCGCGCCGAACTCGATCTGCAGATCAATTTGCTGGCCGAGCATGAAGTCACCAAACTTGTCGCGATGTTGTCGGCAATTGCCGATCGGCTCGATGTCAAAACCGAAGTCGATGCCGAACTCGACGAGCTAAAGGAAGGCGTCGCGCCCGATGCCGTGCTTGATGAAATCGAAGACCGCCAGCGCTGAGGTGATCGCCGATCACCGTCGACCACCGCCGGGCCGGATGAAACCCGTCGGGTGCCAACGGCCGGATGGCGGCCCCGCCGACCCGGATGCCTTGCTGCTACTCCCTGGTCGGCCGAAAGCGGGGCTCGCGATGACCTCCCGCCAAATACTGCCGCGGAACATGACAAGGGCCAAGGCGATCGGCAGCGGCTGTTACTATGTTCGGCGCATCGCCGGGCAGAGTGGGCTGGACGACGCGCGTTACGCGATTCACACTCGTTGCCATCTTACCCGCAGAGGAGTCGGCGGTCATGGAATTGGGCAAGCTCGGGGTTTGGGCGGCGATGGATCGGATGAGCGCGGCGGCCGGCGCGGCCTTTGCCAAGCGGGTCGAAGCCTGGGGCTACGGCGCCTTGTGGATACCGGAGAGCCGCGGGCGCAATGCTCTTGTCCACTCGGCATGGCTCCTCGCCAGCACGCGAAAGTTGATCGTCGCGACCGGCATCGCCAATATCTATGCGCGCGATCCGATGGCGATGGCGAATGGCCAACGGGCACTCGCCGAACAATCGGACGGGCGATTTCTGCTCGGCATCGGGGTGTCGCATCGGCCGATGGTCGAGGGGCTGCGGGGCCACCATTACGGCAGGCCGGTCGCGACGATGCGGGCTTACCTGCAGGCGATGCGCGATGCGCCCTACCAGGCGCCGATGCCGCGCGAGAGCCCGCCGACCGTGGTTGCCGCATTGGGCCCGCGGATGATGGCGCTGTCGGGCGAGATGGCGGATGGCGCCCATCCCTACAACACGATCCCGGCGCATACGGCCGAAGCGCGCAAGATCCTCGGTTCCGGCAAGATCCTCGCACCCGAAGTCTGGGTCTTGCTGGAAACCGATCCGGCAACCGCACGGCGCGCGGCGCGCGAGGTTTTGTCGCACTATCTGCAGCTCGAAAATTACGTCAATGCCTGGAAAACGCAGGGCTTTTCGGATGCCGACATGACTGGCGGCGGCACCGACCGGTTTATCGACGCGATCGTCGGCTGGGGCGACGAGGCGAAAATCCGCAAGCGCATCCAAGAGCATTGGGATGCCGGCGCCGACCATGTCTGCATCCAGCCGATCAGCGCCAGCGGCGGACGCGAGATCGATGAGCGGGTTCTCGAACTGCTGGCGCCGGCGGCTCGATCTTGACGTTTGGTATGCACGGCCGACATTGTTCCCGGCCGCTCTCGGCGGCGTCGCCGGCAACCTCGGTCTGCAAGCGAGGAAACTCGGACATGTATTCTGAAACCACGCGATCGATCAGCGTCACGGTCAGACCGTTTTATCTGGAGGACCAATCCTCGCCAGCCGAAGGCCACTATGTGTGGGCCTATCATGTGCGGATCGAAAATCGCGGCGAGGAGACGGTCCAGTTACGCCGCCGCCATTGGAAGATCACCGACGGCCGCGGCCAGGTTCAGGACGTGCGCGGTCCGGGTGTCGTCGGCGAGCAACCGGTGCTGGGGCCCGGCGAAAGTTTCGAATATACGAGTGGCACGCCGTTACCGACGCCGTCGGGGATCATGGTCGGCAGCTACGAAATGGAGACCCGCAACGGCGAGTGCTTCTCGGTGCGAATTCCGGCTTTTTCGCTCGACAGCCCGCATCAACCGGTGCGGCTCAACTGACCGCCGCAAATGCTGGCAGCCCCCGATCCCCGAACTTTCGATCAAAAAAAGAGATCCATTGATGTCGCCTGTTATCGCTTCACCGATATCCGCCGCCAAGCCGCGGTCCCGCCAAGCCGCCATCGCGCGGCCGAGCCGAGCCGAGGCCGAAGAGGCGGTTCGTACCCTGATCCGCTGGGCCGGTGACGACCCCGACCGCGAAGGGCTGCTTGGCACTCCGGACCGTGTCGTGCGCGCCTACCGCGAATACTTTACCGGCTATGAGGAAGATCCGGTGGCGCTGCTGCAGCGCACCTTTGAAGAGACCGACGGCTATGACGAGATCGTCCTCTTGAAGGACATCCGCTTCGAGTCGCATTGCGAGCATCACATCGCGCCGATCATCGGCAAGGTGCACGTCGCCTACCTGCCAAAAAACCGGGTGGTCGGCATCTCCAAACTGTCGCGGCTCGTCGACGTCTATGCCAAGCGGCTGCAGATCCAGGAAAAGATGACGGCGCAAATCGCCAATACGCTCGACGAGGTGCTGCAGCCCAAGGGTGTAGCGGTGGTTATCGAGGCCGCTCACCAATGCATGACGACGCGCGGCACTCACAAGCCCGGGACGATGCTGGTCACCAGCCGCATGCTCGGGGTGTTTCGCACCGATCCGACAAGTCGGCGCGAGGTGCTGGCAATGGTCGGGACGCCGGGCAGCGCCAAACTCGACAACGTTTGACCAGGCGCTGCCGGCAGTCCGGATGATGGAGTTCGATGCGGTTGCAATCCTGGAGCGCCTGGTCGGTTTCGACACGATTTCGGCGAAATCCAATCTGGCGCTGATCGAATGGGTTGCCGACTATCTCGGCAACTATGGCATCGCCAGCGCTGTGCTTCGCAGCGACGATGGCGCCAAGGCTAATTTGTTCGCGACGATCGGGCCCGCCGACCGCGGCGGCGTGATCCTCTCCGGTCATACCGATGTCGTGCCGGTCGCGGGTCAGGTCTGGGACAGCGACCCGTTCCGGCTCGATCACCGCAGCGACAGCTTTTATGGCCGCGGCACCGCCGACATGAAAGGGTTTATAGCACTGGCCCTGGCCCTAGTGCCACAAGCGGTGGCACGGCCGCTGCAAATCCCGCTGCATCTGGCGTTGAGCTTTGACGAGGAGGTCGGCTGTCTCGGCGTGCCGGCGCTGCTCGACGCGCTGCCGCAGGGTGCGGCCCGTCCAAAGCTGGCGATCATCGGCGAACCCAGCGAAATGCGCGTCGCCAATGCCCATAAGGGCATTCAGTTTCTACGCACGAGCGTCATCGGGCACGAGGCGCATTCAAGCGCGCCCGAGCAGGGCGTCAACGCGATCGCCGCGGCTGCTGAGATCATCGCTGAAATCGGCCGGATCGCCGACGATTGCCGGGTGGCGGGGTCGCATGACAATCGCTTTGATCCGCCCTATACCAGCTTCAATATCGGCCGGATCGAGGGTGGGACGGCGGTAAACATCATCGCCCGTGACTGCGTTTTCGAATGGGAGTTTCGTACGATCCCGGGCGCAAGCGACGTGCTGCCGCGACGGCGGGTCCAGGAGTTTATCGATAATGACCTGTTGCCGCGGCTGCACGCCCGCTATCCCGACACCGGGGTGACGACCGAGATCGTGGCGCAAGTGCCACCGCTGGTTCCCGATCCGGCCTCGCCGGCGGAAGCCCTTGCGCGCAAACTGACCGGCGCCAACGAGGTGACGACGATCGCTTTTGCGACCGAGGCTGGTCTGTTTCAGATAGCCGGCATCCCGGCGGTAATCTGCGGTCCGGGCTCGATCGCGGTGGCTCACAAACCAAACGAGTATATCACCAGCGCTCAACTCGCCGCCGGCGGCGAATTTCTCGGCCGTCTGCTCGACTGGGCATGCCGGCGCGAATGACCGGTCAGACGCTGTGCGCCAGGGGTCGATAAAGGGATGATACAGCCAAGCGTTGCTGGTCCGTCTTGACAAGGAGGCAGAGCCGCGCCCGATAGCGCATTTCGCGATGATCGCGGCCGCCGGGCTGCTCGGGCAGCAAGATCGAACGAAGAGTTGCATCATCGTCGCGATTGCGCCGGGTTTGATGCGGGCGGCGTGGCGGACACGGCTCGCAGTTGGATCATGCCGATGCGCGTCCCCGTCGCCATATCGATGATCAGGATCTCGCGGTTGCTGTCCGGCAACACGAAGTCGAGGATCAGGCGGTCAGGCGCGGTTGTCATCGCTTCGACTCGGGCGCCGCGCGGGATGTCGATCGAGGTTGCCGGCGGCTGATGCGGAGTAGTGGTCTTCGCCTCGCGATGTGACACGCGAGTGGCGATCGCGACGATCAGCGCGGCAAAGCCGACGACCAGCATGATCCCCATCGCCACGACCAGTATTTTGAGCGCTCGCAAAGAAATGACCCCACGGCTTGCCAGGTGACAACGGCTGACACAATCGCCGGCGGCGCGGCTCAGATACAGTCCGAACCGGGCGAAGAAGGCCTGCGCCTCGATCGGATGCTGGCAAACCGCTTTCCTGAGGTGTCACGGACTCGGCTCAAACGGCTGATTGAAGAAGGTCGTGTCCGACACGACGGCGCGGCGGTGCGCGACCCGTCGCTGCGGGTGCGGGCCGGTCAGTACTTTGCCGTGTCGTTCCCCGAGATCGACGAAGCCGCACCAGCGGCGCAATCGCGGCAGCTTGATATCCGCTTTGAGGACGCCCATCTTATCGTTATCGACAAGCCCGCCGGGCTCGTCGTCCATCCCGCTCCCGGCAATCCTGACGGCACCCTGGTCAACGCCCTGATCGCGCATTGCGGGTCGAGCCTCGCCGGCATTGGCGGCGTGCGGCGGCCCGGCATCGTTCACCGCCTCGACAAGGATACCAGCGGACTGATGGTTGTCGCCAAGACCGAAGCGGCGCATCAGGCGCTGTCGCGCGATTTTGCGGCGCGCCGGATTGATCGCGCCTATGCCGCCTTTGTGTGGGGCGTGCCGCACCCTGTCACCGGCGAAATCGTCGGCAATATTGGTCGCAGCCCTGTCAACCGCAAGAAAATGGCGGTTGTCGGTGATCTCCGCGGCCGGCCGGCCTTGACCCGCTACCGTGTCGAACGGGTATTCAACAGCACCGCCGCCCTGCTCGAATGCCGGCTCGCGACCGGCCGCACCCACCAGATCCGAGTGCATCTGGCGCATTGCGGCCATGCGTTGATCGGCGATCCGGTTTACGGCACCCGCGGCGGCCGCGGCGTGTCCCGCGCGGGCGAAATCGGGGCATGGATCGCAGCCTTTCCGCGGCAGGCATTGCATGCTCGCAGGCTCGGCTTCACCCATCCGGCGGACGGCCGCACGCTCAGTTTTGACAGCGCCTTGCCGCCCGACCTTCACGAGCTGTTTATCGGTTTAGAGTCATTTTAAACTGGACAAAATCTTACTATATTACTAGGGTATCTGCGTCGGCCCTCGGGGCGGGACGACCGTGGACATTCGGCGTTTACCCAGCACTGAGCCCCGGATTGGAGCAACGAACCTCACAATGGCCACCCTCTCGGTCCCTTCCATATCCGCCGAAGGAAACCTGACCCGGTATCTGCAGGAGATCCGGAAGTTTCCGATGCTGGAACCGGAAGAGGAGTACATGCTCGCCAAACGCTGGAAAGAGCATGAGGACCCGCAGGCCGCGCATCGCCTGGTCACTAGCCATCTGCGGCTGGTGGCCAAGATCGCGATGGGTTATCGCGGTTATGGCCTGCCTTTGTCCGAGCTGATCTCGGAAGGCAATGTCGGCATGATGCAGGCGGTCAAGCGCTTTGATCCCGATCGCGGTTTCCGCTTGGCGACCTATGCGATGTGGTGGATCCGGGCCGCGATCCAGGAATACATTTTACATTCTTGGTCGCTTGTCAAAATGGGCACCACCGCAGCGCAGAAAAAATTGTTTTTTAACCTCCGCAAGCTGAAAGGCCAGCTGCAGGCGATGGAGGAAGGCGATCTGTCGCCTGAAAATTTGAAAAAGATCGCCACCGAACTCGATGTGCCGGAAGCCGATGTCGTCAGCATGAACCGGCGGCTGGCGAGCCCCGACCATTCGCTGAACGCGCCACTGCGCAGCGACAGCGAAGGCGAATGGCAGGATTGGCTGGTCGATGAGAGCGAGAGCCAGGAAACCAAGCTTGCCGATCGGCAGGAGCTCGGGCTGCGCCGCGATCTCCTCGAAAAGGCGATGACGCATCTGAACGACCGTGAACGCCATATCCTGGCCGAGCGCCGGTTGCGCGACAACCCGACAACGCTCGAGGATTTGTCGCAGCAATACGGCATCTCGCGCGAGCGGGTCCGCCAGATCGAAGTCCGCGCTTTCGAAAAGCTGCAAAAGGCGATCAAGGCCGCCGCCGTCGAGCGCCGCCTCGTCACCCATTGATTTACCAGTCGGCACGGGCCGATTTCTCCGGCGCCCGTTCGGGCGGGGCGGCAATACGGGTAGCAGTTTGGACGGCGAAGAGCGACCAGCGTCGTGCAACGCGCTGGTGGTTGACGCGTTTCCGCATTCGTGGTCCCGTTGCCCGAACCGGCCGACACTCAACCGCACCCGCCTACAAGCGTCCGGCCGGCCGGGCGCCATGGTCGGCCAGAACCTGGGCAATCACGGCCGAGACGCGCCGGCCGGTTGGGATGTGCAGGAATTCGTTCGGACCGTGCGCATTCGAATGGGGGCCAAGCACGCCGGTAACGACAAACTGCGCTTGCGGGAATTTTTCACCGAGCATCGTCATGAACGGAATGCTGCCGCCCTCGCCCATATAGGCTGGCGGCGC
>Ga0335074_10015751_pt1 | contig 10633 bp, 12 predicted proteins | sample Lox_Sample_23_FD_206715 | JGI IMG/M metagenome (GOLD analysis project Ga0335074, IMG submission 206715) | Soil microbial communities from Loxahatchee National Wildlife Refuge, Florida, United States - Lox_Sample_2.3 | ecosystem: Environmental > Terrestrial > Soil > Wetlands | place: USA...
ACCGGACAGGAACTCTCCGAACAGGTGCAGCAAGACTCTGAGACAGCGCTCGATCAGCGGTCTTTGGCATCGGCCACCATCGAACATCCCGTTAGTCTTGGCCGCCTCGAATCGGATCTCGCACAAAACGAATTATTCGTGGAGTACGTTCTCGCTGATCCCCACTCCTATGCGCTCGCTGTGACCCATACCTCCGCACGAGCCTACGAGCTTGACGCGAGAACCAGGATCGAAGCCAACGCCAACGAATATCGTGCGAGTATTCGGGACCAAAAGACGAATTCAGCCCTCGGCGATGCCCTCTTTCGTGAACTCCTGGCCAAGATCCCCGAGTACCAGGATCATTCAACCCTGATCGTCGTGCCTGACGGAGAACTGAATCTCCTCCCGTTCGGCGCCGTCACTGACAGAGGCATTCCCCTCGTCGAGAGCCACACCATCGCAACCTCTCCATCGGCAACCGTCTTTTCGATTCTGGAGAACAAACGGGCGATAGATGCCGATCCTCCGCTGCCCTATCTGGGCGTGGCCGCATGGACCAAAGAATCAAAGGTCGAGGGCCCGGTCTTTCGCCTTTTCTCCGGATTCAGCGAAGCAAGCCTGAAGCCGCTACCGGAGAGCAAGACCGAGGTCGAAACCATCGCGTCGGATCTCCCCAAACCGAGCACGCTTCTTCTCGGTGGGGACGCTACTGCAGCGCGGTTCACTGGCCTGCCCCTTTCCAAATTCAACGTGCTACACCTGGCCCTGCACGGCTATGTCAACACTGACTACCCAGACCAATCGGCGCTCGTCTTCGCGCCGGAGCACAAGAATCTGTACGAAAGCATGTTGCAGGTCCGGCAAATCCGAAACCTGCATCTGGACGCGCGGCTTGTCACCCTCTCCGCCTGTGATACAGGCGTTGGCCCGGTAGGAGAAGAGGGTGTCGACAATGTGGTGAATGCGTTCATTGAAGCCGGCGCGGACTCCGTAGTGTCGACCTTATGGGAGCTTGAGGACCATACCACCGAACACCTCATGGCCGAGTTCTATGCTCGCCTGGGCAAAGGCGAATCGAAAGGTGAAGCGCTTCGCGACGCTCAGCGCGAATTGATCAAAGAAGGAGTCAAACCTTACTATTGGGCCAGCTTCGAACTGGTCGGAGACCCCAACGGCACGATCTAACCCCCGGAGGATTCCCCCCATGGCCCTCACGCGATCGGACCGGGAAGAATTGCTGCAACGAATTGAGGAAAACGTTCAGGAGAAGTTCTACGATCCCGAGTTCAACGGCAAGAACTGGAAAGAAATCGTTGCAAACCACCGGCAGATGATTGTCAATGCCGATTCTGATCGAGCATTTGAGGCCGCAGTATCCGTGATGCTGGATGAGCTCGGGTCAAGCGGACTCGGAATCCTCGGCCCGCATACCGCCGTGACGCCGCGCAGCAGCATCAATGCCAGTTTCCGTGCCGTCTATACGCCGAAAGATGGTCTGCGCTGGGCGTTCCAGGATGTTCTGCCCGGCGGTGTTGCAGCGCGCGCGGAGATTAAGCCGGCGGACCTCCTGATCGCGGTCGGCGGCCATGAAGCGGAACCACCCCACTCGCCGGCATTCGAAATGGATCAAGAGACTGAGATCACTGTCTCGCGAGCGGGTGAAAGGCGCTCAGTCCACATTGACCTCCGGACCAAGAAGCCGAAGTACAAATCGAACCCGTACTCCGAGCCACGGAGCGTGGCAGCCTCTCTCCTTGAGAATTCCATCGCGAATCTGAAGGTGAGCCTCTTCCCGGGCTATATCGGAATTGACTTCGCCAACGAAGTGTCCGCAGCCTTCGACAGGACGTTCCAAAGCGCCGATGGCCTCCTCATCGACTTACGGGGAAATCCTGGCGGTGGAATCGGTGGGCTCCGCATCATGAGCTATCTCACCCCCGGCAAGACGCCAATCGGGTTCAGCCTCGACCGCCCTATGGCCGAACATGGGTATGACAAGGAAAGACTGCCGCGTTTCGGACACATTCCGCGGTTCAAATTCGAGCTGCTGCCCCTGGCCCTCAAATTCGCCAAAAAGAGGTCCATCGCCCTCGTCACCGAAGGCCTCGGCAAACGCCGCTTTCACGGCCGCGTGGTGATTCTTGTGAATGAGCACTCCACGGGAGCCGCTGAAATGCTGGCTCAGTTTGCGCAGGAGAATCACCTTGCCACAATCGTTGGCAATCGCACCGCGGGTCGGCTGGTATCGCGGTCCGGCATCAAAATCGGGCACGAATACACTCTGGTGCTTCCTGTGGCGGCATATACGAGCTGGAATGGGGTTCGGATCGAAGGCAAGGGGATAACACCAGACATCCCTGTGGACTGGTCATACGAAGCGGCGCTTGAGGGCCACGATCTCCAGCTCGAGTCGGCGTTGTCAACGCTCAACGCCGCATAGGTATGATCAGAAGCGAACGAAGCTCCACGTTGCCGCGCGCTTTTCGAATATTCGGTAAAGCGCTTGCGCCGGACCTGCACGAGAGTTTCTTCTGAATACGATCTGTCGGTCCGGTCACTGGCGGTCCCCAACCCCGTTCGGACTTCATCCCGATGCCGCCATTGCTCCGTGACCAACCGGAGGATTTATGGACAGTCGAGACCCCGAATCAATTCCAATCTCCAGCATCCGGGTTGAGGATGGAGCTAGGGAACTCGTTCGCTCGGAGAAGATGAAGCCGTATCTGGAGCTTTTGAGGGCGCAGATCGGTGGGCAGGATACAGCCCCGTTTCTCGAAGCACTGGCTGCCTTGCCGCTCGAAGACAGATACGCCTGGCGCGTAACCTCGGCTTTGAAATGGGCTTTCTGCGATCTTGAGACGGAAAACCTGATCGTCGATCTCCAGACTCTGTCCGGGGCCGACGTCAAGAAACTGATTGAGCCGCTCCAAACGAGGACCCTCCAGTTCAGCATTTTTCTTCTGACCATGTTGGGTGAAGAGGTGAAGAGGCGGGAGAACATCTGATCGTGCAGGCGCTGAAGGGCGCCAAGGCGTCGGTCGGCGGCTGATTCGAGCGGGTAGCCGGCCCCAGTCCGTTTTGATGTCGCCACCATCAGAACGACGGCCATTTGCCTGAATTCCGAAAGAGTGCTCTGATGCCGGGAGCGAGGACACCATGCCCCGGAAACTGATCTCGGCCAACGAACTGGCGGAATTTGTCTATTGCGCGAAGGCCTGGGAGCTCAAGTACGTCCGGGGCGCGGAATCGTCGGCCGAGGCCCAGCAAATGCAGATAGAAGGAAATGCGTGGCGCCGCACAGGGCCGGCAACTCGCGCGAAGTGACTGTTTCCGATGGGCCGCTTTCATTGCCCTGGCGCTCGCGGTCATCCTCTTTCTTTTCGTCAGGATGGGGTGGGCGCGATGAACCTTCAGGTGATGGCTGCGGCTCTGGCCGTCCTTGCCCTTGTACTGGTCCTAGTCGCGGCTCGATCGCGGAAAAGAACTGGGATTCCCGCCGGCGAGGTGTTCTACCAGGATCTCCCCGGCCAACCCTTCTTCGGCGAAACCTTGCGCTCGGACGCTTTGGGCATCTCCGGCAAACCAGACTGCCTCGTACGAGCCACGGACGGCACCGTGCCCGTCGAGTTGAAGAACTCCAGCAGGCCGCCAGCCCGTGGCAGTGTCTACGCCAATCACATGGTCCAGGCTCTTGCCTATTGCGCTCTTGTCGAAGACCAGATGAAAGTTCGCGTGCCATATGCGCTCGTCATTTATGCCGGACAACAGGTTCGGAAAGTCGAGTTCACGGAGGAGCGGCGTCAGTGGCTTCTCCGGACGATCCGGGAAGTTGAACTTGCGCGTGCGCGTCTGACGGCAAACCGGAATCACGACCACCGCGGCCGATGCGCCGGTTGCGGAGTGCGATCCCAGTGCGATCAGGCGCTCCTCTGAGACCGTCTCGGATCCTCGAGATATTCGCCGCGTTCGAAGGCCTCGGCTTCGCGCTTACTTTCGCGCGTACGGAGAAGCTCGGCATGCTTCGGTGCGAAAACAAATTCTTCAAGGAACCGGATCCGGCTCGGCGATGACCGGCGCGTGACGAGGAGATTGCGATGCTCCTTGCAGAATTTCTGAAGCGCGTCGAACTCGATGAGATAGCTCGCGACACCGGTTCTCGATTCCCGCCGTACCGCTTTGAGCAGGCCCATTTCGATCCACCGGGTCGCCTCGCTGCGCCGGATGCGTAGGTGCGTACAAACCTCGCGCAGACTCAGCGCGTCTCTGCTGAGGTGCGTGTGTTCCTGGCGGTAAAGCCAGTTGTAGAGACTCTTCGGGTTGCAACCGAATCGAAGCGCGGCGGCGTGGACCCCGTGGTCGGAGATGTACTCGACCAGTTCATCTGTCCTTTTAGGATCGAACCTGTGCCGGGATACAGACCCCGGCCGCGCGATACCGTGGCTGGTCATGAAATCCCAGCAAGCGCGCTTGTCTCTCCCGGTCAGGGCGGCCAGCTCTTCGCAAATGGCGACCGGATGTTTCCTTTGGCGAATGATCTCGACAGCTTCCGGCGGAAATCGCCGCCAAGGTCGGCGCTTCGGAGCGGGATCGATGGGGGAAGACGAAGGCATACCTCACCTCTGTTTCCATATACACACAACTGTTCGAAAAGGAAGAGAGGGATAGCACTTTTTCTCTAACGTTCTGTTCCAACCTGGTGCAGGCAGAGAAGACTACAGTAGGAATCCGATGTGGAAAACTGGCCCTCTATTTGTATTAGGCATTTTGTTGATGCCTTTGGTGCACGTGTAACGAAATTTTTATCGATCTCTCTTGACGCGAGCGCTCCCCTCCCGACGTTCTTCTGTGCGCGTTCATCGCCTGGCCGCTCTCTGCACGCCGGGCTGTCTTTCGGAAATGGCCGTAATCAGGCTAGAATCGACGCATTATCGTGGGCTTCGGCCCGTTCGTCGTGTGAACCAAGCAGTGTCAGCCAGAAGCGCAGTGTTGCTATGGATCCCCGGCCCTCCCTCCCCGCCGGCGATTACTGGTATCTGGGCTCGCCTGATCCGGCGATCGATCAGCTGTTTCGGCGGGCGTGCGGCCTCGCGTGGCCATACGCCGTCTATTGCGCAAAGTTCTATCACAACGATCCCGATTTCGCTTACGACCTGATGGATGCGGCGGTTCAGAATGCGGAGCGGTATTACGCGCGCTTCGATGGCAGGCGAACGGTCCTGCAACTCTCTTACAGAATCACCTCCGTCATCAAACGGCTGTCAAAACATCGAGCCAATCGAAGTGAAATGGCGGTCGGCTCGGTCTCTGAACTGGAGCGCCTCGCGCGAAGCTTCGCCGCCATACCCGAAGTCGAGCAGGACGCTTTCATCCGTCAGGTTTTAGACCGGATGACCCCTCGCACCCGCCGAATCGTGCACTGGCGGCTTGCTGGTCACACCTGGCGGCAGATCGCGGACGAGCTTGGCGCAGACCACATCACCGTATGGAGGCAGGCGAAGAAGGAAATGCTTGGACTGCTCGAGCTCAAATCTGATACCCCTGATGCGGAAGAACGAGGTGAGAAAGATTAAGGGAAATACCAACCCGGAACAATGGTTTGTAGAACAGCTGCGTGCCTATACGCAACGACAGCCGCGGAGTGCACGCACTCCCCAATGTCCGGATGATTCCTTCCTGCGCGAATATGCGGCCAGACCGGGGTCCTTTTCCCTCTCTGATCCCCGCGTGCAACATGTGACTTCCTGTGGCCATTGCCTGCCCGCTCTGCTTGACTTCCGCTCGACAGTCGCTGTCCGCCGTCCGCCGCGGGCGCGCATCGCGGCCATTGCGGGCCTGTGCGCTGCATGCCTCATCGTCGGTTTTGTCGTTGCCAAATACTGGAATCGCCAGAGTCCCGTCGCGTCGAATCCGCCTGCCGGTCAGCAGGCATCAGCCGTCGTGGATCGAACGCTCGATCTCACCAACTATGGAACCTTTCGAGGAGCCGAACAGCAGCCGCCCAAACCTCCGCTCAATCTTCCAGCGGCCTTGCTGCACGTCAATCTTATCCTTCCGCGCTTCAGCGAAGCCGGACCGTACACCATCATCGTCGTAGCGGGCCGCGAAGGCACGAACCGCATCGCCTATGCCACTGGAACTGCCAGTACCGTGAGCAATCAAACAAAGCTGACCGTTACGCTCGATCTGAGCAGAGCGAAGCCCGGGAGTTATGTTCTCCTCACGGAACTGAGTGGACAAGATGATTGGTACTCCTACCCGCTCAGGATTCAGTGATCCGAACGCTCCTCCCATACATCAAGCCGCCGGATCACAGAGGCGGCTGCACAGCGGATTCGACCAAGACTCCATGAGCGACTCGGCGATTTGTCGTGAACCGAGAAACCGAGTCGCCAAATCGTCATTCCATCTGCTTGAGGGCGCGAATACCGAATGGCCGGGCGCAAGAAACACACTCCGCGGCCAAGAAAAGTGCACGTCGGATCCAACGTAAGAAGCCATGCGGCTACCGGCATCATTTCCGAGAAGGGCTCCGGCCATCACGAAAGCCGAAGCGCCGGCGGCCACCAAAGCATTCGTTCGCGTGCCCGCCATGCGCTGGCGTCATTGCCGTTCCAGTCCAACGGCCGCGCCGAGAAGCAGGGCGGCAAAGAGTTGAACGGCAAAATGGAGAACGATTGCGTCCACAAAATCGCCTCTCAGAAGTCCACGTGTCCGCGGACGGAGAAGACCCAGGCAGGGCCGCGATCACGGTTATAGCCGGGATCGTCGATGTGCTGGACGTCCAGGGCATAGAACAAGCCACGCCAGGCGTGCCAGTTGTAATAGCTCTCGACGATGTTTTCGCGGCCGTAATTGAGACGGCCATCGCCGAGGATGAACCCGAGGCCGCCGTATTTCAGATAGTTCTGGTGATCCTTCTTGATGGCATTGCTGACGATAGCCGTGCCGACCTTATCCTGAGGGCGATGCCAGCGGGTTCCGTAATAGTCGGCCGCGACCTCGAGGGTCTGGCCGACCTCAGTGTAGGCATAGGATTCTTCCTGATCGTCATTCCACCCAAAGCGGCTGGCGACGCGGAGATTGTCGGTAATGTATTGCTCGTTGTTCCACTCGAAGCCGTACTTCACCGTGCCGAAGCGCTCGACGGATGTGATTTGGGGTGTGGGAGTGAGAGCTGCGAGGTAATGCTGGACGGCTTCTCGGTAGTTACCCATGTGGGCGTCATTGACGAAGCTGAGAATGCGCGTGGTTCCCTTACGGCTCGGGATGAAGGAGTGACGCCACTCAAACTCCCAGTTCTGTCCGCGGGCGCGAGAGAAGGCCCAGTCGAGGTCGATGCCGTTGGCGACTGTAGGCATGGCAAAGATGCCGTAGCGCGCGCTCCAGCGGCGGTCGTCGTATTCGAGCATGCCACCAACCGTGTACCCGCGGGTGTCGGCGGCATAGTCCCAGGCGCCGTCATTGTCGACGGTCCAGTTCATGAACTGGAGATGACTGTCGGTGGCAACGTCGTTGATATCGAAAGTATCCGGCAGGCTCATCTTCCCCACGCGGGCTTCGAAGCGTCGTACAGGCACTTCTGTGGCCAGGGAGAATGGCCCACGATCGGACTCCGTCATCTCGCTGGTAAGGCCGATGGTCTGGTGTATTTCACCGCGCGCGAGATAGGGCGCGGTGCTGAGGTAGGGATTGCGCACCACGTCGAGGTTGGTAAATCCGGCGACGCCGAGGGCTTCGCTCAGGCCGCGGCCACCGGCTTCTTCCCAATCCACAATGAAATCGGTGTTGTAACGCAGGTTGCGGTGCGGCTGATACCCGAGATAGAGCGTGTCCAGGATCGAGGTCTTGTACTCTCCCGCGTTGTCGAAGCTGTTCGGCCCCTGATACGCAGAGTGAAAGCCTGGTTTGCTCTGGAATATGACGTTGAGCTGCCCCGATATCCAGTACGGCGCCCTCTGGCTGTGGGGAAACATGGTGAGATCGGCCGATTCCGCCGGCTGCGGTTCGGGCGCGCTGTTGTGGTCTGCCGCAGTTGACAGGGCAGCGCCCACCGGGAACTCCAGGCTGGCGTGACCCGGAACTGCAGTTTGTGGAGTGGGAGAGGGCGCATCCGGGAGCAGAGCGGTCTGTGCGCCTGCCACGAGCGGACAGAGCAACAAGCCCCACACAACGATCCGGATTTGCACCCCACATCCAGTCCTGTTCACTTTCCGATCTCCCACTGAATCCAATCCGATCAGCTTAGGCCGCGTTCATTTCAGCTTGTGAAAAATGCCAGCCATATCGAGGACATGCCAGGTCAGCATGAGAGTCATCAGAATCAGATAGCCTCGCAGTACGATCAGCGACAGCCGAACGCTTGGAGTCATGGCGATTGGACCAAGGCCCTCGCTCTCGCATTTTTGCTCCGGCGCATCATCCAGAGGATGAACTACGCGAAATCCTTCAAAGTCGTAAGCGCTCTGCATCGTTGCCATAAGTCACCTCGCATTTCAGCTAAATAGTTTCGGCAGCATCACCTGCGCCGCCAGCAGCAGCGACAGGGCAAAGAGGACGACGATGATCGTCCAGTTGATCCAGTTGTTCCAGGGGCGGTTGACCCAGCGATCGCCGAGCAGGGCGCGGTCGTTGAGCAGAAGCTGGAGAAAAATGATTGCGGACGGCAGAATGATCCCGGCAAAGACCTGCACGCTGATGATGACCAGTTGCAGCGGCATGCGCGGGATGAGAACGATAGCCGCCGCCAGAGCGACGCAGCCGATGTAGACGGCATAAAAACCGGGAGCTTCCCAGATCTTCTTGTGCAGGGAATGCGGCCAGCCCCGGACTTCGCCATACGCCCAGGCGCTGGCGAGCGAGATGGCGGTGGTCCCGAGGACCGCGGCATTCACCATGAGGAGGAGGATCCCGTTGCGCACGAAGTGGCCCGCAAGCGGAGCCAGAGCCTCGGCCATCTGCGCGGGGTCCTGAAAGTGGATTCCATGCTGATAGCCGTAGTTGCCGACGATCATCATGGCCCCGGCAACCAGAACCGTGAATGTGGCGCCAATCAGCGTATCCAGTCGAGCCCACTTGAGATCGGAGAAGCGGAGACGCTTTTCCGCGACGCAACTTTGCTGGAAAAAGAGCTGCCAGGGGGCAATCGTCGTGCCCACTATGGCGATAATCAGAAAGACGAGATCGCTCGTGATGCGTCCTGGAGGCAGATTGGGAATGAAGCTGTTATAGGCGACGGTGGACCACCGCGGATGCACGACGGCGGTAAGAGCGAACCAGGTCAGATCGAGCAGACAAAGAACGATGACCGTGCGCTCCCAGCGAAGGTAACTGCCGGTAATGACCATCAGGATGAGCCCCGCCGCCGACACGGGGACGGCGATCCATGGGGAGACGCCCATCGCGCTCAGGGCCAGCGAAATGGCCGCGAACTCGGTGATCAGCGTGAGGAAGTTCACCACCAGCAGATCGACCAGCGAGAAACGCCCCCACCATTTGCCGAAACGCTCGTAGATCATTGCCGCATGGCCCTTCCCGGTCGCGATGCCCAGGCGGGCAACCATCTCCTGCACGAAATAGGTGATGGGCAACAGGAGCAGGAGTATCCAGAGCAGGTGGAGGCCGTACTGGCCTCCGGCCTGGACGTAAGTAGAGACTGCTCCGGCGTCATTGTCGGCTTCCATGACTATGAGGCCTGGCCCGAAGACCATCAGAAAGGTGAGCAGGCTCCGTTGCCATCGCCGGCGCACAACAATGCCCGGGCCCACGACGGCGACGCTGGAGTTGATCGGTTTCATCGTGGTTCCACTCATGCGGGATCAGGCACAGACGAGCCGCAGTCCCCTGCAAGCGGGGACAGGCTCGGTTCGAGGTTCACGGTCGACGCCGGGCGCGGCGATGCGCACTGCATTGTCGATCCATACGCTGGCCAGCGGCTGTTTCGGATTCCCGGTCTCAATCCAGACGCGGGACAGAGAACTGCGGCGGACAGCCGGCACAAGAAAAAGAGTCTTCGTCATGACATCCTCCTTCCGGCGCACGTACCTCATTGCCTCAGACAGGCGGACCTGTACGGGCCTGGCGCAAAGCCAGTCACGGAGCCGCGACAAAGGACCATGGGTCCGCGCCGGCGGGCACGTTGTGCCGAATCAGTTGTGGTTCAGGAGGGTGGGTAGCTGCTGCTCACTCACTCTTCGTTCAGGTTGTGCACCGTGAGGAGCGAGCAATGCGATCAGCAGGCGCTAATCGCGGAACCCGGTTTCACAGCGCAGGAGAGGGCTCCCGCATCGCGGAGGCTCGAATGCCGATTCTGTGGTTTCCGTTGTCATAAAGTCCCAGGCAGGAGAATCCGGTAATCTGGAAGCTCCGCCTCCGTTTTTATACCATACCCCGGTGGGATATAAGCAAGGAATCTTTTCAAATTTTTGACAAACTTTCGTAAGGGGGACCTCGAGATGCCGGTTGATTCAAAGGAGCAGCAGAAGCTTGTTGCCCGGATTCGAAGAATTCGCGGGCAGGTAGACGCCATCGAGCGTTCCCTGACCGGAAAAGAACACTGCGCCGACGTTCTGATGCTGCTGGCCAACGTACGAGGCGGAATCAACAGCCTCATGGCCGAAGTACTGGAGGACCACATCCGCCTGCACATGCTGTC
>Ga0335074_10015752_pt1 | contig 10633 bp, 12 predicted proteins | sample Lox_Sample_23_FD_206715 | JGI IMG/M metagenome (GOLD analysis project Ga0335074, IMG submission 206715) | Soil microbial communities from Loxahatchee National Wildlife Refuge, Florida, United States - Lox_Sample_2.3 | ecosystem: Environmental > Terrestrial > Soil > Wetlands | place: USA...
GAATTGTACTTTCGAGATGTGAGCGACCTACTTCGGCGGCGGCGCCAGGCTCTGGAGATAGGCCACGATATCCTCGATCTGCTGCCGCGCCAGGTTGAAGTTCGGCATCGACGGGTGCGGCGCGGCGAGCCAGGCGCGCACCCAAGCGGGGTTGCTCGCCTCGCGACGCGCGATGCTGGCAAAGGGCGGCGCCATATCCTGGCCCTGGCCGGTATTATCGACGACGTGACAGCCGGTGCACCATTGCCGCGCCAGCGCATGACCGGCGGCGGCATCGCCGGCGGCATGGGCTGAGACGGCGCCAAGAGCGACACACGCCACGGTTGCGATCGCCAAGCTTAGCTTCACCGGGACCTCCTCTTCGTCGAACGCGCATACCTTTATCGCCCGCCCGCGGCGGCGCGTATCTGATTCAGATCAATGCGCCAGCCATCGCGAGGGCGACAATCGCGCGCCGTCGATCGAGGTGCTTGTTGGAGCTGCTGCATACCGGCCATGCCATGCCCGATCTCACGGCGCTCTGCGGCGCAGGCAGCGCTTGGGTACTCTTGGGCATTGCAACGGCGCTTTTCACCACCGGCTTGCTCGGCGGCTTTGCTCATTGCGCGCCGATGTGCGGGCCTTTCGTGCTGCTGCAGCTCCCCGGCGAGGCTGCACCGACCATGCTGCGCCGACTCGGCGGTGGCCTGATGCCGGGCTATCACCTCGGCCGGTTGACGACCTATGTGGCACTCGGCGCAACGCTCGGCGCCGCGGGTGGCGCCGTCGCCACGCTTGGCCCCTTCCGCTGGCTGATCGCCGCTCTTCTCGCAACCGCCTCGCTCGCTTTCTTGCTGCAAGCGCTGAAGCGGATCCTGCCGGTTCCGGCGGGGTCTTTGGGTACGGGCGTTGGCCTGCTCCTGGCGCGATGGGCGGCACCGCTGTTCGGCCGTGGCGCGTTCAGGGGATATGCGCTGGGCGTGGTGCTGGGCTTCCTGCCCTGCGGCTTTCTCTATGCCGCGCTGATCGCTGCTTCCGCCACGGGCAGCGCCTTTGGCGGCGCCGCCGCGATGACGGGATTCGCTCTCGGCACCGCGCCGGCGCTGGCGGTCCTGGGCATCTGCGGCGCGGGCGCGCTGCAGCGCTTCCGCCGCCTCGGCGCGGTCGCGCTGACGCCGGTGCTGCTGCTCAACGCCGCCACGCTTGCCGCTTTCGCCTTCTACGCCTTGGGCTGACCCTCATTGACCTGGATCAAAGCGGCGGCGCGCTCTTCCTGCTGATCTAGCGCCGGTTCAATCCGCGCGGAGGGTATTCACCGTGGTGACCGCAGCTTCGACTGCGCGCGAGCGCTACAACGAGGACATCGTCCGCGCCTTCGTCATCGCCACCGTCTTCTGGGGCCTTGCCGCTTTTACGGTCGGCGTCTTCATCGCCTTCCAGCTCACTTATCCCGTGCTCAATCTCGGGCTCGACTGGACGACCTTCGGGCGGCTTCGGCCGCTACACACTTCGGCGGCGATCTTCGCTTTCGGCGGCAATGCGCTGCTCGGCACCTCCTTCTACGTCGTCCAGCGCACCTGCCGCGCGCCGCTCTGGGGCGGACGCGCCGCGGCCTGGTTCATCTTCTGGGGCTACCAGCTGTTCATCGTGATGGCGGCGCTGGGCTATCTCGAAGGCGTCACCAAGAGCCGCGAATACGCCGAGCCGGAATGGATGAACGACCTCTGGCTCACCGTCATCTGGGTCACCTATCTCGCGGTATTCCTGGGAACGGTGCTGAAGCGGCGGGAGCCGCACATCTATGTCGCCAACTGGTTCTATCTCGCCTTTATCATCACCATCGCGGTGCTGCACGTCGTCAACAATCTGACGGTGCCGGTCTCGATCTATGGCGCCAAGAGTTATTCCGTCTTCTCGGGCGTGCAAGATGCGCTGATCCAGTGGTGGTACGGCCATAACGCGGTCGGCTTCTTCCTCACCGCCGGCTTCCTGGCGATGATGTACTACTTCATCCCGAAGCAGGCCGATCGGCCGATCTATTCCTACCGCCTTTCGGTCGTGCATTTCTGGGCACTCATCTTCCTCTACATCTGGGCGGGCCCGCATCACCTGCACTACACCGCGCTGCCCGACTGGGCGCAGACGCTCGGCATGGTGTTCTCGGTGATGCTGTGGATGCCGTCCTGGGGTGGGATGATCAACGGCCTCATGACGCTCTCCGGCGCCTGGGAGAAGCTGCGCAGCGATCCCGCGCTGCGCTTCTCGGTGACCGCCGTCGCCTTCTACGGCATGTCGACCTTCGAAGGCCCGATGATGTCGATCAAATCGGTGAACGGGCTCAGCCATTACACCAACTGGACCATCGGCCATGTGCATTCCGGTGCGCTCGGCTGGGTCGCCTTCATCACCTTCGGCGCGCTCTATTACCTCGTGCCGGTGCTGTGGAAGCGCGAGCGCCTCTACTCCGTCAAGCTGGTCGCCTATCACTACTGGATCGCGACGCTCGGCATCCTGGTCTACATCGTCTCGATGTGGGTCGCCGGCATCATGCAGGGGCTGATGTGGCGCGCCTACGACCAAGAAGGCTTCCTGCAATACTCCTTCGCCGAAGTGGTGGCGCGCATGCATCCCTTCTATCTCATGCGCGCCCTGGGCGGCGTGCTCTTCCTGCTCGGCGCGCTGATCATGACCTACAACCTCTGGCGCACCGCGCGGGGCGAGATGCGGCGCGAGCCCGAGCTGCTTGCCGCCGGCGCACGCCCCCTCGCCAGCCCCGCCGAGTGAGGACGACGCCCATGCGCTTCCTGAGCCACAAATTCCTCGAGCAGCATGCGGTGCTGCTGCTGATCATGACGCTGATCACCGTCTCGATCGGCGGCATCGTCGAGATTGTGCCGCTGTTCACCATCGAGACGACGATCGAGCGCGTCAAGGGCATGCGCCCCTACTCGCCCCTCGAGCTCGCCGGCCGCGACATTTATGTGCGCGAAGGCTGCTATCTCTGTCACAGCCAGATGATCCGGCCCTTCCGCGACGAGGTCGAGCGCTATGGCCATTACAGCCTCGCCGCCGAGAGCATGTACGACCATCCCTTCCAATGGGGCTCGGAGCGCCAGGGACCGGATCTCGCCCGCGTCGGCGGCAAATACTCGAATGCCTGGCATGTGGCGCATCTCACCAATCCGCGCGACGTGGTGCCGGAATCGATCATGCCGCCCTACGCCTTCCTCGCCGACCGGCCGGCCGATCTCAACCATATCGCCGATCATATGCGGACGCTGCGCGAAGTCGGCGTCCCTTATACCGATGAGGACGTCGCCGACGCCAAGGCCGATGCGCTGGCGCAGGACGATCCCGCTGCGGATACCACCGGCTTGCTGAAGCGCTATCCCGGCGCGGTCACCGGCGGCTTCGGCGGCGACCCTGGTGTCGTCACCGAGCGCGATGCGCTCATCGCCTATCTGCAGATGCTGGGCACGCTGGTCAAGTTCCGCGACGTCCCGCCCGACGATCTCAAGCAGTAGCGAACGAGGATGACGATGGATTGGGTTGAGATACCGCTCTTGCTCCTGATGGTGGCGATCTTCTCCGCCATCGTCCTTTGGACCTATTCGCCGCGGCGCCGCAAGAGCATGGACGACAGCGCCAAGATCCCGCTGCGCGACGATTGCTGAGGAGCCGGCGATGCCGACCAAGACCGAGAAGGACACCGCTATCGCGCGCGAGACCACCGGCCATGAGTGGGACGGCATCCGCGAGTTCGACACGCCGCTGCCGCGCTGGTGGCTCTACACCTTCGCCGCGACGATCGTCTTCGCCATCGTCTATTGCGTGCTTTATCCGTCGATCCCGCTGTTCCGCACGCATACGGTCGGGCTGCTCGGTTACACCAACCGCGCGGCACTCGACCGCAGCATCAGCGCGGCCAATGCCCAGCAAGCGAAATTCCTGAGCCGCATCGCCGCCGCATCACTCGAGGACATCCGCAAGGATCCCGACCTCCTCGCCTACGCCGAGGCCGGCGGGCGGGCCGCGTTCAGCGACAATTGCGTGCCGTGCCACCGCGCCGGCGGTGCCGGCGCCAAGGGCTATCCCAACCTCGCCGATGATGATTGGCTGTGGGGCGGCACGCTCGCCGCCATCTACCAGACGATCAATCACGGCATCCGCAATTCCGACCCCGATTCGCGCCAATCGCAAATGCCGCGCTTCGGCGCCGACGGCATTCTGAAGCCGGATCAGATCTCCGACGTGGCGGATTATGTGATGACGCTGTCGGGAGAGAAGGCCCCGGCCGACGCCGCCAAGCGCGGCGCCGCGATCTTCGCGCAGAATTGCGCCGTGTGCCACGGCGAGAAAGGCACCGGCAACCAGGAGCTCGGCGCCAAGAATCTGGCCGACGGCATCTGGCTCTATGGCGGCGATAAGGCGACGCTGGTCGAGACCATCACCTATGCACGCAACAGCAGCATGCCCGCCTGGGGCGCGCGGCTCGATCCCACCACGGTCAAGATGCTGGCGATCTACGTCCACTCGCTCGGCGGCGGGCAGTGATCGCGGGGCGCGATGATGGACACGCTGGCACCCGCTCATGACGAGCACGATCAAGAGGGCATCCCGCTCTTTGCGCCGCATGAGAAGGTCTATCCGCGCCGCGTCCGGGGGTCCGTCCGCCGCCTGAAATGGGCGGTGCTGATCGCCTGCCTGGCCCTCTACTACATCGGTCCCTGGCTGCGCTGGGATCGCGGGCCCTTGCATCCCGATCAGGCGCTGCTCATCGACATGCCGGCGCGGCGGGCCTATTTCTTCTGGATCGAGATCTGGCCGCAGGAGCTCTATTACCTGGCCGGCCTGCTGATCCTCGGCGCCATCGGTCTCTTTCTCGCCACCAGCCTGTTCGGCCGGCTCTGGTGCGGCTATACCTGCCCGCAGACGGTGTGGACCGATCTCTTCCTCTGGGCCGAGCGCCTGATCGAGGGCGACCGCACGCGGCGCATCCGTCTCGACCAGCAACCGCTCTCGCTCGAGAAGATCGGCAAGAAAGCCGCCAAACATACCGCCTGGCTCGTCATCGCCACCGCGACCGGCGGCGCGTGGGTCATGTACTTCAACGATGCGCCGACCCTGGTGCGCGAGGTCTTCACCTTCAAAGCCTCGACGACGCAATACGGCTTTATCGCGCTCTTCACCGGCACGACCTATCTCCTGGCGGGATGGGCGCGCGAGCAGGTCTGCACCTATATGTGCCCGTGGCCGCGCATCCAATCGGCGATGATCGACGAAGAGACCTTCGCCGTCACCTATCGCGACTGGCGCGGCGAGCCGCGCGGCAAGCACAAGAAGAGCGAGAGCTGGCAGGGCCGTGGCGATTGCGTCGACTGCCGGGCCTGCGTTGCCGTCTGTCCGACGGGCATCGATATCCGCGACGGGCTGCAGCTCGAATGCATCGGCTGCGGCCTCTGCATCGACGCCTGCAACGAGATCATGGACAAGGTCGGCCGCCCGCGCGGCCTCATCGCCTACGACACCTATGCCAACAGCGTCGCGCGCCGCCGCGGCGAGACACCGCATCGCCGCTTCTTCCGGCCGCGGACCTTCATCTATGCCGGCTTCCTGCTGCTGGTCGCGAGCCTCATGGCGGTCGGCCTTGCGAGGCGCGGCACGCTCGAAGTGAGCGTCATCGCCGAGCGCAGCCCGCTTTTCGTGCGGCTCGCCGACGGAGCGATCCGCAACGGCTATACGCTCAAGATCGAGAACAAGGCCGGCGAAACGCAGGTCTACCAGTTGAGCGCCGACGGCCTGCCCGGGGCGCTGCTGCACGTCGCCGAGCTCGAGGACACGCCGGTACCCGCCGAAGAGGGCGTCAGCCTGGCGGTGCGCGGCGATGCGATCGGCGCCTTCCGCGTCTATCTGCAGGCGCCGAAGACCGGCGAGGCCGAGCGGCATGTCCACTTCATCGTCCGCGATAGCGCGAGCGGCGAGACCGCCGGCTACACCGCGACCTTCCGCGGCCCCGAGCACTGAGGAGCGTCCCGATGGACTCTTACCGCTGGATCCCTTGGGCCTTCGCTGCGAGCCTCGGCGTCGTCATGGTCGTCAACGGCGCGATGGCTTATCTCGCCACTACTACCTCGACGGGACTCGTCACCGAGCATCCCTATACGGAAGGCACCGAATACAACCGCGTGCTCGCCGCGGCCGCGGCGTCGGATGCGCTGGGCTGGCACGAGAAGCTCGGCTTTGTCGCAACCTCGGGGGCGAGGGAGGGCGATCTTTTCGTCGAGCTCAGCGATCGCACCGGCGCGGAGCTCGACGGGCTCGCCGTGAAGGCCGTCATCGTGCGGCCGGTCGAGCCGCTGCCCGATATCGATCTGGCGCTCACCGAGACCGAGGCAGGGCGATATGAGGCGCATCTCGCGCTGAGCCGGCCCGGTCAATGGGAAGTGCGCATCGCCGCGCGGCGCGGCGGTGACATCTTCCAATTCGCGCAGCGCATCGTCGTGAAATGAACGTCCGCGCCCTTGCCGAAGCGCGGCCGCGTGCGCAGCCCGCGCCGGTCTGCGCGCATTGCGGCACGGCGATGGCGGGGCCGGGACGCTATTGCTGCAACGGCTGCGCCGCCGCCCACCGGCTTATCGAAGAGCTCGGACTCGAGCGCTACTATACCGGCCGTCGCCTCGATCCCGACGCGAGGCCGCCGCGTCCCGCCGAGGAGCCGCTCGATGCGCCGGCCTACGCGACGCGGGATGCCGATGGCCTCTGCTCCCTCCATCTCATGGTTGACGGCGTGCAATGCGCCGCCTGCGTCTGGCTGATCGAGAGCGCGCTCCGGCAGCAGGAGGGCGTGGTCGCGGCGCGGCTTAATCTGACGACGCGCCGGCTGGCGCTGCGCTGGCGCGGCGGCGCCGAGGAGGCGGCACGGCTCGCCGGCCTGGTTCAGCGCCTCGGCTATCGCGTGGTGCCCTACGATCCCGAGCGCATTCGCTCGCTCGCCGGCGCCGAAGAGCGCCGCTTGCTGCGCGCGCTCGCCGTGGCGGGCTTCGCCGCCGCCAATGTGATGCTGCTCTCGATCGCGGTCTGGGCCGGGCTCGACGGCTCGATGGGCGCAGCCACGCGCTCGCTGCTGCACTGGATCTCGGCGCTGATCGCGCTCCCCGCCATCGCCTATGCCGGCCAGCCCTTCTTCCGCTCGGCCTGGAGCGCGGTGCGGCGCGGCCGCACCAATATGGATGTGCCGATCTCGATCGGCGTGATCCTCGCCGCAGCCGTCAGCCTCGACGAGACCATCATCGGCGGCGCGCAAGCCTATTTCGAATCCGCGACGATGCTGCTGTTCTTCCTGCTGATCGGCCGCTACCTCGATCTCCGGGCGCGCGGGCGGGCGCGTTCCGCCGCCGAGCAGCTGGTCGCGCTTATGGCCGCGCCGGCGACGGTTGTCGGCGAAGACGGCGCGCCGCGCCGCATCCCGGCGCGCTTGGTCGCGCCCGGCGCCACAGTGCTGGTCGCCGCGGGCGAGCGCATCCCCGTCGACGGTAAGGTTGCCTCCGGCCGCTCCAGCGTCGACAAGAGTCTCATCGATGGCGAGAGCCTGCCCGCCGAAATCGTGCCCGGTAACGCCGTGCTCGCCGGCATGATCAATCTGCTGGCGCCGATCAGCGTCGCCGTGACCGCCACCGGCCAAGGCACTTTCCTCGCCGAGATCGTGCGACTGATGGAAGCGGCCGAGCAAGGGCGCGCGCGCCTTGTGGCGCTCGCCGACCGCGTCGCCCGGCTCTACGCGCCGGTGGTCCATACCCTGGCGCTCGCCACCTTCGCTGTTTGGATCTTTGTCGCGCCCTGGCAACAAGCGCTGCTCACTGCCGTCGCCGTGCTCATTATCACCTGCCCCTGCGCGCTCGGCCTCGCGGTGCCGGCAGTGCAGGTGATCGCCAGCGGCAGGCTGATGCGCCGCGGCATCCTGCTGAAATCGGCAACGGCGCTGGAGCGCCTCGCCGAGATCGACACCGTGGTATTCGACAAGACCGGGACCTTGACGCTCGGCCGGCTCGAGCTGCGCGCGCCGCCGCCCGACGCAGCCGCGCTGCGCCGGGCCGCCGGCCTCGCCGCCGCGAGTCGACACCCCTTGAGCCAAGCGCTGCGCCGGGCCGCGCCGGAAGCGCCGGCGCTCTCGCAAGTGAGCGAGCATCCCGGCGGCGGCCTTGTTGCAAAAACCGAAGCAGGCGAGCTTCGCCTCGGCAGCCGGGCCTTTTGCGGGGCTGCGACCGAAGCGGATGAGGGCAGCCCCGAGCTCTGGCTCGCGCGGCCGGACAAAGCCCCGGTGCGCTTCGTCTTCGGCGACACGCTACGGCCCGATGCCGCCGCCGTCATTGCGGCGTTGAAGCGCGCGGGGAAACGGATCGCGCTGCTCTCGGGCGATCGCGCGCCGGCGGTGGCGGCGACCGCCGCTGCGCTTGGCATCACGGATTGGCGCGCCCGACTCAAGCCCGGCGAGAAGGCGGCTTTCCTCGCCGATCTCGCCGCGCACGGCCGTAAGACGCTGATGGTCGGCGACGGGCTCAACGACGCGCCGGCGCTTGCCGAGGCCTGGTGCTCGATCTCGCCCGCCACCGCCGCGGATGTCAGCCAGACTGCTGCCGATATCATCTTCCAGGGAAGCTCGCTCGGCGCCGTCACCGAAGCGCTGGGCGTCGCCCGGCAAAGCCTACGGCTGGTGCGTCAGAATATCGGCTTCGCCCTCATCTACAACGCGCTTGCCGTGCCGCTGGCAATGCTGGGGCTGGTGACGCCGCCGGTCGCGGCGCTCGCCATGTCGAGCTCGTCGCTGATCGTCGTCGGGAATGCGCTGCGCCTCGCTCGGAGCAAGCGATGAACGGGCTGCTGCTGCTCATTCCGGTGGCGCTGGCCTTGGGAGCCGCGGGGCTCGCCGCCTTCCTCTGGGCGCTGCAGGCGGGCCAGTTCGACGATCTCGACGGCGCCGCCGGACGCATCCTGTTCGACGACGAGCCGGAACCGGACCGGCCGGCGCCGCCACCCCCTCACCCGTCACCGTCTTCGCAAAGGAGATCGACATGACCTACTGGCTTTTCGGCGTGCTCGGCGCGCTTTTCGGCCTGATCGGGGCGATCCTCGCCGCGCACGCCATCGATATCGGCATGTTCACCTTCGGCCTCGGCCTCGTCGCCTTCGCCGTGATCCTGGTGTTCTGGCTGATCAAGGACCGCTTCGACGAACAGGAGCGGGCGCAGTCCTAGCTCGCGAAACGCTCAAGCTCGTCGAGCAGGGGCAGCTGTCCCTTGTTGATCTTGCGGCGCGCCATTTCGAGCGTGAACCACTCGCCGCGATCGACCTCGGGAAACTCCTCAATCCGTCCCGAGCGCGGCGGCCATTCGAGGCTGAAGCGGTTGCTGTGGAGGGCGGTGGCATCGATGTCGCCTTCGAGCGCCCAGGCGTGGACGATCTTGCCGCCGGCCTGCCGCACCGGCGTCAGTGGCCGGAAAGCCCCCTCGACGGCAAAGCCGGTCTCCTCCTCGAATTCGCGCCGGGCGCGGGCGAGCAGGTCCTCCCCCGGCGCTGCCTCCCCTTTCGGGATCGACCAGGCGCCCGCGTCCTTGTCCGCCCAGAACGGCCCGCCGGGATGGACGAGCAGCACCTCGAGCACCGCGCCGCGGCGGCGATAGAGGAGGAGTCCGGCGCTGATCTTGGGCATCGAGTCACTCTCTAGAAAGTTGACATGGGGCCAGATTCCCCTACCTTTCGGCGCATTGTTCCGCCGCCCGACGGCCGGGCTCACTGATGGAGGCGTGTCATGCGATCCTATGACGAGCCGATGAGCAAGCGCCGGAAGGGCTTTTAGCTCGGAAGTCAAAGTGAAGCGCGGGGACCGCGTGGTCCACGGCGAGAAGGAATTGATCGAGAAGCTCGGTCGGAATGATCCGTGCCCCTGCGGGTCCGGACGCCGGTTCAAAGCGTGCTGCCTTGAGACACGGAGGTTCCTTCGGACCGCCACTACTACAGGCGATAGGTGCCCCTCGTCTGCTTGCGGGGCGCCGAGAGCCGCCGCGCTCGCCGGTCGGTGAGGACAAAGGCAACGCGCTCTTGCTATAGTTCGGCGGGATTACGCGGGATAGTCCTTCGACGCCAGCGTGCGCTGGCGATGTGGTCGAAACGCCATGCTGATCGTGACCTACGACCCTTGGCTGGTGGCGGCCTCGGTCGTCATCGCCATCATGGCTTCGTTCACCGGCCTCAGGCTGGCGAGCAGCCTCAAGGCATTGGCCGGAGGGCGGCGCCGGCTGCAGATCGCGAAAGCCGCCTTTGCGCTGGGCGGTGGCATCTGGTCGATGCATTTCGTCGCGATGCTGGCCGTGCAGCTGCCGATCGCCCTCGGCTATGACGCCCTCTACACCTTGGGTTCAGTGCTGATCTCGATCCTGATCACTGGCGTCGGGCTTGGCCTCATGTTCGTCGGCGAGCGCACCTTGGCGCGGACGGTCGGGGCCGGCACTCTGACCGGCCTTGGCATCGTGAGCATGCATTATGTCGGCATGGCGGCGGTCTCCGGCTATTGCTCGGTGAGCTATGCGCCGGTCGGGTTCTTCCTCTCCTCCGGCATCGCCATCCTGTTCTCGATCTGCGCCCTTGGCCTTGTCTCCGG
>Ga0335074_10015753_pt1 | contig 10633 bp, 9 predicted proteins | sample Lox_Sample_23_FD_206715 | JGI IMG/M metagenome (GOLD analysis project Ga0335074, IMG submission 206715) | Soil microbial communities from Loxahatchee National Wildlife Refuge, Florida, United States - Lox_Sample_2.3 | ecosystem: Environmental > Terrestrial > Soil > Wetlands | place: USA: Florida...
GCTCGAACCGGATCGGCCCTTCGCTCGACGCCTGCCCGGCTGGCCAGCTCTGCCGGCGCATCCCACGCGCGGGATTACAGGCTCGCTCGCACCTTCCCGACGATGTTCAGGTAAGCGCGAGCAGTCGCGGTCACGGCTTCGGCGTGCCCCTGTGCAATCGCGTGCGCGTTGACGAGGTCGGTTCCGACGCCGAGCGCTCGCGCTCCGGCCCGCAGAAAATCGGCTGCGGTTTGCAGGGTGACGCCTCCGGTGGGGATCAGCCGCAGCTCAGGAAAGGGTGCGAGCAGCGCCTTCAGGTAACTGGCTCCGCCCAGAGCCGAGCAGGGAAATATCTTCACATAGTCGGCGCCTGCGCGCCACGCCGTAATTGCTTCGGTAGGCGTCATCGCCCCAGGAATCGATACTTTGCCGCGCGCCCGCGTCGCAGCGATGACCTCCGGATGCAGGCTCGGCGACACAACAAATTCCGCGCCCGCCTCAATGGTGGCTTCGGCCTGCGCTGCGGTTGTTACCGTGCCGGACCCGAGCAGCACCCGGTCGCCATATTGCGAGTGCAGCGCGCGCAGCAGATCGACAGCGCCGGGAACGGTCATGGTGACTTCGATCACTGTGATCCCGCCCGCAGCCAGAGCCTCTGCCAGCGCGTGCCCTTCGTCCGCCGAACGGGCGCGAAGAACCGGAATGATGCCGGATCGTTCGATGATCTCTTTTGTAATCTCTGACGCCATAAATGATCCCTTTCTTTCTCGCCCAGGCCTCCGCTGGCACGCTCATCGTGCGATCCGTGCAGATCCGCCCTGCATCACGCGCTCCACTTCCGCCAGCGTTGCCATGCTGGTGTCGCCGGGTGTCGTCATCGCCAGCGCGCCGTGCGCGACCCCGCAGCGAACCGCCCACTCGATTCCTTTTCCCTCCAGCAGTCCATAGATCAGCCCCGACGCGAACGAGTCGCCCCCGCCGACGCGGTCGAGGATTTCGACGTCCCGCTGCGGCGTGTGCGCCACCTCATCCCCGCACAGCGCCAGCGCGCCCCAGGCGTTACGCGTTGCCGTGTGTGCCGTTCGCAGCGTGGTGGCAATCAGCCGCAGATTCGGATACGCCGCGGCCGCATCGCGCAGCATGCGTTCGTAGGCGGCCACGGGCAGCTCGGCAAAGTCGTCGGAGACACCCTCGGCGGCAATCCCGAGCATCGCAGCGAAGTCCTCTTCGTTGCCAAGCAGCACATCTACCTGTCCGACCAACTCCCGGTTCACCGCCTGCGCCCGCGCTTTTCCCCCGATTGATTTCCAGAGTGAGTCACGGTAGTTCAAATCGTAGGACACCGGAGTTCCCGCGCTCCGTGCCGCAGCGATTGCCGCGGCCGCCACGGCTGGCGTCGTTTCCGACAGCGCGGCGAAGATGCCGCCCGTGTGAAACCAGCGTGCTCCGTTCTCCGCGCCGAAGATGCTCTCCCAGTCCCACCCGCCTGGCAGGGCCTGGGACACCGCCGTGTGTCCGCGATCCGAGCAGCCGGCCGCTGCACGCACCCCAAATCCGCGTTCCGTGAAGTTCAGCCCGTTCCGCACTGTCCGCCCTACGCCGTCATACGGAGTCCAGCGGACGAGCGACGTGTCCACACCCCCCTGCAGCATCAGGTCTTCGACCAGGCGGCCCACAGGATTCTCGGCCAGCGCGGTGACGATGCCGGTCCGCAGGCCGAAGCACCGCCGCAAGCCGCGCGCGACGTTGTACTCGCCCCCTCCCTCCCACACCTGGAAGTGGCGCGCCGTGTGAATGCGAGCTTCCAGCGGGTCGAGGCGAAGCATAACTTCGCCGAGAGCGAGAAGATCCCAGCGAGCGGGACCTTCCTTCAGTTGAAGTGCGTGCATCAGTCTATTGTCGCGCGGAACCACGAGAAGTCCTACCAAACGGGCATGGCATATCCTGCGGGCCGCGCTATCATGTCTGCTTGCAGTGAACAGACGTGGACCGGAACCGGGAGTGCCTGCCATGAAAGTAGGAGTCTTTACTGCCTTGATGTCCAAACTGCCGCTGGCCGGCGTTCTGGACAAGCTCGCAACCCTGGGCGTTTCGGCCGTGGAATTGGGGACCGGAAATTATCCCGGAGACGCGCACTGTCCTCTCAGCCTGCTCGACGATGCCCACGCGCGCAGAACGTTTCAGCAATCGTTGGCGGACCATCGCGCCGCAATCAGCGCCCTGAGCTGCCATGGGAACCCCCTGCATCCTGATCCGGCACGCGCGTCCAGCGCTCGCGAAGTCAGCCGGCGGACGATTCTGCTCGCCGAGAAGCTGGGCGTACAGACGGTCGTCGAGTTTTCCGGCTGCCCCGGTGACTCGCCCAGAGCGACGTATCCGAATTGGGTCGCCTGCGCCTGGCCGCCCGAGTATCGCGAATTACTGGCCTGGCAGTGGGATCGGGTCGTCGCACCCTACTGGACCGAACACGCGAAATTCGCGCAGGATCACGGCGTCCGTATCGCCGTTGAAATGCATCCCGGGTTCGTCGTTTATAGCCCTGAAACCATGCTGCGCCTGCGCGAAATCGCCGGCTCCGCGGTCGGTGCGAATCTCGATCCCAGCCATTTGTTCTGGCAGGGAATCGACCCCGTCGCGGCGGTGCGCGCCCTCGGCGATGCGATCTTTCACGTGCACGCCAAGGACACCCAAATGTATCCATCGAACCTGGCCCGCACCGGCGTCCTCGATACGAAACCCTACACTGACGAGCGCGGCCGCGGCTGGATTTTCAGGACCGTCGGCTACGGGCACGGCGCGCAGTGGTGGAAGGAGTTCGTTTCCACCCTGCGCATGTTTGGCTATGACGGAGTGTTGTCCATCGAGCACGAGGACTCGCTGCTCTCCGCCGAGGAGGGCCTGCGCAAGGCGGCGGCTTTCCTGAACGATCTCGTGATCGGCGATCAGCCCGGCGCGGCGTGGTGGGTGTGAAGGGAAACAGCAACCGGCAGTAACCAGCAATGGACAGTTCGGGGTCGGCAACTTGCTCATCTTTGCCGCGGTAATCGCGATTTTCGTCTACGGCATGACCGGGTCCATGCTGGGGACCATTCTGCCCGAGCTCTCAAAGCGTTTTGCGCTGACGCCGCGGCAGAATGGAACCATCGCTCTCGCGCAGGCACTGGGCCTGATGCTGGCGTCGCTCGGCGTGGGACCGCTGCTCGATAATCTGGGCGATAAGCCGGGCCTGGTGCTGGGACTGGCGCTCATGGCAGCCGCACTGCTCGGCCTGCCGCGGGTACGCGGATTCCACAGCATCGTCATTCTGCTTTTTCTGCTGGGCAGCGGCGGCGGCATTGTCACGACCGGAGCGGATGCTCTGGTCAGCGTCGCCAGCCTGGCTCACCGCGCCACGGTTCTGAATCTCGTGAACATCGCTTTCGGACTGGGCGCGCTGGCCACGCCGTTCCTGGCCGCCAATCTGCTCCAGCGTAACTGGATTCGGCTGTGTTACCTGATTGTCGGGCTGACCTTCGCGACTCTGGCCGTGCAGCTGGCCACACGCATGCCCTCCGCTCAGGGCACGGGCGGCTTTATCACGGAGGCTGGACCGGCCATGGCCAGTCCGCTGCTCTGGCTTCTCGCACTCTTTATGTTTCTGTACATCGGGTGCGAGGTCGGGGTATGGAATTGGCTCGTCCGCCACCTGATCGCGCAGGGCGTCCCGGAAAAATCCGCGCTGAACATCCTGTCGCTGGGCTTTGCTCTCGGCCTGCTCAGCGGCCGCGTCGGCGTGGTTCCGGTTCTGGCTCACGCGGCCCCGGCCAGGGTCACGCTGGGCGCGGCACTGTGCATGGCCTTCACTTCCTTCCTCATGCTGCGGGCGCGTGGGCGTTGGACGGCCGCAATTCTGGTATTTGCCGCGGGGCTTTCCATGGCTCCGGTCTTTCCCACCACGTTGGCGATCGTCGGCGGTGCCTTTCCTCGGATTACCGGCACTGCGATGGGCATCGTGATCACGTTCGGCTGGGCAGGCCTGGCCGTCAGCTCGCGCGTCATTGGAAGCATCGCCGGCGGAGATCCCGCCCGGCTCCGTAAAGCCCTCCTCGTCATTCCCGCCTCAGCGGTGCTGATGGTGGGCTTGAACCTGGCCGCGCTCGCCATGATGAAGTAATGCGAGCCCAGTTGGCGCTCGATCCGGGTGGGGTGTTGCCGCCGCGAGCGCTCAGCCGAGCCACACCGGCTCAGGCTCAAGTTGAATCCCGAACTTCTTTTCCACCGATCCCACAATCCAGTCGCGCAGGGCCAGAATCTCCTTTGCCGTAGCGCCTCCCCGATTGATCAGCGCCAGCGTGTGCCGGCTGGAGATCCCCGCATTTCCCATCACAAAGCCCTTGCGGAAGCCGCTCTCTTCCAGCAGCCAGGCGGCCGGAATTTTGACAAATCCCCGCGCCGCCGTAAACCGGGGCGCCGGGTAGCCTGCCACGGCTGAGACGGCCTCGTACCTCGACTCGGCCACGACGGGATTCTTGAAGAAGCTGCCGGCGCTGCGGCAGTCTTCCTCTCCGGGAACGAGCAGCATTCCCTTGCCGCGGCGGATCTCCCTCACTGCGGCAGCGGCCTGTTCCAGCGTTGGGGGTTGCGCGCGGCCTTGAAAGTAACGCTTCAGATCTGGATAGGAAATCACAGGAAAGGCTCCATTTCGCAGGCGATACTCAACCCGCGTCACCACGAATCGCCCTTGATGGCTGGTGTTGAATATGCTGCGCCGGTAGCCGAATGCACAGGCTGCGGCTGGTAACTCTGAGAATGCGAGACTCTTCAGGTCAAGCACTCGCACCGAGACAATCGTGGTGGATACTTCCTGGCCGTACGCTCCCACGTTCTGCACAGGCGTTCCCCCCACCGTACCGGGAATGCCCGCCAGGCACTCGATGCCCCCGAACCCGAGGGCGACCGCATGGCCGACAAAGGAATCCCAGTCTTCGCCCGCCGCGGCTCGAAAACGGTTTGCCTCCTGCTGGATACCGCGCAGTCCAACCCGCAGAACCAGTCCTGGAAAGCCCTCGTCGCTGGCCAGTACGTTGCTCCCGCCGCCCAGAACGAAGAAAGCAAGGTTCCCTTCGCGCGCGAAACGAACCGCTTCCACCAGCGATTCTTCCGTATCGGCCTCGACGAACCAGCGGGCAGGTCCCCCGATACCAAAGGTGGTGAGCGGACCCAGCGGTACCTGTTCGCGCAGAAGCATCTAAAAGAGATAGTACAGGCGGTGGCGTGGGCCGCTGCCGGCCCGTACAATATCGATTACCCACCCGTATTTCCACGGACAGGCATCTGAAGCAAGCGGAGGACGAAGGCGAATGTATCCCGAGATCATGCTGATCCCTATGCGCGAGGAACTTACCCGTGCCGGCATTGAAGAAACGCGCACGGCGGAGGCCGTCGATGCAGCGCTGGCCAGGCCCGGCACCACCATGCTGGTCGTGAACTCCGTCTGCGGCTGCGCAGCGGGCAAAATGCGCCCCGGCGTTCGCCTGGCGCTGAAAAACGCGGTCACGCCAGACCGGTCGATCACCGTTTTTGCCGGCCAGGACCGCGATGCTACCGAGCGAGCCCGCTCCTATTTCGAAGGCAATCCGCCCACTTCGCCCGCCGTCGCCATTCTCCGCGATGGCAAGCTCGTCTACCTCATGCAGCGCTTTGTCATCGAAAACAGCTCGCCGCAGCTGATTGCCGAGGAGTTGTCCCGCGCCTTCAATGAGCTCTGCGCGCAGGCCGTCTGAGGGGCGGTTCGATTGGGCTTGTTCCGAAAGAAGCTCAAGCAGGAACATAAGGTGATGCTGCAGGCGGAGCGCGCCGCCGGCGAGCTGTTGCCCGAATATCATCGCGCCACGGTGGAATGTCCTGAACCGCAACGCTGGCGCATGTACGACTCCATGACCGCGGAGTTCGAGGTCCTGGAGTTCCTCCGCACGCTCGTCACTACTCTGAAACCGAGGCTGATTGTCGAGACTGGCGCCTTTCTCGGCGTCAGCACGCTGTGGATGGCAGAAGGCCTCGAGCGCAACGGCGAGGGCCGGATCATCAGCTGTGAGTGTGACCCCGTCGTTTGCGCAAAGGCACGAGAAAAGATCGCGGCCTCCCGACTTTCTGACCGAATCGAATTGCGCAATGCTTCGAGTCTCGAGATGCAGGTGGCCGGTTCCATCGATCTTCTCTTCAGCGACAGCGATCTGGAGATCCGCGAGCAGGAAGTGCGCCGGTTTCTGCCGCAGGTGAACCCCAACGGGCTCGTTCTGATGCACGACGCGAGCTCGCATCCCGGAACTGTGCGGGCTGCGGCAAAGCGCCTCGAGGCGGAAGGGCTGATTTCACTCGTGCTGCTGCCCACGCCGCGCGGTCTGGTGATCGCACAGAAGCGGGCCGCAAACGCAGTCTGACTCCGGAGCGCCGAAAGGGATTTGCCGGTTACATGGAGACGAGATTTCCCCGGCGCGGGCTGCGGTACAGCGTGACCAGATTCCGCCCCTCTCTCTTCGACCGGTAGAGTGCCTCGTCCGCGCGCAGGAGCAGTTCGTCCGGAGATTCGCCAGGAAGATTCACGGCTACGCCGATGCTGGCTGTCAGGCTAATCCTTTCAGGGAGATCGTCGAGCCCTTCAATATCGCACCGAATGCGTTCGGCGGCCGCCTGGGCGTCTTCGACTCCTGCCTCGCGCAGGAGCACGACAAACTCCTCGCCGCCGTACCGGGAGAGCACATCCGATGGCCGCAAATGGGCTGCCAGCGTGGTGCCGATTCGGCGCAGGACCCGGTCGCCCACCGCGTGCCCAAACGAATCGTTCACTTGCTTGAAGTAGTCGATGTCAATCAGCATCACGCCCATCGACGCGCCGGACCGGTGGCAGCGCTGGAGGTCGCGGCGCAGCACCACTTCGAAGGCGCCCCGGTTCAGCAGCCCGGTCAGAGAGTCGGTTTGCGCCGCGTGCTCCAGCTCACAGCGATGCACGCACAACGCAAGCCAGCTCAGCGCGCCTGCCGCGGCCAGCGCCAGGATCATCGCCAGGTAACTGAACGCGGCGTCAGCGGGGTCGGGATGCTCGAAACTGGGCGTCATGCCCAGAACCCAGGGATAAGACATCCACGTGAACTCCAGGGCGGCCATCGCGGTCGCAAACCAGGCCGACGCGCGCGCGGCCGTACGCAACGACGCATCCCGGTTGCGGAAGAGCAGTACCGCGCTCGCCGCGAAAATGGTGCCGATCACCACGCCGTGAACCAGAAGACGCACGAGAATCTGTGGATGGATCAGGCTGAACCAATACATCACGGGAACCCCTGCGGCACTCAGTGCGCTGCACCACTGGATGCCGCGCGCGCGGACGGCAAGAATCTCCGCAGCCGCTGCGTAGAAGTACAGCGGTCCGAAGAGCAACAGGGTATTGGCCGCAAAAACGCTGAGCAGTGCCGGAGCGCGATTGCGCGACGCCAGCAGGAACGCCGCAGTCAGTCCGAACAATATGAACATCGAGAGGCGGCGGATGCCAAGCAGCTCCGGGATACTGCGGCGCACGATATTGAACCCGACCAGGACCAGCGTCAGAGCCAGTGCGTATCCGAAGAGCATGTAGGGGCCATTCATGCGCGCCTGTGGCTAACCTTCCATGACCAGAGCACTCCTGACTGAACCGGCAGTTCTGTCGGAGCGAGGGAGCACGCTGGAGTCGAATAGTAACGTCAGAATGTCACAGCTGAGGGACGGAAGTCACGCAGGAATAGGCGGGAGTAACCCGAATGATGTACGCATGTCGCAGGCGTCACCCCAGTCGAAGTTCGTATCGTTACCGCTCCCGGCCGGGATCCAGCCCGCTCCACACATACGCCGGGCAGCCGGCACAGCGGAAACCGGCAGCCCGCAGCGACATGCCGTCCTGGACGAACGGACATTTAGAATGAAGCATCGCAACTGACACTTCTTCGTCCGCTTCCGGGCGGTGAAAGCAAAGGCAAAGACAAGACACATGCATCGCTGGTCGAAGCTTTTTATTCCTACCCTGCGCGAGGCCCCTGCTGACGCCGAAGTCGCCAGCCACAAGTTCCTCGTCCGTGCCGGATACATCCGGCAGCTGATGGCAGGGGTTTACTCCTACCTCTTCCTCGGGCAGCGCTCCATCGATCGCATCATTCGCATTGTGCGCGAGGAGATGGACAGGATCGGCCAGGAATTCCTGCTTCCCACCATCCAGCCGGCGGACCTGTGGCGCGAGAGCGGTCGCTGGACCATCATGGGCGACAACATGTTCCGCCTCACGGACCGCAAAGGCGCGGAGCTCTGCCTGGGGTTCACCCACGAAGAGGTGATGACCGACATCGCCCGCAACGAGCTGCGCAGCTATAAACAGCTGCCTCAGATCTGGTATCAGATCCAGACGAAATTCCGCGACGAGCCGCGCCCCAAATCCGGCCTGCTGCGCGTCCGCCAGTTCATCATGAAGGACAGCTACAGCTTCGATTTGGACGAAGCTGGGCTGGATCGCAGCTACAAGCTCCACGATGCCGCCTATCGCGCGATCTTCACCCGCTCCGGCCTGAAATTCGTCGTCGTCGAAGCCGATTCCGGCGCGATGGGCGGCTCGCAGTCCCAGGAGTTTATGGTCTACACCGATGCCGGCGAGGACCTGATCGCCAGCTGCGCGGCCTGCGGTTACGCGGCGAATCTCGAGAAGGCGACTTCGCGCCTGGCGCCTGTGGCAGAGATGGAACCGACCGGCGACGGTATGCCGGAACTCGTTTCCACGCCCGGCCAGGCAGCTATTGTCGATGTGGCGAAGTTTTTCGACATCGAAGCCAGCTCGGACATTAAGTGTGTCGCGTACATGGCCACGATCCCGGCCGCGTCCGACCAGAAAAAGTCTGCCGGCGGCAGCTCGGCGCAGTCCGTCCCGGTGGTGGCTTTCCTGCGCGGCGACCACTTCGTGAACGAGACGAAGCTGCTGAAAGCCGTCGGCGCAACCGATCTGCGTCCCATGGCCGCCGAAGAACTGGAGCGCTGGATGCATGGTCCGGCCGGCTATCTCGGCCCTGTGGGACTCGACCCGGCAAAGACCCTGCATGACGGCAAGGTCAACGTCGTCCTCGACCGCGGCCTGGAGAACCGCCGTAACCTGGTCTGCGGCGCCAACAAGCTCGATTATCACTACCGCAATGTCACGCCAGGACGCGACTTCACCTGGACCATCGCCGCCGACATCCGCAACGCCGTCGAGGGCGAGGGATGTCCCGCCTGTGGCAAGCCGCTCAGGGTCGCCACAGCCGTGGAAGTAGGCCACATCTTCAAGCTCGGTTACCGCTATACGGAGAAGATGCACTCGACCGTGCTCGATGCCAGCGGCAGGGAAGTTATGCCCATCATGGGCTGCTACGGCATCGGCATCGAACGCATACTCACCGCCGCTATCGAGCAGAATCACGACGACAACGGGTTCTGGCTGCCGCAGTCGATTGCTCCCTTCGACGTGGTGGTCACCGTTACCAATGTCGCTGACTCCGCGCTGAAGACTGCTGGTGAGAGTGCCGCCGCGGCGCTGGAAGCTGCTGGCTTTGACGTGCTGCTGGATGACCGCGACGAGCGCGCCGGCGTGAAGTTCAAGGACGCCGACCTTATCGGGATTCCCTGGCGGGTCACCGTCGGCAAAAAGGCCGCCGAAGGCAAGGTCGAATTGGTGCGGCGCGGCGGCTCGGAGGGACCGCGCGACGTCGCCATGGCCGATCTGGCCGCCGAATTGCGCCGGTTAACTCCCGCATCATGAGCGATTCGCGCTCCTCCGATGCCGTGGCTTCCGGATTGAGCATCGGACTTCTCAGATTGCGCTGTCGTTGCCGGCTGCATCGGCGCGGGGCTCTCTCCCAGGTCGTCTAGAATGGAAAGCAGGTTCCTCATTTGGCCGTAAGAGTCAAAGTTCCCCGCGTCGCAGTCAGCGCCACCCGGCGAAAAGTCCTCATCATCGCGGCCATGGTCTGCGTCAGTCTGCTGCTTATCGGCGGCATCACTCTCTCTTTCTACTGGACCCGGTACGGCGAAGTCGTGAACAGGCGGCTCCAGGAGCCGCTGTTTGTCCACACTGCCCAGATCTACGCCGCGCCACCCGAACTGCGCCCGGGGCAGAAGCTGACCGCCCAGTGGGTCGTGAGCGAACTGCAGCAGGCTGGATACACGGAGCGGGGGCAGACCCCGGCTTCCGCGATGGGCACCTACGCGACCGGTCCGGGTACCGTGACCGTGAGCCCGGGGCCGGATTCCTACCACGCCCAGGACCCCGCAACCATCACCTTTGCCGACGGCATCGTCACCGAGATCGCGGGCGGCAACGGCGAACAACTCGCAGCCTACGAGCTCGAGCCGCTGCTGGTCACGGGTCTTTCCGACCAGAGCCGCGCCAAGCGCCGCCTGGTGACCTACGAGGAGCTCCCGCAGTACATGGTGCCGGCCGTTACCGCGATCGAAGACCGCCGCTTCTTCGACGAGGGCGCGCTCGATTATCGCGGCATCCTGCGCTCGGCGTTCAACGACATCAGGCCTGGACGCCACTATCTGGAAGGCGCATCGACGATTGACATGCTGCTGGCGAAGATATTCTTCCTCAAGCCGGACCGCACCTGGCACAGGAAATTCGCCC
>Ga0335074_10015754_pt1 | contig 10633 bp, 7 predicted proteins | sample Lox_Sample_23_FD_206715 | JGI IMG/M metagenome (GOLD analysis project Ga0335074, IMG submission 206715) | Soil microbial communities from Loxahatchee National Wildlife Refuge, Florida, United States - Lox_Sample_2.3 | ecosystem: Environmental > Terrestrial > Soil > Wetlands | place: USA: Florida...
TCTCTGGGAACCGGGGCAGGTGACGTTCTCGACGATGACCGGTTCGGGCGATGCGCCTGGTGACCGGCTGATCAACCAGCACGTCTTCACCTCGGGAATTCCTTCCCCAGCGGGCCAGACGGTGCGTATCTCCCTATATGTGTTCGTCAGGGGCCAGGTTCCACTGCAACACGAGAATGAAGTCGTGATCGATAAGTTCGAGTACCTTCCGTGATCGATTCACAACAGCCAATTCGCTGCCTCATGCTTGGAATTGCGCTCGTGTGCATCACCGCAACTGCGCGCGGACTCGATCCCAATCGTCTGCCGTCACAGTACGTTCGCCAGCAATGGGCTGTTGGGAGCACATTCCCGGGAGGCGCTGTCAACGCGATCGCTCAGACATCAGACGGATATCTTTGGATCGGAACGGATAAGGGTCTAGTTCGCTTTGACGGATTTACATTCACCTCTGTTGCATTCACGCCAGTTGCCTCCGCTTCCGATATTCCTATCTTGCAATTGTTGACGGATCCCGACGGACAACTGTGGATCCGTCCGGAAGGCGCCGATGTTGTACACCAAGCCAACGGCCAATTTGAAAGTGTCCAATATGGAGCCGAGGTACAGACCTCGCAAATCACCGCGATGTCGAAAGACAATAATGGAAGGATTCTCGTGTCTGACATCGCCAGGGGGACGTTTCGCTTCCAGGGAGGGCAGGTTGAGCAACTGGCGCAACCCGCGGTGTTATCCGGTTCAGCATCTCCGCCGATTATCTCCATGGCGCAAGGTACAGACGGAGGGCTTTGGATGGGCACCCTCGGCGTGGGCCTGTTCCTCTTTACCAACGGGCGAGCTACGAGGGTGGATGCGGGATTACCGGATCGAAAAATCAACTGCCTGCTGCTCACTGGTAAGGACGAATTGTGGGTTGGCACTGACACCGGCTTGTTTCGCTGGAACGGCAAGGAGTTTCACCGAATCGGCCTGCCGTCTGCTTTGGGTAGCGTCCAGGTCTTGAGCGTGCTGCGAGATCGAGATTCAAATATATGGGCGGGCACAACGCGCGGGCTCCTGCGTGTTAATAGCAATGGCGTGTCCGTTTTAGCAGAGGACGCGATTCGCGGCCACGGCGGCATTAATGCCCTGTTTGAAGATCGCGAAGGGAATCTCTGGGTCGGAGGTTCCCAGGGACTCGGCCGTATTCGCGATAGTACGTTTCTTACCTATTCGCCTGCCATCGATTCTCGCTTCGAGCAGGACGGGCCTCTTGACTTCGATAGCGAGGGCCGCACCTGGTTCGCTCCAGAACAGGGCGGATTGTACGCGCTCAAGAATGAAAGCATTCAACCAATCCTATCTGGGATCCCGGCAAATGACGTAGTCTATTCGATTGGCGGTGAAGGGGATGACCTGTGGGTTGGGCGCCAGCGCGGCGGGCTCACGCATCTGCAGCTTCGTGGCGAGACAGTGACAAGTCGGACTTATACCCAGGCCAATGGACTCGCTCAAGACAGCGTGTATACCGTCTACCAAAGTCGCGATGGTTCTGTATGGGCGGGAACGCTAAGCGGGGGTGTCAGCAGATTCAAAGACCAGCGGTTCACTAATTACACGGTGGCGAACGGTCTTGCTTCCAATACCATCTCCTCAATTCTGGAAACGAGCAACGGAGAAATGTGGTTTGCTACACCCAGCGGGTTGAGCTCACTGTCAAACGGCCAGTGGAAATCTTATACGACGCGAGATGGTTTGCCCTCTGAACGTGTGAACTGCCTTTTCGAAGATTCGGCCGGAACTCTCTGGGTTGGAACGTCTGGCGGTCTGGCTGTTTCCGTCGCGAATCGATTTCAAGTTCCGGGCACGTGGCCTGAAGTATTGCGCGACCCAATATTCGGACTCGCAGAGGACAAAAAGGGCTGGCTTTGGATCGCAACCTCAAAACATGTGTTGCAGGTGCGTCGAGACAAACTCGCACAGGGTGCTCTTGGAGCATCCGATGTTCGAGAGTACGGGGCTGCGGACGGTCTCCTCAGTACCGGGGGAATTAATCGAAGCAGGTCCGTGGTCGCCGATTCTGAGGGAAGAATATGGTTTTCCCTGGGTCGCGGGATTTCGGTGGTTGATCCGTCTCACATGCCTGACAGTTCGCCGCCGGCCATCGCACACATCGAGGCTGTGCTGGCAGATAATCTTCCCATCAATGTCATGAGTCCCGTGCGGGTTCCACCTTCACCCAAAAGAATCGCGATCACTTATACGGCTCTGAGCCTTGCCTCACCCGAGAGGATTCGCTTTCGCTATATTCTGGATGGCTTCGACCGGAATTGGAGCGCGCCTGTCGCTACGCGAGAGGCTGTCTATACCAATCTGGGGCCGGGCTCTTACCGGTTCCGTGTGATTGCCAGCAACAGCAGCGGACTATGGAACGGCGCGGAGAGTGCAATTGTGTTCGATGTCGAGCCGGCAATCTGGCAGACCTGGTGGTTCCGTTCCGCGCTCGTGGTATTCGCCGCATGTGTGATGTTATCGTTCTACCGTTTACGCTTGCTTCAACTCACACATCAGTTTAATCTCCGCTTTGAAGAGCGCGTTGCGGAACGAACCCGCATTGCCCGCGAGTTGCACGACACGCTGCTTCAAAGTTTTCAGGGAGTTGCTTTTCAGCTCCAGGCAGCACGTAAATTGCTGCTACGAAAAGCGGAGAATGCCACGGCGGTTCTGGATGAAGCAATTCTCGGAACCGAGGAAGCGATTCAGGAGGGTCGTTCCGCGATCAGCGATTTGCGTCCGGAACCGGCTGCGCAGCGCACACTTCCTGAATTACTGAATGCCGTGAGTCGTGAATTGGCGACAGCTCACGGAGGGAATGAGAACGCTCCGAGCTATCACGTGGTCGTTGAAGGCAAGCGGCAGGATCTGTCGCCGATGCTCCAGGACGAGGTCTACAGAATCTCCCGTGAGGTTATCCGAAATGCCTTTGCGCACGCTGCTTCGAGCCGGATTGAAGTGGAAATCCGCTACGATCAGGATCGGCTTCGCCTGCGCGTCCGCGATGATGGCAAGGGGATAGCCGCCAAAGTCCTTGAAGCCGGCGGACGGCCCGGTCATTTTGGCATACCCGGAATGCGCGAGCGGGCACAGCGAATTGGGGCGCGCCTGGATTTCTGGAGCGAAATGGGCGCGGGCACCGAGGTGGAGCTGACAGTTCCCGCGTCAATGGCATACCGAAAGCGACCCGATGGCCGCCGATTCCGCTTTTTCCGGAAGGCAGGTAGAGATGAGTAACGTTCCTAGTATGATTCGAATTCTTGCTGTGGACGACCACGCTCTTCTTCGCAGAGGCCTTGCGGCTTGGATCAATGCGGAGCCTGACATGAAGTTAGTAGCTGAAGCCTGCAATGGAGAAGACGCCGTAGAAGAATTTCGGACGCATCGTCCGGACGTAGTCCTGATGGATCTGCAGATGCCCGGGCTGAACGGAATCGAAGCGACGATCCGCATTCTGAGCGAGTTTCCAGACGCTCGCATCATCGTGCTGACCACCTATAAGGGCGATGCCCAAGTGCTGCGAGCCCTTCGAGCCGGCGCACGGGCCTATTTATTAAAGGGACATGATCGAGAACTTCTCGAAACGATTCATGCGGTCGTTGAGGGACGGAAGAAACTCCCGCCAGAGATTGCAGCCGAGCTAGCCGAGCACGCCACGGACGATGAGTTGAGCGAGCGTGAAATTGAAGTGTTGAGGCTGATTGCAACGGGGAATTCCAACAAGCAGATCGCGGATGTTCTCTTTGTTGCGGAAGCGACCATCAAGAGCCGCGTCACGAATATCCTGTCGAAGCTCGGCGCCAGCGATCGAGCCCATGCTGTCGTGATTGCCCTCAAGCGCGGGATAATCGAGCTCTGAATCACCCAAAAGTATGGTTTTTATTCCTTCTTTCAGCGCTTTCCGCGCCGTTACAAGCGCCGTACCCTCTGAGAGGGGACAGTCTTGCAGCGACTCTTCTCGACATTCGCGAATAGCTGGCCGGGATTCGGCCTGCTCATTCAACGGCTCGTCACCGGGGTCGCTCTAATCCATGGTGGAATCGCGCAAATGGAAAACCGAACGGCCGGCCTGACCGTCCCCGAGCTTTCAGGTGCTGTCTTAAGTCTGTTCATTCTGGTCGGACTATGGACGCCTGTCACCGGAGCGCTGATCGCGGCCATCGAGCTTTGGATCATCCTTGCGGGTGGGGGCGACATCTGGATGCCACTCCTGCTTGCGGTCTTTGGCTTCACGTTAGCGATGATCGGACCGGGTGCCTGGTCCATCGACGCTCGGCTGTTCGGAAGAAAGCATCTCGGAAGCTGAAAACGCGTCCCAGCCTCTTTTCTGTCCCCCAAAAGTCGGAACTGAATGTAAACGATGGAACGATTGACAATCGTTCCATCGTGCGTTGCTTTCACACCTTCTCCGACTGCATAGTGACTCTCGTAGTCGACGTGCTTCCAATCTGAACCATTCCCCATCAGGCGGCACCGACAAGCCACAATCCCCGAAACAGAAAGCCTGGGCTCATCGCGAGAAACTACTGGAGGGCGAAATGGATTTCTTTCAAACGGACTCTTCTCTCAGGGACGGCGCTCGTTCGACGCACGCAGCATTTGATCGGCTCGAGTCTTCAAATCTGCCGCAGGGCATACCAATCGTCTTTATCGTTGACGGCGACAGAGCCGAATGCGAAGCACTGGCAGATCTCGTCACTCGCGCAGGCTGGTGTTCACAGACATTTGGATCGGCCGAGGAATTCCTCAGCCATGGCGTCGATCTCTCGCCGGGTTGCATGATCCTCGACGTGTCGCTTCCCGGGCTAAGCGGTCTCGAATTGCAGAAGCGTACAGCCGCCAAGTGCTCTCACATCCCAGTGGTCTTTCTCAGCGTAAACGAGGATATACCGACAACTGTCGAAGCCATGAAGGCCGGAGCTCTTGAATTCCTAACGAAGCCATTCAGGGACGATGAAATCCTGCGCGCAGTTCGAGAAGCTATCGAAAGGAGTCGCGCCATTGTCGCTAGAAAGGCTGAGAAACAATCCCTTCAGAAGTGCTATGCGACTCTCTCGCCTCGCCAACAGCAGGTCATGGCGTTGGTGTCTTCGGGGCTGTTAAACAAGCAGGTTGCCGGAGAGCTAGGCATCAGCGAAATCACAGTGAAGGCGCACCGCGGTCAGGTGATGCAGAAGATGCAGGCAAACTCTCTCGCGGATCTGGTGAAAATGGCAGGGAAGCTCGGTTTGGCCAAACGGCGCGAAACGACGATGCTCCCCGATGTTGCCGAACGCGCTGGTCATCCAGGGGGTCAATTTGTCGAAAGCTTCGCATTCGTGGCCTAGGCGGACGCGGAATCTGGAGTGTGCGGCCCGCAATCTGAGGACCTGACATGGAATTGACTCCCGACTTCGAACCTGCGAGATTCGACCGCGTCTGGTGCGGTGAATGCTGCGGATCGCGGACCGCACTTCCTCGGCTTGAGCAGCATCACCTTCCAGCCGTCTTCGACGAGGCGAGCCTTCAGAGATCTAATTCGACTGCCGTCAGCGGAGTTGAGCAACAGATCAAAACTGTCCCTTCGGTTGGCCTATCGAGCGGCTCCGGCGCGTAGGCGATGGTTCCATCGATCAACGTGGAGCCGCAGGCATGGCAGACTCCCATCCGGCAGGACCACCTGACTGGAACATCACAGGCTTCCGCCAATTCGAGAAGACTCCCATACCGCGAGTCCCATTGAACCGTGAGACCACTGCGTGTGAAAGAGATCTTCGGACCGTTGCCAACGCTTTCGGCTAGCGGATGAGGAGCAACAGATGAGGCGGTTACGACTCCGGGTGTTTTCGACGATTCGGCACCGAATATCTCTGAGTGGATGCAGGAATCCGGAATACCCCAGGATTTTAGATCGGCAGTAAAGTCGCGAAGAAAGCCCGCCGGACCACAGAGATAGAAGTCTGCATCCTTCGGCAACAGACGCTGTCGCAAAGATGAGAGATCCAGGTGTCCGGAGAAGTCAAAATCCGTACCTAACCGATCCTCATGTCTCGCGCTGCTATATGCGATGAAGGAATGGCTGTGCGGAAGATCGTTGAGAAGCGCTCGCACCTCCGCCGCAAATGGGTGCTCGACGCCACTTCGGGTACCGTAGCACCACCACACCTCACGCATCGAGTTTCCGGACCCATCTGCAATCGAGTGGAGCATTGAGAGGACCGGGGTCGCGCCTATACCGGCACTGAGCAAGACAACCGGTCTGTCGCCCTGAGCAAGTGTGAAACTCCCTCTCGGCGCGCTCACTTGAAGCAGATCGCCAGCCCGGACCAAGTCATGAAAATAGCGGCTTCCTGCTCCAGCGGCACGCTTCACGCTGATGCGATACTTTCCCCCAACTGACGTACCGGAGATCGAATAATTTCGCAGGATTGGGTCTGAATCTCTCGCCACCTCGAGTTTGAAGACCAGAAACTGGCCGGGAAGAGGCGTTGGTAATGCGCTGCCGTCCTCTGACTCGAGGACGAACGACGATACATCGACAGTCTCACGTTGTACTGCCACAACTCGCAACGGCCGAAAGCCGCGCCAGACTGGAGGTGGCGTGGAAGACGAGTCCAGGCCCGCATTTCCATCTTTATTGTGCTTTTCTTCGGCTGCAGCCAGCGATTTGAACGATTCCCTCCAGCCCGTGCTGAGCGCTGGGATACGCAGAGCCCGTTGCAAGCGCTCCAGCTGGTGGGGGGGCAGGTAGAGCAGTCCATCGATTTCCTGGACCGTGACATGCTCCGGTCCGTCCGCAACCTTGACGATCTCGTCCCCCACGCCAATCTCGCCCTCTTCGATGACTCGGAAATAGAATCCCGGCCTGCGATGAGAAACCAGCAGTGCCGGCATTGCAGGGTTGTTCATCCGAATTCCGACGCGATAGCAGGTGACCCGGGGCTGCGTCACTTCAAAGAGAGCACTTCCGATCCTGTAGCGATCCCCAATACAGACCTCGTCATCTCCCAGCCCATCAACAGTCAGGTTTTCGCCAAACTGGCCGTACTCGAAGTCATTTCTTTGCAGGAATCGCTCCCAGTAGCGATAGGACGCGAGTTGATACACCATTACCGCGCGATGCTCACCTCCGTGCCCCTCGAGATCGCCCTGGCCGTCGCCATCCAGATTCAGCCGGCGCGCCATCACCCTGCCCGCTGCAGGTCGTTTCCAGATAGCCGTGCGCACGGTCTTCCCTTGCCAGGGAATGTCCCGTGGGAGCCCGACGTTCACCGATATCAGGGAAGGCACGACGCTCCCGCCTTTCGACGCAGGCCCTACCACACCGCTTTTCGCGCGAACAGCGATGCCCCGCTTCGCCGCTCAGGCTGATACCTCTACGCAAGCAATTCCGCCCTCACGCGCCAACGCTGCGATGCAGCCGCATTTGCGGCCGCGTGGCACGCAATTGGCCGCTACCGATTCATGCAACCAACTGCTTGGCGTCGGTTGAGGTAACTTCTCTCAGTTCGCCGGTTGACAGATCGAAAACAAATCCCCGAATGACTACCGTCGACGGAATCCACGGGTGTGACCTCAGCTTCAGCACTTGTTTCTGAGTCTGCTGATTCACGTCGGAATAGCAGTGGAATTTGTCCGGAGCGATTGCCCACACTCCGCATTGCGCGTGGACGTGGTCCGCAAAGCCCTCTTCCGAGAACATTTCCATTCCGCAGCCGGTGTGCCCAACAATCATGACCTCTCGCACGCCCAAGACGTGAATTGAAAACATGAGGGAGCGCACGACATCTTCTGTCGCTGCCGTCCCGACGTTTCGAATCACATCCGCATCGGCTGGTTTGATGTCCAACCACTGCAGCAGCTCGTTTAGGCGCGGATCCATGCACGTGAGGATCGCAATTTTTGGAGCCGGCTTGTTTGCCAAGGAAGGGTTATGGTGTCCTGCCCTTTTACGGTTTGCTACAATCGCGCGCTCGATCAAGCTCATTTCAATTCTCCTGAATCGCGTTGCTCGGCCTGGATTGGGCCCGCGGCAACGCGGGTGTCATGTTGTTCGCACCGCTCGATCCAACCTTCCCGTATCAAGTCCGCAGGCTCTGGTCAAACTCAAGCAGCATCGGATCGCTGGACCGCGAAGACTCCTGTCCCAACCAGCACCGCGTCAGCGCTGGTGCCATCATTAAGCCAAATCCAAAGAGCCTTAGAAAGTGTACGAAGGTATTGATTAGCACTTTCGTATGATCGAGGTTTCACGTTCCAACTTGCCGGGAAATTCAAATGGCACAGCCGAGATCAACAAACCAATACCAAAGCGCAATGGACATTCTGACTCGGATTGATGCATCGTCGTGATTGTCAATCTTGCTCGCGCTGCGAGCGAAGCCATGTATTTGATGAATCGGTCGCGCTTCACTGCACGACTGGCCGCTGATATAGGACACGGCCAGCCAAGGCGCACTGGGCTCCCAACAGAGATTCTCAACGTGACGGATTTGTCAGAGAACAGCACCGATCAAGTGCTCGCAACTTACTGAAGCCGCGCATTCGAGATCTGATGGGTCTGAAACCAGCGAGGGGACATGATGAAAGCGACACAGCTGCTGCACGACGAGGGCCAGAGTCTCTGGCTGGACAATATTACTCGCGACCTGCTGGACAATGGCACACTTGAGCAATACATCGACCAGCTGTCGATCACCGGACTCACCTCAAATCCGACGATCTTTGACCATGCCATCAAGAACAGCGCTACGTACGATTCGGCCATCATTCGGAAAATGAAGCAAGGCTTCACGGGCGAGGCACTATTCTTCGACCTTGCCATCGAAGACCTGACCCGAGCCGCGGATCTCTTCCGCTCGATTCACGAACGAACGAACGGCATGGATGGGTGGGTATCGCTGGAAGTGTCTCCCTTACTTGCATATGACGCGGCTAGCACGCTCTCCGCCGCCAAAGAGTTGTTTGCGCGGGCGCACCGCCCCAATCTGTTTATCAAGATTCCGGGGACGAGGCAGGGTCTGCCTGCAATTGAAGAGGCAGTATTCGCCGGCATTCCAATCAATGTCACGCTCTTGTTCTCGCGAGAGCAATACCTGGCGGCATCCGAGGCATTCCTCCGCGGTATCGAGAGGCGTATCGAGGCCGGACTGAATCCCCGTGTCGACTCCGTGGCCTCGGTTTTCGTCAGCCGCTGGGATGCCGCTGTGAGCGGCAAGGTACCCGAGGAACTACGCAACCAACTTGGAATCGCCATCGCGAAACGGACCTACAAGGCTGCCAGTGCACAGCTGAGTTCCGCCCGCTGGCAGCGCATTTACAACCTCGGCGGCAGCCCGCAACGTCTCTTATGGGCCAGCACGGGGACGAAAGATCCCAAAGCCTCAGACATCCTCTACGTCAAAGCTCTGGCCGCGCCTTTCACAGTAAATACCATGCCTGAGGGCACGCTGAAAGCGCTAGCGGCCCACACCGATTTAGGCGACTTGCTGCCAACTGACGGCGGGAATAGCGAGGACGTTCTGGTACATTTCGCAAACGCCGGCATAGATATCGATGTCTTGGCTGCGCAGCTTCAAAGGGATGGAGCCGAGTCCTTCGTCAAGTCTTGGAACGACCTGATGGACGTCATCTCCTCCAAGACCGCGGCGCTTGATAAAGGCGCCGCGGTGGAAGCCGTCATTTAACCGGGGCCACGGGAGGAGCCGGCTCACCGGGCCGATGCACAAAAGGAGCATGAGAATGGCGGCACAGGTTCAACCATTACCAAAGTGCGGAGCCTGCGCTGAAGCGCGACAGCTCAAACAACAGCGTGATCCGGCAGTACTGCGACGTTGGAGAGCGGCGATGACAGAAATCGAGAACGCACTTGAGCGTGTAGGGTGTGATCTTTCGCAGTTGCCGTCGATCAGGGTGTAACTCGCACAAGGGAACCGTTCTAGCGGTCAAAACGGTCAGTAACCATTCCACAAAGGAGAATGTATGCAATTAGGCATGATAGGTCTTGGCCGCATGGGTGCGAACATGGTGCGCCGACTGATCAGGAAAGGGCACAACTGTGTCGTTTTTGACAGATCGCAACAGGCGGTGTGCGAACTGGCCAAGGACCATGCGGTGCGAGCGGATTCTCTGCTCGACCTCATCAAGAAACTCGAGGCGCCTCGGGCAGTTTGGCTCATGGTCCCGGCGGCTGTTGTTGATGAGACCATCGCGGATCTCTTGCCACACCTCGAACCAGACGACGTCCTCATCGACGGTGGAAATTCCTATTATGTCGACGACATCAAGCGTGCAACGGACCTCTCATTGAAGAAACTTCATTACGTCGACGTCGGCACCAGCGGCGGTGTATGGGGCCTTGAGCGTGGATACTGCATGATGATCGGCGGCGAGAAGGAGGTGGTCGAACGGCTCGATCCCATTTTCTCCGCACTCGCTCCCGGCATCGGTGACGTGGCGCGGACGCCCGGGCGTGCGGAACAGGACGGCACTGCTGAGCAGGGTTATCTGCATTGCGGTCCCAATGGTGCAGGTCACTTTGTCAAGATGGTTCACAATGGAATCGAATACGGCATTATGGCGGCCTATGCGGAAGGGCTGTCGGTGTTACGTTCCGCAAATA
>Ga0335074_10015755_pt1 | contig 10633 bp, 5 predicted proteins | sample Lox_Sample_23_FD_206715 | JGI IMG/M metagenome (GOLD analysis project Ga0335074, IMG submission 206715) | Soil microbial communities from Loxahatchee National Wildlife Refuge, Florida, United States - Lox_Sample_2.3 | ecosystem: Environmental > Terrestrial > Soil > Wetlands | place: USA: Florida...
ACGGTCCGCTCGTGCAGGTGCAGCGCCGCCTCGTGCGGGTCGGCCTCGATGACCTCGGCGAGCACCTCGGCGAGCAGCCCGAGATCGTCGGCGAACGTGCGCGAACCGCCGCCGACCACGTCCCCGGCGCCGCGCAGGTCGTCGAGCGCGGCCGACGCGGATGTGGGTGCGCTCACAGGGGCAAACTACTCATCCGCCGGGCGACCGAGCCTGGACAGGCGGCGGAGATCTCGCGCCGGCGGTTGGACGGGCGGTCCAGAGCGCCGGGCGGTCTAGCCCCGCGGCCCCGGCACGCCCCGAAACCGGAACGGCCCCGGCTCGCGACCCGGCTGGACGAACCAGCATTCGCCGGCCATGTCGCCCTCGAGCAGCGCCATCACGGCGCCGGCGACAACCTCAGCCGGGATGAGGGACATGCCCTGCTGCGCGAGCATGTCGCGGATCGGCTCGACGATGCTCGTGTCGGAGAAGCCGGGGCAGATGGCGTTGAAGCGCACGCCGTCGTGGACGAGCGCGGGGCCGAAGGCGCGGGCGAGCCCGACGACGCCGTGCTTGTTCGCCGTGTAGAAGGGATCGTGGGGCATGCCGGTGAGGCCGGCGAGCGAGGCGGTGGCGACGATGGCCCCGCCCCCCCGCGCCTTGAGGGCCGGGAGGGCCGCGTGCGTGCCGTAGACGACGCCGTCGAGGTTGATGGCCATCGCGCGGCGGTACGTCTCGACGTCGAAGTCGTCGTGGATCGAGCAGCCGGTCGACACGCCGGCGTTGAGGAAGACCCAGTCGAGCCCGCCGTAGCGCTCGACGGCGAGGGCGACCGCGGCCTCGTTGGCCGCCGGATCCGAGACGTCGGTGGCGATGAACGCGCCGTCGAGCTCGCCGGCGACGGCCTCGCCGCCGCGGTCGACGTCGGCAATCACTACGCGGGCGCCGCGCGCGGCGGCGGCCCGGGCCGTCGCGCGGCCGATCCCGCTCGCCCCGCCGGTGATGAGCGCCACGCGCCCGTCGCTCGTCACGGCGCCGGCGATCCGATCAGTGGCGGAAGTGGCGCCGGCCGGTCATGACCATCGCGATCCCGGCCTGCTCGGCGGCGTCGACGACGAGCTGGTCGTTGCGCGACCCGCCGGGCTGGATGACCGACGTCGCCCCGCCGGCCACGCCCGCCTCGAGGCCGTCGGGGAAGGGGAAGTACGCGTCGGAGGCGAGCGCGCAGCCGGGCAAGAGCTCGGGCTGGGTCGCGGTCGCCTTCTCGACGGCGATCTGCACCGCGCCGACGCGGCTCGTCTGGCCGCCGCCGATCCCGATCGTCGCCCGCCCCTGGGCAAGGACGATCGCGTTGGAGCGCACGTGGCGGCATACGGTCCAGGCAAACAGGAGGTCGGCCCACTGCTCCTCGCTCGGGGGGCGCGACGTGGCGACCGTCATGTCGACCGGGAGCTCGCTCACCGCGTCGCGGTCCTGGAGCAGGATGCCGCCGAGCACGGGCTTGGCCTCGAGGCGCTCGACCGCGATCGGTGGCCCGGCATCGACGTCGAGCACGCGGACGTTCGGGCGCGTCTCGAACAGCTCGAGCGCCTCCGGGCTGAAGCCCGGGGCGATGAGGACCTCGATGAACTGGCCCAGGAGGGCCTGGGCCGTCGGTTCCTCGACGGGAACGTTGAAGGCGATCACACCGCCGAACGCGCTGTCCGGGTCGCAGGCGAAGGCGCGCTGGTAGGCCTCGAGTCCGTTGCCGCCGAGGGCGCAGCCGCACGGGGTGTTGTGCTTGATGATCGCGCAGGCCGGCTCCGCGAACTCCTCGACGAGCTCCCGGGCCGCGCTCAGGTCGAGCAGGTTGTTGAACGAGAGCTCCTTGCCCTGACGCTGCGTGACCCCCGAGAGCAGGTGCCGCGGGGCGCCCACCTCGGCGTAGTAGGCGGCGCGCTGGTGCGGGTTCTCGCCGTAGCGGAGCTCGAGCTCGCGCGTGTAGGCCCGCGTGCGGGTGGCCGGGAAGTCCTCGTTCTCGCGGGCCGCGAACCAGGCCGAGACGGCCGCGTCGTAGCGGGCGGTGTAGGCGAACGCGCTCGCCGCGAGACGCTCGCGGGTGGGCAGCGAGAGGCGGCCGTCGCCCTCGCGCAGTTCGGCGAGCACGTCCTCATAGGAGGACGGGTCCACGACGACGGCGGCGAAGGCGTGGTTCTTGGCCGCCGCGCGGATCATGGTCGGCCCGCCGATGTCGATGTTCTCGATGATCTCGTCCGCGCTCGAGTCGCCGCGGGCCACCGTGCGCTCGAACGGATACAGGTTCACGCAGACGAGGTCGACGGGCTCGACGTCCTGCGCCGCCGCGGCGGCGACGTGCTCGGCGTTGTCGCGCACGGCGAGCAGACCGGCGTACAGCCGCGGATGCAGCGTCTTGACGCGGCCGTCCATGATCTCCGGGAAGCCCGTGAAGTCCTCGATCGGACGGACCTCGATCCCGGCCCGCTCGAGCTCGCGGGCCGTGCCGCCGGTGGACACGAGCTCAACCCCGAGCTCGCGCAGACCGCGGGCGAAGTCGACGAGGCCGGCCTTGTCCGAGACCGACAACAGGGCACGGCCGACCCGGACGGCGCCCGGCTCGGCCGCCTCGAGCGTGCGCGCTCCGGTGCCCAGGTCTGACTCGCTGCTCATGGGCAGAGCCTACCCCCCGAGCAGGACCCGCCGCGGATTGTCGGGATCCGGCCGCAGCGCGCCCCGGGCGAACAGGCGCACCGCCTCCGGCAGCAGGCGGTGCTCGAGCGGGCGCAGCGCGGCGAGCACCATCCCCGGTTCCGAGGCGCCGGGCAGCTCCACGGCGCCCTGGAGGATGATCGGCCCGGTGTCCACGCCGGCGTCGACGAAGTGGACCGTGACCCCGAAGACCTTCACGCCGTGATCGAGCGCCTGCTCGACCGCATGGAGCCCGGGAAAGGCCGGGAGCAGGGATGGGTGGACGTTGATGACCGCCGAGGGGAACGCGCCGAGGAAGGTCTCGTCGAGGAGCTCCATGTATCCGGCGAGCACGACGAGCCGCGCGCCCCGCTCCCGCACCCAGGCGGCGAGCGCCGCGTCGCGCGCACGACGGTCGCCGTGCTCGCCGCGGGGGAAGACGGCCGTCGCGATGCCCGCCGCGCGGGCGCGGTCGAGGGCCGGGGCGTCGGACGTGTTGGCGGCGACGGCGACGATCTCGGCCACGTCGCCGTGCACCGTGTCGATCAGGGCCTGGAGGTTGGTGCCGGTGCCCGAGACGAGCACGGCGATCGGCAACGCCGCGGGAGGCACGGCGGCATCCTATGACCCCCGCGGGCCCGGGGGTCAGGCGGCGACGGCCGCGCGCCGCCCGACGAGCTCGTCCACCAGGGCGAGATAGCGGGCCCGCTGGCGCGGCCAGCCGAGCGTCGTGAGGGTCGCGCTCGCGCGCGCGGCGCGGGCGTGGGCGAGCGTCGGCTCGGCGCACAGCAGCTCGACGGCGGACGCGAACGCGTCCGGGTCACCGGGGGCGCAGAGCGTCAGCTCGTCGCCCGGGAAGTAGCGCTGGATGCCGGGGATGCGCGACGCGATCACGGGCAGGCCCATGTGCACGTACTCGAGCAGCTTCACCGGCAGCAGGAGCTCGGTGAACGGGTCCAAGAGCGTCGGGACGATGCCGATGTCGGCCGCCGCGAGCTCGCCCGGGATGCGGGCGAACGGCACCGGCTCGGCCGAGATCGAGATGCGGCCGGGGGCGATCTCCTCCGCGAGCGCGGCGAGCCGATCGCGGTCCTCACCCCAGCCGCAGATGCGCGCCTCCACGCGCGGCGCGGTCTCACGCAGGCGGCCGAAGGCGCGGATGACCGTCTCGACCCCGTAGCGCTCGGCGAGCCCGCCGGTGTAGACGAGACGGATCGGTCCGGCGGCCGGAAGCTCGCCGGCCGGTCGCTCGGGCCCGAACACGCCCTCGTCGGGCGAGTTCATGACCACGACCGTGCGGCCGCGGCCGACCCCCCGGGCCTCGAGCCTCGACCGCGCCTCGTCGGTCACGGTGATCAGGCGGTCGGCGAGGGCGGCGCCGAGGCGCTCCTCGAGCTCGAGCACGCGCATGATCGGATGGTCGGCCCGCCGGCCGAACTTGGTCGCGAACAGCTCGGGAAAGGTGTCGTGGACGTTGAGGATCACCGGCGTCCCGCGCAGGCGGGGCACGAGAGCGGCGGCCGTGAGGATGTCGGGCATGTTGTGCGCCTCGACGAGGTCGAAGCGCCGGGCGCGGTCGCAGGCCGCGAGACGGCGCGCCGCGGCGAGCAGGAAGCGCGTGTAGCCGGTCAGGTAGGCCTTCGCCCGGCCCGCCGGCTTGGGGCAGTCGATCGGGTGGACGAGGATCCGCCCCTCGCCGACGCGCAGCTCGTCGCGTTCGCCGAGGCAGAACAGGTGGACCTCGTCGCCGCGCTCGGCGAGCGCGCCGGCGAGACGCTGGATGCGCGAGTCGATGCGGAAGTCCGACAGGTGGACCATCGCCACGCGCAGCGTGCGATCGGGACTCGCGAAGCGCAGATGGCGCTCGGGGCCATCCACACGTGGCTCGTCCCAATCGTTCCTCGCCTGGGCGCTCATGCGAGAACAACGAGCGAGCGGCCGCCGCGCTCGCGGTGGCGCCCGGTTACGGACCGGCGATCTGCCGGACGCGCGGAAGGGCGTCGTGGATCATCGTCGCCGCCACCTGACAAGGGGCGCTCACCACGAGCACCTGTCCGCCGGGCAGCTGGGTGTAGGCCATCGGCGTGGTGACGATTCCGCAATAGGACGTGTGGTCGGCGACGCGTACCTTCTCCGCGTGGCGCAGCGAGAGGCGCAGCGACGACAGGTGGGCCGTCTCCACAGCGATCGTGAGGTCGGTCGCGCCGTGGCGCGCAGGCTGGTAGATGCAGGTCGGGCCCTGCGGGGCCTCCACCACCTTCGCGATCGGCTCGTGGAGGATCGCGGTCAGCTCGGCGCCGGTGACGAGCGTGCACGGATTCTGGACCTTCGCGCCCGTCGGGCTGCTCTCGTCGTCGTCCTGGATCGCCGGCTGGGTCGCGTGCACGACGCCCTGGTGCGTCGTGACACGGTCGCTGCGGTCGTGCGCGAGCAGGTCGCGATCGCGGGCCTGCGCGGCGCCCGGCGACAACGGCGCGAGGGCGCCGCTCTGCGCCGCTGCGCTCGGCCGGCCGTGGCCGGTCGCCGTCGGCGCCGGGGCGGTGACGCCGCCCGCCGGGGCGAGCGCGCTGCCCGGCAACGGCGAGGAGCCGTTGCCGCTCGTCGGAGAGTGCGAGGAGCCGCAGCCGGCGACGAGGGCCGCGGTCGCGAGGGCGGCGCCGAATGTTGTGAGCAAGCGCGCTCGCCGGTCGCGGATCATGGCTGGAAGAGCACGTCCACGTAGTAGTTGGTCGAATTGAACGTGCTCGTCGGGAACGCGCTCGCCGACCCGTACAGGTAGAGGCCGTCGGACGCCATCGTGTTGGCGAGCGCCTGCAACGGCGGGTTGCTCACGCCAACCGAGGCGAACGCTCCGCCGTTGTAGGAGTAGTGCCCGTTCGGCGCGTAGTAGCCGGCGACGTAGGTGGTGTTGGCGCTGATCGACACCGGGCTCGAGAACGACACCGTCTGCCAGCCAGAGGCGGACTCGCCGCTGAACGTCGCCGATGCGAGCAGCGACCCGCTGCTCGTCCACAGGCTGCCCACGTGCGTGCCCGTGTTCGTCGCCGCCTTGTAGAAGCGGATGCCCGTTACCGACCCCGCGACGGAGGACTGGAACTGCACGCCGAGCTCGACGCCGCTGCCATCGCCGGAATCGACAACCGCCGGCGTGGCGAAGTCGAAGATCGTGTTGGCCGGCGTCGTCGAGTTGCTCGCCGAGGACTGCGCCCCGGTGCCCGCGCTGTTCGTCGCCGCGACCTTGAACGTGTAGGCCGTGCCGTTCGCGAGCCCGGCGACGATCGCGCTCGTGGCCGAGCCGCCGCTCACCGTCGTCGGCGTCTGCGCCGTCGAGCCGATGTACGGCGTAATGGTGAAGCCGGTGAGCGCGCCGCCGTTGTTGTTGCTCGGCGCCGTCCAGGTCACGAGCGCCTGGTTGCTCGCCGGGCTCGCCGTCACGCCGGTCGGCGCTCCGGGCACCGTCGCGGCGGTGGGGGTGACCGAGTTCGACTGAGCGGAGGCCGGGCCGGCACCGCTCGTGTCGTTCGCCGTGACCGTGAACGTGTAGGCCGTGCCCGGCGTGAGGCCGGTGACCGTCGCGCTCGTTGCCGGGGCGGACACGGTCGTCGTCGCCTGCGCCGTCGAGCCGATATATGGCGTGATCGTGTAGCTCGTCGCCGCGCCACCCGTCGTCGGGGCCGTCCACGTGAGCGACGCCGAGCCCGGACCGGGAGTACCGCTCACACCGGTCACCTGGCCCGGCACGGCTGGCGGCTGGAACAGGACGTCGACGTAGTAGTTGGTCGAATCGTAAGAGCTGCTCGGGAACGAGCTCGACGAGCCGTAGACGTAGACGCCGTCGGACGAGGTCGTGTTGGCGAGCGCCTGCAGCGGCGGGTTGCTCACGCCGACCGAGGCGAAGGCGCCGCCCGCGTCGGAATAATGCCCGTTCGGCGCGTAGTAGCCGGCGACGTAGGTGGTGTTGGCGCTGATCGACACCGGGCTCGAGAACGACACCGTCTGCCAGCCCGAGGCGGACTCGCCGCTGAACGTCGCCGATGCGAGCAGCGACCCGCCGCTCGTCCACAGGCTGCCCACGTGCGTGCCCGTGTTCGTCGCCGCCTTGTAGAACCGGATGCCCGTCACCGTCCCGGGCACCGACGACTGGAACTTCACGCCGAGCTCGACGCCGCTCGCGTCACCCGAGTCGAGCGCCGCCGGCGTGGCGAAGTCGAAGATGGTGTCCGCCGGCGTCGTCGAGTTGCTCGCCGAGGACTGCGTACCGGTCCCCGCGCTGTTCGTCGCCGCGACCTTGAACGTGTACGCGGTGCCGACGGCGAGGCTCTTCACATCCGCGCTCGTCGCAGAGCCGCCGCTCACCGTCGTCGCGTTCTGCGCGGTCGAGCCGATGTACGGCGTGATCGTATAGCCGGTCACGAGCGCGCCGCCATTGTTCGCGGGCGCCGTCCAGCTCACGAGGGCCTGGCCGGTCGCCGGGCTCGCGGTCACGCCGGTCGGAGCGCCGGGCGCGACCGCGGCGCCGGCGGTGATCGGGGCCGACGCCGCCGAGGCCGGGCCGGACCCGCTGCCGTTGCTCGCCGTCACCGTGAACGTGTAGGCCGTCCCGGGCGTGAGGCCGATGACCGTGCCGCTCGTCGCCGGGGCCGGCACCGTCGTCGTCGCCTGCGCCGCCGAGCCGATATATGGCGTGATCGTGTAGCTCGTCGCCGCGCCACCCGTCGTCGGGGCCGTCCAGGTGAGCGACGCCGAGCCCGGACCCGGGGTACCGCCCACCGCAGTCACCTGGCCCGGCACGGCCGGCGGCTGGAACACGACGTCGACGTAGTAGTTGGTCGAGTTGAAGGAGTTGCTCGGGAAGGAGCTCGAGGAGCCGTAGGCGTAGACCCCGTTGGCCGACGTGCCGTTGGCGAGCGCGGACAGCGGCCCGTTCGTGAACGCGCTCGTGAAGGCGGAGCCCGCCGCCGCGTAGTGTCCGTTGGGGGCGTAGTAGCCGGCGACGTAGGTGGTGTTGGCGCTGATCGACACCGGGCTCGAGAACAACACCGTCTGCCAGCCCGAGGCGGACTCGCCGCTGAACGTCGCCGATGCGAGCAGCGACCCGCCGCTCGTCCACAGGCTGCCCACGTGCGTGCCCGTGTTCGTCGCCGCCTTGTAGAAGCGGATGCCCGTCACCGACCCCGCGACCGACGACTGGAACTTCACGCCGAGCTCGACGCCACTCGCGTCACCCGAGTCGGCCACCGACGGCGTGCTGAAGTCGAACAGCGTGTCGTCGGGCGTCGTCGAGTTGCTCGCCGACGATTGGGACCCGGTGCCGCCCACGTTGCTCGCGGCGACCTTGAACGTGTACGCGGTCCCATTGGCAAGGCCGGTGATCGTGGCGCTCGTCGCCGAGCCGTTGGTCACCGTGGTCGGCGTCTGCGCCGTCGAGCCGATGTACGGCGTGATCGTGTAGCCGGTGAGCGACGCCCCGCCGGTGTTGGTCGGCGGCGTCCAGCTCACGAGCGCCTGCTGGGTCGCCGGGCTCGCCGTCACGCCGGTCGGGGCGCCGGGGACCGGGGGCACGGTCGGGGTCACCGGCGCCGACGGGGCCGAGGCGGGGCCCGAGCCGATCGGGTTGGATGCGGTCACGGTGAACGTGTACTGCGTCCCGGGCGTGAGGCCCGTGATCGTCGCGCTCGTCGGCGCCGGCACGCCCGTGACGGTCGTCGTCGCCTGGGCCGTCGAGCCGATGTACGGGGTGACGGTGTACGTCGTCGGCGAGCCTCCGCTCGACGGCGCCGACCAGGACACGGTCGCGGCGGCCGGACCGGCGGTGGCCGTCACGCCGGTGACCTGCCCGGGCACGCTCGTCGCCGCGGGAAGGAAGTCGACGTCCACGTAGTAGTTGGTGCCCTCGAAGCTCGTCGTCGGGAACGTCGGCGAGGACGAGTAGGCGAACCAGCCGTTGGAGTCACCCGTGTCGTTGGCCGGCAGCGCGTTCAGCGGCGGCGAGTTGATCGCGTTGCGCCCGATCGGCGTCGGCGTGTAGAAGTAGTAGCCATAGTCGGAGTAGTGGCCGTTGGGGGCGTAGTAGCCCGCCATGTACGTCGTGTTCGCGCTGATGAGTACCGGGGTGGAGAACGTCACCGTCTGCCACCCGGAGGACGACTCGTTCGTGAACGTCGCCTGCGCGAGGAGGCTCCCGCCGCTCGTCCAGAGGCTGCCGACGTGCGTGCCCGTGTTCGTCGAGGCCTTGTAGAAGCTGATTCCGGTCACATACCCGGCGACCGACGATTGGAACTCGACGCCGACCTCGGTCGCGTCGGGGTCGCCGGAGTCGATGGTCTGTGGAGTGGTCCCGGCACCGAAGATCGAGCACGGGCAGTTGACGTCGACGCTGGTCGCGTCGGAGGGCGTCTCGATGTTGCCACTGTCGTCGGTCGCGCGCGACTCGAGCGTCGTGGACGGGTAGCCGTGCGCCACCCACTGGTACGACCACGTCACGTTCTTGGCGTCCGCGGCCGAGGTGATCGTGGCCGGGTGCCATGTGCTCCCGCCGTCGGTCGAGATCTCGACCCCGGCGACGACCGCGCCACTCGCAGCGGTCGCCGTGCCGGTGACGCTGACCGCCGTGCCGTCCTGGATCTGAGCGCCCGCTTTCGGCGCCGTGATCGCTGATGTCGGCGGGGTCGTCACCGTCGACGCGCTCGCCGCGACGAGGCAGGGACTGGTCGTCGGGCAGTCGTCGGGGGCGTTGAGCGACGTCGGCTGCGCCCCCATGTCCGCAAGCAGGTTCACCGTCGCCTGCTCCATCGTCGGATCCGGGTCGTTGCCGCTCGGCTCGGTGTTCGACGAGTTCCACGCGTTGAAGTTCGCGAGGCCCCAGGACCACTGCACCGTCCCCGCCCCGAAGACGAGGGCTCCGCTCGGCGCTCGGTACTCGGTGAGGTGGTGCGTCTCGGTGCCATTGCACGGGCAGCCACCCGGGTCGTTGAGCAGGCTCCCGTAGTCGGTGAACGTCTGCACGTCGTTGGCCGTCGTCGAGGACAGGTCGAACTCGCCCGCCGGGCGGAAGCCGTTGTCGACGTCGGCGTCCCACTCGTACCCGAGCGTCCCGGCGCCCGGATCGAGGGTGAGCGTCTGGCCGGGTGACAGCGCGGCGACGGCCGTGTTGCGCCACAGGCGCGCCTGGCTGTACTGGTAGGGCACCTGGATATCGGTCGTGCCCGAGTTGACGAGGAACAGCTGGCCGGTGAGGGAGTTCGGCGGGTTGCCGCCGTCGGCCGGCGGGCTGAAGCGCGGATCGATCCAGGAGCCCGTCCACGTCGGGGGATCGTCCGGATCGGTGGGCGCGTTGAAGTGGGTCTCCTTGTAGGTGATCAGCGTCCGGTAGGGCGTGTTCGACCCGTCCGCGCTGTTGGCCCACCGCGTCTTCCAGAAGACCTCGTTGCCGCTGAAGAACGCGGCGCTCACGCCGGAGTTGATGGCCGCCTGGACGTTCGCGCGCTCGTTGGCCGACCAGTACTCGTCGTGGCCGCTGGAGATGAAGATCTTGTGGTTCTTGATCAGGGAGCCGTTGGAGTCGAGGTTCGAGTCGGTCGTGTAGCTGACGTCGTAGCCGTTCTCCTCGAGCCAGTAGATCATCTGGTACTCGGCGTAGTACAGGTACGAGTTCCCGCCGTCGGTCGTGAACGAGCCGTCGAACGGGCGGTTGTACGACACGGCGTAGGCCGCTTTGTAGGCGAGCGGATCGCCGGGCGGGCAGCCCACCGTGCACGTGTAGAGGCTGTTGCCGCCGTAGTCGTTGTACGCCTCCCACGTCGCGTCGGAGGTCGAGAGCAGGATGTTGGAATGACTCGCGTCGTTGCGCACGACGAAGATGATCTGGCTGTCGTCACCGGCCTCCGACGACGGCGAGTCGATCACGAGGTGGGCGATGTATACGCCGGACACCGCGGTGCTCGGCACGCTCCACGAGGCGGACACGCTC
>Ga0335074_10015757_pt1 | contig 10632 bp, 9 predicted proteins | sample Lox_Sample_23_FD_206715 | JGI IMG/M metagenome (GOLD analysis project Ga0335074, IMG submission 206715) | Soil microbial communities from Loxahatchee National Wildlife Refuge, Florida, United States - Lox_Sample_2.3 | ecosystem: Environmental > Terrestrial > Soil > Wetlands | place: USA: Florida...
TCCCACTTCAAGGCAATCTGCAGCAGTTGAACATGCTCTTTAATCCCTCAATATATCTTACATTTCTGGCCTAATCACTTCGTCAGTTAAGTTGATGACTCCACCTAATCGATCCCAAAATCACCTCAACTGCCCTTGAGGCTGTCGTCCGCAATTTTAAACTTGTTGATACTCAAACCCACATATGGATCAGGACCAACCGAGGACATCACTGGCTTGCTCTGGTTCACACGATCTGGAATCGGGATGTATTCGTCGGCGCGATAGCGAGAAATTACGCCTATGGACCGGGCGCGCGTTATGTTGGGAGACCTTCGAAGGCAAGCTGGAAGTGCGAAAGAAATCGGACGTTCAAGACGAAGGTACTTCGCCAATATCTGCGATTAGACGTTCTCAAGTGGATATTAAAGTATTTTGTGGATCTTTAAACGAATGCTAATCAGCGTGAAGGGTGTTACCTTCGAGTTCCACTGCCTGAAAACTGGAATAAATCACAAGTTCGATTGCTCTTTGACTGTCGAGAAAAATCCGACATCAGGACTGATTCGGATATAACGAATACGAAAAGCGAAGACGGTGACCAAAAAATTTACCTACCGTTTGTAACATTATATCTTAAACGATTGGATCTACTGGATAAGATGCGTCTAAGGACTGGGAAACTGGACAAGACACTCTATGTGCACAAAACGGGTATATTGGACGATGGCAGTCATGTCTACGGTTAGAGAATGAGTGACTGAGAGTAGAGTCTGAACATTTCATTATGATGCAAATGATTAGAAGGATATGGTACTCGGCCGGTCACTGTACGTCTGCGAACAAAGGAATGTTCGCTTCATTACATCTCTTGATACCTCCGCCCATTTAGCCTAGTTGCGCGGGTTGCACGCGCAACAGCGCTTTCACCCAGGAGTAAAGCCCTTCTATCAAGAGATGTAGATTATACGTCGTTAATTCAATGTTAGCAATGAATTCTCTTGTCTCCCGCCCAGTTGACTTTGTGCGCACCCCGTAGGCATGCGGTCGCTGACCGGCGTGGGGCGTAGTCTGTCAGCCTTGACGTTGGCACACAGCCTCGCAACGGCGAGAAACATATCAAATACGCCGGAAGAGGAATGATCGGATTCTTTAAGGGCGTGACTCACATCATCTACAATAGGCTGTATCAGCCGACCTTAATTTCGTCGACAATGATCGACTCTAGTTTTCATGGAGGTAACACTCTGGCGAGGCTGTAAATCACAAGGCTGTAAATCGCAAGGTCCATAAGGTAAGTTAACATTAGCATTCAGGGAACTGTGAGGAAAAGGTAGAATCGGGGCTTTCATGGCACACCGAAGTGAAATTCGCATTTGGAAAATGTTGCCGTCAGCATTAGGAAAGTTAAGGCTAGAAGGAATACAGTGGACTTTCTAGATTGATCACCATTTTAATCCAAGAACGTTCTTAAAAAACTTACGATAACTTGTTTCCGTTTTACCTCCAGCACAATGGTCTTTGGCAAATTCTTATCGTATTTTTCGTGTGGAAAAGAGACAAGCTACGATTTCGGTCGAAGGTATCCCCTCCGCATTCCAATCTCTCACGGCTTCAACCAAAGAACTACCGTCATGGTTTCTAGCTCCAAAATCCAATGCATTTGGTTGCTGGATCTTTACGGACCATCTTTAAGGCTCTTCTATCTTCCACAGCTTTGAAAGGCGAAACCTGGTAGCTTCGGTCAACTTCGAAGCGTGTTCTTAATACGTGCGCACATCAGCGGAGGTTCGTGGGCATTTGCATGCCAAATTCGAAACTTCCACTTCAGGAAATCGGGCTTCAACCGGATGCATAATGACTTGGGCTACATCAATAAATTAATTTAATTAATTATCGGCAATACCCCGTCTATATGTCTTCATTTATCTTCCAATGGCCATCGCAAAGTCAGTAAGCCCACCGTCAGATCCAAAATTGGCATGTCCAGTTACCCGGTTCTCATGTAAATCCCTCTCGGGGATTAGACTGTCGTAATGCTCTAGGTCGACGTAATGATAAATCCAGTATGAGCAAAGGAGAAAGGAAGCACCAGCGAATCCAAACATTGCCAAAAATATAACCGCAATCTAGGAAGCTGTGTTAATTTGGCGTACTGTCCTGAGAGGGATTCCACTCACATTACTCTCAGGCCCCCATTTTTGGCCCTTTATAAGTGGAGTGCAAACAAGGAGTATCAAGCCCGCAAGATAGAGAATAAACGAATAGGACATGAACATCTGAGGACACTGCCATAAGAACACCATCTTCCACTTGGGGCGCCATATCCCGATAGTGTTGACCTCGGATTGTCCTTCGTCTACAATTGGAGGGGGTTGAACCTCAGTAAGTAGCAAAGGAAGAGTGCGTCGGATGGAATCAATTTCGGCGGTGGATTCAGCCTTGCGTGGAATCGTGTCCAATATATTGAGCACTGCGATCTGCTGCGCTGATATCATAATTCCGAGTGCCGACAAGACCAGACAGTCGTACCACAACGCTGATGCTAGCCAGTACGCGTCCGTGACAGTATTCCAAGAAAACGATCCTATCACGGCAGCGGCGATAATCGCACACTAACACTCTTAGCTCCTGTCATTTAAGTTGAGGGAAGCAAGTAACCCACAGCGACAGATATAAACTGCAACTCTGATATTTTTCGTGAGCGCCAACGTGTCAGGAGAAGTACAAGACCGCTGAGACCGTCTGCACGGTTTGTATACGAAGCAATGCGCACAATAGGATCCAATGTGTTGAAATGGTAAAATCGATAATATGGGAATGTGCAGAGAGATACCAGGATCCTGCCCAATCTGCTGAATACCAACTACAGTCGCGTTAGATAACCGACGCTGGTGCTAGCGCAACTCGAGCAAAGCAGAGACTCTAATCTGTACAGATACAGAACTAGCGAGTACAAGGTCAAGGGGTGTTCGTAGCGATAGCAATACCTTCGTCTCATCTGCTGCCTGTTTAGCAAAGCTCGCCTGACGGTGGGTCGTGGCTCTTTGGTGGGTGCTGGTCATAGCCGCTTAACATTAGCATTCCCAAGCTCTACAGGCTTGGAAAATATAGCTCGCTAAACTGTCTGAGGGAAATAGACTATAGGCATGTGCACAACCGTATAGGATGCTCATGTATGTTGAATATAGCGGATTGCGTGTGCTCGAGGCTGAAGTGAACAGTGATCGAGCAGCCCCGTGCACCTGGGCTTTCGCCAAGAACTGCTACGTAAGGTACCTTACTCTTATCAGGATCAAAAGTCGATTTAAGAAAGCTCCGTCAGATCAATTCCAAAACCTCTTATGTCATCATTGTCATGCTACAGGACGAAAGGTTTCATTTAGACAGAGGCAGTGGAAAGAATAAACAGTAATCGATAGTGTGGGCTCGAGCCGAATATGGATGCGCGACTATTAAGCCGATGACATAGAACATGATGCATCTCAGTTACAATGCTCGCTGTAATATACCGCCATGTTTCTCAATCGAAAGCCTAAATCCTATGCAAGCAGTTACTACAGCCGGGTACCTTGCATGAGTGCGTCCTTGTTTCCAGAAGTAAAGGTCTAGCCCAAACTGCCTCATCAATGTCTCGTCTCACCACACCTCACTCACAGCTCTTATCCTTGAACGTTTTGGCTCGGAGATAACATCGCATGATCAGGAAGGTTGAGGGGAGAATGGTCGCTCGAATATTCGCTTGATATCGGTAAAGAGTCTGCTCTTCGATTTGAACGGCCGTTTGATTTGGCTGCGCAGAACCGCTGTAGAATGTGTACATGAAGGAGAAGAATCATTTGTCGGTACCTTCGCTTCGATTGCTTCATTAGCAACTTTGTGTTCATTGGTGTCGCTAAGGGGTACTAGTAGTTGCGACGGCGATGCGTTATCCACGACAGGGAGCTGATGCAGGGACTGCCGATTCTCCCCTCTTGTCGGAGTAAATACAGGAGGCGTGGAGGATCGAGGAGTCAATCCTGCGCGCGGAAAGAACATCCTCCGGCTACATTCGTTATCTTTCCTAAGGTCGAAATCTTCAGGAAGAAACTGTTCCGGTGCATTGTGGAAATCGACGAGCTTTGGGTTAGATCGTTTGTCTCGATTTGAGGGGTGACTTGCAAGCTTCAGCTGCGAAGTACCGAGCAGCTTCTGTGATGTCGATATAGTATCTTCAATAACCACGCTCGCATTGCTGACGAGGCTTGTGGACCGTCTTGAGAAATTGCTGGCGATTGAAGCCATGCTCATTTTGCGCATGACAGAATTCGCAGATGCACGGATTGCATTCTCCATTCTGCCAGCTGCCATTCCTGGATACGGTAAGATGTCTTTGGACCAGACATCAGAGAGCGCATTTTCTAGCCGCGACCGTTCTGTGCGTCGAGGTGCAAGTATTGGAAGGCTGTTAGACGAGAGATGTGATTGTGAGCGCCACATATGTGCTTCTGCCTCTTTGCCGCTCCTGGAATCCCTTTGCGCGGCAGTATTTCTGATAATAACCTGTCGGAGGTTGCTCTTCGGACCAACCGTTGCGGCACGCTGGATGGACTCCCGCCGACTGAGGCCATAATTGCCAAGTGCGAGACCCAGAGGTCTCAACTTGAGACTGAGCTGCGCAAGGGTAGGCGCTACGGATGGTCTCTGGTCCTGAAAGTCGAGTGCTTCTGCTGTTATGCGAGATTGGATTCGGGCTCTCCATTCACTTCCTTCTCTCTCGGAGCAGGCACTGAATAGGATCTCGTACTCGCGACTGCAGTATTCGAAGATAATCTTCCAAGTGTGGGGGGCGCTGTGACACTGCAAGCCTTTGCCGTTATCCGCTTCGTCGATAGTAGCGTTGAACAGAGGAATGACCGCGGCAACCGTGTATATCGACAGCGACTTGTTTGGCGTGGCTATAACTAAGCACGACCTGTAAAGAGCACATAGCATGTACTGCCCAGTGACGCGATCAGTGGTCTCATGCGCCACGTAGAGCACACCGCACAACTGAATATGTCCAAGAACACGTAAAATGACGGACTTCGGAAGCTCTTGGTTTCCTTCGAAATTAACTCGATCTTGAAGCCGCCAGGTTGTTTCGATCAATCGTCGAGTTGATGGATTATCTTTGGCTTTATTAATTTCGTCGATTGTTTCTTCCAATCTGAAGACAATCTTTTGAAGCTCGTCATGCGTAACAGGATCATCGCACGCGGGTGTTTGTTTGCATAGCTCCCTGAAGAAAAGAGGGTACTTGCAAATACGTTGAATGGGTTTGGACAATAAGTCAGAGAGCGTAAGGGCTTTGTTTTCGCTGGCAATGCGATGCCCGATTGACGAAGTGCATCGTTGCAAGCTTTCCATGCCTCGTTCGAATACTGGCCATTCCTCAATTGCCTTCGAAGTTGAAGTTGCGTCGCGATCCATAGCCTCTCTTTGGGCAGCGTACGCTTCATATGCTAAGAAACGTCGCATCAGCTTATCGAAGACTTTGGCAACACCCATTACCGTATGGGGGTCAGCTGTCAAAACATCCTTTTCCTCGATGGACGTGATGCCAACGTCAGTGGAATGACGGACATGGAGACTTGCTATCCCAATAGATGTTAATTTCGTTGGTGCAGAATCCGTACTTCGCAATTCCAAGTGCCCTTTCATTGTCATGGTATTGTGAGGCTCATCCCCCGATATACTGTCGGCTCGAGGGATGGTCTTTTGAAGTTCTCTTAGAAGCTCTTGGTGCAGCTGAATGATTGAGTTGATTGCATTGTGAATGAGCTGGCGGTCTGTAGAAGTCGTATTTGGTGTTCGGGTAGGAAGTGTGAAGAAACTCTACTCAGCATTAGTAGGCACCCTGCTATCTTTCATTAATTTCACTGACGTTGTACAGCGCCTTCATATCGTTCACATAGCCTTCCTCCGTCGAAATGATCTCCTCCAGAATCCGTCTCCTCTGAATCGACCGCTCTCGGGCCTTTTTGTCGATGTTGGCGCCAATCGATAGTGCAACGCTTTCGAATGAGCTTCGTGGATCGTTGGTCTCACTTTCGTCATGCGATATCCCGCCGCTGAAAGCACGTCTCGAAATCTGGGCGACACTTGTACTAGCTATAGTAATTGACGCGGATTTAACTGCGGTCAAAAACCCAATAGAAGAAGAGAATGAAAGTGACTTTCGATGACCGGAATGCCTGTTCAATCGCCGCTCTGGAGTCCGAAGTGGACTTATCGGCTCTGCAGCAGCTTCTAAGTCATCCGTGTCGGAATGATCCGGCAATTTTGTACTTGTAGGTTGATGAACTCTTCGTCGACGCAACGTCGTCCACCAGCGTGATACTGTCTGCGTGTTGGGTACTGTTTTGTTGGCCCGCCCTTCAAGTCCTCCTTTTTCGGTGACACCGAGAGAATGATCAGATGAAAGGACTCTTCCATGACCATACAGCTCATTTTCCGACGCTTTCGCATTATCATTAGTGTCATCGGGCATTTTGATAATGGGAATCGGCGGCCGTGATGGGGAGCGGCCAGTCTCTTGAGGTGGTGAAGGTTCCGAATCTCTTTGCCATTCGGAGAATTTCATCTTTGCAGATTTCGTTGAGTGCCAAAAGGTAACGCTTGTACCTTGTAGCGATGTACAACGTCGTTCTGGAGCAGACGAGCTCAGCGGCTTGCAGGTGTCGATGAAATTGTTCGAAGAGAATGTGGGTGGTTCGATCGTGTGACATCTTGTCAAAGGAACTATCGGAAGAGAAACTGCGGAAGCCATGGAAGCTGGCGATGGGCCTCTTATGATGTGTCGTTGGACAGTTCCCAGGGATGTGTCGTCTCGGGATGACGTCCATGATCTTGCATGGGTTCGCTGTATGAAGCGGCCGTGGAGAGAATTTTCCAATTCACCAGGCAGAGGCAAGACAGAAGCCATAATGAATATTTAGATTTTGGAAAGCGAGTTGGCTGTACGTGGGATCGAGCATTGATGAGTATCACGATGAGAGATGTTTACGACTTGGAGAAGCGAAAACGGACATACAGCTCACCTGGGTAACGGAAGGGAAAAACATTTTTCTTACGAGCGGAAGGTATTAGGCTACGAAGAAACTCGTACCTGAAGCGTGTTGCCCAACTGCTCTGAAGCGTGATTTTGGCTTGATGGGCAACAGCAACTCGTGTAGATTGCTCCCGAAGCAACATTTGTACAATTGTCTCCCAATGCATAATTACGCTTCAAAAACAGCAGAACAGCAAAATACGTTGTCTAAGCAAAGGATGAAAGTCGAAGACGTAAACAATTATGAAATCTCCAAACTTGAACTCATTCGTCGACGTCGCCGTTAAGGGACGAAGTTCCCTCAGTCTTATTACATAAGCGATCCATCGACAAGCTTCAGAAGCTAGGCGCAGAGCTACTTTTACCTCTTTCATTCTCTTTCAAGTGTTAACCCTCAATTTGCAGTTTGATCTGCAACCGCGATTTGGTTCAGGATTTAGAAGCTTATGGGCCTCAGGATGGATAGCATACATGCACCGACGGTGCCCTCCGGGCCCACTTCTAGTGCTTCCAACGGAACATCACCGGACAAGATGAGCTTCAGGCAGCTTGTCGCCGAGAAGGAGAACATAGAGGCTGAACTCTCAGCGCTAAGTGCGGTTCTGGATTCTGTAGGTCTGAATTACCCGCGAATGACTGCTTGCTAATGGATTTTTCAAGCATGGCGTTACCATGGACACTTCCTTGACTACCTTCGACGGCTTTCCTCGCGCGGACATTGACGTAGCTCAAAGTAAATCTCATCTGAGTTTTCGCCTACCAAATATTGACAAGATACACAGTTAGGACTACAAGAGCGAGGATAATTAGGTTACGTAACGACTACAAGGCTGTAATGAACAGGATAGAGGCGGAAGTACACGCTCATTTCGCAGAGGCTTCGAGTCGCGAAGAGAGTACCGCTCCTACTGATACAACTGCCGTACCTACCTCATCTTCAAGTTTAGAGGACACTTCAGACACACCGTTTGCAAATGTGAACAGCGTTATTCCAGGCAGTCCTGCAGATACAGCAGGAATGCGAGCCGGAGACCATGTCATTCGCTTTGGGATAGTCAACTGGTTGAATCACGACAAACTTGCCAAGGTTGCAGAGGTTGTGTCACAGAATGAAGGAGTAATATCTACTATGCTGACCATGATATGTCTTGTGCTGACAATAACAGCGTCCGATTCCAGTAACGGTCAAACGAAGTACGGATTCTGGAACTTCGGAGACGAGGCATCTTATTCTCACACCACGGCGGAACTGGGGTGGACGAGGCTTGCTAGGATGTCATCTCCTGCCGATGTAGTTTGCGATGGGAGAATTACCGACGTAGTTTGCACGCTACGCTTGATTATAATGCATGACTGCATGATATCCCCCGGCGTTTACTTGATGTAATGTATCAATATTCCGCATCCAATGAAGATCATACATAGTCTTCTATAATTGGCGGTGTTCGATACACAACAGAGAGGCCATGCATTAATCCCTTTCCCCTTTCACTTCTCACCTGCTCCCTCACTGATTCGAAAGTCACGTGCAACGTCGTGAAGCACCTGTTGTGGCGTGTGGCGCAGTCGGAACCACATAACTCCGAATCCGATAAAATGATTTTGGCTTGGGGCTTGTTTTTGCCTGCAGCTTGCCATCAACAACAATCATCTTCAACTCAACGGCCTTGACGTTTGAAAATCCCTTGTTACTGTGAGTGCTACCTGAAAGCGACGTGCAGCTCCTTGAGAGTTGAGACTAGATATCTAACTTTTCACAGCCTCACCAAGTACGTCACTTATCGGAATCAACACCATGGCTCAGGCAGAGCCCCAGACAATTCCCACCTTTAAGCTGGTGCTCGTCGGTGATGGTGGTACCGGAAAGGTCAGAACATATCATACACAAATGGCGTAGATTGAAAATGCGTACTAATAGTCTATCCAAGACCACCTTCGTCAAGCGACACCTGACTGGCGAGTTCGAGAAGAAGTACATCGCGACTTTGGGCGTCGAAGTCCATCCTCTGGGATTCACAACGGTATATTATACTCTGATATGAAAAGGCTCTAACAGGGGTTAACAAATGCAACAGAACCTTGGCCAAATTCAGTTCGACGTCTGGGATACAGCTGGACAAGAGAAGTTTGGCGGTCTCCGGGATGGCTACTACATTAATGGAAATTGCGGCATCATCATGTTTGATGTGACCTCCCGTATTACCTACAAGAACGTCCCGAACTGGCATCGTAAGTTTTGAATGTCCCAACATACACAAACTCGACTTACAATTTTGCAAGGCGATCTGGTCCGTGTCTGTGAGAACATTCCCATCGTGCTCTGCGGCAACAAAGTCGACGTGAAGGAACGCAAGGTGAAGGCCAAAGCTATTACCTTCCATCGCAAGAAGAACCTCCAGTACTACGACATCTCCGCAAAGTCCAATTATAACTTTGAAAAGCCCTTCCTGTATGTATCTCTCAGGCATCACGCCATATCGTGACACTAACAAATGTATTAGCTGGCTCGCTCGCAAACTCGTCGGCAACCAGTCCCTGGAATTTGTTGCTGCGCCGGCTCTTGCTCCTCCAGAGGTGCAAGTCGACCAAGAGGTTCTCGAGAAATACCAGAAAGAGATGCAGGATGCTGCCAACATGCCTCTTCCTGATGAAGATGACGCCGACTTGTAAATGAAGCGAGTCAAGCTCCGACAAGTCACCTCGGAGACGGCGACAAACTCAGCAAGGATAATCCGGAATGGAATAGCGAAACATGGGCAGAACAGAGGTTGCATGAGCAGGGTTTAATCGACCCATGTCTATGTTGGCTCTTCGATTAAAAAGATCAGCGGTTGGCTTATGGATTCTTCTGCGAGCGTTGCACGAAATTACTAGATAGACCCTCAGGAGTATGTTGGGCCGTGTGTTCCCGTCATGTAGAGAACGTATACGGAAGGATCAATGGAAGGTCGAAAGGAGGTGGCATCCGATTTCCTCATCTCCATAACGCCGCAGCTCTCCAGTGAGGTACAAATTTGACACTGTCATCATTGTATGTGTCGTCGTTACAGACCCACTGGCCGTGACAATCTAGACTTAAAAGGTAGAAGCGATTAGTAGCAGCGTGAGTTGGATTCAGGTGCTTGCGCCTCGATAAGGGAAGGTCTCCTATGTACAAGCGTTTTGTTTCGGTTTGTAATTTGTATCCCATGTGGATTCCCCTCCGGTTTTACCGCCCGCTAGGCCAAAGTTTATGTCAACTAGAATACAATAAGTGAAGCGCTCCCGGAAACGCATGTTAAGGGATCGATATCGAGGTCACCGATATCAGTACTGGAATTGGATCTCAATGGAAGTTGAGAACATCTATATAAAGCCTCTGGAAGGCTCATCTCTCGTAGAAATTTAAGTATCATCTTCATCTGTCTGCCTCCTCTTGGTGCACGTGACTTCAGCTCTATGCTTTCCAAAATTTCCGCTCCCCAGCTACGGCAGCCGAAGAGCATGGCGCGTGGTCTTGGGCGGCTAGGGCTTTTAGGAGAGTATTCGTCTACATAGCCAATATCACGTTTAAAGCTCCCTGTTCATTAAACCATCCTCAC
>Ga0335074_10015758_pt1 | contig 10632 bp, 9 predicted proteins | sample Lox_Sample_23_FD_206715 | JGI IMG/M metagenome (GOLD analysis project Ga0335074, IMG submission 206715) | Soil microbial communities from Loxahatchee National Wildlife Refuge, Florida, United States - Lox_Sample_2.3 | ecosystem: Environmental > Terrestrial > Soil > Wetlands | place: USA: Florida...
CGACCTCGGCGAGCCGCTCGCGCAGCTTCATGCCGGCGAGCTTGCAGGCGCCGCCGGCGATGACCGCCGCGCGGCTGGCGAAAGTGCCAAAGCCATAGGGCGTGCGGTCGGTGTCGCCCGAGACGATGCGGATATGTCGCGGCTCGATGCCGATCTCGTCGGCGAGCAGCTGCGCCAGCGTCGTCTTGAGGCCCTGGCCGTGCGGCGACGCGCCGATCCGTGCTTCGACAAAGCCCGAAGAATCCATCGCCAGCTCGACACGCTCGTAACCCGGCGTCACCTCCATCTTGCGTGCCGCGAAGGTCGGCGTGCCGTAGCCGGTGCGCTCGGCGAAGACCGAGAAGCCGAGGCCGAGATAGCGGCCTTCGTTGCGCGCCGCCGCCTGTCGCGCACGGAACGCCGGCAGGTCGGCCATCTCCAGGGCGTCTTCCATCGCCTGGCGGTAGCTGCCCTCGTCCTGCACCATGCCGGTCAGCGAATGGTGCGGAAAGGCCGAGATCAGGTTGCGCCGGCGCATATCGGCCGGGTCGAGGCCGAGCCGCGCCGCGGCGGTGTCCATCAGCCGCTCCATCGCGGTGGTGATCACCGGGCGCGACACGCCGCGATAGGGCGCCATCGGGCAGGTGTTGGTGGTGATCCCGCGGGTGCGGACGCGGTACGCGCGCAGATCGTAGGGGCCGGGCAGCTCGGTCATCGCCATCAGTGGTTCGAGCGCCGCGGTCACCGGCGTGTTGCCGTAGGCGCCGACATTGCAAAGGATGTCGGCGTCGAGCGCCAGGAACCGGCCATCGGCGGCGAAGGCGCCGCGCAGATCAAGGCGCTGGTCGCGCGCGTGAAACGACGCGGTCAGGTTCTCCAGCCGATCTTCGATCCAGGCGACGGTGCAGCGCAGCCGCCGCGCCGCCCAGACCGCGACGATGTGCTCGGGGATCGTCGGCACCTTCTGACCAAAGCCACCGCCGACATCGGGCGCAATGACGCGCAGGTCGGCCTCGGCGATGCCGAGCGCGTCGGCGACCGCGGTGCGCACGAGATGCGGCGCCTGCCCCGAGATCGAGAGCGTGACGCGTCCGGTCGAGGGGTCGAACGCCGCGAGCGCGGCGCGCGCCTCCAGCGGCATCGCCGATTGCCGGCGCGAGACAAAGGTGAACGCGACGATCTCGGCTGCGGCAGCAAAAGCGGCGTCGACCTCGCCGGCGTCGAGCCCGGTGTCGATGATCGTGTTGTGCTTGGCGGCGTCGTGTACCAGCGGCGCACCCGGCGCGAGCGCCTGATCGAGCGTCACGACCGGCGTTTCCGGCTCGATCTCGACGACGACCTGATCGACGATATCCTCAGCCGCGGCGGCCGTCTCGGCGATCACAGCGGCGATCGGCTCGCCGACATAGGTGACGCGCCCGGTCGCCAGCACCGGCTGGGCAACCGGCACAAAATCGGGACGCTGCAGCCGCGGGCAGAGCGGCTTGACCCCGGCGAGGTCGCCGGCGGTGATGACCCGCGCGCCCGGGGGCACCTCGATCGCGCGGATCGTGCCGCGCGCAACCGGGCTGCGGACAAACCGCATCGCCAGCGCGCCGCGCGCCAGATCGGCGACGTAGCGGCCGTCGCCGCGCAGCAGCACCGGGTCCTCGTAGCGCGGCAGCCGGCGACCGACCCAGCTCATGCGCCGACCGCTTGCGCCACCGCGCGCTCGACCATCGCCCGCACCAGCTGCCGGCGATAATCGGCGCTGGCCTGGATGTCCTCGAGCGGCTCGATCGCGTCAGCCGCGACGCGGCCGGCCTCGCGACGCGCTTCGGCGCCGCCGTCGCTGCCGACGAGAGATTGTTCGGCCGCGGCGATGCGCGCCGGGCACTCGGCGGCGCCGCCGATCCCGAGCCGCGCCTCCGCGACGCGTCCGTCCTCGATCCGCAGGAAAGCCGCCGCCATCGCCAGAGCGTAATCGCCCGCCCGCCGGCTGAACTCCGAGAAGCCCGAGCGCCAACGATCGTCGAGCAGCGGCAAGCGTGTTTCAGTCAGTAGTTCATCGGGTTCAAGCGCCGTCGTCAGCCCGCCGAGGAAATAGTCGCCGGGCGCCAGGTTGCGCGTGCCGCGCTTGCTGGCGACAATAAACTCGGCGTCGAGTGTCGCGGCGACGAGACACCATTCCGAGGCCGGGTCGCCATGCGCCAGGCTGCCGCAAAAGGTGCCGCGCGCGCGGATCGGCAAATGTGCGATATGCCGCGCGACGCGCGGCAGAAATGGGCCGAGCGTGCCGCTCGTGACCGGCGTCTCGAACCGCGCGTGCCGGGCAAGCGCGCCGATACGCAGCGTGCCGGCTTCCTCGCGGATGTAATCCAGGGCGGCGATGCGGTTGATGTCGACGAGCGCGGCCGGTCGCGCGAGGCGGAAATTCATCGCCGGCACAAGGCTTTGCCCGCCCGCCAGTATCTTGCCATCGTCACCGTGCGCGGCGAGAAGGTCGAGCGCTTCCTCGACGGTGCGCGGCGCGAAATAATCAAACGCGGCGGGCTTCATTCAGCGGAAAGCGGCACGGCGATCCCGTGATCGATGCGGTCCGAGGTCAGCGGCCGCCAGTCGAAAGACGGGGTGCGACCCGACACCGCCGCGATCCCGACGCCGCTCTCGAACAGATGGACATGTGGGTGCACCTTGCGCATCCACGGCGCTTCGAGCCACAGCCGCAAGAGATGGCGGCGGTCCTCCTCGCGCGTGTCGCCATCGTCGAAGGCGGTACGCGCGTGGAGGATCGTGTAGTTGTTGAGAAAGTACATTTCGCCAGGTCGCAGCGTGAATTCGAGCATCAGCTCGGGTCGCTTCGAGATCTGCTCAAAGCGGTCGAGCACCGCCAACTCTTCCTCACCCATGCGCCGGCCGACCGCGGTCTCGCCGGCCTCGACATACGAGCGCACGTAACGCACCGACACGTTGCCCTCGACATCGGAATAGATCGGCACCCGGTAGGGCGTATAGGGCAGGTCGCCCGGCTGCTGCTCGCCGCGGCGGTGAAAGACATAGCCGCGATAAAGCCGCTCCAGCACCTCGAGGCATTCCGCCAGCATCACATTATGCATCGCGACGGCACTGGTCAGCCGGGTCACGCCGCCCGACACCGCGTCGCGCAGGCAGGCGAGCCCGACGAGGTCGGCAAGATCGGTGTGTGGCGACAATTCCTGCTTGTTGCGATAGGCGCGCGCCAGCGGATCCTCGCGGCTGAAGTCCTTTACATGGCCGAGCCGGTCGCCCATCACGCTCTGCGACACGCCCCCTCCGAGATGCGTGCCTATCCCCCAGAAGATCAGACCGAGCTCGTCTTTCGTGTAGTCCTCGACCGGCAGCCGGCGCAGCACGACAAAGCCGCGGCCGTCCGCGATCTCGCGGCGGATTTCGTCGATCACCGGCTGCAGCGACGGCACGTCGAAATGCTTGCGCTGCATCGTGTCGAGCGTGAGCCCGGCCGCCTTGATGCGCTGCATCGCACCGGCGACATCGGCGAGCTGCGCACGGCTCAGCTCGATCGTATAATCAGCCGGAGACTTAAAATCGGCGACGTTCCAGGCACTTGGATGCTCGATGCAAGCGCGATGGACCGGTGTCGCAGGCACGTCAGCATATACCGTCGTCGGCTGAAGCATCGTCGCCATAGTCGTCATCCCCTGACCGCCGCGCGGCCGCTCAATTGACTGTCGCCGCCGCGGCAGGTGCAATCATCGGGCCGCTTCCCGTCGATAGAGGCCAACAAGCCGGCGCTCTTCTCGACGGCCTTGCGAAGTTATCGAACGAACAAAGCAGTAGCCGCTTTACGAACATTGGGAAAGAAAGATCAATGTCGCCGAACGCAGCGAGGCTGGAGTGTGGCGGCCGCGTGGCGGTCCGCACGCAATTGTCGATCCGTCCATCAATCCGTCGTGTGAGGCGGTCATGCCCGCACGACGGATTGCGACGATCCTCAAATATCAACTCCCCGGTAACACGCGATATTTCGGTGCACCGGGGTTCTCCGGCCGCACCGCAGGTCCCGGCGAGGCAAAGACGGGGGCATCGCTGGCCGGTGAAACAATCGAGGCGCGTATCGACGTCAGGCCGGGCTCGACGATGCGCAACAGGTTTCGCTACAGGGTTGACCGCCGATGTCGCGGCTGTGCTTATGCATTTCCATATTCGTTGGATGTCGTGCGGGCGCCCATGGACGAAAAGCAAGCCCTCGCCGCTCTCGGCGCCTTGGCGCAGCAAACGCGCCTACAATTGTACCGGCTGCTGGCCGGCAGCGGCAGGGACGGCCTCTCGGCAGGCGTCATCGCCGAGCGACTCGGCGTCATTCCCTCCTCGCTTTCCTTTCACCTGATGCACCTGACCCATTCCGGGCTGATCACACAGCGCCGCATCGGACGGCAGATATTTTACGCGGCCGAACTCGGCGTGATGAAAGCGTTGCTCGGCTATCTCGCGGCCAACTACGTCGCGGCCGAATAATCCGGCGGATAGTTTTAAATTTTGCAAAATATCTTGACATGGCGGCGGATGCCGATCCACATTTCGTAGTTCCTCAAAATGACGACCAGATGATCCGATGGATAAGCCCGCAGCGATTGTCGCACTCGGCGCCCTCGCCCAGGAAACGCGGCTTGACGTGTATCGTCTGCTGGTGACGCAAGGGCCGGCGGGTCTCGCCGCTGGCGCCATCGCCGAGCGGCTCGATGTTCTCCCGGCGTCGCTGACCTTCCATCTCAAGGAGTTGCAGCATGCCGGCCTTATTACCCAGCGCCGGCTCGGCCGCCAGCTGATCTACGCCGCCGGATACGGCGCGATGAACGATCTGCTGGTCTATCTCACCGAGAACTGCTGCGGACGGGGCACCGCAGGCCCCGCGCTATGCGCGCCTGACGCCGCCACGGGCTGCTGCGTGCCGTAGACGGAACATGGAGACGGTCATGAACGATCTTGAAATCAAGGAAATGGTGCGGGCGCGTTATCGCGGCATCGCTGAGGCCGCCGGTGCGGCCGCAAGCTGTTGTGCGCCGGCGGCCTCGTGCTGCGCACCGGCGGCCACGCCCGACAGCAAGTCGCGTGAGATGGGCTATTCGGACGCCGAACTCGCCGCAGTGCCGGACGGGGCCAATCTCGGACTTGGCTGCGGTAATCCTCAGGCGATTGCCGCTCTCAAGCCGGGGGCGGTGGTGGTCGATCTCGGCAGTGGCGCGGGGTTCGATTGCTTTCTCGCCGCGCAGCAAGTGGGCGTGGAGGGGCACGTGATCGGGGTCGACATGACGCACGAGATGCTCAAAAACGCGCGCGAGAATGCCGCCAAGATCGGCGCCCGCAATGTCGAGTTCCGCCTCGGTGAGCTTGAACATCTGCCGATCGCCGACAATGCGGCAGACGTGATCCTGTCCAACTGCGTGATCAATCTCGTGCCGGACAAGGCGCAGGTGTTCCGCGAGGCATTTCGCGTGCTGAAGCCGGGCGGGCGCCTCGCCATTTCGGATGTGGTCAACACCGCGCCGCTCCCGGCCGAGCTTGCGGGTGATCCGGCACTGCTGTGCGGCTGCATTGCGGGCGCCGCCCCGGTGGCACGGATCGAGGGCTGGCTGGCGGAAGCAGGCTTCGCCGATGTGCGGGTGACGCTGAAAGCGGAAAGCCGCGATCTTATCAGCACCTGGGCACCGGGCAGCGGGATCGAGAATTTCGTGGCATCGGCGACGGTCGAGGCACGCAAACCAGTCTGACAGGGGTTTCCATGTCATCGGTTTCCGATGTGCGGCGGTGCCGGCATTGGGATTCCTCGAGCGTTGCCTGACGCTATGGGTCGCGCTCTGAATCGTCGCTGGCATCACCCTCGGCCAGTTCATGCCGGCGCCCTTCTCGCGCTCGGCCGCGTGACCTGGCGCAGGTCAACATCATCCCGGTCGCGGTTCTGGTCTGGCTGATGATCGTGCCGATGCTGATCGGCGCCGAGCTTGCGGGCCTGGCGCGGTTTAATCGCTTTTTTGGTCGTGCCCGTAGAACTGCGTGCCGATGACGATCGGCGGGCGGCCCTGGTCCCGACGGTGCCGGTTGGTGTCGCGCAGCGAATAGACGCAGCCGCAATATTCCTGCTGGTAGAATTCCTCGCGCTTGCTGATCTCGATCATGCGCTGCGAACCGCCGCCCTTGCGCCAGTTGAAGTCCCAATAGGCGAGGCCCTCGTAGCGGCCCGCGGCGCGATGGCCGCTATCGTTGATCTGCGCCATGTTCTTCCAGCGCGAGATGCCGAGCGATGAGGTCATCACCGGAAAGCCGTTTTCGTGCGCATAGAGCGCCGTGCGCTCGAAACGCATGTCGAAGCACATGGTGCAACGGGCGCCGCGTTCGGGTTCCCATTCGAGCCCCTTGGCGCGGGCGAACCAGTTTTCCTTGTCGTAATCCGCGTCTATGAAAGCAACGCCGTGCTTCTCGGCAAAGCGGATGTTCTCGTCCTTGCGGAGCAGGTATTCCTGCTGCGGGTGGATGTTCGGATTGTAGAAGAAGATCGTGTAGTCGATCCCCGAGGCGAGCATCGCTTCCATGACCTCGCCGGAACAGGGCGCGCAACAGGAGTGCAGCAGCACCTTCTTTTGCCCGCCAGGCGGGACCAGCTGGAGACGGTCAGTCGTGGTCATGCCTGCTTCTTACTGGAGGCCCGCACCGAGCGCCACCCAATGTTACTCTCGACGCTCGCCGGGGATGACGGTCGCGACGATTGACGCGTCGAGCGCCTCATAAGCGTGAAGGCCGATCAATTCGTAGAGTTCCGCGCGCGTCTGCATCTCGGGCAGCATGGCTTCGGTGCTGCCGTCGCGCTGGATGGCGGCGTAGAGCTTCTCCTGTGCCTTGTTGGCGACGCGCAAAGACGACACCGGCCAGATCACCATGCGGTAGCCCATCGCCGCGAATTCTTCCGCCGTGAAGAACGGTGTCCGGCCGAACTCGGTCATGTTGGCGAGCAGCGTCACGCCGGGCATCCGGCGGGCGAACTCGCAGAACATCTCGGCTGAGGTCAGCGCTTCGGGGAAGATCGCATCGGCGCCGGCCTCGGCATAAAGCTTGGCGCGCGCGACCGCGCCGTCGATTCCTTCGCTGGCTGCGGCATCGGTGCGGGCGATCAGATAGAGATGCCGCCGCGCCTTTGCCGCCGCCGCGACCTTGGCCGCCATATCGTGCGGATCGGCGAGCTTCTTGTCGTTCAGGTGCCCGCATTTTTTGGGCAGCAACTGGTCCTCGATATGGACCGCCGCGGCGCCGGCTTCCTCGAAGCTGCGCACCATGTGCATGACGTTGAGCGCTTCGCCATACCCGGTGTCGCCATCGACTAGCACCGGCAGACCGGCGGCGCGCGCGACTTGACGGATGAAGAAACAGACCTCGTCCACGGTGATGATCCCGAGATCGGGCAGGCCCATCGAGGCCGTCATCGCGGCGCCCGACAGATAAAGCGCTTCGAAGCCGGCGGCCTTGGCTTGCAAGGCCGCCATGCCGTTATGCGCGCCCGGCACTTGCAGGATGCCGCCGCGCTCGAGCAGAGCCCGGAAACGTTGGCCGGCGGGACCGTCCGGCGAATCGGGCGCGATGAGATAGGGCATTGGGCTATCCTTTATGCCGCCGGGCGTCCGTGCGGCTGCGTGAGGATGTCGTGGTGCGATAATGCCGGTCTCTTTCGGTTCAGGTCGAGCCCGTCCGCCAGTCGAAGATCCCGCTTGGTCTGGTGTCGTCGAGCGCGGTGATGTCGACCGTCAAGGCGAGCCCGGCAAGCTCGTCAGGTTTCAGCAGGGGCAGCCGGTTGACCAGACCCAGAAACTGATCCTGTTCGCGGAAACATGCGAACTGCGTGGGTTTTTAAAAAAACGAGTGCGCTCAGGGCATCCTCGAAACCCGGTCAGGGGTAGGCTCCGTGACAACAGCCGGCGATGAGGAGGAGGCAGCGATGGACCTCAAGATCAACGGCGTCAGCCACAGTGTCGATGCCCCGGATCGGATGCCGCTCCTTTGGGTGCTGCGCGACGTGCTCGGCATGACCGGCACAAAATTCGGCTGCGGGATCGCCCAGTGCGGCGCGTGCACGGTGCATCTCGAAGGCGTCGCGGTGCGATCATGCCAATTGCCCGTCGGCGCGGTCGGCGGTCGGGCCATCACCACCATCGAGGGCATCGGGGAGACCCCCGCCGGCGCGAAGATCCAGAAGGCCTGGCTCGACATCGAGGTGATCCAGTGCGGCTATTGCCAGCCCGGACAGATCATGTCGGCAGCCGCGCTTCTCGCCGCCAACCCGCAACCCGACGATGCCGCGATCGACGCGGCGATGGCCGGCAATCTCTGCCGCTGCGGCACCTACGTGCGCATCCGCGAGGGGATCAAGCATGCTGCGCGGTCTTGATTCCTCCTTCGGGGCCGGCGGCGGACTGTCGCGCCGCGCGCTGCTGCGCGGCGGCGGCGCGCTCGCGGGCGGGCTGTTGATCGGCATCGAGCTACCCCTGCGGCCGGCGCTGGCGGACGAGCCGGTGCCGACCGGCACGCGCTTCAACGCCTTTATCCACGTCGCTTCCGACGACGCCGTGACCTTCACGATGCCGGCGGTGGAGATGGGCCAGGGCGTCTATACCTCGCAGGCCCAATGCCTCGCCGATGAGCTCGATGTCGCGCTCGACAAGGTGGTCGCGGCGCACGCGCCGCCGGATCAGGCCAATTATGGCAGTCCGATCCTCGTCATCCAGGCGACGGGCGGATCGACGACGACGATGGCCTGGAGCGGGCCGCTGCGCAAGGCAGGGGCGACGGCGCGCGCGATGCTGGTCCAGGCCGCCGCCGCCAAATGGGGCGCCGACCCCGCTGGTCTCACCACCGAAAACGGCGTCATCACCGATAAGACGAGCGGGCGGTCGATCCGCTACGGCGAGGTCGCGGATCTGGCTGCCGGCATCGAGCCTCCCGCGGACATCAAGCTGAAGGACCCGTCGCAGTTCCGCCTGATCGGCAAGCCCGTGCACCGGATCGATACGCCGGCCAAGGCGACCGGCAAAACCGTCTACGGCATCGACGTGATACGGCCGGGAACCAAGTTCGCGACGCTGATGGCCTCACCGGTTATCGGCGGCAAGGTCGGCTCGGTCGATCAGTCGAAGGCGCTTGCCATGCCGGGCGTGCGGCAGGTCGTGGTGCTCGACGATATCGTCGCCGTGGTCGCCGACAACACCTGGGCGGCGATGCAGGGATTGGCCGCCCTGGCGATCGAATGGGCGCCCGGCGCCCATGCCAACCTCGACCAGGCGCAACTCTGGAGGGAAATCGAGAAGGCGTCCGAGGGTGTGGGGGTCGTCGCCGCGAAAGAGGGTGACGCGCTCGCTGGGCTGCGAGATGGCACGCTGTTCGAGGCGACCTACGAGCTGCCCTATCTCGCCCATGCGCCGATGGAAATGTCGAACTGCACCGTGCATGTGCATGACGGCGCCTGCGAGGTCTGGGTCGGGACGCAGGTGCCCGGTTTCGCGCAGACCGGGGCCGCCAAGACTCTGGGCATCGACCCGGCCAAGGTGACGATCAACAACCACCTGATCGGCGGCGGCTTTGGCCGCCGGCTCGAGGCCGACAATGTCGTCAAGGCGGTTCGCGTCGCCGCGCATGTCGACGGCCCGGTGAAAATCGTGTGGTCGCGCGAGGAGGATATCCGCCAGGAGCTCTATCGCCCGCTCTACCACGACCGGCTGCAGGCGCGGGTCGAGGACGGCAAGATCACCGCCTGGCACCACCGCGTCACGGGCTTCTCGATCCTGGCGCGTTGGCTGCCGCCGGCCTTCAAGAACGGCATCGACAGCGACGCGGTCGAGGGTGCGGTGAAGATCCCGTATGGCATCGGCGATAGGCTGATCGAGTACATCCGCAACGAGAGTGTCGTTCCCGGCGCCTTCTGGCGCGGTGTCGGCCCGAACAGCAGCATCTTCTCGGTCGAATGCTTTATGGATCTGATCGCGCGCAAGACCGGCGCCGATCCGCTGGCATTCCGGCGCGGCATGCTGGACAAGAACTCCCGCGCGCTTGGCGTGCTCAACCTTGCTGCCGAGAAGGCCGGCTGGGGGACGCTGGCGGCAGCCTCGCCGTTTGGCGCGCGGCAGGGACGCGGCATCGCGCTGATGGCGGCCTTTGGCAGCTATCTTGCCGCCATCGCCGATGTCGCGGTCAGCGACACGGGCGACGTGCGGGTCACCCGCGTCGTGGTAGCCGCGGATGTGGGCCAGGTCGTCAATCCGGACATCCTGGTGGCGCAGATACAGGGCGGGGCCGTGTTCGGGCTCAGCGCGGTGCTGCACGGCAAGATCACCTTTGCCGGCGGGCGCGTCGAACAAGGCAATTTCAACGACTACCGCATCCTGCGGATCGACGAGATGCCATCGGTCGAGGTGCATATCGTGCCGAGCACCGAGAATTACGGGGGCATCGGCGAACCAGGGACGGTCATCGTACAGCCCGCCGTCGCCAACGCTGTCTTTGCGGCGACCGGGGTGCAGCTGACGCGCATGCCGATCGACGCGGCGCTGATCGCAAAGGCGGCCTAAGCCATGCGCGCCAAACCCATTGTCCTCACCCTTGTCGGGATCGCGGTGGTCGCCGGGATCGCGGCCGCCG
>Ga0335074_10015759_pt1 | contig 10631 bp, 6 predicted proteins | sample Lox_Sample_23_FD_206715 | JGI IMG/M metagenome (GOLD analysis project Ga0335074, IMG submission 206715) | Soil microbial communities from Loxahatchee National Wildlife Refuge, Florida, United States - Lox_Sample_2.3 | ecosystem: Environmental > Terrestrial > Soil > Wetlands | place: USA: Florida...
CGGATCGCCGTGACCGTCACGAAATAACAACGTGGAAGTTTACCGCTTCGTGTCCGTCTGTCATACGTATACGACGGGTAGACAACCACGAAGCGGTAGAACGGCACGTTAAATGACGGGACCAGAGCCAGCTGTTTAGCCACACCCGCCTCTTGCAGCGCATAAGTCACTTCCCTACCCGTGTGCCTCAGCCGCAAGCACGCAGTCGGCCAGCAGCCCCAACCCTTGATGACCGCACGGTCGCAGGAGTTGGCGCGACGCGCTGTGCCCGGGGGAGGCTGGGGCGGCCGGGGGCGGCCGGGGGAGGCCGGGGCGGCCGGGGCGGCCGGGGGCGGCCCGGGGGAGGCTGGGAGCGGGAGCGGGTCAGCTTTCGCGCGACAGAGCGTGCCGCACCAGCACGTGCATGATGTCGTGCCGGTCCAGATCGTCCTGCGCCAGCAGGGCCTGCGCCTGCTCGCGGGTGCTTGCCGGTTCGCCGGTCCATAGTTCCTCGGCCACGCGCCGGACGACGCCGAGGAACTCGTCGCGGGACAAGCCATCGGGCACCTTGCACTCGGCGAAGTCGGCGGCCAGGTACGCGGCACGATCGTCCGGGTCGGAGGCGTCGAGGGCCGCCAGGTCATCGTCTTGTCCTTCGCGCTCTTCGCCGGGCGGGATGGCGATAGTGCGGGCATCCCAGACGGCCCGCAGCCCGGCGACGTCCGCGTCGCTTGTCACCACGTCGGCCAGGTAAAGGCGTCGGCCAGCCGCGTCCTCGTCGTCGTAGCTGAGCGGGAAGTCTGCCAGTGTCCCGGGCAGCAGGCTGAGCATCCGCTCCTCGTCCAGGTCACGCTGGGCGGCTGACCAGCGGGCCCAAGCCGTCACCGCGTCCGCCATCTGCGCGCGCTGCTCCACCGTGACCGGATAGGTGGCTGGTACGTACCTCTTCAGCAGGTAGCGCAGCGTGCGCGGGCCGGCCTGCAGCGGAGGATGCCCGGGGACGCGGCTGCTCCACGCGGTCGCGATCTCGGCCCAGAAGCGGGTCGAGGCCTCGTCCTGCGCGACAGCTTGCGCCGCGTACGGGCTGGCCAGGAACTCCCGCACCAGCGCCGCGCGCTGCTCGCTGGTATAGAGCGGGTTCTTGCCGGGTTCGGCGTCGGCAGGCAGGCGGCGCAGGCGGGACTTCGCGATCGGCATCAGCGCGACCAACTCGGGATCGATGGTCGAAGCGGTGGAGTCGGCATCGTTCAGCGCTGACTCCAGGTGGGTGCGTGCGCCGGTGAGGCTGATCTCCTCGGTGGCCTCGAACGGACCGACCCCCGGCAGCTCTGGTTCACCGTCATCAAACAACAGCAGTCCTAGGACCGCTGGCCGGTCCGTGAGGTCAATCCGCGCGACAAGCGTGTGCTCGCCGGCCGAATAGCGGAACGTCACCAGTATGAGTTCGTAGTCGCCGAACCGGTCATACACGCGGATGGCGCGGACCGGTTCTGCCTTGCCGGCCTCGGTCACCCAGCTCGCCGGGTAGACGCCGCGGGCGGTCAGCTCGCCGAGCGCGGCGCGCGCCTGCCGTTTGATCGCGGGTGAGCCCATCAACATGATCAGCCGAAGCAGGGCCGCGTCCTCCGGCCTGCCGCCCTGCTTGGCCATGCCGATGAAGATCGTGTCGGACTTGTCCTGGTCGATGCCGAGCTGATGGGGGATCGAGCAGCACCGGGCGGTCTCGATCTCGGCCCGCAGCACGTCGCCGTCGGCCAGCGCGGCCCACAGTCCGCTCAGCATCTCGGCGAAGGGATCGGGCGCGACCGCGGCCTGGCGCTTGTTCTTGCTCACCGCGTCATCCTATGACCCCTTCAGTTTGCCAAAGTGGGCAAGTCGTCTTTGGCTGGTCTCCACAAGTTGTGGCGCGCTGCACTGTGAGTTGCGGCCTTTCGCTGTCGTGCGGTAGACGAGAGTGTTCAGTGATGTGGTCCAGCCAGCTCAGCGCGTTTGCCTACGGCAGGAGGCTTCAGTCGGTGTTCAGTCGCGTCGCCATCGTCAACCGTGGGGAGGCCGCCATGCGGCTGATCCACGCCGTCCGCGAGCTTTCCGCCCAGACGATGGCGCGGATCGAGACCCTCGCGCTCTATACGGACGCCGACCGAGGGGCCACTTTCGTCCGTGAGGCCGACCTGAGTTACGACCTCGGCCCGGCGTCGGCCCGTCCGTACCTGGACCTGGCGAAGCTGGAGCGCGCTCTCGTTGAGAGCGGCGCGGACGCGGCGTGGGTCGGCTGGGGGTTCGTCGCCGAGGACCCGGCGTTCGCCGAGTTGTGCGCCCGGCTCGGGGTGACGTTCGTCGGCCCGTCCGCCGAGGCGATGCGCAGGCTCGGCGACAAGATCGGCGCCAAGCTGATCGCCGAGGATGTCGGCGTCCCGGTCGCTCCGTGGAGCCGTGGAGCCGTTGACGACGTGGACACCGCCATCCGCGTGGCTGGAGAGCTCGGGTACCCGCTGATGCTCAAGGCGACCGCGGGCGGTGGCGGCCGTGGCATCCGGGTGATCACGTCCGCGGGGCAGCTTGCCGACGCCTACGAGCGCACAAAGATGGAAGCCGAGCGTGCCTTCGGCAGCGGCGTGGTGTTCCTTGAGCGCCTCGTCGCCGGCGCGCGGCATGTCGAGGTGCAGGTGATCGCCGACGGCCAGGGCACGGCGTGGGCCCTGGGCGTGCGTGACTGCTCGGTCCAGCGGCGCAACCAGAAGGTGATCGAGGAGTCCGCCTCGCCGGTACTCACCCCGGAGCAGGCCGACGAGCTCAAAGCGTCCGCCGAGCGGCTGGCCCTGGCGGTGGGCTACCGGGGCGCGGCCACCGTCGAGTTTCTCTATCACCCCGGCGAGAAGCGGTTCGCGTTCCTTGAGGTGAACACCCGGCTGCAAGTGGAGCACCCGGTCACGGAGCTGACCACCGGCATGGACCTGGTGAAGGCGCAGCTTCATATCGCCGCCGGCGGCAGGCTGGAGGGCAGGCCGCCCGCCGAGGCCGGGCATGCCATCGAGGCGCGGCTCAACGCCGAAGACCCCGACCGCGACTTCGCCCCGTCGCCTGGGCGCATCGTCCGGCTGGTCCTGCCGGCCGGTCCTGGTATCCGGGTGGACACTGGCGTCAGCGAGGGCGACACCATCCCCGCCGACTTCGACTCGATGATCGCCAAGATCATCGCGTACGGCCGGGACCGGGACGAGGCGCTGGCCAGGCTACGCCGGGCGATGACGGAGACCACGGTGATCATCGCCGGCGGCGCGACGAACAAGAGCTTCGTGCTCGACCTGCTGGACCAGCCGGAGGTGATCGACGCCAGCGCGGACACGGGCTGGATCGACCGGGTCCGCGGTGAGGGCAGGCTGGTCGCGCAGCGAGGCTCCGCGGTCGCGCTGACCGTCGCCGCGATCGAGGCCTACCAGGATGCGGAGGACCTCGCCCGGCGGCGGCTGCTGGTCACCGCGCATGGTGGCCGCCCCCAGGTCCAGTTCGATACCGAGCGCCCGGTCGACCTCAAACTGCGCGGCGCGAGTTACCGGGTCCGCGTCGCCAGGGTCGCGCCGCACCGGTTCCGCATCGTGATATCCGCGGGCAACGGGGCCGGCCCGAAGGTCAGCGCGGTGGCGGACGCTGAGATCGAGCGCGTGGACCAGCAGACCGGTCATGTCCTGGTCAACGGGGAGCGCTTCCGGCTGGCTATCGGCGCATACGGGCCGGTGCACCTCGTCGAGGTGGATGGCGTCGCGCACCGGGTCAGCCGTGACGAGGGCGGAGTGGTACGCGCACCCGCTCCGGCGCTGGTGGTCGCCACGCCGGTGGCGGTAGGCGCCGAGGTGGAGGCAGGCGCGCCGGTGCTGGTGCTGGAGTCCATGAAAATGGAAACGGTGCTGCGTGCGCCGTTCCGGGCTAGGCTGCGAGAATGCCCGGTGGCGGTGGGTAGCCTGGTCGAGACCGGCGCGCCGTTGCTGCGGCTGGAGCCGCTCGGTGACGGTGCCGAGAACGGCACCGAAGCGGGCGGTGCCGAGCCGGCCGCCCAGGCGGAGGCCGAGCTTGACTTGCCGGCCGAGCCCGCCTCCCGTGGCCGTGTGCCGGCGGCCGAGAGGGTGTCGGACGGGCTACGTGATCTGCGGGGCTTGCTGCTCGGTTACGACGACGACCCCCGGGACGGGTTCCGGATGCTGGACAGCTACGTCGCGGCCAGGTCGGAGGGCGGGCAGGGGAACGGCGAGTCGCTCGCGGGGGAGACCGAGCTGCTGCAGGTGTTCGCCGACCTGTCCGAGCTGACCCGCAACCGTCCGGCGCCGGCGACGGGCACAGTGGATGCGAGGGCCGACACCCAAGTGCGCAGCCACCGCGAGTACTTCCATACGTACCTGCAGAGCCTTGACGTCGAGCGAGCAGGGCTGCCGGATACGTTCCAGCACCGGCTTGCCCGGGTGCTCGGCCACTACGGGGTGACCGACCTGGAGCGCACACCCGAGCTGGAGGAGGCGGTCTTCCGCATCTTCCTCGCACAGCGCCGCGCGACGGGCGACGCCGCGGTGGTGACCGCGGTGCTCCGGCAGTGGCTGACCGAGCCGCTGCCCGGCGAGCCGCTGCGTGAGACCATGGGCCTGACCCTTGAGCACCTGATCGCCGCGACCCAGCTGCGCTTCCCCGCTGTCGCCGACCTGGCCAGGTCGGTGGTGTTCCGGTGGTTCGCCCAGCCGGTGCTGCGCCGCAACCGGGCGCGGGTCTACGCCACCGTGCGCAAGCATCTCAGCTATCTCGATGCCAACCCGGACGCACCGGACTACGCGGAGCGCATCGCCGCGATGGTGGCCAGCCCGGAGCCGCTGGTGCGGCTGACCGGCCAGCGGATAGCCAAGCAGCGAATCGGCCGTGCGGGTGCCAGCCTCGGGCCGCTTCTTGAGGTGCTGACCCGCCGTTATTACGGCAGCAGGGCGATCCGTGACCTGCGCATCCGCGAGGTGGCCGACTGCACGTTCGTCGTCGCGGCGCACCGCGCGGAAACCGTGCTGGCCACGGCGGTGGACTTCCCGGCGCTGCCGGCGGCCGTGCGCGCCATCGGCGAACTCTCCTCGGTCGGCGACATGGTCGCCGACTTGTACCTCACCTGGGCGGACCAGCCGCACGACCCGGACGTGATGGCGGCGCGGCTGGCCGAGGTGCTGTCTGGCGGCCAGTTGTCTGGCGGACTGCGCCGGGTCACCGTCGTCGTGGCCGGCCCCAGCGGCGCGGCGATGCATCATCACTTCACGTTCCTGCCGTCGCCCGGCGAGATCACTGAGGAGCGGCTGATCCGTGGCCTGCACCCGCTGATCGCCCAGCGGATGCAGCTCGAGCGGCTGCGCAACTTCGACCTGACCCGGCTGCCCTCGGCCGACGAGGACGTGTACCTGTTCCGCTGCGTCGCGCGGGAAAACCCCGCCGACCAGCGGCTCGTGGCGCTGGCCCAGGTGCGGGACCTGACCCCGTTGCGAGACCACGTCGGCAGGCTGGCCGCCCTGCCCGCGGTCGAGGGCACGCTGGCCGCCTGCCTGGACGCCATCCGCAAGGTGCAGTCCAGCCTCCCGGCCAGCAAGCGTTTCGACACCAACCGGATCCTCATCTATGTCTGGCCGCCCAGCGAGCTGACCGGCGTAGAGCTGAACACGGTCGCACAGCGCGTCGTGCCCACCACAACGGGCGCCGGCTTGGAGGAAGTCGTGTTCCTGGTCCGGCAGCGGGATCCGCGGACCCGCGAGCTGACAGACATCGCGGTACGCATCGGCTACGATGCCGAGTCCAGGATTCTGCTTGAGGTCGGGGAGCCGCCGACCGCGCCGCTCGAGCCGCTGAACGATTACGCGCAGAAGGTGCTGCGCGCGCGGCAGCGGGGAACCGTCTACCCTTACGAGCTGACCGGCATGCTCGGCAGCTTCACCGAGTACGACCTGGACGACGACGGCAACCTGGCGCAGGCGGACCGGCCGCGCGGGCTGAACAAGGCTGGCATCGTGGTCGGTGTGGTCAGCACGCCAACGGCGCTGTACCCCGAAGGCATCGCCCGGGTCGTGCTGCTCGGTGACCCTACCAAGTCGCTCGGTGCGCTGTCCGAGCCGGAGTGCGCCCGGGTGATCGCCGCCTTGGACCTGGCCGAGCGGCTCGGTGTCCCGCTGGAGTGGTTCGCGCTGTCCGCGGGCGCGCGGATCTCGATGGACTCCGGCACGGAGAACATGGACTGGGTGGCCGCCGCGCTCAAGCGCATCATCACCTTCACCCAGGTCGGCGGTGAGATCAACGTCGTGGTCGCCGGGATTAACGTGGGCGCGCAGCCGTACTGGAACGCCGAGGCCACGATGCTCATGCACACCAAGGGCATCCTGGTGATGACGCCGGACTCGGCGATGGTGCTGACCGGCAAGCAGTCACTGGACTTCTCCGGCAGCGTCTCGGCCGAGGACAACTTCGGCATCGGCGGCTACGACCGGGTGATGGGGCCGAACGGCGAGGCCCAGTACTGGGCACCGGACCTCGCGGCAGCCCGCGACGTGCTGATGGCGCACTACGACCACACCTATGTCGCGCCGGGCGAGCCCGGCCCGCGGCACCCGGGCACGACCGACCCGCACGACCGGGATATCCGCGGCTACCCGCACATCCTGGCGGGCAGCGACTTCAGCACGGTCGGCGAGATCTTCTCGGCCACCGCCAACCCGGACCGCAAGAAGGCGTTCGATATCCGCACGGTGATGCGCGCGGTGACCGATCAGGACCATCCGGTGCTGGAGCGCTGGGCGGGGATGGCCGACGCGGACACCGCCGTGGTGCAGGACGCTCACCTGGGCGGCAGGCCTGTCTGCCTGCTCGGGATCGAGTCCCGGTCGGTACCCCGGCTGGGGTTCCCGCCGACCGACGGGCCGGACACGTACACGGCAGGCACCCTGTTCCCGAGCTCGTCGAAAAAGACGGCCCGGGCGATCAACGCCGCCAGTGGCAACCGGCCGCTGGTGGTGCTGGCCAACCTGTCCGGCTTTGACGGGTCGCCGGAGTCGATGCGCAAGCTGCAGCTGGAGTACGGCGCCGAGATCGGCCGGGCCATCGTGAACTTCCGCGGCCCGATCGTGTTCTGCGTGATCTCCCGGTACCACGGCGGAGCGTTCGTCGTCTTCTCCAAGGCGCTCAACCCGGACATGACCGTGCTGGCGGTCGAGGGCTCGTTCGCCTCGGTGATCGGTGGCGCGCCCGCGGCGGCTGTGGTGTTCTCCGGCGAGGTGGACCGGCGTACCTCCGCCGACAGCCGGGTCGTCGAGCTGGAGGCGCGCCTGGCCGAGATCGCCGTCGCCGAGACCGGGGGCGTGGGCACTGCTGGTGCCGACTGGGCTGAGCTTGCCGCGCGGCTGGCCGAGGTGCGGGCATCGGTCCGCGCGGAGAAGCTGGCCGACGTGGCCGCGGAATTCGACCGGGTGCACAGCGTGCAGCGGGCCGTCGAGGTCGGCTCGGTGGACGCCGTGGTGAGCGCTGCCGAACTGCGCCCGCGGATCATCGCGGCCATCGAGGGCCGTCGCTTACAGCGGGGCGCTGCGGACCTCGCCGACAACGGCCCCGCCGCCGGTCACCTCAACGGCGCCTAGGCCGTCCGGGATCGTTGCGCCGAGCGCGCGCAGCAGGGCGACCGCGACGGGGAAGCTGGCGCGCGGGGCGCCGTCGTCGATCTTGACCGCGCCCGCGATCGCGCCCCCCGGCACGGGCAGCGCGAACGCCTGCACGCCCTCGGCGCCGCCCTTGGACAGCGTGCCGGGCACCGCGTCCATCAGCTGGCGATCGTGCCTGGTCGTGCCGCTCATCCACGCCGGGTATGCGCGCATCGCGTCCGCAACCGCGCGTTCTGGCGTGCCGGGCCCGGCGAGCACCAGAGTGCGGAAGGAACGGGCCAGCCCGTGCAGGGAGATGGCGAACAGCGCCGCGCCGCACCCGTCTACGCCAGTGGCCGTCACTGGCTCGCCGGCCAGTTCGGCGATGGTCCGCTTGATCCTCAGCTGAAGCGGATGAGACGGGTCCAGGTAGCTGGCGGTCGGCCAGCCGTTTCTGACGCTGGTCGCCAGCATGGCCGCGTGCTTGCCCGAACAGTTCATCCTGATCCGCGCCTTGCCCTCCCCGGCGGCGATGAGCCGGTGCGCGGTCGGCTCGTCCAGCGGCAGGGCAGCCGGGCAGCGCAAGTCGTCCTCGGTCAGGCCGGCCAGCGCGAGGATTTTCCGCACCCCGTCGACGTGGAAGTCTTCCCCAGCGTGGCTGGCGGCGGCGAGCGACAGCAGTTCGCCGGTGAGGCCGAGCCCGCAACGGAGCATCGCCACCGCCTGGAGCGGCTTGTTCGACGAGCGAGGGAAGACCGGGATACGGATGTCGCCGTTCCGTACTGCTACGTCCCCGTCCGCGGCGAGCCCGGCGACCGCGCCACGGTGCCGGGATTCGACGAAGTCCGAGCGTACGACCTCGGCCAGAACCGGGTTAGTGATCATGGGGACTAGTCTGCCCTGCCCTGCTCCGGTCCGGGGTCGGCCAGGTACCCTGCCGTCCTATGCGGGCAGTCGTGCAGCGGGTTACCCAGGCAAGCGTCACCGTCGGCGGGCAGGTCATCGGCGCGATCTCCGGACCGGGCCTGGTCGTCCTGGTCGGCATCACCCACGACGACACGCCCCGGCAGGCGTCGAAGCTGGCCGCCAAGCTGTGGGGACTACGCATCCTGGATGGCGGGAAGTCCTGCTCGGACATCGGCGCGCCACTGCTGGTGATCAGCCAGTTCACGCTGTACGCCGACCTGGCCAAGGGCCGCCGTCCGTCCTGGTCCGCCGCCGCTCCAGGCCCGGTGGCGGAACCGCTGGTGGATACCGTGGCCGCCGAACTGCGCGCGCTCGGTGCCAGGGTGGAGACCGGAAGGTTCGGCGCGGACATGAAGGTCGCGCTGATCAATGATGGCCCGGTGACAATCGTCATCGACCTGTAGGGCCGGGGCTGTGCGGGATCTGACCTGTGGTCCGCCGCCGCGGCGGTGATGAGGCGGTGATGAGGCGGTGGCCGGCCTGGGCGCGGAGTCCGCGTCCAGGCCGGCCTGGGCTGGCGGGTCCTGGCCCGCCTGTTCCCTCGGTACGAGCCTGGGCTGAGTATCTCTAATCGCGCTTCATCGCACCAGGGACAGGAGTTTTCTCTTTTTCCGGTATCGCTCCGCGAGGAGCATTATTTCTTTTCGTGTGAGCTTTTCCGGAGGTTTTTTCCGCGGATCTTCCATCTTCTGCCTGAGAGCTTCCTCGTCCGCTGCTTTTATGGCCGTAGCCTTCTGCGTGGCGGCCTTCCGTCGCTCGTATTCCGACTGTCTCCTCGCTTCGAGGCGGCTCAACATTCCCGGCACTTGACCATTCCCTCCACCGTCGTGCTGAAAGCCTTAATACGACTGTAGGTTGATTTTTCCGGTCTGCCGAGATGGCAATTTGCTCAACTGCGACCGCGTGCCCTCCCCGAGCAACTGCGAAACATCGCTGGCCCAGCCCCAGACAACCCTCGACCGCCTCGAATAGCATGATGAGTTATCTCTTCGTGAAGCGCTGACCATCGAAAACGATGGCCAGCGCTTCACGAGGGCGGATCGCGCACGTTACAGGAGGTTAAAAGGCCGAAGTCTGTCGTCGTATAGGGCTTGTCCTTTTCAATGTGTGGCGGTGTCGTGCTAAGGGTCTGCCGATGCGAAAAGGAATTGATGCGCAGGCTGCGGCCGTATCGCAGGCGCGTTTACCGCGGGATTCCGCCGTTGTGGGGTACGTGCGCAGGCAGGGAGAAAGCGGACGCCTAAGACACCCGTCTGTGGCCCGAGGGAACTCAGGGAGCGAGCCCGGCCTCGCGGCAGGCTGGCCGGGCGCGCAGGGCAATCTGGCCATTGGCCGTGAGTTCGCTGTGGCAGAACGAACGTGCCTGCGCGCCGCAGTAGTGGATTGTCGCTCCGCCGGTGGAACTCGGTACGGTCAGGTTCACGCAGCCGGCTCCCGAGCCGGCGTACGTGTCCGGTGCCACGGCGGCCCACACCCCGACTCCGGCCAGAGTGAGCACGATCACCGAGCCCGCGATGGCCAGCACGCGCTTTTGCCGCGCCGACACGGTCCCCGATCCCAGGTTGGTCTTGCCGTACGGCATCCTAGTTCTCCTGCTCGGTGGGGCGCAGGACGACCTCGTTGACCGACGTGTACCAGGGGCGCGTGAGGATGAACGCGATCGTGTCCGCGATGTCGGCCGCCGCCATCTTGCGCACGTCCGCGAACCGCTGCGCGTGCCGTTCCTGAATCCCAGGCCGGTTATGGCTGACCAGTTCGGTATCGACGGCGCCCGGTTCGACCACGGACACCCGGACATGCCGCTTGGTGACCTCCTGCCGGATGGCCTCGCTGAACCCGGTCACGCCGAACTTCGTCGCGTTATACCCCGAACTGCCGCCGCGCGGGAACCGCCCCGCCACCGAGCTGACGTTCACCAGGTCGGCGACCTGCCGCGGTGACTCGGCCGCGGCGCTCAGCAGATGCGGCAACGCGGCGTGCGTGCAGTACATCAGCCCGAGCAGGTTGAGCTGGACCATCCGCTCCCACTCATCCAGCGGCGTGTCGACCGCG
>Ga0335074_10015760_pt1 | contig 10631 bp, 12 predicted proteins | sample Lox_Sample_23_FD_206715 | JGI IMG/M metagenome (GOLD analysis project Ga0335074, IMG submission 206715) | Soil microbial communities from Loxahatchee National Wildlife Refuge, Florida, United States - Lox_Sample_2.3 | ecosystem: Environmental > Terrestrial > Soil > Wetlands | place: USA...
ATCGTACCGAAGGGCAAATCGGCCGCGGTCATGCCGATCGCCGATTTGCTGCCGAACAAATATAAGAGAGGCCCGGAACGGTGAGCTTGACGCCCGGACGCACGATGGTGTCGGCCCAACGGCGCGAGGAAGACGCCGCGGAGGCATCGCTGCGCCCGCAGGTGCTTGCGGAGTTCATCGGCCAGCGCCAGGCTTGCGCCAATCTCGGCGTCTTCATCGCCGCAGCGCGCAAGCGCAAAGAGGCGCTTGATCACGTGCTGTTCGTCGGGCCGCCCGGGCTCGGCAAGACCACACTGGCGCAGATCGTGGCACGCGAACTCACGGTCAATTTCCGCGCCACGTCGGGGCCGGTGATCGCCAAGGCCGGCGATCTCGCCGCGCTGCTCACCAATCTCGAGGACCGCGACGTGCTCTTCATCGACGAGATCCACCGGCTCAATCCCGCGGTCGAGGAAATTCTCTATCCGGCGATGGAGGATTTTCAGCTCGATTTGATTATCGGCGAGGGGCCTGCGGCACGCTCGGTGAAGATCGACCTTGCCAAGTTCACCTTGATCGGCGCCACCACGCGGGCCGGTCTTCTCACCAATCCGCTGCGCGACCGCTTTGGCATTCCGATCCGTCTCAACTTTTATTCGGAAAGCGAATTGGAGCAGATCGTCAATCGCGGTGCGCGTGTGCTTGGCATCAGCGTCACCGCCGATGGGGCCAATGAGATCGCGCGCCGCGCCCGCGGCACTCCGCGCATCGCCGGCCGCCTGCTTCGCCGCGTGCGCGACTTTGCTTCCGTCGCCAATGCCGCCTCGATCGATCGCGCGGTGGCCGACAAGGCGCTCGCCGCGCTCGAAGTCGACGCCGCCGGCCTCGACGCCATGGACCGGCGCTACCTGTCGACGATTGCCATGAACTACGGCGGCGGTCCGGTCGGCGTCGAGACGCTCGCCGCGGCCTTGTCGGAACCGCGCGACGCCATCGAGGACATCATCGAGCCCTATCTGATCCAATGCGGCTTCCTGCAGCGCACCCCACGCGGCCGGTTGATCACCGCGCACGCTTTCCGCCACCTTGGCCTCGCCGAACCGGCGCGTGACCCGGCGCAATTCGGGTTGTTTGGTGACGGCGAGGACGAGCAGTGACGCAAGTCTACGAGGGCGGTTGTCATTGCGGCCGCGTGCGCTTCCGGGTGACCGCGAGCTTGTCGCGCGTCACCTATTGCAACTGCTCGATCTGTGAGAAAAAGGGTTTTCTGCATCTCATCGTGCTGCCGGAGCAGTTCGCATTACTCAGCGGCAGGGAGGCGCTGGCCACGTATCGGTTCAACACCGGGGTGGCGCAGCACACGTTCTGTTCGACCTGCGGCATCCACCCTTTCTACGTGCCGCGTTCCGATCCCGATAAGGTCGACGTCAATGTCCGCTGCCTCGACGGCGTCGATCTGACGACCATCGAGGTGAAAAAGTTCGACGGCAAAAATTGGGAACACGCGATGGCCGGCCGGGTGCCGTGGAGATAGTTGCGTGACCGCAATTCCGCTCGACGGCGAAATTCGCGACGGCCGTCATGTGTTGACCGTGCGCGTCTATTACGAGGACACCGATTTTACCGGCATCGTTTATCACGCCAATTATCTGCGCTACATGGAGCGCGGGCGCACCAATTATCTGCGACTCCTTGGCGCCGATCATCGCGCGCTGTTCGGGGAAACGGAGCGGGAAGCCCCGGGCTTCGCCTTCGTGGTGCGGTCGATGAATATCGATTTTCTAAAATCCGCGCGCATGGACGATGTGCTCCACATCCACACCGAGCCCCGGGAAGTCAGAGGCGCCTCGATCTCGCTCCTCCAACGCGTCATGCGCGGCGACGAGCTGATCGTCGAAGCATCCGTGCGCGTCGCCTTCGTCAGCGGCGGGAAGGCACGGCCAATTCCAAAGCCACTGCGCGTTGCCATGAAGGCCGATTAGGACACGGTCCAAGCTGAAATCGGGTGTTACGCCGGCATGGCGCCCACTATATTCGCCGCATGACCGACGATCTTCAGTTTGCCGTCTTTGAGACCGTGATCGGCCACTGCGCCATCGTCTGGAGCGCGCGCGGCATCGCCGGCGTGGAGCTTCCGCAGAAGAGCGCTCGGGCGACGCGCAGTCGCCTGCTTCGGCGTTTTGCGGCGGCCCGCGATGCAGCGCCACCGCCCGAGGCGCAGCGCGCCATCGATGGCATCGTCGGATTGCTGCGCGGCGCGTCGGTTGAGTTGGCTCACATCAGTCTGGACCTCGAGAATGTGCCAGAATTCAACCGGCGTGTTTACGAGGTGGCGCGCAGCATCCGTCCCGGCGCGACGCTATCGTATGGAGAGATCGCCGAACGCTTGGGCGACCGCGCGCTGGCGCGCGACGTGGCCCAGGCGCTCTCGGAGAATCCCTGTCCGATTATCGTGCCGTGTCATCGGGTGCTGGCGGCAGGCGGGAAAATAGGTGGCTTTTCCGGCCCCGGCGGGGTGCGCACGAAGCTGCGCCTACTTTCCATCGAGGGCGCCCAATATGGGGAGCCCATGCTGTTTGACCGCTTGCCCTGGGCCGCCGCCCGCCGGCTCGCTTAGGAGCAACATTTCACGCATCGACTGGCTAGCCGAACTAATGTAAAAGCCATTTACATGAGCTGGTCGAAGGACGATAAGGCGGAGCCCCGCGGCTATCATCATGGCAATCTGAAAGAAGCGCTGCTGCGCGCGGCGTTGGAATTGATCGCGCAGAAGGGCCCTGCCGGCTTCACCTTCGCCGAGGCGGCACGTTGGGCGGGCGTCAGCCCGGCGGCGCCCTATCGTCACTTCCGCGACCGTGACGATCTACTGGCCAACGTGGCGCTGCGTGGCTTTAACCAATTCGCCGCCGCGCTGGCGCAGGCGTGGGATCAGGGGCGGCCTGACGCTTTGACGGCGCTCGATCGAATGGGGAAGGCCTACCTGGCGTTCGCGCGCACGGAACCCGCTTATTATTCCGCGATGTTCGAGTCCGGCATTTCTCCAGCCAGTACTCCCGAATTACGTGACGCCGGAGATCGCGCGTTTGCCGTCCTGCGCCAGGCGGCGGAAAAGCTCTGCGCCGAAGTGCCGTTGCCGAGCCGTCCGCCGGCTTTGATGGTGGCGTTGCACATCTGGTCGGTCTCGCATGGCGTTGCGTCCCTGTTTGGCAGGGGCGATGCGGCGCAACGCAGCCTGCCTATGTCGGCCGAGGAACTCCTTGAGGCTGCCGTGCTGGTCTATCTGCGCGGCCTGGGCCTGCCGGCTCCAGCGGCGGCGCCGTCGCGTTGATGTTCACGATGGCGTGAGGCGCTTGACAGTGCCGACCGCCGATGTAAATGTTATTTACATTCACGTGCGAGGTCTCCCATGCCAATAGCAGCAGGCTTGCTCATGCTCCTTGGTTTTTGGGCCTGGTGGCCCTTGGGGTTTCTCGTCCTCACCGTGCTTTCCTTTTGGCTATGGTGGCCGCTGGGCCTTGCCGTTCTCGCCTTCATGATCGGGAGTGGAAGAATGGGATGCTGGAATCATCACGGCGGCGGTTCTTGGGAGCACCCCATGGGCCGTTGGCAATCGAAGATGGCGCGGATGCAAGAGAAGATGGATCGAATGCGCGACAAGATGGAGCGCCCGCGTGGTGCAAACTGGTGGGGACAACCGCCTTCGAGCGGCAATCGCGCCTTCGATGAATATCGGGCCGAGACGCTGCGCCGACTCGAGGACGAGCAGCGGCAGTTCAAGGAATTTTTGGAGCGGCTGCGTTTCGCCAAGGACCGTGCGGAGTTCGATCAGTTCATGAGCGAGCGCCGCGACCGCTTCCAGGATCAAGGCCCGCAGCCGCAATCAACGTAAAGCCGAAGCCTCCGAACTTGGAACCGTCCGCCGTCGCGGCGGATGGTTCTTGCGTCTTTGCGACTGACTTTCCTCGTCACCGCCGCGTCGTTCGCGCCCGTTAACGAGCCATTAAGGACACTTGGGCTTCGTAGCCCGCAGTGACCCGGGTAGCGCCCTAGTTTGGACAAGTTTCGCGACTGATTTCGGTCTGGCCGGTGGCGGGTCCGGCTTGGGTCATCGCGAAATTTCGGGTGTGGTCGGCACGCACAGCGGCTTGCCCTGACCGTTCCCGGCTGTTCCGGGCACAATGCGCCCGCCCGACCACGGGCCATTGCTTGCTCCGGTTCGTGCCGGGTCGGCCGGACGGTTGAAAGGACGCAGATGTCATCGTCAGGCCTTCAGCTCTTCGCGCTATTCTGGAATTCGCTGTGGATCGTGAAGCTGGTGATGGGTGGCCTGGTGCTGTGCTCGGTGTGGGTCTGGGCCATCGCCATCGACAAGACATTCTTGTTCAACCGCATCCGTAAGGCCGGGGATCGGTTCGAGCAGGCCTTCTGGTCCGGAGAGTCGCTCGAGGATCTCTACAAGTCGCTGGCGCCGGCACCGGGCCATTCGACCGGGGCGCTGTTCGTCGCCGCCATGAACGAGTGGAAGCGCAGCTTCGAGGGCAATATCCGTTCCTTCACCGGCCTGCAGATGCGCATCGAGAAGGTGATGAACGTCACCATTGCGCGAGAGATCGAACACATGGAGCGCCGACTTCTGGTACTGGCCACCGTCGGCTCGGCGGGACCGTTCATCGGCCTGTTCGGCACCGTCACCGGCATCATGACGAGCTTTCAGTCCATCGCCGCTACGCAGAACACCTCTCTCGCCGTGGTCGCGCCCGGCATCGCCGAGGCGCTGTTCGCGACCGCAATCGGCCTCGTTGCCGCCATCCCGGCGACGATTTTCTATAATAAGTTCACCGTCGAGGTGAACCGGCAGGCGCAACGGCTGGAAGGTTTCGCCGACGAATTCACTGCGATCCTGTCGCGGCAGATCGACGAGCGGTCATGAGGGGGATATGGCGGCAGGCGTCATAAACGCGCCATCGACCGGCCGGCGCGGCCGCCGCCGGCGTGCGGTCATGGCCGATATCAATGTGACGCCGTTCGTCGACGTGATGCTGGTGCTGCTGATCGTTTTCATGGTGACGGCGCCGCTGATGACACTTACGATTCGCGTCGATCTTCCCGACACTCGCGGCGGCACCGTACTCAATTCGCAAAAGGCGCCGCTCAGTCTGACACTCAAAAAGAGCGGGGGCGATTGCTCCAGTCAGGCCGACCTGTTCCTCGACAAGACCCCGATCGCGATGGACGACATCGAAGCCAAGTTTCAGGCGATCAAAAGCACCGACGCCACCCCGGGGCAGCCGCCTCCCACCGTGTGGGTCAACGCCGACAAGGAGCTTTGCTACAACGAAGTCGCGCGCGTACTCGGGCGCTTGCACGACGCCGGGTTCGGCACCGTGCTCAATGTGACCAACGAAAAACCGGCGGGACAATAGGATGCGATCCGATTGGGTCATATCCGGAGTGGGTCACGCCGCGATTTTTTTGATCGGGATCGTGAGTCTCGCCAATTCCAAGCCGAGCGATGACTTGTCGAATTACGTTCCGGTATCGATCGTTACCGACAGCGATGTTTCGCGGGCCGCCATCGGCGAAAAGAACGCGCCGAAGCCGGATAAGCCGAAGCCGCTGGCCGACAAGATCGCGCCAATCAAAACAATCGAACAGCTTGCGCCGAAAACGGCCGATAAGCCGGCAATCACCACCAACGCAACGACGCCGCTGCCGGAACCCAAGCCGCAGCTGAAGCCGCCGCCGAAGCCCGAACCGAAGACGGCGCAAAAAACCGCGAAGAAGCCGGACGACTTCAAGGCCGATAAGATTGCCGAGCTGCTGAGGAAGACGGATCCGCCAAAGCCGCGGGATAAGCCGCAGCCGGACACTCCGAAATACGACGCCAACCAGATCGCGCAGCTGCTCGACCATCGCGATCCGCAGCGCGAGGTCGCCTCGGCCAGCGAGATCAACACTACGCCGAGCCTGGGCGCAGCGACGGCCGCACCGAATGCGCAATTGTCGCAGAGCGAGATCGATGCGCTGCGCGAGCGCATCAGGGATTGTTGGAGCCCGCCGCCGGGAATCGACAGCAACAGCAACATCTATGTGTCGCTGCGCGTGCTGTTCAAACCCGACGGGTCCTTGGCGCAGATGCCGGTCGTGGTCGCGGGTTCGGCATCGCCCATGGGTCCGGCTCTTGCCGAGAGCGGCACGCGCGCGCTGCTCATGTGCCAACCATTCACGATGCTCAAGCCCGAGCATTACGCGCAATGGAAGGACATTACGGTTGATTTCAACCCGCGCGATCTCTCCAACTAGCCGAGCGAAGTCGACACGATGACGTGCTTTTCCAGTCAAATCTCTTTGCTGACGCGCCGGCGCGCGCTGGTCCTCGGCGCTTTCGGCGCGGCGACGGCGCTGTCGCTGCGCCATGCGATGGCCCAGGTCCATCTCGACATCACGCAAGGCAATTTCCAGCCGATGCCGGTCGCCATTCCGGAGTTCATTGGCGCTACCCCGGCCGACGCCGATACGGCGCACGGCATTACCCAAATCGTCACCGCGGACCTGCAGCGCAGCGGCTTATTCGCGCCGATCGATCCGTCGGCTTACATCGAGAAGATCGCGAGCTTCGACGCCGTTCCGAACTTTCAGGATTGGCGCGCTATCAATGCCCAGGCTTTGATCACCGGACGGGTGAGCCAGCAAAGCGACGGCCGCCTGAAAGCCGAATTCCGCCTTTGGGACGTCCTTGCCGGGCAGCAGCTGGGAGCCGGTCAGCAATACCTGACTACACCGGACAATTGGCGACGCCTCGGCCATATCATCTCCGATGCGGTCTACGAGCGGATTACCGGCAACAAGGGTTATTTTGACAGCCGCATCGTGTTCGTCGATGAGACCGGCAGCAAACTGCACAGAATCAAGCGGCTGGCGATGATGGACCAGGATGGCGCGAACGTCAGGTATCTGACGCGCGGCGACGACCTCGTCCTCACACCGCGGTTTTCGCCCTCAAGCCAGGAAATCACCTACATGGCCTACGGCCAGGGCGATCCCCGCGTGTATTTGCTCAACATTACCTCGGGAGAGCGCGAAATCGTCGGCAATTTTCCCGGGATGAGCTTCTCGCCGCGGTTCTCGCCGGATGGTCAGAGCGTGATCATGAGCCTGCAGGAGGGTTCGAATTCCAACATCTTCGTGATGGACTTGCGCTCGAAAGCGACGACGCGGTTGACCGACACGCAGGCGATCGACACTTCCCCGTGCTATTCGCCCGACGCCCAGCGGATCTGTTTCACGTCCGATCGCGGAGGCCAGCCGCAGATCTACGTGATGCCGGCGGCCGGCGGGTCGGCGCAGCGCATCAGCTTCGGCGACGGCCAATATTCGACGCCGGTGTGGTCGCCCACCGGCGAGTACATCGCCTTCACCAAGCAGGCCGGCAACACATTCGCCATCGGCGTCATGAAGCCCGATGGTTCCGGCGAACGCATCCTCACCGAGGGTTTCGACAACGAGGGGCCGACTTTTGCCCCCAATGGGCGGGTCATCATGTATTTCAGCGACGAAATGGGTGGTCCCGGCCCATCCCTCTATACGATCGACATTTCCGGCCGCAATCAGTTGCGGGTTCCGACTCCGAGTTTCGCCTCGGATCCGGCCTGGTCGCCGCTTTTGTCGTGATCTTCGCTCGTGATCACACGCTTGCCGCATTGGGGCCTTATTAACCATTGTAAAGGGTTTTCGGGTGTTGCGCGGGGACAACGCTTCTTTGCAAGGCGTCATCAAGGTTGACGGAACCTTCGCTTAACGAAGGCGCTGCTAGACCCGCTTAAGTCCCGCCTGTGCCGTAGCCCCTGCCGGGGCGTCGGTCAGTCCGGCGACGCAAGCAATGGAGGCACCGTAATGAACGGGATGAGCATCGTCCGCGGCAGCAAATTCGCGGCAGTCATCTTCGCGGCGCTCGCGATCGCCGGCTGTGCCAAAAGTAACGTCGATCCGACGAACGCCATGGCTTCGGCCGCCGTGCCCGGCAGCCAGCAGGACTTTGTCGTCAATGTCGGCGACCGGGTTTTCTTCGATACCGACTCCTCGGATCTTTCCGAGCAGGCGCGCGCCACGCTCGACAAACAGGCCGAATGGCTCAACCATTACGGCCAGTACGCGTTCACTATCGAGGGCCACGCCGACGAGCGCGGCACCCGGGAGTACAACCTTGCGCTCGGCGCCCGGCGTGCCCAAACGGTGCGGGACTATCTGGTTTCCCGCGGCGTCCCGGCGCAGCGGATGCGGACCATCTCCTACGGCAAGGAACGCCCGGTGGCGACGTGCGACGACATTTCTTGTTGGTCGCAGAACCGCCGCGCGGTGACCGTGCTGGATCAGAGCTCGTAGGCGCGGGCCTGGGTTGGCGGCGGCGCTCACGTCGCCGACTTGTTGGGCGCGCCCGGATGGGGCGCACCCGTGCCGTTTGTGCAAGATGCAGCTTCTGCAAGCGGGGGCGACATTTACATTACAGACGCGGGACCCAGTATGGTTGTGATGCTCAAGCCGGCGAACGCGCCGGGGATGACGATACGTCTTGTCGCGTTTTTCATTTTGTCACTAGCCTGCGCGCTCGCTGCGCCTCCAGTTTATGCGCAGGAGTCCGATTCTGATCTGGTGACGCGGGTCGACCGGCTTGCAGAGACGATTCGCGATCTCACCGGCCAGGTCGAACAATTGCAGTATCGCAACCAGCAGCTCGAGCAGCAGGTCCAGCGCCTGCAACAGCGATTGCAAGGCGGCGCGCCAGTCGCGTCCGCTGCGTCGCAGCCGCCGAGCGCGCAATATTCACCGCCGGCGCAATACGCGCCGCCGCCAACCGCGCAATATGCGCCGCCGCCGGCCCCGCAATATTCACCGGCCCCAGCCGCGCAGTATTCTGCCTCCTCGCCGCCCTATGCGTCGGGGGCTGCCGCGGAAGGCGCCACGGCGGATTCAGGCCGCCATGACGCGTTCAATCCGGCCGCTGATCCAAACGCGCCCGGTGTGCCACGCGCGCTCGGCACCAGCACGACCAGCACCGAACCGCCGCCGCCCTATCAGGGACCAGCCGCGGACAGTGCGGTACCCCGACAGGCCGGCACTCCGCTCCAACTTTCGAGCGCCGCGCCGCAGGCAGCCGCCCCCTCAGCCGGCGGGCTGCCGCCCCCGCCGCCCGTCGATCCGAGCGCGACGAGCGGCATGCAGGCCTCGCTGTCGCCGACGCCGCCGGCCGCCAACACGCCGAAAGATGCATTCGAGCTCGGCCGCGGCTATTTCGAGCGCAAGGACTATGCGCTCGCGGCGCAAACCTTCGGTGCCTTTGTGCGCCAGTATCCGTCCGACCGGCTCACGCCGGAAGCGCAATACTGGCTCGGCGAATCGCTGTTCGAGAGCCGGCAATATCACGATGCCGCCGAGGCTTTCTTGACGATGTCCACCAAATATCAGACGACGGCGCACGCCCCCGATGCGCTGCTGCGGCTCGGGGAGTCGCTTGCGGCTCTCGGCCAGAAGGAGGCCGCTTGCGCTTCCCTGGGTGAGGTTTTGCGCAAATACCCGCGCGCCTCTTTGAGTGTTAAGGAGGGGGTGTCGCGGGGACAGAAGCGTGCCCATTGCTGATCCGCCCGTTCGCGATGATGAGGCGGATGAGTTGTTTAAGGGCCTCGATCGGGTCGGCCCGATTGTCATCGCCGCCTCCGGCGGACCGGATTCTACCGCTCTGCTCATTCTCGCCGCGGGTTGGGCAAGTCGGTTGAAGCGTCCGCCAAAACTCCTCGCCGTCACCATCGATCATGGGTTACGCCCGCAGGCGGCGGCCGAAGCGGTAGCGGTGAAGCGTCTGGCGCGCCGCCTCGGCGTCGCGCATCGTACGTTGCGCTGGCGCGGCAACAAGCCGATGAGCGGTTTGCAGGAAGCGGCGCGCCTTGCGCGCTATCGCTTGCTGGCGCAGGCCGCCGTCGGCTTTGGCTCCGCGCATATTCTCACCGGCCATACCCTCGACGATCAGGCCGAGACCGTGCTGTTCCGCCTTGCCCGCGGCACTGGATTGACCGGCCTTTCCGGTATGGCTGCCGTTTCGCTCTTGCCCACGAACCGGGGCGATAAGATTTTTCTCGTTCGCCCATTGCTGGCCATTTCCAAGCCGCGGCTCATCGCAACGGCGCGGGCGGCGGGCGTGCCTTACAGCGAAGACCCGAGCAATTCAGATCCGCGCTTTGCTAGGGCGCGGCTGCGCGCGCTGATGCCGGTGCTCGCACGCGAAGGGCTCGATGCGCGCGGGTTCGCGCGGTTGGCGGGCCGGATGCGGCGCGCGGACGCGGCGATCGAGTTCGCTGTCCGCGCCGCCCGCGCGGCATTGGCGCCGGCTGCCTGGCCGCAGCGTGGCCCGGTCGTGTTCGACGCCGCGCAATTCTTCGCGCTGCCCGCCGAGGTCGGTCTGCGCCTTCTTGGCGGTGCGATTGCGCATGCTGGCAATGAGGGCCCGGTCGAGCTTGGAAAGCTCGAGGCTCTCTACGATGCCTTGCGCTCGGCGCCCCGGTTGCGGCGGACGCTCGCCGGCGCGCTTGTCACGCATTCCGATCGTCGCCTCGGCGTCGAGCGTGCCCCGACCCGCCGCCCGTCGGCGAATCGGCGCCCCG